>Ga0116229_10005474_pt1 | contig 20692 bp, 17 predicted proteins | sample S1TSphgellanicum_3_FD_87313 | JGI IMG/M metagenome (GOLD analysis project Ga0116229, IMG submission 87313) | Host-associated microbial communities from peat moss isolated from Minnesota, USA - S1T2_Fc - Sphagnum magellanicum MG | ecosystem: Host-associated > Plants > Peat moss > Unclassified...
ATTTTCTTGGCATGCGCTAGGTCGCTGCCTGCAACGCTTCAATTGCGCTATATTTGCGCTCGCTTGGCGCGTCGACGTGATCCGGCCGCGCCAGCTGAAGCGAGGTTGTAACCGTGCCTTGGCAGACACCACCGACGCTCAGAGCAGTTGCTGCCCGCGGTTAACCATTACGGTAACAAATGGAGAGGTTTTAAGACGCCTCGTCGTGCACCAGGACAACGCAAGCCGCGTTTAAGACGAAAGACCCATCCGGTTCGGGATCGGGGATTTTCATCAATAACAGGAGAACCTACATGAAACGAATTCTGCACATTGGCGCGATCAGCCTGATCGTGGCGCTTGCCCCGCTCGCCTCGCACGCCGACACGCCAGGCGCGCATCCGGCTTACCTTCACGCCATTTCTGACCTGCGTGCGGCGCGCTGGCTGATCGAACATCGGCCAGGCAGCTGGAAGGCAGGCGAAGACGAAGCCGCTGCGGTCAGGCAGATTGACGAGGCCATTCACGACATGAAGATTGCATCGTTTGACGATGGCAAGAACGTCAACGACCATCCCCCCGTCGATGAGCGTCCGGATCAACCGGGTCGCCTGCACGAAGCCCTCGAGTATCTGCACAAGGCCCGCGCCGATGTCTCAGGCGAAGAAGACAACGGTTACGCCAATGGCCTGCGCGCGCGCTCGATCGGTCATATCGACGGTGCGATCCACTCGGTTCGCCGCGCCGTACACGACGAGTAGGCTCTGAGGGACGTCGCGCCTCTAACGTCCTTTCCGAATCGCTTCGCGTCGATCCCCGCCCAGGGCATCGACGCGAGAGCGATTTGCGAATTGCACCTGCGGCAGCTACCCTTGCGTGTCTGAAGAGGATGCGCATGGACCACTTTGCATGGCAGCACCTCGATGCTCGGCGCTTTGATGAGGGCGAGACCATCGAGATCGAGGGCTTCATCACCGTTGTCGATCTCGAAGCAAGACAGCGCTATTTCCTGCTAACACCCAACGCCAGCTGCTGCATCGGCTGCATCCCGCGCGCAAACGAACCCTGCATCGAGGTTTTCATGCGCGCGCCGATCGCGCTTGGCCGTGACCGGGTGCGGCTTCAGGGCCGGCTTGTCTATCTCACCCATGATCCTTGCGGCTGGCGCTACCAGTTGCAAGACGCGACACTTGCGCTGCTTCAGCCCGAGGTCGAGATCGAAGAGGCCGAGCGCGGTCCGCTTCGCATCGGCAGGCGCAACTTCATGCTGGCGAGCGTCGCCGCTGGCCTTTCTGCCTGCGCCAGCGAGCCGCCGCCGCCTTTGATTGCCGCCGACGCGAAGTTGACCAGCGTGCAAATCCTGATGGCCCAGCCCGCCGTGGACATGCACAGCCACGCTGGGCGCGTGATTGGCACGCGCACCGCCATCGATCCACAAATCGCTGATCAGCGACCGTTCGTCGACCTCGCAGGGCCGATGAAAGCCGGCGGCCTTGCCATCGTCTGTCTTGCCGTTCCCTCCGACACGCCGGTGACACGCGAAGTCGATCATCGCATCGAGGCCATGCGCGAACCGCAACCGGGCGAACTCTATCGCTGGGCACAGATGGCGTATTCACGCGCACACCGCCTGATCGATAGCCAGGGACTCCTGAACATCACCGATCCGGCCTCGCTTGCCGACGCCAGCTATCAGACGCCAGGCGCGATCCTCGCATCCGAGGGTGCGGATTTTCTGGAGGGGCAGATCGACCGTCTCGACGAGTTCTTTCGGCGCGAAGGCCTGCGTCAGCTGCAATTGGTGCATTACCGCGTCAATGAGCTTGGCGATATCCAGACAGCGGCGCCTAGGCACGGCGGCTTGACGCCCTTCGGCGCCGACGTCATCAAGCGCTGCAATTACCTTGGACTTGTCATCGACGTCGCCCACGGCACGTTCGACCTTGTCAAGCAGGCAGCCGAAGTCTGCTCGAGCCCGCTGTTACTCTCGCATACATCCCTCTTGGCCAATCCGCCACCCTTGAGCCGGAAAATTTCGCCGGATCACGCCCGGGTGATTGCCAAGACCGGTGGCGTGATCGGCATCTGGCCGCCGACTTCAACCTTCCCGGACCTGCGCGCTCTCGCCGAAGGCATGGCCAGAATGGTCGAAGTCGTAGGCGTTGACCACGTCGGGCTCGGCTCGGACATGCTAGGCCTCACCACCACATCGGCACTGGCCTCCTATGCCGACCTGCCGCGCCTTGCCGATGCCTTGCTTGCCACCGGCTTTAACGCCCAGGAAGTCGGCAAGATTCTCGGAGGGAATTACGTTCGCCTCTTCCTGGCCTCGATCCAGACGGCCTTTTATTGAGGGCCATCTAGGAACTTCGTCGTTGTCCGCGGCCGGCGCCCCGCCAGGCCGTTGGAGCAAGTTGGATCAATATCAATGAAGCCCGGATCGACTCGGCCAAGGCTTGCTCGCAGGCTGAGTCGCGTCCTGCAGGGCGTTTTGCCAAACCGGGTCCAACGCGACTTTCGCGTGCGCGATGGCAGTTGCATGCCGGATTCGTTGAAGGCGAACCCCGAACGCGCGATAATCGTCCCTTCGGGGCGAATGTCCGCCGACTGGAGACAAACATGCTGAAAACCGTATCCGCGGGCGATAGCGCCGCCCGCTACTCAGAAGAGGAATGGCAGACCCGTGTCGATCTGGCGGCCGCCTACCGTCTGGTCGCCCTGTTCAAGTGGGACGACCTGGTGTTCACGCACATCACCGCACGCGTACCCGGCAGCCACGAGCATTTCCTCATCAACCCCTACGGCATGATGTTCGAGGAAATCACCGCGTCCAGCCTCGTCAAGATCGACATGGCCGGCAACAAGGTCGAGGATTCGCCCTGGCCTGTCAATCCGGCCGGCTTCACCATCCATTCCGCGGTTCACGCAGCGCGCCACGACATCCAGTGCGTGATGCACACGCATACCTTGAACGGCATTGCCGTCTCCGCCCAAAAAGGCGGCCTGCTGCCGATCTCGCAGCAGTCGATCTTCGTGCTTGGGGACCTTGGCTATCACGACTATGAAGGTGTGGCGCTAAGGGACGATGAAAAGCCACGCCTGGTCCACGATCTTGGCCATGCCTCGTACCTGATGCTGCGTAACCATGGCCTTCTCACGGTCGGCCGCACCACCGCCGAAGCCTTCCAGCGGATGTACCTGTTCGAAACCAGCTGCGCGATTCAGCTGCGTGCCCAGGCCGGCGGCGAATTGATCCCGATCGCGCAGGGCATCATCGATACCGCGCAGGAACAGTCGCGCGTGGCCACCAAGGGCCAGGGCGCAAATCTCGTCTGGCCCGGCTTGTTGCGTCGACTTGACCGTGCCGATCCTTCCTACAAGACCTGACCTGCGCCCGGTTGGTCCAGACGCGCTCACGCGTGCTGCATCGGCACGCGCATTTTCCCTGTGCCGGGGGCGGCCCGCAAGCCGGTGACTACGCCGAGCACCCGCGCGGTCAACGAGCGTTTTCGCATCGCGCTCGAATCGACGCGAATGGTCGTCTTCGAATGGTCGATCCCCGATGATCAGTTTCGGATGGATGGCCACGGCCTCGTTTTGCCTAGCGATCCGGAATTCGAGAAAATCGGCTCGAGCGCTGAGCTCAGTCGCCTGATTCATCCCGACGACCTGGCCCTCTCGCTGCGCCGCACCGTCGAGGCGCTCAAGGGCAGCGACAAGCCCTCTGAGCTTTACCAGTTCGAATGCCGCATCGCCACACCCGACCAGGGCTGGCTCTGGGTCGAGATGGTCGGACGCGTCGTCGAGCGCGACAGCGACGGTCGTGCGTTGCGCATTATCGGCACGCTTCGCGATACCTCGCAACGAAAGCATGCAGACCAGCAAATCGAGCGGCTGAAGAAACTCTACAGCGCGTTGATCGCAACCGGCCAGGCCATCGTGCGCAGCGAATCCAAGGAGCAGCTGTTCACCGAAATCTGCCGCATCGCGGTCGAGGCCGGGGGTTTCGGCCTGGCCTGGATTGGCATGATCGGAGATGAGCGGCGCATCGTCCCGGTCGCGTCCTACGGCGGGCCGCTCGAGTACCTCGACAACCTGAAGGTCTACGCCGATCCGACCATGGCGCTTGGCCGCGGACCGGCTGGCCGCGCGATCACCTCGGACGCGCCAAGCATCTGGAATCGCTTTCTCGAGGAGAGCGGATCTGCGCCCTGGGCCGACGCCGCGCGCCAAGCGGCGTTCCAGGCGGTCGCAGGCTTTCCGATCCGCCGCGCGCAGGTGCCCTGCGGCGCGCTCACGCTGTATTCGTTCCAGCTCGACCATTTCGATGACGCCTACGTGCAGCTGTTGCAGGAGATGGCCGATGACATCTCCTTTGCCATCGACAACTTCGACCGCGAACACGAGCGGCTGGAAATGCAGCGCGCCCTAAGTGAAAGCGAGGCGCAGCAGCGCGCCGTGATGCACGCGGCGCTTGACTGCATCATTGCGCTCGATGCGCACGGCCGCATCGTGCATTTCAATCCCGCCGCCGAGAGGACGTTTGGTGTCGCAGCCGCGATGGCCATTGGCAGAGATTTTGTCGACCTGCTGATTCCGGAACGCCTGCGCCACGACCTCAGCGCCAAGATCACGGGCGTTGCGCAAACACCCGGGCTTGCCAGTCACCGCACCAAGGCGGTGGCGCGTCGCCACGATGGCAAGGAACTGCCGGTCGAGATTGCCATGACGTCAATCGAAGTCCAGCAAAGCACGCTCGTGACCTTGCATCTGCGCGACATCTCCGAGATCGAGCGCAGCGAAGCCTTGCTGCAAGAGCACGCCCTGCGCTACCGCCAGCTGGTGGAGCGTTCACCCGAGCCGGTGCTGGTGCACCGGGCCGGTGTCATGCTGCTCGTCAACGTCGCCTGCATGCGCCTTTTCGGCGCGACCCAGGAGGAAGAATTGCTAAGCCGCAACGTCGCCGAGCTGATCAAGCACGAAGACCTGGCGGCTTTCAATGCACTGGCAGAAAGCGCCGATTCGGTCGCAACCACCTCCGGGGATTTTCTCGAGCAGACCTGGTATGCGCTTGACGGCAGCGAACGCATTGTCGAGGTCGCAGGCAGCCAGCTCGACTATGCCGGCAGCCCCGCAATCCAGGTGGTGCTGCGCGACGTGACGCAGCGCAAGCACAGCGAATCGCTGCAGGCCGCGCAAAACCACGTACTGGGCCTGATCGCGCAAGGCGCCGACCTGTCCTTGATCATGCGCACGCTGGTGGACCACATCGAGGCGCATGCGCCGCGCGCGCGCTGCAGCGTGATGGTGCTTGACCCGACCGGAACCATGCTCACGCAGCTGACCGCACCGAGTTTCTCGCGCGCCTTTTGCGATGCGGTGGAAGGCACGCCGCTGTCCGATAGCGACGGTATCTGTGGCGTCGCTGCCTTTCGCTGCGAACCGGTGATCGTAGCCGATGTCGAGCATGATCCCCTGACGCGTAACTGGATCGGCCTTGCCCATGATGAACACATCGCCGCGTGTTCGTCCTGGCCCGTGATGGGCCGGCAAGGCCAGCTGCTTGGCACCATCGCGCTTTACTTTCGCACGCCTGCTGCACCCAATCCGACCGAGCTGTCGCTGGTTGCCATCTGCACCGATCTCGCCGGCATCGCCATCGAGAGTCGCGTCGCCGAGGAACGCATCCGTTTTCTTGCGCACTACGACGAGTTGACGTCGCTGCCCAATCGCTTTCTTTTCAATCAGCTGCTTGAGACCGCCCTGGCAAGGGCGGAGCGCCGCGGCCACAAGATCGCCGCGCTGTTTCTCGATCTTGACCGCTTCAAGAATATCAACGATACGCTTGGCCACGCCGTGGGCGACCAGGTCCTGCGCGAAATATCCGGGCGCTTTCGCGCAGCGGTGCGCACCACCGACCAGCTCGCGCGCATGGGGGGTGACGAATTTTTCCTCCTGATCGATGACATTGACGACGTCTCGATCGTCATCGACGTGGCACGGCGCGTCCTTGCCGAGGCGTCGCGACCGTTTTTTGCCGGAGCCGAGGAGTGCCAGCTTTCGGCGAGCATCGGCATCTCGCTTTATCCCGAGGACGGCCGCGATGCCGAGACACTGCTGAAAAATTCGGATATCGCCATGTACCGCGCCAAGAGCCTTGGCAAGAACAACTTCCAGTTCTACTCGGCGACCAAGAATATCCACACCGTCGAGCGGCTCGCGCTCGAGGGACGGCTGCGGCGCGCCATCGACAACCATGAGTTCGTCTTGCACTACCAGCCACGCGTGCATCTTGACGAGGGTTGCGTCACGGGGGTTGAGGCGCTCTTGCGCTGGCGCCATCCCGAACGCGGCATGGTCTCACCCCTCGAATTCATCCCGATCGCCGAAGAAACCGGCCTGATCGTCGCGCTTGGGCACCAGGTCCTGTCCATGGCGCTTAGCGATGCCAAGCGCCTGCCGCTGATCAATTCGGCACCCATTCGGGTGGCAGTGAATCTTTCCACGCGCCAGCTCGACGATGTCAACCTGGTCCGCGACATCAGAGAGTTGCTCGCGCAAAACAACCTTGAAGCCAGCCGCATCGAACTCGAGATCACCGAGACCATGCTGATCCACAACCCGGATCATGCTGAAATCGTCATCAATGACCTGCACCAGCTCGGGCTTGGCGTCTCGCTTGACGACTTCGGCACGGGATACTCTTCGCTCACATACCTGAAACGCTTCCCGCTCGCGGCCGTCAAGATCGACCGTTCGTTCATCAAGGACCTGCCCTCGGACCTGAACGATCTGGCCATTGCCGAGGCGATCATCGCAATGGCGCATGCGCTGGATTTGAAGGTGGTCGCCGAAGGCGTGGAGACCGAGGCTCAGGTCGCGGCCTTGCGGCGCCTGGGCTGCGACGAATATCAGGGATTCATCTACAGCCAGCCGGTCCCCTTCGAGGAGCTGCTGAAACTTCTCTCCGAGGCTGTCACGGTGTGACGCGTGGCCCGCCTAGCCGCCGGTGGTTTGCGCAGGCGCGCTGCCCGCCGCCGGTGCCGGCTGCATTTTCTTCAGTGCGTCAAGCGTATTGGCGACGTGCTTGTCCGGATTCAGGCTGGTGTACTGATAGATCACCTTGCCGTCGGTACCGATCACGTAGGACACACGGTTGGCGTAGTCGGGCTTGAGCCAGAGCGTCGCATCATAGGCCTTCATGATGCTCTGGTCCTCGTCGGCGGCGACGGCAAATTTGCTGCGGCATTCGCTCACCGAGAACTTGTTCAGGGTGTCGATATCGTCGTGAGACACGCCAATCACGGTCGCACCCAGCGCCTTGTACTGATCGACCGCTTCGGCAAAGTCGTGGGCCTCGATGGTGCAGCCATACGAGAACGCGGCCGGATAGAAATACAGCACGACCGGGCCCTTTTTCAGGGCATCGGCCAGCGAAAACGTAAACACCTGTCCGCCAAGCGATGCTTTGGTTGTAAAGTTCGGGGCGGGGGCGCCGACGTCAAGTGCGGCCAGGGCCGACTGCGACATCAGAGCAACAGTTGCGGCACCAAGCCCCAGGGAAAGGCGTTTTCGAAGCGTCATTGGAATATCCTTTGATAGTGAAGGCCGAACGCGTGCTTGAGAGCCCGTCCGGACGGCCCAAAAAAAGCCCCGAGAGGTCGCGAATTGCTCAATCATAGTCCGCAAACGAAAGTCTTGCCGAACGCCATGATCCGATTTGCCCGCTATTTTGCATTATTGTCGATAATTGCAATCACGTCCGGGTGTGCGACCCTGCCGCCCTATCGGCCGCAGCCAAAGGAAGTCGCGATCCCGCCATCGGCGACGGCTACGACGCTTGGCAAGATCGCAGCGCTGTCGTCGCCTGGCGACGAATTGACCGGCTTTCGCCTCATGCCGATTGGAGCTTTCGCGCTCGATACGCGCGTGCAGCTTGCGCAGCGCGCAGAGAAGACCCTTGACGTGCAGTATTACGTGCTCGCCGACGATCGCACGGGCCGCTACCTGATGCGCGCATTGCGCGACGCAGCACTGCGCGGCGTGCGCGTGCGCATCCTGATGGATGACCTCTACGAAGGCGGCGAAGACGACCTGCTGCTCGGCCTTGCAGCGACACCCAACGTCGAGATCCGGCTCTTCAATCCCTTCCCGGGCGGGCGGGCCGGGTTCGCATCGCGCTTCGTTGCCGCCGGACCGTTCGAGTTCGAGCATTTGCAGCATCGCATGCATAACAAACTGTTCATTGCCGACAATGCCATGGCGGTCGCGGGCGGGCGCAACATCGCCGACGAATACTTCATGCGCAGCGAATCGGAGAATTTCGTCGACCTCGACGTTTTCGTGTGCGGCTCGGTCGTGACCGAACTGTCCGATATCTTCGATACCTACTGGAACAGCAAGTTCGTGCGACCGCTCGAAGATGTCGCCCATGCAAGCAAGCCGCACAACCAGCTGGTCGCCGACTTCAAGACCGCCATGAGTCCGGAGAATGCGCCCGTGCCGCAGGCCTTGCCGGCCAACGACCAGCTCGGCTACGGCCCGCTGCGCGACGACCTCGACGGCGGCCGGCTCGGACTGATCTGGGGCATCGCCTTTGCCTATGCCGATCCGCCATCGAAAATCTCGCCTGAGGCCTCTGACGAGGAAACCGTCCAGTACAACCTGATCGAGCTGATGGAAGCGGCCAAGACGGAAGTACTGATTTCCTCGCCCTATCTGATTCCGGGCAAGACCGGCATGAACATGATGATCCACGACCGCAAGAACGGCGTGAGGGTTCGCATCATGACCAACTCGCTGGCCTCGACCGACGAGCCGGTGGTGCACATCGGCTACGACCACTATCGCATTCCGATGCTCGAAAACGGTGTCGAGCTGTATGAACTGAGCACCGGGCGCATCAAGCGCGCCACGCGCCTTGGCGTTTTTGGCACGTCGATTGGCCGCCTGCACGCGAAGATCGCGGTGATCGATCGCCAGACCGTGTTTCTCGGCTCGATGAACTTCGATCCGCGCTCGGCCCACGAGAACACCGAGCTTGCCATCATTGCCGAGAACGGGCAGCTCGCGCGCGAGGTCGTGCGCGTGCTTGACATCGCCCAGTTTCAAAGCTGCTACAAGGTCCAGCTCGACAAGAACGGGCACTTGCAATGGGTCACGCCAGGGGACACTGACGCAGAAGTGCTCACCGAAGAGCCGGATACGAGCTTTTGGAAACGCTTCGAGCTCAACCTGCTCTCGCCGCTTGCCCCCGAGGAGCTGCTCTAGGCGCAGCCACCCTCGGCCGGCTCGCGGCTACTCGGCCAATGCGGGCGCAGCGCCCTTTGCATCGCTCGCCGTTTCCGACTCGGCGTAGGCGCGAGCGCCAAAGCGCAACGCCGAATGTTCGCGACGCGACTGCACGAGCGGATAGAACATCTCGGTGAACCAGCGTTCCTTGCCATACAGGTTGTCGTCTTGCAGGCCGACCGCCGGCGGATACTGGCGCGTGATCTTGGCCGTGCCAAACAGCACGTCCCAGAAAAACAGCAGGTTGCCGAAATTGCCCTTGTAGTGACCCACGCCATCGGCATTGGTCAAGGCGTGATGCGCCCAGTGCGTGGCTGGCGTCGAGATGGTGCGCTCGACAATCCACATGACAGGCGAGAGCGCGCGCACGCGGTATAGCGGCTCGTCCCAGCGCCACGCACTATGCGCGCCAACGATGACGGCAAGCTTGACCAGAACGTAGACGGCGTAGACCTTGCCAAGGCCCAAGTAGACGAGAAGCGCCGCGATCCAGATGCCTGGCATCATCGCGTAGTAGAAAAAATTGTTGCGATAAGTCACGCGCAGGCTCATGTAGTGCGCGGTGTGATGGGCACGATGCAAGGGCCAAAGCAAGGGCGTGTGCGATGCACGGTGCCAGAGGTACTGGGTGAGGTCATCGCCGATGAGCAGGAGCGCCACCATCGCCAATAGCGGCAGGTGCAAAAGTGCATCGTGCGAAGCCGGCATGAATGCCTGGCAGAGGGCGTTGGTGACGAGGATGATGAGCGGCTGCGTGATGGCGATGAGCGAGACGAACATGGCGAGCTCGAGCTTGGTATCGTCAGGCGTCACCTGATAGCGCAAGGCGCGCTTGGAAGTCGCCTCGAGCAGGCCAAATCCGGCCATCACGATCAAGAGCAGCACGAGCTGCATTACCGAACCCATCGCGTCCCCTCCGTATTTTTGTGCCGTGCCGAAAAACGCGGGCAGCGGGTTGCTGTGCCGGGCACGGCCTTGCCAATTATAGGCGCGACGCCGCCGGTGCAACGCAAGTCCCGTGGCGCCGGATACCGGCCGCTAAGCGCGAGGGGCCTTATCGCGCCGGGCGCAGTTTCGCTAGATTTCCAGGAGGTCGCGACCGACGATGATCTGGCCCGTGAAGTTGGCGCGCACCGGATCAGTCCAGGTCGCATCGTCAAGGACGATGCCGCCTGGCACAAAATGCGACAGCACCAGCGTCTTCACGCCCGCTTTTTGCGCGACCACGCCGAGTTGCTCGCAGGTGGTGTGCGCGGCCAGCAGGTGTTCGTGCAGGCGGACGGCATTGGGTTCCGCTGCAATCAGCTTGTCGATCGAGGGCAGGTGCATGACCTCGTGCACCAGAACGTCAGCGCCACTGGCAAGGCGAATCAGGTTGTCCGATGGCGTCGTGTCCCCTGAAATCACGATCGAGCGGTCCGCGCTGTCAAAGCGGTAGGCAAAGGCCGGGACCACCGGCGGGTGGTTGACAAGCGCCGAGCTCACCTTGACACGTTCGTCTTGCATGACAAGGCCTGGCGTTGTGAACTCATGCGCCATGATCAGCGGCGCAAGTGGCACCCGGCCCTCGTCGACGATGCGCGTCTGGATGTCATAGTCGTTGAGCTCCAGGAACAGCCTGGTCATGTTCACGAGTGGCGGCGGGCCATAGGTGTTGACCGGGTGGGCAAGATCGGTAGCCCAGGCGAGCAAGAGCAGATTGCCGTAGTCGGCGTTGTGATCGGAATGCTGGTGCGTAATGAAGATGTCCTGGATCGACTTGAAGGGCAGCCCGGCCATGGCCATTTGGCGCGCAACGCCGTTGCCGCAATCGACGATATAGGTCGCATCGCCAATCACGATCGCCTGCGCCGGAGCCGAGCGCAGCTTCTTCGGTGTCGGGCCGCCGCCCGTGCCAAGCAGGATCAGGCGCATCCGGCTCGATGGCGCTGGCGCCTGTGCGCGCGCGCCCGCGAGCGCCGATACGGCCAACGTGCCTGCGAGTTTGAACATGCGTCGCCGTGACAGATCGATCATTGCATGCCTTTTTAGGGATCCGCGTTCAAGCGGAGCACGCCATCATACCCGTGCGCTAGGATTGCCCAGCCAGCGCATCGCGCTTGTTGCGATAGTCGCGTGCCAGGTCTTCCTGACCCAGCTCGCGATAAAGCAGTTCGAGTTCTTCGAAGACGTAGCGACTCGGCTCGCCACGGGCTTGATACTCACGCTCAAGGCGCAGCTGGATCTCGAGCGCTTCATCAATCCTTGCCATGGCCCTAAGCGTCCAGGCAATCATCCAGTCGGCGACGCCGATCAATTCAGGATCGCCCTTTTGCACGCGCAGTTCGCGCGCGACCATGAATTCGTCGAGCGCTTCCTGATAACGGCCAAGCAGGTGCAAGGCATAGCCGACGTTGTTGCGGATCGAGGCCTGCCAGCGCATTGCAGCAGGCTGGCTTGAGGCAAGACACACGGCGAGCGCCCGCTGGCCCCATTGCAGCTGGTCGGCAGGCGCAGTATCGACAAAGGCCAGCATGTGGATGGCGTCGATCGCAAGGCCGTCCTCGCCGCCCTCCCTGGCGCAGTCAAGGGCGCGCGCGTAGTAGCCACGCGCGGCTTCTAAGGCGCTGCCATCGTCTGCGGCTTTAGGCGCATGCGCGGCAGAAGCGTAGGTGCGACCCAATTCGAGCCAGTATCTTGAGCGCGCCTCGGCACTCGCACCTGCGATGTCGCCTTCGATGGCTGCAAGGATCTCCCGTGCGCGCGCAAAATCGCGGCGCAAGCCGAAGGTCCGGGCGATCTGCGTGGTGAGGATCAGGGTATCGTCCTTTTGCGCGCCGTGAAGTGCGGCCCTGAACCTCTCCTCGCTGAGTTCGGGTTGCGTGAAGTCCCAAAGACTTGCGACATCGACCGTCATCGAACCTCCACATGCAAATGACGTTGCTGGCGCGGGCCATGACGCATTAAAAAAGGGCGCCCAGGCGCCCCTCGATTTCACGCGGACGCAGGGTCTAGCCGAAGTTCTTCTCGGCAAACTCCCAGTTCACGAGCGCCCAGAACGCGTCCATGTATTTCGGCCGGGCATTGCGGTAATCGATGTAGTAGGCGTGCTCCCACACGTCGCACGTGAGGAGCGGCTTGTCAGCCGTCGTCAAGGGCGTCGCAGCGTTACTCGTCGAGACGATGTCAACGCTGCCATCGGCCTTTTGTACCAGCCAGCCCCAGCCCGAACCGAAGGTGCCGACCGACGCCTTGGTGAAGGCTTCCTTGAAAGCCGCATACGAGCCCCATTTCTTGGCGATCGCGGCCCCCAGCGCGCCGCCGGCTTCCTTGCCGCCCTGTGGCGACAGGCAGTGCCAGTAGAACGTGTGATTCCACACCTGCGCTGCGTTATTGAACATGCCGCCAGACGATTTCTTGACGATATCCTCAAGCGACGCATTTTCGAATTCGGTGCCCTTGATCAGATTGTTGAGGTTGGTCACATAGGTCTGGTGATGCTTGCCATAGTGATATTCCAGCGTTTCGCGCGAGATGTGCGGCGCGAGCGCGTCAAGCGCATAGGGGAGTTCGGGGAGCTTGTGTTCCATGGTGTACCTTTTTTTTGCGGTGGAAGGCGGCGGGCCATCGATTTTAGGCGAGTCGGGGGCCTCTCGCAATGCATGGCAAGGATCGGGCCGCGTCAGGCAGGCGCCTTGCCTTTCGCATCGACCGAGACGATGCTGGCCTTGGCCGCACCGCGCGCGAAGCGGATCGAAATGTCGTCGCCGGCGGCAAGCCTGTCGCTTGTGGCCACCACATGCCCGAGGGCATCGGCAACGATGGCGTAGCCACGCTCGAGCGCGAAATCGGGATCGAGCAGGCGCAATTTTGCGGCGGCAAGCGCAAGTCGTGCTTCGCCTTGGCCAAGCGCCTTGTAGGCGCTCTCGCGCAGGCGGTGGCCAAGATAGGCCGCCTGCGACTGCGCCCTCTCGACATCGGGCCTTTTCTGGTAGAGGGCGCTTCGGGCGCGCTCCAGCCGGTGTTCGTGAAGGGCCAGCGACGCTGCCATGTTCTGCGCCAGCGCGCGAACGAGATGGACCAAGCCCTGCTCTTTCATGGCCATGCGCTCAAGCGGGCTTTTCAGGCGTCGTCTGGCGTCATCAAGGCGCTGCTCGAGATCCACCACTGCGCGCCTTGCACCCTTGCTCAAGCGCAGTGCGTGCTGGTTGAGCATGGCCTTCAGGCGCGAAGCATCGGGACTGACCAGTTCGGCAGCTGCAGTTGGCGTCGCGCCACGCACATCGGCTACGAAATCGGCGATGGTCACGTCGGTCTCGTGGCCCACGCCGCTGACCACCGGGATGCGCGCATCAGCGATGGCGCGCGCCACCGCCTCGTCATTGAAGGCCCACAGATCCTCGATGCTGCCGCCGCCGCGCACGACCATCAGGACGTCGATCTCGCCCAGTTCATGCGCGCGCTTGAGCGCCCGCTGAATCGCCGCGACGAGCTGCGCTGGCGCCTCGCGACCCTGCACGAGAGAAGGATAGATGACAACGCGCAAGTGCGGCGCGCGCCGTGAAAGCGTCGTCAGGACATCGCCTAAGGCCGCCGCCTTGAGCGACGTGACAATGCCCACCGCGCGCGGAAAGGCCGGCAGCGGCAACTTGCGCTGCGCGTCAAAAAGCCCTTCGCCGGCAAGCTTGCCTTTGATCCTAAGGAATGCTTCGTAGAGCGCCCCGGCGCCTGCGCGCCGCATGCTCTCGACCGTCAGCTGGAATTCACCGCGCGGCGCATAAAGGCCGGCAAGTGCGCGCGCCTCGATGGCATCGCCTTCCTTCGGGGAAAAATTGACGAGGCGATTGGCGTTGCGAAACATCACGCATCGGACCTGGGCATCACGGTCCTTCAGCGAAAAATACCAGTGCCCCGAGGCCGCGCGCGTGACGTTGGACAATTCGCCTGTAATCCACACCAGCGGAACCTGCTGCTCAAGCAAGCGCGCGACATGGCGGTTGAACTCGGCAACTGTCCAGATGCGGGGCTCAACGCCGGCAAGCGCGCCTGCAGAGACACTACTCACTAGGGTTTACCCTTGAATTGGGCAGCGGGGCCTTGACAACTGTCCACATTAAATTTTCACCGTGTAGGCCCGCGCAAGGCTTTGAACTTTTTGCAAACCGCTGGCTCAAGTGCTTGTTACCACGGAACAATATGACTGCTGAAGATTTGACCAAAGTGTAGAAATGCCGCTCTGCCGCTCGCTTTCAGGCCCGCGGCAAGGAGATTTGCACAATGTTATCCACAGGACATGTGGAAAGGCGGGTAAATCGTTGTTCGCAATCAATTTTTCACAATTGAAGCAGCAATCATTGCAAACCGTCACGGCTGCGCTTGCCGGGGGGATGCCGAAAAGCTACATTTGCGGCCTGTATCACGGGCGCAAAAAGCTGTCGCGCCCGTGATTGGCTATTCTAGTCGGACCAGGAGAGTTCGTTGTATTCCATCATCCAAGCGGCCGGCTGGCCGATTTACATTCTGCTTATCGCATCGATCGTTGCACTTGCACTGATCCTCGAGCGACTTGTCGTGTTGCGTCGCAGTAAGATCCTGCCACCGAATCTGTTGGGCGAAGTCATCGAGCTGTATCGCGCCCGCCAGGTGACCGCCAAGGTGATTGGCAAGCTCGAAGAAAATTCACCGCTCGGGCGCGTGCTTGCCGCCGGACTGCGCAACGAGCGAGCATCGCGCGATGTCATGAAGGAATCGATCCAGGAAGCCGGACGCGGCGTCGCGCATGAGCTCGAGCGCTTCCTCAGTGCGCTTGGCACCATCGCCTCGACGGCACCGTTGATGGGGCTCTTCGGCACGGTGGTTGGCATGATCGAAATCTTCGGTTCGACCAGTTCCTCGGGCTCGACCAATCCACAGCAGCTGGCCCACGGCATTTCGACTGCGCTCTATAACACCGCTTTCGGCCTCGTCATCGCGATTCCGTCCCTGATCTTTTACCGCTACTTTCGCGCCCGGGTCGAAAGTTTCGTGGTCGAGATGGAACAGCAGGCCGTGCATTTCATCGACACCGTGCACGGGGACCGGCCGTGAACTTCAGGCAAGGCGCGGTGCGCGAAGAGCCCGAGATCAATCTGATCCCGCTCATCGACCTGTTTCTGGTGATCATCATCTTCCTCATGGTGACCACGACCTATTCACGCTTTACCGAACTGCAGATCAACCTGCCCACGGCCGATGCCACCAAGGCGCAGCAGCGTCCGCAGGAGATCGACATTGGCGTTAGCGCCACCGGCACCTACAGCATCGATGGCAAGACCACCACGGCACACGCCCCCGAGGATCTGGCGCAACTGCTGACCCAGGCCAAGGCCGGCAAGACCGACCCGATGGTGGTCATCGTCGCCGATGCCCAAAGCACGCACCAGTCGGTCGTCACCGTGATGGAAGCTGCAAGCCTCGCCCACCTCGCGCAGATCACCTTCTCCGCCCAGACGAGCAAATAGCATGGAGGCCACCCGCGCCGCGCGACTGTGGGCGCGACGCACGTGGCGCAGTGACCTTCTCATGCCGCTTGCGCTTCTGTTTGGCGCGCTCTCCGCGGCAAGACGCCTGACCTACCGCCTGCGCCTCGCCCAGCCGCGCTCGCTGCGCGCGCCGACCATCGTGGTTGGCAACATCGCAGTCGGCGGCACCGGCAAGACGCCGCTCGTCATCGCCATCGTCTTGCGCTTGATCGACGCCGGCTTTCATCCGGGCGTGATCAGCCGTGGCTATGGCGGCGACTATGCAAAGCGCGGCGTGCCGTGGACCGAGGTGCTGTATGACGACGCATCGATCTTCGGCGACGAAACCGTGCTGATCCGGCAGCGCACTCGCGTTCCCTGCGCCGTCGGTGTCGAGCGCTACGTTGCCGGCGAGCAGCTGCTTGCGGCCCACCCCGAGATCGATGTCATCGTGTGCGACGATGGCTTGCAGCATTACGGCTTGCGCCGCGATTTCGAGGTGGTCGTGATCGATTCGCGCGGACTGGGCAACGGCCGCCTGCTGCCGGCAGGGCCGCTGCGCGAATTTCCAAGGCGCGCGAGCCGCGCCAACGCCGTTGTGCTCAACGGCAGCGAGACTGAGCTGCCAAAGGGCGTGCGCGCGCGGGCGGTGTTTCACATGCGGCTCGTGCCAGGCAAGGCATGGCGCCTGATCGATCGCACGCAAACGCGCGCGCTCGAGACGTTTCGCTCGGGCACGATTGCGGCAATTGCAGGTATCGGCCATCCCGAGCGCTTTTTTGCGACGCTGGCCGATGCCGGAATCGAATGCGAGCGCGTGGCGCTCGCTGATCACTTCGTCTTTGACGAGGACTTTTTCAGGGGCGAGTCAGCCGATACGCTGCTGATCACCGAGAAAGATGCCGTAAAATGCAGCAACATGGCCGACCCGCGCATCTGGGTCGTGCCGGTGACGGCCGAGTTCGATCCCGGACTCGAGACGCTGCTATTGGAGAAAATCCGTGCGTACCGGTGAAATCGACCCGCGTTTGCTAGACATCCTGGTGTGTCCGGTCACCAAGGGCGCCTTGACGTATGACCGTCAGCGCCAGGAGCTGGTGTCCAAGAGCGCAGGCCTTGCCTACCCGATCCGGGATGGCATTCCGGTCATGCTCGAGTCGGAAGCGCGCAACCTGCACGGCCCCAAGGCGGGCGCGCCGGCACCGGGCGCAAAAGACGCATGACGCGCGGGTCGGTTTGACTCGCGAAGCCGTCGAATTCGTCGTCATCGTCCCGGCGCGGCGCGCCTCGACGCGTTTGCCTGACAAGCCGCTGATCGACATTCTCGGGCTGCCGCTTGTCGTCAGAAGTGCCCGCCAGGCGCAATCGAGCAGCGCGGCCCGCGTGCTCGTGGCAACCGATGACGCCACCATCATGGCGGTCTGCGAAGAGCACGGCGTCGAGGCGGTGATGACGCGCGCTGACCATGCCTCCGGTACCGATCGCATCGCCGAGGTCGCAGCCCGGCTGCAGCTTGCACCCACGACGCTTGTCGTCAACGTCCAGGGCGACGAGCCCCTGATTGCGCCGGCATTGATCGATGATGTCGCAAGCGCATTGGCCAAGGCCGGCGATTGCGACATGGCCACCGCCTGTCACCCGCTTTCCCACCCCGCTGACCTGTTCAATCCCAGCATCGTCAAGGTGGTTTGCAATGCCGATGGCCGGGCGCTTTACTTCTCGCGCGCACCGATTCCGTTTGCTCGCGATCGCAGCGATGACAGCGCGCCTTGCGAGGGCGCTTTGCGCCATGTCGGCGTCTACGCCTATCGCCTCGACTACCTGCTGCGCTTCCCGGGCCTTGCCAGGGCACCGCTTGAAAGCATCGAAATGCTCGAGCAGTTGCGCGCGCTTTGGCACGGCGCACGCATCGTCGTCGTACAGTCGCGGCAAGTGCCGGCACCAGGCGTCGATACCAAGGACGATCTCGCGCTTGTCAGGCAGGTGCTGGTCTCGCGCCAGGGCAAGTCGTAGGCACACGAGGGGCCGGCGACGAAGACTTGGCACGCCCGGCTCGCTCAAGGTCACGCGTTCGTCTTGCCGGTTTGACCGTACTGGCGTTGTCGGGTATGGTGCCGGATGCCAAGTGCGTGACAAACCGCACGTGCCCGGTCGCCCCCACGCGACCATAAAACGTCTCGATTCGACTCTAGGGATTCCTCGATGCGCCTGATCTTACTGGGACCGCCTGGCGCGGGAAAGGGTACCCAGGCGAAATTCATCTGCGAACGCTTTGCGATCCCACAGATTTCAACCGGCGATATGCTGCGCGCGGCAGTCAAGGCGGGGACTGCGCTTGGCGTTGCCGCAAAAAAAATCATGGATGCGGGCGGGCTCGTGTCCGACGATCTGATCATCAATCTCGTCAAGGAGCGCTTGACCCTTGACGATTGCAAGGCCGGCTATCTGTTTGACGGCTTTCCGCGCACCATTCCCCAGGCCGACGCCATGAAACATGCCCGTGTCGATCTCGATTTTGTCGTCGAGGTCGCCGTGCCCGATGCCGAGATCATCGAGCGCATCAGCGGCCGCTGGGTGCATGCAGGAAGCGGACGCACCTATCACGCACGCTTTCATCCGCCCAAGGTGGCAGGCATTGACGATGTCACCGGCGAGCCCTTGACGCAGCGCGCTGATGACAGCGAGGAGACCGTGAAGATGCGGCTTTCGGTGTACCACGACCAGACCGAAATGCTCTTGCGCTACTACGGCGATTGGGCCAAAAGCGGCGCGCTGGGCGCACCCAAATACCGGCGCATCGAGGGTGTCGGTGAAGTCAGCGCCGTCAGGGACAAGATTTTTGCAGCGCTTAAATAGCCGCTTTGTGCCGGCAAGCGACAGGGCTTGCGCGCCGGCCAGGGCGGGCTTCATCACGAATTTGGCTTGGCGAACTTCGAAGGAGCAATGATGGTTGCAGGTCTGTGGTTTGCGCTGATCTGCGGCGCGATCGCCGTGATGTATGGCGTCGTGTCGCGATCGTGGATCCTCTCGCTTGATGCCGGCAATGCGCGCATGCAGGAAATCGCGGCGGCCATCCAGCAAGGCGCCGACGCCTACCTGAAGCGCCAGTACCGCACCATCGCGCTGGTCGGCGTGGTCATTTTTGTCCTGGTATTCATAGGCCTTGGCAAGCTGCCGGCGGTGGGCTTCGTGATTGGCGCTGCGCTCTCGGCGCTTTGCGGCTTCATCGGCATGAACGTCTCGGTGCGCGCCAACGTGCGCACGGCGCAGGCCGCCTCAAACGGCCTTAACGCCGCGTTAAACGTTGCCTTTCGCGGCGGTGCCATCACCGGCATGCTGGTCGTGGGCCTTGGCCTGCTTGGCGTTGCCGGCTGCTACGCGGTGCTGCTTGCCCTCTCAGCCGGCAGCGGCGAAGCCTTGCATTCGGTCGTGCAGCCCTTGATCGGTTTTGGCTTTGGCGCATCCCTGATTTCGATTTTTGCGCGGCTTGGCGGTGGCATCTTCACCAAGGGCGCAGACGTCGGCGCCGACCTCGTGGGCAAGGTCGAAGCCGGAATTCCGGAAGACGACCCGCGCAATCCGGCGGTGATTGCCGACAACGTCGGCGATAACGTCGGTGATTGCGCCGGCATGGCCGCCGACCTGTTTGAAACCTACGCGGTCACGCTGATTGCGACGATGCTGCTTGGCGCTCTGACCTTTGCCGATGCGGCAAGCCAGGCTCAGGCCGTCCTCTATCCGCTGATGCTCGGCGGCTTTTCGATCCTGGCCTCGATTGCGGGCTGCTTCTTCGTCAAGCACAAGGAAGGCACGAAGATCATGAACGCGCTCTATCGCGGCCTGATCGTCGCTGGCGTGCTCTCGGCGATTGCCTTCTATTTCATCACCCAGTACGTCTTTGCCGGCACCGATATCGCCACCCACGGCGCCACCCTCGACCTGTGGTTTGCCTCGCTCGTCGGGCTTGGCCTGACCGGTGCCCTGGTGGTCATCACCGAGTACTACACCGGCACCGAATACAAGCCCGTGCGCTACGTCGCACAGGCATCGACGACGGGCCATGGCACGAACATCATCGCCGGCCTTGCCGTCGCCATGAAGTCCACCGCGTGGCCGGTTCTTTTCGTGTGCATCGCCATCTACGCGTCCTATGCCCTCTCGGGCTTGTACGGCATCGCCGTTGCAGCCACCTCGATGCTGTCGATGGCCGGCATCATCGTCGCCCTCGATGCCTACGGTCCGATCACCGACAACGCCGGCGGCATCGCCGAGATGGCCGAACTGCCCGCTGCGATTCGCGACATCACCGACCCGCTTGACGCCGTGGGCAACACCACCAAGGCGGTGACCAAGGGTTACGCCATCGGCTCGGCAGGACTTGCCGCGCTGGTGCTTTTTGCCGACTTCACGCACGCGCTCGATCAGGCCGGCAAGAGCGTTGCCTTCAGTCTGTCCGAGCCCGCCGTCATCATCGGTCTATTCGTCGGCGGCCTGATCCCGTTTTTGTTTGGCGCCATGGCGATGGAAGCGGTCGGGCGCGCAGCCGGCGCCGTGGTCGTCGAAGTGCGACGCCAGTTCCGCGACATTCCGGGGATCATGGCAGGCACAGCCAAGCCCGAATACGGTGTCGCCGTCGACATGCTCACGCGCGCTGCCATTCGCGAGATGATGATTCCCTCGCTCTTGCCGGTGCTAACGCCCATCGTGCTTGCCCTTGTCATGCGCGTCTTGCTAGGCCCTGTGGCTGCACGCATGGCGATTGGCGGCATGTTGATGGGCACCATCGTCACCGGCCTTTTCGTTGCCATCTCGATGTGTACCGGGGGTGGCGCCTGGGATAACGCCAAGAAGTACATTGAAGAAGGCAATTTCGGCGGCAAGGGCTCCGAGGCGCACAAGGCTGCGGTCACCGGTGACACGGTGGGCGATCCCTACAAGGACAC
>Ga0116229_10005475_pt1 | contig 20691 bp, 19 predicted proteins | sample S1TSphgellanicum_3_FD_87313 | JGI IMG/M metagenome (GOLD analysis project Ga0116229, IMG submission 87313) | Host-associated microbial communities from peat moss isolated from Minnesota, USA - S1T2_Fc - Sphagnum magellanicum MG | ecosystem: Host-associated > Plants > Peat moss > Unclassified...
AATACTGCCAGCACCGTAAAGATTAGCAGACCCTACCGTCGAGTGCAAGGGGCTAATCATGCCTCTTGTCCGATATATCGTCGAGATATCGACTAGAGCCGATTTCCTGGCGTCCCGTTCGAGCCGCGTTCGGTCGCCGGTGCGCGGGGGGCGGCGCTCAGAAGGGAATCAGCGCCAAGCGTTCGGCGTTCGCGTTCGGGGTTCGCGGGCCGCGCGCGAGGTCAGCGGGTCGCGCCGGCTTGGCGTTCTCGGAAGCGCCGGACCTTGCTGCGGTTGAGACACGTATCGCCGCACCAGCGGCTACAGCCGTTCTTCGAGCGGTCGTAATACGCCCAGAGGCAGGTCTCGTCGGCGCAGGCTTTGAGCCGGCACCAGGTGCCGTCCAGCATGGCCACGTGAACCGCGGCTAGCACCCGCCCGAGTGCGCCGTCTAGGCCGGCAGCGGTCGGGCGCAGCGCCGACGTCCCCGTATCGGGATCGAACGATAGGGCGAACCGGCTGGCGGCGCTGGCGGCCTCGAGCGTCTCGGTCATACAGGCACAGGCCTCGCCGTTGTTGCGGCGAGCCAGGGCGCGCAGGTCCTCGCGGATCGAGCGCGCCCGAGCCGCATCTCGCGCCGTCGCTGTGAAGGCCTTCTTGCCCAAGAGATCTTGCGCGGCCAGCCAGGCGGACAAGCCCTCGGGGGTCGCGAGCGCGTCCGTCCCGCGGTCGACGTCCAGCGTGTTGAGGAAGTCGCGAACCAGTTCGAGCCGGCCCGGCGCGGGCGGCCGGACGAGCTCCAGCTGGCCTTCGATTTGGACGGTTTCGGCGACGGGTGCGAGGCGGGGGCGGCCCCGCGGGGCTTTGGTCATCGAAGCAATAGTAACACCAGCAAAAGCATTTGACAAGTTACTGTAACCGATGTTAGAATTTCATTAGTTACAGCTTTGACTGGTTACAGAAAAGAGACATCCCCATGATCAACACCGCCACCAAAGAGCAGCCCTTCGTTCCGCGCACGGGCGAGATCGCCGCGCGTCAGGTCAGCGGCGCGCCGACCGGCGTCCGTTCGGTCTTCCCCGGCTGGGGCCCGAAAGTCTAAGAAACCCCGAAAATCCACGGCAAGACGAAACAAGAAAGCGAAAATTATCACGAAAATGAACGAAGACTTCATCACCGCCGAAGCTCACGCGAGGATCGCAACGATCCTCGGTGACGCCGAGGCACACCGCCTCCTGGGCGCGCGCCGCGTCAACCGCGCCGCGCTCCCGGTGCGTCTGCGCAAGGCCATCTCCCGCTCGCTGCACGCGCTCGCAGACCGCGTCGGCAGCTAGCCGAAAGCGGCGGCCTCAGATCTTGACTTCCATGTTGGCCGTGAAGTCCATCGGGATCGTCGTGCCGAGGAAGCCGGTGTTCAAATTGTTGTTGAACGCCCCGTAGGGAAAGCGGAACTGCGCCGGAGTCTGCGCGATCGGGATGAAATTGCCCGACGGCCCGAGACCCGCACCGCCCGAGGGCAACTGCGAGTAGACGCAGACGTGGCCGTCGTCCCACGCGTAGCCGCGCTGGAAGCACGAGTCGACCAGGCCCGTGACCGCGAAGCTGAACTTCACCTTGCTGGTCGCTTGATACGACGCCGCGAAGTTCAGCGTCACGCGCTGCGGCTCGTCGAACGCCCCGAGGTTATCGTATTTTCCCGTGAACGCGTCGGGAATCAACAGGTAGCCCGAGCCGCAGGTGTAGGGATCGGCCGCGAACACGCCGCCCGCACCTTGCGTGCCGGCTTTCGCCAAGCACGCGTTGGGCATGTATCCGGGATAGGCCAGCGGCGAGCCGTACTTCGCTCCGGAACTGTACGTCAAACTCGGCGTCAGCGTAACCTTCTTATGTTTCCAGCTGACGATCAACGAGGCGACGTCGGGCGTCTCGTATCCGTTTTCGCCGGTGAACGGCTGCGGGATCTCATCGTAGGTCGTGTATTCGCCGTTGCGGTCGAAGAGCGGCTGCGCGGCGTTGTTGTAGTACGGGTTGGCGATCAGCGCCCCGCCCGACGACGCGGGGAACGTCGCGGCGGCATTAGGGTTGGGCGAACCGGGCGAGAGGCCGCACAGGTTGGCGTTGGCCGCGGTGATCTTCGCGCACGCCGACGTGTACTGATTGTAATTCTGGATGTACGAATTGATGTTGTCGATCACGTTGGTGCCGCCGGGAAAGTTGGTGTATTTGATCCGGCTGCGCGTGTACGTGTAGGACAATTGGGCCGAGACGCCTTCGCGGCCGAAGTCGCCTTTCTTGAGCGCGAACTCGACGCCGCTCGAGGTCTGCTGGCCGACGTTGAAACCCGAGACCACGCCGCCCGCGCCGATCGGCACCGGCTGCAGCTGGTTGTGCGTCGCGCGATAGAAGGGCGTGAGCTTGAACGAGAGGTCCGTGCCCTTGAAATGCTGTTCGAGCGAGAAGTCCGCGTTGTCGGACGTGTCGGGGTGCAGATCGTGAATCGGCGTGTTGTAGCCCTCGGCCAGGAAGTTGCTGCCGATGAAGCTGGCCAAATCCTGGTTGACCGCGTCGTACTGGACCCACGACGTGTTGACCGGCCGCGCGTAGACGCCGAACGACGCGCGCAGCACCGTGTCGGGGCCGATGGAGTACGTCGAACCGAAGCGCGGCTCGAAGACGTTGGCCGACACGTGCGGCGCCAACGCGTTGACGAGGTTGGCCGGAATCCAGCCCGGTCCGAAGAGCGCCGCGCAAAGCGCCGGCGACGTTCCGGTAATGAGGCCGCCGCCCGGCAGCGGGCTCGGGCTCCCGATGCTGATGCTCTGCGGCGAACTGCCGGGCTTGTAGCAATTCTCGTTATTGTACGCGTTGAACCAGAACTGGCGGGCGGGCGACGCCGTGGTGTCGGCCAGCCGGTCGTCGTAGTTCTCCAACCGCGCGCCGAGCGTGATCGTGAGGCGATCGTTCGGTCGCCACTGGTCGGTCGCGGCGACCGCCGAGAAGGCCGGCGACACGCGGTTGAGCCGGTTGCTGGCGTAACCATTGTCGGTCGCGAGCCACTGCGCGCCGGCCTGCGCCGCGGGCGTGCCGGCCGGGGCGCCGGTCTGTAGCGTTTGTTGAATCGAAGCGATATCGCCGGGAACGTTGGCCGTGCCGGGCGGGTCGCCCGGAAAGCCGGCCTGGAAGTTCGAGTCGAAACAACTCACCTGCGAGCCCGCTTTGACGCCGGGCTCGTTCGCATTCGCAGCCGACGCGTAGCAGAGCCCGTTCTTGCCGATATAATTGGCGAAATCGTAACCCAGCGTGTTGCCCGGAAACCCGTAACCGAAGCGCCGCTGCACTTGCGCCGCCGTGTACGAGCCGGTCACCGAAAGCAGGTTCTTGTTGGAGAGCTGGTTGGAGTAGTTGGCGTTGAATCCGAACGTGTGGCTCGGCAGCTCGTAGTCGTTTAGTTCGGCGCCGTAATACCCGGTAAACTGCTGGTTCGCCGGTCCGCCGATGAACCAATTCGAGTACTCGGTATAGCCGTAGAGCCGCAAATACGATTTCGAATCGAAATTGCGCTGGTACTGAATTTTCGTGAGCGATACGCCGTTATCCGTATAGTCTTCCGCATTGTCGTTGAGCTGCCCGTTCAGCGTATGGCCGGAGGCGTTGGGAAAAGGCGAGGTGACGATGTCGGCGACGTTGGGCGTTCCGAAGAGCGGACCCGTGTAGACGTACCCGTCGTGGTAATAGCCGTTCCCGTTATACGGGCCGCCCACGGCATCGACCACGTTGGCCGGGCCGCCTTGGTCGTTGATCGAGCTGTAGAAGTCCGCCACGATCTCGCTCGTGAGGTAGAGCGCTTGGATGTCGTCCTTGCCCGAATCGTTGTGGTGCGGAATGCCGAAGTGCAGATTGAGGACGTTCTCGCGGTCCATTGTGTGCGCGATCGCGTAAGTGGCGCCCGGCGCGAACTCGAGCGAGCCCGCGGGGCCGGGCGTTCCGTCCCAAAAGTTGTAGTGGCCTTCCGGGAAATAAATCGGATAGAACAGCAGCGGGTCGCCGACGCCGTTGAACTGATTGGTGTAGCGGTAATCCTGGTTGATGCCGGCCACGCCTACATAGTACGAGAAGAGCCGGTTCTCGGTCGCGCCGCCCGCTTCGGCCGAGAGCTTGTGATAGTACGTCGGGCCGCCGATGCCGAAGTTGACGTCGACGAAGCCCGGATAGGTGCCGGTGCGCACGACCTGGTTCACGTAGCCGGCGATGCCCGAGGCATCCGCGGTCGCCGGCGTGCCGCCCGTGTAGACCTGAAGCTCTTGCTGGCCGATGTTCGAGAGCATCGTCTGCGGAGCGTTGTCGTAGACGCGGTTGACCGGGATTCCGTCGAGTTCGTAGCCCACCTGGTCGATGTCGCCGCCGCGGATGCTGACGGTCTGAAACCAGCCCATCTGGCCCTGCTGCACGTTGACGCCGGGCACCGATGCGATCGCGCTATACGCGTTATCGAGGCCGCCCGGACCCCCGAGAGCGTGCGCCGCCTCGGCGCCGGCCGCGTTGACCGAATAGACGTCGCTCGTCGTACCGGGCTTGACCAGGTCGGTCACGCTGCGCGCCCGGACCTGACCGATCGTCCGAAGCGCCTTGCTCATGCCCACCGGCAAGGTTTGCGACTGGTCGGCCACGACCGTCACGCCTGAGACCGAGACGGGATCGAAGCCCGGCCGCTCCACGCTGAGCACGTACGTGTCCGGCGCCAGCGAGAGAAAACGAAACGAACCCGAGGCGTCGGTCGTGGTCGAGGCGGATTGCGAGGGCGAAACGATCGTGACGGCCGCGTTCGCGATCGGGTCCTTCGTGACCGAATCGGTCACGCGGCCGACGATCGAGCCCGTGGTGCCGGCCCGCGCCGCGCCGAGGCAAGCCCCGAGAAATAGCAAAACGGCTAGCGCCAAAAGCGAAAAGCGTCTCATGGGGGACGCCGCTTCGCCGCCTTACGGCCGCTTGCTTTCGTCCATTAGGATAACGGACGAAAAATCTAGGTGTGGATCGTCCGGGCCCAACGCAGGAGCGGATCGACCACGTACGCCATCAGCAGCTGCAGCGGCGCGTCAGGGTCGAGTCCGGCCGCGCGAGCGACCGTGTACCCGACCAGCATCGTGGCCGTGAAGAGCGAGAACATGCGCAGCCCCGGGTCGAACTCCTTTTGGAAGATCGGTATCAGGAGCGCCAGCACGAGAACCGTCAGGGACACGAATTGGAAGGCGACCTTGAAGCCGTCGTTCCACACGTCGCCTTGCGGGATCTGGCTGACTCGCACGACCAGTAAGTACAGCGACATCGACACGGCGTACGCTAGAACGACCATCACCAGGCTGGTCAGGATATTGACGATCGGCGACGGGTGCGACTCGAAGAGCGACTTGGGCACGGGGCGGACGGCAGGCCGCGGCCGCGACGCCTTCTTCGCGGGCCGACCCTTGGGGCCCGTCGAACTACGCATTCACATGCAATCTGGAATACTCCCGGCACCCGCGCTCGTCGCTGCGGGCGTCACGGCCGGGGTTGCCGGCGCGATTATCATCGATATATATCTTATCGTCGTTTTGGTGGCGGTACTCCACTCGACCACCTTGGCGGGGCTCTACGAGTACGTCGCCTCGGGCGCGATCGGCCAGGCCGCATACGCCGGCGGAAGCGCGCCGTATCTCGGAGTCGCGCTGCATGTGGTCGTCAGCCTGATGTGGGCGATCGGCTACGCCTACGTCGCCGCCCGCACGCCCCAAGTGCTGCAACGGCCGCTGCTTTCGGGGATCGCGTTCGGCTTCGTCGTGATGGTGGCGATGCAACTGGTCGAGGTCGCGGCCGGGATTTACCGGGTGCCGACGACGCTCTCGCTCGGCAACGATTTCATCGCGCACACCGCCTTCTTCGGCATCCCAGTCGCCTACATCGTGACCCGCCGGCTCGCAGGGGCGACCGCGCGCGCGTGATCGCCCGGCTCACGATCGACCTCGGCGCCATCCGCCGCAACGCCGCGTCCCTGCGCCGGCTGGTCGCGCCGGCGCGCGTCGCGGCGGTCGTCAAAGCCAACGCCTACGGGCACGGCCTGGCGCCGGTCGCGCAGGCCCTGGCGCCGGACGTGGACGCGTTCTGCGTCTACCGCGTCGACGAAGCGGCACGCCTGAGGGAAGCCGGCATCACGGTTCCCGTGCTCGTGCTCGGGCCCGTCGAAGCCGGCGAACTCGATCTCGCGCACCGCTCGCGGGCGGCCATCGCACTCTGGAGCGAGGACGGGTTCCGGCGCGACGCCGCCCGGGTCGCGCGCCGTCGCGGGGCGCCGCTCGAAGTTCACGCCAAGATCGATACGGGCGTCACCCGCTTGGGCCTCGACCGCGACCGCGCGCCGGCGGCGCTCGCGCGTTACCTGTCCGATCCGGACCTGGCGCTCCGCGGCGCCTTCACCCATTTGGCCGCGGCCGAAGAATTGGAATCCGCGTTCACCCTCACGCAGCTCGAGCGCTTCGAGCGCGCGCTCGAACCGGTGGCGAAGGTTCTGGCCGAACGCGGCGTCGTTCGCCACGCCGCGGCTTCGGCGGCGGCGATGCTCTTTCCGAAGCTGCGCCTGGATCTCGTGCGCCCCGGCATTGCCCTCTATGGAATCTGGCCTTCCGAGGAGACGCGCTGCGCCGCACCCGGGATCGAACTCGAGCCCGCGCTCACGTGGACGACGGAACTCGTGGCCGTGCGGGCCGTCGAGGCCGGACGTGCCGTCGGCTACGGCTGCACGTACCGGACCACGCGGGCCTCGCGCATCGGCGTGCTGCCGGTCGGGTACGCGGAAGGCCTGCCCCGGGCACTCTCCAACGCGGGGCACGTGCTGGCCGGCGGGCGCCGGGTGCCGCTCGTCGGGCGCGTGTGCATGAACATGGCCTTCGTCGACGTGACCGACGTGCCGGAGGCGGTACCGGGGATGCGCGTGACCTTGCTCGGGCGGGACGGAAATGAGCGCATCGACCCGAACGAGCTCGCCGCCACGGCCGGAACGATCGGGTACGAATTGGTCGCGCGCCTGCCCGCGGAGATCCCGCGGTTCTACGAGAGCCTGGACCGCGAGGCGGAAGATACGGCGCTGAGCGCGAGCGCGAGGTCGAGCGTCCCTTCGTAGAGCGCGCGGCCGACGATGGCGGCGTCGACGGCGGCCGGCGTGCCGCGCGTCAGCGCCTCGAGATCGGCCACGGTTTTGGCGCCGCCGCTGGCCGTGATGCGCAGCGGCGCGAGGCCCGCGACGTGGGCGAGCGCGGCGACGTCGTATCCCGTGCCGGCGCCGTCGCGCGCGATCTCCGTGTAGATCAGGCGCTCGAAACCCCAGCTCGCGAGCTCGCGCACGAAGGCGTCGCGCTCGAGCGGTGCCGGCTGCCGCCAGCCGCGGATAGCCACCTCGCTGCCGCGGGCATCCACGCCCGCGATCGCCCGTGAACCGAGGTCTTCGACCAAGGATCGCGCCTCGGCGGGCGCTTCGACCAGCATCGTCCCCAGGACCACGAACGAAGCGCCGGCCGCGAACCGTGCGTGCGCGTCGGCAGCGCTGCGGATGCCGCCGCCGGTCTGTACCGGCACGTCGACGGCACGGCAGATCGCGCCCAACGCCGCCAGGTTCTCGCCCGTGCCGAAGGCTCCGTCCAGGTCGACGACGTGCAGCCGCTGGGCGCCGGCCGCCGCGAATTCACGCGCGCGCTGCACCGGGTCGCCGTCGTAGCGCGTCTCGCGCTCGGGATCGCCGTATAGCAGACGCACGCAGCGGCCGCCGCGCAGATCGAGCGCCGGAACGACGGTCACGCGCGAGGCGAGCCGGCCGCTCCGACCGGCGGGGCCGACGCGAGGGCGATGAAGTTGTCCACGAGCACGGCGCCCGTGGCCTGGCTTTTCTCGGGATGGAACTGGGTGGCCATCACGTTATCGCGGGCGACGATCGCGGCGAAGCGTTCGCCGTGCTCGCAGGCCGCCAGGGTCGTCGCGGGATCGACCGCGGCCCGGTAGCTATGCAAAAAGTAGGCGTACGAACGGGCCGGCAAGCCGCGCACGAACGGGTGGTCGCGCAGCAGTTCGAGTTCGTTCCAACCCATGTGCGGGACGCGCGGCGCGTGCGCGAACCGCGTTACGGTACCGGGGAAGACGCCGAGGCCCGGATGGCTTCCGTATTCATCGCTCGCTTCGTAGAGCAGTTGCATCCCGACGCAGATGCCCAGAAACGGGCGGCCGGCCGCGATCACGGCGCGGACCGCGGCATCGAGGCCGCGCGCGCGCAGGGCCGCCATCGTGGCGCCGAACGCGCCGTCGCCCGGCAAGATCGCGGCTGCCGCGGCGGCTACGGTCGCGGGATCGGCCGTGACCGTGAACTCGGCCCCGCGGCGGCCCAGCGCCGACACGAGCGACCCCAGGTTGCCGCCGCCGTAATCGACGACCGCGATCAACTTCCGACGATGCTTCGTTCGCTCGGCATCGCGGGACCCGCCGGCAGCTTCGCGTGCGAACCGTTGAGCCCGCGAACCGAAATGTCGACGAACGGACGCCGGGCGGGTCCGATGTAGAGCTGGCGCGGCCGCGTGATGCGCTGATCGGGATCCTCGATCATCTCTTTCCAATGGGCCAGCCACCCGACCGTCCGCGAGAGCGCGAAGATCGCGGTAAACATGTTGATCGGGATGCCGAGCGCCTTCATGATCAAGCCCGAATAAAAATCGACGTTCGGGTAGAGTTTCCGTTCGACGAAATAGTCGTCCTCGAGTGCGAGGCGCTCGAGTTCCTTGGCCAATTCGAAGAGCGGATCTTGATCGAGATTGGTCTCGGACAACAGCTCCTCGTAGACGCGGCGCATCACTTTGGCGCGCGGGTCGTAGCTCTTGTAGATCCGGTGGCCGAAGCCCATGAGCCGGAACGGATCGTTCTTATCCTTGGCCCGGCGGATCGCATCGGGCAAGTTCTTCTTCGAGCCCAAGCCCTGCAGCATCGTGACGACGGCTTCGTTCGCGCCGCCGTGGATCGGGCCCCAGAGCGACGAGATGCCCGCCGCCACGCAGGCGAACGGGTTGGCGCGACTCGAGCCGACGGTGCGAACGGTCGAGGTCGAGGCGTTCTGCTCGTGATCGGCCTGCACGATGCACAGCGCGTTCATCGCGCGCGCGAAGACCGGATTGACCGTGTACGGCTCGGCGGGCACCGCGAACATCATCTGCAGAAAATTCGCGCAGTATTCGAGGTCGTTGCGCGGATACATGAACGGTTGGCCGACCGTGTATTTGTACGCCATCGCCGTGATCGTCGGGATCTTGGCCACCAGGCGTTCGATCGAAATCAACCGCTGTTGGGGATCGAAGACGTCGATCGAATCGGGATAGAACGCGGAGAGCGCGCCGACGACGCCCAGCAGCACGGCCATCGGGTGCGCGTCCCGGCGGAAGCCCCGGTAAAAGGCCGAGATCTGCTCGTGGACCATCGTGTGCAGGGTGATGTCCCGCGAAAACTTCGCGTGTTCGGCGGGCGACGGCAATTCGCCGAAGAGCAGAAGATAGGCGACCTCCATGAAGTTGCTCTTCTCGACCAGCTCGTCGATCGCGTAGCCGCGATAGAGCAGCACGCCTTCATCGCCGTCGACGAACGTGATCGACGAGCTGCAACTCGCGGTACTCGAGAATCCGGGATCGTACGTCGTGACCTTGCCGGTGTCGAGCAAGTGCCGCACGTCGATCGAATCGGTTCCCAGCGTTCCTTTGAGCAGAGGCAAGGACGCGACGTCCCGCCCGGTACCGTCTTCCAGCTTGTAGTCCGCCATAGCGTTACGCGAGCAGCCCTTTCGTCGATGGTACCGATGCATCGCCGGTCGCGGTCTTGGCTTGCGCGAACGCGCGCGCGAAGGCCTTGAACGACGCTTCACAGAGGTGGTGCGAGTTCGTTCCGGCCAACTGCACGAGGTGCAGGTTGAAGCGGCCGTGCTCGCTGAGGCTGTGGAAGAAGTGCGAGATGAGTTCCGTCTTGAGATCGCCCAGGTTCTCGACGCCGAACGTCACGGTGAAATTCAACCAGGCGCGGCCCGAGAGATCGACGCTGGCCAGGACCAGCGCGTCGTCGAGCGGTACGGCGAGCGAACCGAAGCGCGTGATGCCGCGCTTCTCGCCGAGCGCTTCATGGATCGCGCCGCCGAGCGCGATCGCGACGTCCTCGATCAGATGATGGTTATCCATGCCGTCGCCTTCAGCGCGCAGGATCAGGCCGCACCCCGAGTGTTTGGCAAACGCCTCGAGCATATGGTCGAGAAACTTCACGTCGGTCGCGATCGCGATCGCGCCACCGTCGAGCTCGAGCTCGAGTTCGATCTTCGTCTCTTTGGTTTGCCGCGACACCGTCGCGTGCCGTGCCGCGTTCACGCGCCGCTCGCGGCCGGCGCGCCGGCGGCAGGGCAGAGGCCGGTCGCCATGGCGCCAGCCCCGATCATCGCCGGCCCGCGAGCCTCAACGCCACGCACGCAACCCATAGGCGGCGGAACTTTCGGATACTAGGTGCAATTCTCATGCACCTGAGAGTTGGGCTACACGAGCGAGGTTTCGAGGGCGATGCGTTTGGGGGGGCGGGTGACGAGGCGTTCGACGTAGAGGACGGCGCGGGCGTGGGTGCCGCCGCCGGGGCGGCGGGAGGCGTTGAACTCGGCCGTGAGCGAGCGGACGATGTAGAGGCCGCGGCCGGATTCCGCGAAGGCGTCGGCCGGCAAGTGGGCGGCGTGCGTGAAGCCGCGGCCGCGATCGAGGACGCTGAGCACGGGGAGCGTGCCGGTCGCGTCGAGCACGACGTCGCAGGGTCCGCGCGCGTGGCGCACGACATTGCCCAAGAGTTCGGCGAAGACGACCTCGGCGTCGGCGAGCTGCTCTTCGTTGGCGCCCGCGCCGACGACGGCGGCTTCGAACGCGGCGCGGATCTCGCGCGCGGCGAAGCGGTCGCTGGAATCGAACGTCCAGCGCCGGTATTGATGCGAATCGATCGAGTGCTCGAAGGCCAAGGTCAGGATCGCGACGTCGTCGCGGGCCTCACCGCCCAGGCACGAGCGGGCGATGCTCTGCGCGAGGATGGCGGGGCCGAAGGGTTCGAGGCGGCCGATCGCCGCCCGCAGGCGGCGCTCGCCGGCCGCGTAATCGTGGGTCGACTCGACCAGACCGTCCGTGTAGAGAACCAGCAGGGCGCCCGGGTCGAGGACGATCTCGCGCGCTTCGCAGTCGCCCTTACGGCGCACGCCGAGCGGCAAGCCCGGGGCGCTCAGCTCGACGATCGTGCCGTCCGCACCGCGAACCATCGGCGGCGGATGGCCGGCCGACGCGTAGTTCAACAACCGGGTGACCGGATCGTAGACGCCGACGAAGGCGGTGACCATGCGGTCGGGAGCGTCGGGGCGCAAGGTGCGGTCCGCGGCCTCGAGCAGGGACAGCGGCTCGGCGTGAATTTGCGCGGCGCCGCGAATCGCTTGGCGCATCGCGACCATCGTCAGCGCCGCGCCCAGGCCGCTGCCGGCGACGTCGCCGATCGAGACGATCACGCGACCGTCCAGCAAGCGCAGTGCATCGTACCAGTCGCCGCCGACCGCCGCTTCGCGCCGCCCCGCCTTGTAGAGCGCGGAGAAGCAGACGCCGGGCACGACCGGCATCTGCGGCGGCAGCGATGCTTCCTGGAACGCTTCGGACACGCGATGGGCGATTTCGAACTGCTTCTCGAGCCGTTCGTGGGCGCGCTTGTGCGAGTCGATGTCGGTGCAGGTGCCGAACCAGCGCACGATCGCGCCCGTCCAATCGCGCAGCGGCGTCGCCCGCGCGAGAAACCACCGGTACGTACCGTCGCGCGCGCGCAACCGGAACTCCGCGTCGAACACCACACCCTGGCCGAGCGCATGGGACCACGCCCGCCGGGCTTGCGGCGCGTCGTCGGCGTGGATCGCCGCATCGAAAGAGATGCCCAGATCCTCGACGCTTAGCCCCGTGAATTCGGTCCAGGCCGAGTTGAAATACTCGCTGCGGCCGTCGCCGCGCGCGCGCCACACCAGTTGCGGAATCGCCTCGGCGATGGCGGCCAGATCGCGCTCGCGAGCGGCTTGCTCCTCCCGCCGCACGGCGTCGGGCAGTTCCGCCGCGAGTTCTCGCAGCTGCCGTTCGTTCTCCCACGAGAGCCGCTCGGCTTCGCTGCGGTGCGTGCGCAGCAGCACTTCTTCGTAGCGCTCCACGACAACGAGCACGGCCGTGAACACGGCGAACGGGAAGAAACAGTCGAGCCCGAAGCTGGGCCAACCGCCCGGCGCAACGTGTCCGTGGCGCTCGAGCACGGTCAGCGCGGGCGCGAGGATCGCCGCCGTGATGAAGCTCGTCAGCAGGCCGTACGCGCGCGCCACCAAGATCAGCGGCACGATCTCCGCGTAGGCGATCCGCTGTTCCGGCAGGCTGACCGCGAGCGCGGCGATCGCCACGAAGAGGCCGGCGGCGATCGTGGTGCGCTGGCCGCGGGTCAGCGCCTTGCCGTCCGCCAGAACGCTATCCATCAGCCACGCCGGCGACCGTTGCCCATATCTCAGGGTTCATCGGTACGCCGCACGCGCTAGGTTAGCGAAAAAACTTTCGTTGTGTGTGCCCTCACGCAGCGTCGTGCGGCGTGAGCGAGGTTCTCGCCCGCGCTTAGCGCACGTCCACGAGCGCGCGGCCGCGTTCGATCGCGGCCTGCACCAGGCGCTCGACGAGCGTATCGAAGGGGATGCCGGCCGCCGCGCACTGGTCGGGCAGCAAGCTCGTCGCCGTCAACCCCGGCAACGCGTTGATCTCCAGGATGTACGGGCGCCGTCCGGCCGTCACGATGAAGTCGGTCCGCGAATAATCGCGCAGTCCGAGCAACCGGTGCGTCGAGAGGGCGAGCATCTGCAGGCGGTGGGTGAGGTCGTGATCGATGCGCGCGGGCACGTCGTGCCGGCTGCCGCCCGGCGCGTATTTGGCCTCGTAGTCGTAGAATTCGCGGTCGAGCGGCACGATCTCGGCGACCGGCAACGCCTCCTCGAACAGCACGCCGCACGAGAACTCGCGGCCTTCCACGAATTCCTCGGCCAGGATCGTGGCGCGCTGCTCGGAGATCGCGATCATCGCGCGCGACCATTCCTCGTGCGTGCGCACGATCGATACGCCGGCACTCGAGCCTTCGTCCCGCGGTTTGACCACGAGCGGCAAGTTCAGCGACCCGGGCAGCAGCGGCAGCGTTCCGCCGCCGAAATCGAACGTGTCCCAGGCGGGCGTCGGTAGACCCTCGGCCGAGAGCAGCTTCTTGGTCAGGTGCTTGTCGATCGCCAGCGCGCAGGCGCGCAAGCCGCTGCCCGTATACGGCAGACGCAGCCAATCGAGCACGCCTTGCAAGGTGCCGTCTTCACCGCCCGGCCCGTGCAACGCGTTGAACACGACGTCCGGTCCGAAATCGGCGAGCGCGGCGACGAACCGGTCATCGAAGTCGAGCGAACGGGTTTCGTAGCCGAGCCGCTCCAGCGCTTTGCGAACTTCGTTGCCGGTCGCGAGCGAGACGTCGCGTTCGGAACTCGGGCCGCCCATCACGACGGCAACGCGCGCTTTGCTCACACGAACACCCCGACGAAATGCACTTCGAGTTCCAGCTCCACGCCGAATCGCTCCGCGACGGCGCGGCGCACGCGGGCGAGCAGCGCCGCCACCTCCGCCGCGCGCGCGGCTCCACGATTGACGATGAAGTTCGCGTGCAATTCGGAAACCTCGGCGTCGCCTTCCCGCCACCCCTTGGCGCCCGCCGCTTCGATCAAACGCCCGGCGTGGTCTCCCGGCGGATTGCGAAAACACGACCCGGCGTTGGGAAATTGTAACGGTTGCGTGTGCTTGCGCCGGACGAGTCGCGCCTGCGTCGACTCGCGAACCGCCGCCGGCTCGCCGCGCGCGAAGGCCAGCGTCACCCGCGCGACGACCGCGTCGCGCGCCAAGGTCGTGTGACGATAGAAATATTGCGGCGTCACGGCATGCGGGTCGGGTTTGGCCGGCGTCTGGACCCAGACGTCGCGCACGAACTCGCCGAACTCGCGATCGGTGCCGGCATTCATGCGCAGCGCTCCGCCGGCGCTGCCGGGAATGCCCGCGAGCGAACCGACGCCGAGCGCGCCCGCCGAGGCCGCCTGCGCGACGAGCGCCGGCATCGATGCGGACGCGCCCGCGCGCACCACGATCGCATCGCTTTCGGCCTCGACGCCGATCGCGGCGAACTCACCGCCGAGGCGCACGACGATTCCGCGGATGCCGCCGTCGCCGACGAGCAGATTCGAGCCGCTGCCAAGCACGAACCAAGGCAGCTTGCGCTTGAAGATCAAGCGCAAGATCGCGGCGAGTTCGGCGCTGGTTTCGACGGTGGCGAAGGCGTCGGCCGGGCCGCCGATCTTCCACGACGTATAGGCCGCGAGCGGCTCGTCGAAGCGCACCCGGTCGCCCAGCGCCGCGCCCAGCACGTGCCGGTCGCCGTCGTCGAGCGCGCTCGCGAGGGCGCCCGTGCGCTCGGCGGTCACGACGCGGCCACCGGCGGCGCGCTGAGCTCGTGGGCCAACGCCGCCGCGGCGCCCGTGATCGAACCGGCGCCGAGCATCAGCACCAGCGCACCGTGCGGCGCGTGCGCGAGCAAGTGCGCGGGCAGCTCGTCGACGGACGCGACGTAGGAGACTCGGCCGCCGAGCGCCGCCAGCGGCGCGCCGATCGTCGTCGCGTCGACGCCCGGCAAACGAACTTCGGAGGCCGCGTACACGTCGGTCAGCACGACCTGATCGGCACCGCGCAACGCCCGCGCGAAATCACCCGCCAGATAACGCGTGCGCGTGTAACGGTGTGGTTGAAACGCGACGACGACGGGCCCGGCGAAATCGGCGCGCGCCGCGGCGATCGTCGCCGCGACGGCCGTCGGATGGTGGGCGTAATCGTCGACCAGCGTCATCCGCGGCGCGCGGGCCAGAATTTCGAAACGCCGGCGCACGCCGCGAAAGCCGCGCAGCGCTTGCGCGATCGTGGCGAACGGCACGCCGAGTTCGAGCCCGATCGCGACGGCCGGCAAGGCGTCGAGCACGTTGATCGCGCCCGGTACCGCGAGTTCGATCTCGCCCGCCACGCGACCGTCCGCGATCACCGTGAAGCGCGAGCCGAAGTTCGCATAAGATGCAGCGGCGGCGCGAACGTTCGCGTTTGCGCCGAATCCGAACGTGCGCACGCGCACCCCGGGCAGACGTTCGGCAAGCGCGGCCGAGCGCGGTTCGTCGATGCCGATCAGCGCCCAGCCGTGGGGCGGCACGCTCGCGGCAAAGCTCTCGAAGGCGGCAACCAGGCGCGGCAGCTCCGCGTCGCTCGAGATGTGATCGTTCTCGACGTTCGTGACGACCGCGATCTCGGGACGCAAATCCAAAAACGATAAGTCGGATTCATCGGCTTCACTGACCAGCCACGCGCCGCGCCCGTCGCGCGCGTTCGTGCCGGTATCGATGCGCTCGCCGCCGACGATCACGCTGGGATCGAAACCGCCGCCCTCCAAGGTGCGCGCGACCATCGCGGTCGTCGTCGTCTTGCCGTGAGTTCCGGCGATCGCGATCCCGCGGCGGTCCGCCATCAACTGCGCGAGCAAGGCGCCGCGATGCAGCACGGGGATGCCCCGGTCGCGCGCCGCTGCAAACTCGACGTTCTCGTTGGCGATCGCGCTGCTGACGATGACGGTTTCGGCTTCGCCGAGGTTGGCCGCCGCGTGGCCCACGTTGATGCGAGCGCCTTCGCGGCCCAGGCGCTCGGTCAACTCCGTGCGGCGATCCGACGAGCCGCTGACGCGGTAGCCGCGCTGCATCAGAATGCGCGCGAGCGCGGACATGCCGATGCCGCTGATCCCAATAAAGTGAACCGCACCGCTGACCCTCACGGTTGGGCCCTGTTCGCAGCCTGCCAGGTCTTCACCCGCGCGACGATTGCCGTTCGCGGATCGCTCGACGCCGCGCGCGCGGCCCGCGCGCGAAGCCCGGGCAAGTCACGCAACGCGGCCTCGATTTCGACGCGCAGTCGCGCCGGATCGAGTTCGCCGTCGGCCAAAACGCGCGCGCCGCCGAGCGCGGCGAAGGCTCGCGCGTTGGCGCTCTGGTGGTCGCCCGTCGCGTGCGGGAAGGGCACGAGCAGCGCCGGCGTGCCGGTCGCCGCGAGCTCGCCGAGGGTCGACGCGCCGGCGCGCGCCACCACGAGGTCGGCCGCCGCGTAGAGGACGCGCGGATCGTCGAGGTAGGCCAGCACCGTCGCGCGCGGATAGCCGGCCAGCCGCGCGCGCAGCGCGTCGTAATCGCGCGTGCCGGCGAGCGCGACGACTTGCCAGTCCGCGGGCAGGCCCGCTTCGACCAACCCCGCGAGCGCCTCGTTGATCGAACGCGCGCCCTGGCTGCCGCCCATCACGACGATCGTGCGGCGCGTTTGGTCGAGGCCGAGCTCGCGGCGCGCGTCGTCGGGCCAGTACGGCCGGCGCAGCGACGTGCGCACGGGCGTGCCCACGACCCGTTCGTTCGCCCGCAGCGGGCGCGGCGGCGCGATCGCATACCACGTTTCGTCGGCGAGCGGGCCGAGCAGCCGGTTCGTGAGGCCCGGCGCCGCGTTGGCTTCGAAGATCGCGATGCGCGCTTTGGAGCGGCCGGCGGCGCGCACGGCGCGCAGCGCGGCCACGACCGGTAACGCGACGTAGCCGCCGGTCGCGATCAGGACGTCGGGGCGCGCGCGGTGCAAGACCGCGAGCGACTCGACGAAACCGCGAACGTTGGCCAGCAAGGTGCGCGCGAAGGTCAGCGGCCGCCCGCGGGCGAGCGGCGCACCGTGCACGAAGGCGATGGGGACGCCCGCTTTCGGCACGATCGTCGCTTCCAAACGATCGCGCGCGCCGATGAAGAGCACGGCCAAGGGTTCGAACGCGGGCTCGCGCGCGCACGCTTCCGCGATGGCCAGCGCCGGATAGATGTGTCCTCCCGTGCCGCCGCCCGTCAACACGAGCTTCACCCTGCCGGCGACGAAGTTCCGAGCGACGAACGGCGCGTGCGGCCCACATTGACGACGAGCGCGACCGCGACCAACGACACGACCAGCGACGAACCGCCGAAGGAGATGAACGGGAGCGGGACCCCGGTTACCGGCCACGACGACGAAACGACGCCGAGGTTCACGAAGGCTTGGATCACGATCGACGCCATCGCGCCGATCGCCAAGAAGAAGCCGAAGCGGTCCGGTGCGGCCAGCGCGATGCGTACCGCGCGGTAGGCGAAAACGACGAATAACGCCACGATGGCCACGATGCCGATGTAGCCGAGCTCTTCGCCGATGATCGCGCCGATGAAGTCCGTGTGCGCTTCGGGCAGCCAGAAAAACTTTTGGCGCGAGAAGCCCAGGCCCTCGCCGAAGACGCCGCCGCTTCCCAGGGCCATCAGCGACTGCACGATATGGAAGCCCTTGTCCTGGGGATCTTTCCAGGGATCGATGAAAGCGACGATGCGCGCCCACTTGTACGGATCGTGACGGATCAGCAGCACGGCGGGCGGCGTCACGGCGGCCGCGACGAGCAGCAGATGTTCGATGCGGGCGCCCGCGACGAAGAGCATCGTGGCGGCCGTGAACGCGAGCAGACTGGCCGTGCCGAAATCGGGTTGTTTGATGACGAGCATCGCCATCAAGCCGGTGACGAACGCGAGCGGGAACACGCCGTGCACGAGCGACCGCACGCGGTCGCCCTTCGCGGCCAGGGCCGACGCGAGGTAGAGGACGAGCGTTAGCTTCGCGCATTCCGAGGGCTCGAATTGAAAGGGACCGGCGCCGATCCAGCGGCTCGCTCCGCCCGCCAATCTTCCGACGTGCGGCACGAGCACGAGCGCTAACGCGATCAGGTTCGCCCCCAGCGCCCACGGTGCGATCGCGCGCAGCTTGCGATAATCGATGCGGTAGGCCGCATAGGCCGCCAGCGCCGCGACGACGAGCCACGCGAGTTGCCGTTTCAGAAAGTAAGCGGCATCGTGATGCAGCGCGACGGCGAACGCGCTCGACGCGCTGAAGATCATGATCAGTCCGATGGCCACCAAGGTCGCGACCGTGGCCACGACGACGGCGTCCGCGCGGGGGCGCGGGAGCGGCGCGCCGTCAACCACGCGCGCCCGCCAGCGCCGTGGCGGCGCGCGTGAACGCTTCGCCGCGGGCTTCGGCCGAAGCGAACATGTCGAACGACGCGCAGCCCGGCGAAAGCAAGACGATGTCGCCGGGTACCGCCAAGCTGCGCGCGATCGCGACGGCGTCGTCCATCGACGCGGCGCGGATCGATTGCTTGTCGCCGATGGCGGCCGCGATTTCCTCGGCCGCCTCGCCGATGAGCACGACGGCTTTCGCACGCCGGCGCACGGCCTCGCCCATCGCGCGAAAATCCGTGCGCTTCGACTTGCCGCCCGCGATCAGCACGATCGGCTGCGCGAACGCGTCGAGGGCCGCGACGACCGACCCGGGGTTGGTCGACTTCGAATCGTCGATGTAAATGACGCCGTCCTGAACGGCGACGCGCTGCAGCCGGTGCGGCAGCGGTTGGAAGTCGCGCACCGCCGCGCGGATCGCTTCGCGATCCAGATCCGCGGCGAGGCCGATCGCCACGGCCGCGAGCGCATTGGCCACGTTGTGGCGGCCGACGAGCGGGATCTCCGAGACCGGCATGATTTCGACCGGCCGCGGGTCGCCGGTCGGCGGCGCGTACGTGATGCGGTCGTGGCGGACGTAGACCGCCGTCATCCGGCGCGGCGCGAGCGCGAACCAGAGCGCGCGGCTCGGGATCCGTTTGGCCGACTCGCCCTCGGCCAATTCGCCGACGATCGGATCGTCGAGGTTACCCACGAACGTGTCGCCCGGCCCTTGGTTGGCGAACACCCGGAACTTCGCTTCCGCGTATTCGTCCATCGAGTGATAGCGGTCGAGGTGATCGGGCGAAAGGTTGAGGATCGTCGCGATCCGCGGCTTGAACGAACGGATCGACTCGAGCTGAAACGACGAGACTTCCGCGATCACCCAATCCTCGGGCTTGGCGTCGACCGTCTCGTTGATCAGCGCGTTGCCGATGTTGCCGCCGACGTGCGTGACTTTTCCGGCGCGCCGGAAGACGTCGCCGACGAGCGCCGTCGTCGTCGTCTTGCCCTTGGTTCCGGTGATCGCGACCATCGGCGCCTTGCTGATCCGGTACGCGACTTCGATCTCCGAATAGACGGGGATGCGCGCGGCCTGCATGCGTCGCACGAGATCGCCGTTGACCGGAACGCCGGGCGAGAGCACGATCGACGTCAACTCCGGCGCCAGCGCGTCGAGCTCGGCCGGGGCGACGAAACGCACGCCGCTGCGTTCGAGATCGGCCAGGGCGGGCGCCAGCGCTTCCATCGGCTTCTCGTCGGTCGCGAAGACCTTCGCCCCGCGGCGCAGCAAGACCGCGCAACTGGCCAAGCCGCTGCGCCCGAGTCCGATGACCAAGACCCGTTCGGTCGCGTCGAACACGCCGCTCGACGTCATCGGACGATCGCCGCGCCGGCCAGCGACAGCAGCGCCGAGGCGGTCCAGAAGCGGGCCGTGACTTTCGTCTCGGGCCAACCGCCGAGTTCGAAGTGATGGTGGAGGGGACTCATCCGGAAAATGCGTTTTCGGGTCGCTTTGAACGATGCCACTTGTAGGATCACCGAAAGGGCTTCGGCGGCGAAGACGCCGCCGACGAGCGGAAGTAAGAGAACCGTACCCGTGAGAATCGCGCTGCCCGCGAGGACTCCCCCGAGAGCGAGCGCCCCCGTGTCACCCATGAAGACGCGCGCCGGGTGTCGATTGTATGCAAGGAATCCGATCGCCGAGGCGGCGAGCGCCACGTCGATATATGTGACGCCGCCCGAGGCCGTCCGCCACCCGAACCAGGCGAAGACGGCCAGCGGCGGCAGAATCGCGCCCGCGGCCAAGCCGTCCAGTCCGTCGGTCAAGTTGACGGCGTGCGTCGTGGCGAGCAAGGCCGCCAGGCAGAGCGCGTACCACGCCCAGTGCGGCACGGCCAAGGCGGCGGAGCCGAACGCGAACACGACGTCGCGCACGCCGGGTTCGAGCGTGCCGCCCGCGAGCCAGAGGAACGCGATTCCGGCGAGCGCCGTCGCGGCGAACTTCTCCCGCGCGCGCAGTCCGCGGTTGCGTCCGCGGCGGATGGACAGCAGGTCGTCGACGGCGCCGATCGCACCGCAGGCCAGGCCGATGAACGCTAGCGCCGCGGTGGTGCGATCCGGGTGCCAGAGAACGGCCAAAATCAGCGCCACGCCGAAGAGTAGCCCGCCCATCGTCGGCGTGCCGGTCTTGACCGCGTGGCTCTTGGGCGCGTCCTCGTAGGCGTGCTGGCGAAACGAGAGGCGGCGCAAGTAATCGATCAGCGGCTTGCCCAGAAGCAGCGCCGTCGCAAGCGACGCGACGAAAAGCGTGGCGACGTTGACCAGTGCCCACACGTTCGTCACCCTACGTCACCCTGAGCCCGTCGAAGGGTGAGCCTGTCGAAGGGTGAGCCCGTCGAAGGGTGAGCCTGCCGACGGGCGAGCACCACGATCGGCGTCTGTTCGTCGCCGTTGCCGTGGGGATTGTCGCGCAGCGCCGCGGACACGGCCGCCCGGTCGAC
>Ga0116229_10005476_pt1 | contig 20690 bp, 16 predicted proteins | sample S1TSphgellanicum_3_FD_87313 | JGI IMG/M metagenome (GOLD analysis project Ga0116229, IMG submission 87313) | Host-associated microbial communities from peat moss isolated from Minnesota, USA - S1T2_Fc - Sphagnum magellanicum MG | ecosystem: Host-associated > Plants > Peat moss > Unclassified...
GGCGACGGCAGCGTACTCGCCGGCTTGCTCTACGGGATGCTGCTCGACATCGTGCAGCATCACGATCCCGAACTCGGCCCAGTCCTGCGCAATCAGGTCACGCTCTCATCGTGCTCACCCGAGCTTCTCGGCCGCGCTCTCCGCGCCCAGGGCATCTGGTTCCAGTTGCAATCCATCGCCGAACAGAATGCCGCCATGCGCCAGCGCCGCGACGAGGAACGCGCCGCCCCTGACGGCATTATCGACGGCACCTTTGAAGCCGCCCTCGCGCAAGCCGCCGCCGCCGGCATCCCCGCCGAACACGTCGTCAGCACCATCGCCACCCTGCGCATCAGGCCGGTGCTGACCGCCCACCCCACCGAAGCGCGCCGCATCACCGTGCTGGAAAAACTGCGCGCCATCTATCTTCTGTTGCTGGATCTGGAAAATACCCGCTGGACCTCCCGCGAGCGCGGCCAGATCAAGCGGCAGCTGCGCGACCAGATCGAACTGCTTTGGCTCACCGGCGAACTCCGGCTCGAAAAGCCCACCATCACCCAGGAAATCGCCTGGGGCCTCTATTTCTTCCGCGAAACGCTGTTCGATATCGTTCCGCAAACCATCACCACGCTGGAAGATGCACTCGCCCGCACCTACCCCAGCCAGACCATCGAAGTTGGTCAATTCCTCCAATTCGGCAGCTGGATTGGCGGCGACCGCGATGGCAATCCCTTCGTCACCACTGCGGCCACGCGCGAAGCGCTGCTGGGAAACGCCAGCGCCAGCCTTCAGCATTACCAGGCCGCCCTCGCCAGCCTGGCCGGCCAACTCTCCATCGCCGAAGCCACCATCGCCACGCCACCTTCGTTCCGCGCCGCGCTTGATGCAGCCCTTGCCCTCTGCGGAGAGCACATCGCCGCCCGCAACCCGGGCGAGATCTTCCGCCAGTTCATCGGCTGCATGCTGTGCCGTGTCGAAGGCGCGCGCGCCCATCTGAACGGCGACTCCCGGGCGCCGCGCTACGACAACGCCGACGACCTCATCGCCGACCTGCTCCATCTCGAAAACGCCCTGCGCGCATGCGGCTGCGACGATCTCGCCTCCCGCCTCGTTCGCAAACTCCGCCGTACCGTCGAGATCTTCCGCTTTTCCACCGTCCGCCTCGACCTGCGGCAAAACACCACCCGCACCAACCAGACCCTGCGCGCGATCTGGGCCGCCACCAACCAGCCAGGCGAGCCTCCCGACCCCACCAGCGAGGTGTGGGTGGCCTGGCTTCGCACCCTCCTTGAACAGCCGCAAACCGGCGATCCCCTGCCCGAGCTTGCCCCCGAAGCGCAGGAGCTGATTGATCTGTTCCGGCTGATCCACGACATCCAGCGCGGGCTGGACCGCGAAGCCTTCGGCAGCTTCATCCTCTCGATGACTCATTCCGCCGCCGACGTCATCGGCGTCTATGTCGTTGCCAAACTTGCCGGGCTCTTCCTCGACAGTGCCGGTGTTGAGCTCTGCACCCTGCCCATTGTCCCGCTGTTCGAAACCATCACCGACCTGCGCGCCGCCCCCGCCATCATGCGCGAGGTCCTGGCCGTGCCGGTCATTCGGCGCAGCATCCGCCGGCAGGGCAATGTGCAGGAAGTGATGATCGGCTATTCCGACAGCAACAAGGATGGCGGCTATTTCTCCGCCAACTGGGAGCTGTTCAAGGCCCAGACGAAACTGACCGCTTTGGGGGAATCCGCCGGAATCTGCATCGCCTTCTTCCATGGCCGTGGCGGCTCCGTCTCCCGCGGTGGCGCCCCCACCCAGCGCGCCATCGCCGCCCAGCCGCGGGGTTCCATTCGTGGCCGTTTCCGCACCACCGAGCAGGGCGAGGTGGTCAGCTTCAAATACGCCAACCGCGGCACCGCCGGCGTTCAGCTCGAACTGCTCGCCAGCAGCGTGCTGCAACACGCGCTCGGCGCCGGCGAGCAATCCGTCCCCAATGACCCGGAGCATGACGACGCCATGGAGGCCATCTCCGGCGCCTCCAATGCCGCCTACCGCAACCTTCTCGGCCACCCTTGCCTCCTCGCCTATTTCCAGCAGGCCAGCCCGTTGCAGGAAATCAGCATGCTGAATATTGGCTCGCGCCCCGCCCGGCGCTTTGGCGCCGCCGCCTCGCTGGAGGATCTGCGCGCCATCCCCTTCGTGTTTGCCTGGGCGCAGAACCGCCACGCCATCACCAACTGGTACGGCATCGGCAGCGGCATAGGGAGCATCCTGCATGTCCGCGGCCCGGCGGCCATGGCTCTGCTGCGCCAGATGTTCGCCACCCACCGCATGTTCCGGCTGATCATCGATGAAGCCGAAAAAGCCCTTGCCACCGTCGATCTCTCCGTCGCCCGCGAATATGCCAGCCTCGTCGACGACCAAGCCGCCGCGCGCGAGATATTCGCGATGATCGAACGCGAATATCACCTGACCTGCGAAACCATTCTCACCCTCACCCAAACATCCCGGCTCGCCAGCCGCTTCACCCAATATAGCGGCCGGCTGACCTCCCGGCTGCCGGTGATCGACGCCGTCAACCGTGAGCAGGTCGAACTTCTGCGCCGCTACCGCACCACCCCCAGCGACCCGATCCGCGTCGCTCTCTTACGCTCCATCAACTGCATCGCCGCCGGCTTTGGCACCACCGGCTAAAACACCTTGGAAGCGCCCTTCATCCGTGCTGCCCAACGGCCGATCACTCGTCTCCTCTGCGTGCCAACACCCCATCCCCACAAGGAGCTTCCATGAGCTTTCTCCTCATCGACCAGGCCACCCCGCGCATCCACCGCTCCGAGCTCGCCGTCCCCGGCTCCAACACGGCGTTGTTCGAAAAGGCCGCCGCCAGCGCCGCCGATGTGATCTTTCTCGACGTGGAAGATGCCGTCGCCCCTGACGACAAGGAGCAGGCCCGCAAGAACATCGTGCAGGCCCTCAATGACATCGACTGGGGCCGCAAGACGATGATGGTGCGCATCAACGGGCTCGACACCCACTATATGTATCGCGACGTGATCGACATCGTCGAAGCCTGCCCGCGCCTCGACATGCTGCTGATCCCCAAGGTCGGCACCCCGTCCGACGTCTATGCCATCGACATGCTGGTCACCCAGATCGAAGCCGCGAAGCAGCGGACGAAACGCCTGGGCTTCGAAGTGCTGATTGAAACCGCCCTCGGCATGGCCAACGTGGAAGCCATTGCCCAAAGCAGCAAGCGACTCGAGGCGATGAGCTTTGGTGTGGCCGACTACGCCGCCAGCACGCGCGCCCGCACCACTGTGATTGGCGGCGTGAATCCCGATTATGGCGTTCTTACCGATACATCCGAATCCGGCCATCGCGACTTCCACTGGGCCGATCCCTGGCATTTCGCGCAGAACCGCATGCTGGTCGCCTGCCGCGCCTATGGCTTGCGCCCGATCGACGGCCCGTTCGGCGACTTCAATGACCCAGACGGTTTCCGCGCCGCCGGCAAACGCGCCGCGGTTCTCGGCTACGAGGGCAAATGGGCCATCCACCCAAGCCAGATCGCCCTTGCCAACGAGGTTTTCTCTCCCTCTGAAGCCGAAGTGGGCAAGGCGCGCCGTATCCTGGCCGCCATGCGGGAGGCCGCCGCCGCCGGCCGCGGCGCGGTATCGCTGGATGGGCGGCTGATCGATATTGCCAGCATAAGAATGGCCGAAGCGCTGATCGCCAAAGCGGACTCCATCGCCGCCGGGTAGAGACGATGGGCCGGGGCAGTCGAAGCCTGACGGACCCTGGTTAAGGCTTCAGCTTCAGGTCGGCGGTGCTGGCCGCGTGCGCAGCACCGCCGATACGGCGACGGAGGCGAGGGTTCCGAGCAGGATTCCCCACACTCTCTCGAAGGGTCGCGCGAACGGGCCATCATGCGATGGGATCAGCACCACCACGATCAGGGTGATGCAGGACAGCCGAAGGCTTTGGCGAAACGCGGTGAGCACCGCCAAAGGCAGCAGCGCGCACCAGAACAGGGCGAAGGAGGAGGCGCCGTGTGTGGCCGCCTCCAGCACGGCGAATCCGGCGGCCGCGCCAATCAGCGTGCCGAGAACCCGATTTTGCGAAGCGGCCAGCGTGTCATCCAGCTGCGGCTGCGTTACCACCACCGCGGTGATCAGCGCCCAATAGGATTCCTGCAGGCCAAGGAGATAAGACAGCCCGTAGGATAATGCGCAGGCGGCCATCAGGCGCAGCGTCTGCCAGCCATAGGGGCGCATGGCTGGCCAGGCCGGTATCACGCCGCCGCGGGTTGATGCGTTCCAAGCACCGGCCTTGCGTTCAGCATCGGAAAGCCGGCCTGGTGCCAGCTGGGGTAACTGGGCTGTATTTCGCTCGCTGCGTCCAGCTTGGCCACCTGGTCCGGCGTCAGGCTCCAGCCGGCGGCGCCGATATTCTCCAGCAGCTGCGCCTCGTTGCGGGCGCCGATAATCACGCTGGAGACGGTCGGCCGCCGCAGCAGCCAGTTCAGTGCGATCTGCGGAATCGGCTTGCCGGTCTCGCCGGCCAAGGCGTCCAGAGCATCGACGATGCGGAACAGCCGCTCCTCCTGGAAATGCGGGCCGGTGCCGGCAATATCATGGGCGCGGCTGCCTGGTGCCGCAGGGTGGCCGCGGCGGATTTTGCCGGTGAGCTTGCCCCAGCCGAGCGGGCTCCAGATCAGCCCGCCGAGCCCCTGGTCGTTGCCAAGAGGCATCAGCTCCCATTCGTAATCGCGGTTGAGCAGCGAGTAATAGGCCTGGTGCGCCACATAGCGGCTATAACCGTAGCGGTCGGACACGGCGAGCGACTTCATCAGATGCCAGCCGGGGAGGTTCGAGCAGCCGATATAGCGGAGCTTTCCCTGCCGTACCAGCTGGTCGAGCGTGGAGAGCGTCTCTTCCACCGGCGTGTTGTAATCCTGGCCGTGCAGTTGCAGCAGATCGATATGGTCCAGCTGAAGGCGCTTGAGCGATGCCTCCACCGCATCCAGCAGATGGTGGCGGGAGGAGCCATAGTCGTTCGGCCCTTCGCCCATCGGGAACGTCACCTTGGTCGAGATCAGCACCTGGTTGCGCTTGCCCTTGATCGCCTCGCCGAGAATGGTTTCCGCCAGGCCGGCCGAGTAGACATCCGCGGTGTCGAACAGGCTGACGCCGTGATCGAGGCACGCATCGATCAGCCGGGCAGCGCCGGCGGAATCGGTGGAGCCCCAGGCTTTGAAGAAGTCGTTGCCGCCGCCGAAGGTGGCGGTGCCGAAGCTCAGCGCAGGGACACGCAGGCCGGACCGGCCGAGAAATCTGTAGTCCAACGATTTACTCCTCTCTGCCATTGAGCCGCCGAGGCGAGCCCGTTGGCCTAACGCCCCGATACCGGGGTGGCTTCCATATCGTGCGCGCGGGGCAGCGGGGCGTTACTGTCATAAAAGCTTCACAAAACTGCAATCTTGGTGTCGCAGCTCGCGACTAGGGTCCGCGCCATCAAGCGCCCTACCGGCACCGCGCCGCAGGCGTCGGCTTGGCATGTGCGCATCCCGCAGGAGAATTCATGATTTTGTCCCGAACCGCCGCAAATAGCGCCCTGGCAGCTGCCCTGCTCGCCGGCGTGGCCGGCATGGCCCACGCGCAGAGCGTGACAGGCGCAGGTTCAACCTTCGCCCAGCCGATCTACGAGGCATGGGCGGACGCTTCCAAGGCCACCACCGGCATTTCGCTGAACTATCAGGGCGTGGGCTCAGGGGCCGGCCAGAAGCTGGTGACCCAGCGGACGGTGGATTTCGGCGCCTCTGACGCGCCGATGTCCGGCGAAAAACTCGCCGCCGCCAAGCTGATGCAATTCCCCGCGGTCATGGGCGCGGTCGACATTGCGGTGAATCTGCCCGGCGTTGCCACCAACAAGCTGAAGCTGACCGGCAAGCTGCTGGCCGATATCTATATGGGCAATGTGACGAACTGGAACGATCCGGCGATCGCCGCGATCAATCCCGGGCTGAAGCTGCCGGACCTGGCGATTGCCCCGGTCTATCGTGCCGACGGATCTGGCACCACCTACGTGTTCACCGGCTATCTCGCCAAGGTCAGCCCCGATTTCAAAACCAAGGTGGGCGTGGACAAGGCCGTAAGCTGGCCGGCCGGCACCGGCGCCAAGGGCACCGCGGGCGTGGCGGCGGCGGTAAAGGCGACCTCGGGCGGGCTTGGCTATGTGGAAAGCGCCTATGCGTCGTTGAACCACCTGACCACCACCCAGCTGCAAACGCATGATGGCGCGTTCATCAAGCCGAGTTTGGCGAGTTTCGCGGCGGCGGCGAAAAATGCCGATTGGACAAAGGTGCAGAATTTCGCGATCGACCTGAACGATCAGCCGGGTGCCACCTCCTGGCCGATCGTCTCCGCCACCTTTGTTCTGGTGCCGACCAACCCGGCCGACCCAGCCAAGGGTGCCGCGGTGCTGAAATTCTTCTCCTGGGCCTTCGCGCATGGCGACGCAGCGGCGACCAAGCTGGAATATGTGGCGTTGCCGGCAAGCGTGAAAGCGCAGGTCGAGGCCGCGTTCAAGAAGTAGCGATCAAGCGATACCCTGGAGCTCAGATTTGCCGGCCAAATCCCGAAACATAGGCGATCGCGTCTTTGCCATAGCCGCCTATGCCGCGGGTCTTTTCGTGCTTGTGCTGCTTGGCACGATCATCGTGCTGCTGTTCATCGGCGGGCTGCCGGCCTTCCGCGCCTTCGGCCCCGGATTCCTGACGTCCTCCGCCTGGAATCCGGTCACCACGCGGTTCGGCGCGCTGGTTTCCGTCTATGGCACCGTTGCCAGCTCGGTGCTGGCATTGCTGATGGCGGTGCCGCTTGCCTTCGGCGTGGCCTTCTTCCTGACGGAACTCGCCCCCGCCTGGCTGCGCCGCCCGGTGGGCATCGCCATCGAGCTGCTGGCCGCGGTGCCTTCCATCATCTACGGCATGTGGGGGTTTTTCGTCCTCGCCCCGTTGATCAGCAGCACGATAAAGCCGTTTCTCGGCGCCACGCTCGGCCATGTGCCCGGCCTTTCCCCCATCTTCCGGCCGGCGCCCGGCGATTCCAGCATTTTCACCGCCGCTTTGGTGCTGGCGATCATGATCACCCCCTTCATCGCCGCCACCATGCGCGATGTGTTCCTCACCGTTCCGGTGATTTTCAAGGAATCCGCCTTCGGGCTCGGCTGCACCTCGTGGGAGGTGATGCGCAGCATCGTGCTGCCCTATACGCGGGTGTCGGTGATCGGCGGTATCATGCTGGGGCTCGGCCGCGCCCTTGGTGAAACCATGGCCGTCACGTTTGTCGTGGGTAATACCAACCGGATCAGCCCCAGTATCTTCGCGCCCGGCAACACCATTGCCTCGCTGGTGGCGCTGGAGTTTCCCGAAAGCGAGAATGGGAGCCTGCAGCTTTCCTCCTTGCTGGCTCTGGGATTTATCCTGTTCGTGATTTCCTTCGTGGTGCTGGCGATCTCCCGCACCCTGCTCGCGCAACGGGCCACACCATGAGTGCGACGACCTTGCAGGCGCCCGGCCGCGATGCAACGATGGCACGCGCGCTCGGCCGCAGGCGCCGTGGCACAGACCGGGCCGCGCGCCTGCTGGCGACGCTCGCCACCCTCGTGGCACTCGGGTTCCTGGCTTCGATCCTGATCACCTTGTTCTATCTCGGCGTGCCCGGCTTGAGCCTGCATATGCTGCACACCGTCACCAAGGCGCCGGGCGCCGGCGGCGGATTGGCCAATGCGATTGTCGGCAGCGTGGTGCAGGCGGGGCTCGGCACGCTGATCGGCACGCCGATCGGGCTGATGGTGGGCACCTATCTGGCCGAATATTCCGGGCGCAGCGTGCTCGGCAATGCGGTGCGATTCGTGAGCGACATCCTGCTCTCCGCGCCATCCATCCTGATTGGCCTGTTCATCTACCAGATATTGGTGGCCCCCTTTGGCGGCTTCTCCGGCTTTGCCGGCGCGATCGCCCTGGCGATTCTGGTGATCCCGATCGTGGTGCGCACCACCGAGGACATGCTGCGGCTTATCCCCGTCAGCCTGCGTGAGGCTGCCATCGCCTTGGGTGCGCCAAGATGGAAAACCATCGTGTTCATCTGCTATCGTGCGGCTCTGGATGGAATTCTTACCGGCATTCTGCTGGCAGTGGCGCGCGTGGCGGGCGAGACGGCGCCTTTGCTGTTCACCTCGCTGGGCAATTCCGATTATTCCGGCCTCGGCTCGGCGATGGCCAGCCTGCCGGTGACCATCTATCAATATGCCGCCTCCGCCTTCGATGATTGGGTGCAACTGGCCTGGACAGGCGCGCTGCTGATCACGCTGGGTGTGCTGGCGATCAATATTCTGGCACGTTTTTTTGTGCGTGCCCGGTGAACATGCGCGAAGGGAACAGCTCGACCATGGAGCAGGCGACCAATGCAGCGAGTACCGCCCGGCCGGCGGCGCAGCGCGCCGTGCCGCGTGCGGTGGACGGGCCGGTAAAGCTCTCGATCCGCGGCCTGGATTTTTATTACGGCATCAACAAGGCCTTGAAGGGGATCAATCTGGACCTGCCCGACCGGCGGGTGACAGGGATGATCGGGCCATCGGGTTGCGGCAAATCCACCTTGCTGCGGGTGCTTAATCGCATGTACGATTTATACCCCGGTCAGCGCGCCGAGGGCGAGGTGCTGATGGATGGAGAAAACATTCTCGCCGCCGCCATCGATCTGAATGCTTTGCGCAGCCGGATCGGCATGGTGTTTCAGAAGCCAACGCCGTTTCCGATGTCGATCTACGACAACATCGCCTTCGGGGTGAAACTGCATGAGCGGCTGAACCGCGCCGATATGGATGCGCGGGTGGAATGGTCGCTCTCCCGTGCCGCCTTGTGGACGGAAGTGAAAGACCGTCTGCACACGCCGGCGGCCGGGCTTTCCGGCGGCCAGCAGCAGCGGCTTTGCATTGCCCGTACCATCGCCACACGGCCGGAAATCATTCTTCTGGATGAACCGACAAGTGCGCTCGATCCGATCAGCACGCTGAAAATCGAAGAGCTGATCGACGAGCTGAAGCAGGATTTCACCATCGCCATCGTCACCCACAATATGCAGCAAGCTGCGCGCTGCGCCGATCAGGTGGCGTTCTTCTATCTCGGCGAGCTGGTGGAAGTGGGGCAGGCGGCGGATATTTTTACCTCACCCAAGCAGCGCAAGACGCAGGATTACGTCACCGGGCGATTCGGCTGATGGATTTGATGGGAGTATCGCCACATGTCTGAACCGGCGAAGCATATCGTAACGAGCTATGAGCAGGAGCTGAAACGCCTGCGCGACCTGCTGGTGGAAATGGGCGGGCTGGTGGAAGCGCAGCTGGCAACGGCGACGATTGCCGTGGTGGAGCAGGATACCGATGCCGCCACGCGCACCGTGGAGCAGGACCCGGCGGTGGACGCGCTGGAGCGCGAGGTGGAGAGTTTCGTGATCCGCCTGCTGGCGTTGCGTCAGCCGGTGGCCCAGGATCTACGGCAGATCGTGGCCGCGTTGAAAATGACCAGCGATCTGGAACGCATCGGCGATTACGCCGCCAATGTGGCCAAGCGCAGCATCGTGCTCAGCCAGTTCAACCTGCCGTTCAAGCTCGGCGGCCTGGCGCATATGGCCCGGCTGGTGCAGGAGAGTTTGAAACTGACGGTGGATGCCATAGGCGATGAGGATGCCGACAAGGCGATCCAGGTATGGCGCTCCGACCAGGCGGTGGATGATATCTATACGGCGATTTTCCGCGAGCTGGTTACGTACATGATGGAGGATCCGCGCAATATCACGCCGTGCACGCATCTTTTGTTCATTGCAAAAAACCTGGAGCGGATCGGCGATCACGCGACCAATATTGCCGAGACGGTGCATTTTGCCGCCACTGGCGAAACCCTGCCGGAAACGCGGCCGAAGGGTGACAGCGCGAATTACGCGGTGATCCGGCCGCGTGACGACAAGCTATAGTCTTGAATGGTGTTGTAGGGATGAACGCTGTGTCTGAATCAGCAACGAGCTTTGCCAAGCCGCTGGTGCTGGTGGTAGAGGATGAGGCGGCCCTGGCGACCATGCTGCGCTACAATTTGGAAAAGCAGGGCTTTCGGGTGGACGAAGCCGCCGATGGGCAGGAGGCGCTGACCCGTATTGCTGAAGCGCCCCCCGATCTGGTGCTGCTGGACTGGATGCTGCCGGTGATGTCTGGCATCGAGGTATGCCGGCAGATTCGCCGGCGTCCGGGCACGCGCGATCTGCCGGTGATCATGGTGACGGCCCGCACCGAGGACCAGGATGCGGTGCGCGGGTTGAATACCGGCGCGGATGATTACATCACCAAGCCGTTCAACATGGATGCGCTGCTGGCGCGCATGCGGGCGCTGCTGCGCCGCGCCAATACGGTGCCGACCAAGGGGCGGCTGGTGTTCCATGATATCGCCATGGATCTGGCGGCGCACCGGGTGCAGCGCGGCGCCCGCGCGGTGCATCTGGGGCCGACCGAGTTCCGCTTGCTGGAATTTCTGATGCAGCATCCGCGGCGGGTTTTCTCGCGCGAGGAATTGCTCGATGCGGTCTGGGGCCCCGACATTCATGTGGAGCCGCGCACGGTGGATGTGCATATTCGCCGCCTGCGCAAATCGATCAACGGCGAAGGCGAGCTGGACGTGGTGCGCACGGTGCGTGCCGCGGGGTATGCGCTCGATACGGAGCCGGTGTAGCTCTCCAGGGCGGATAAGACCTTCCGAGATCCGCCATTTCCGCGCCAGCCAAACGGCGATTGCTGCGGTGGCGTGCCACCACCCACTTGACGTAACGGCCGCATCCGCACCTACATGGCGGATGGCGCAAGAGCTTAGGGCCCGTTCGACATTAACTGAATCGCGTTACCGGGTCGAACGGGCCCTAAGCTTTTGTTTGAAACGGCATCTTTGTCGGCGTGCCGACGCACTTATGTGCCGACGATGCCTTATTCGCCCTACGGCTCGCCGGAAAACTGGGCAAACGTAATGTCGGGCACTCGCGAGAAAGCCGCGCCGCACGGTTCCGCGCGGCTGGTGCAGGGGGCAATGTTGTGTGGTTTCACAACCACCCTGTTCCTGTCGGCCTTTTTGCTGTTTGCCGTGCAGCCGATGGTCTCCCGCATGGTGTTGCCGCGCCTGGGCGGATCGCCGGCGGTATGGAACACCTGCGTCTGTTTCTTTCAGCTGGCCTTGCTGCTCGGCTATGGTTATGCCGACTGGCTGGCGCAGCGTGTCGCACCCCGGTTCCAGGTGGCGCTGCATGCGGCGGTGCTGGGGCTGGCGCTGCTGATGCTGCCGCTCTCCTTGGCCGGCGCGCCGCCATCGCCTGACGCGTCGCCCATTCTATGGTTGCTGTTGCGCCTGGCGCTCAGCATCGGGCCGCCTTTCATCGCCATTTCGGCAACCGCGCCGCTGCTGCAAAGCTGGTTCAGCCGCACCACCAGCGCCCATGCCGGCGATCCGTATTTTCTCTACGCGGCCAGCAACACCGGCAGCCTGCTGGCTTTGCTGAGCTACCCGTTCCTGATTGAAACCCATCTCGGCGTGGCCGCACAACTCTCTGCCTGGTCGGGCGGCTTCGCGATTGTCGCTGCCGGCGCCTTGGCCTGTGGTGCCGCCATGCTGCTCACCCGGCGCGCCACGCCGCAGGCGGCCGCCAGCACGATTGCTGCCCCCGGTGGCAAAATTCCCTGGGCAGAGCAGGCGCGCTGGATCGCCCTCTCTTTCGTGCCGTCCGGCCTGATGCTGGCGGTGACCACCTATATCACCACGGATATCGCCGCTGCGCCGCTGTTCTGGGTGATCCCGCTGGCCATCTACATCGCCACCTTCATGCTAGCCTTCGGCAAGCGCGGCCTGGTTGTGCCGCGCTTTCTGCCCTTGGCGCAAGCGGTGTTCATTGCGATGGCCGCAGTCACCATTCTGGTCGGCTTGCCTGGCGCGCCAACCTTGTTCATTGCCCTTACCGCCTTCGGCCTCACTGCAATGCTGTGCCACGTGGAACTCGCGCGGCGCCGGCCGGATGTGCAGCATCTCACCCGGTATTTCCTGTTGATTTCGGTGGGCGGTGCGCTTGGCGGCATTTTCAACGCGCTGCTGGCGCCGGTGCTGTTTCGCGGACCTTGGGAATATCCGCTGATGCTGGCGGCGGGCTGCGCATTGCGCCGGCTCACCACGCCGGCTTCGGCGGCTTCGCGACCCCCGCCCGCGCCAGTGGTAGAACCGGCCACCCGCCAGACCTGGCTGCGCCCGTTGCTGCTGGCGGTGGGCGGCCTCGGCCTGGTATTCGCCTCCAGCTCCTATGCGCCGCCTTCCTTGCGCATGGTTGGCTATCCGCTGGCGGTTATTCTGCCTTCCATCTACCTGATCCGGTTCTTTCGCGGCGGTGCCTATATCGGCGCCGGCATTGTCGGCCTGCTGCTGGTGCCGCTGCTGGTGAACCTGGTCAATTCGGACTACAGCACGCGCAGCTTCTTCGGCACCTATAGGGTGGTCAGGCTGCATGGCGAGGATCTGGTGGCGCTCCAGCACGGCACCACATTGCATGGCGTGCGCGGTACCCGCCCGGGCGAACAAGCCGAACCCTATGGCTATTATGCCCGCGGCGGACCGTTCGGGCGGCTATTCACTGTTCTGCACGCAAGCAGCAGGAAACTGGATCGGGTCGGCATCATCGGCCTCGGTGTCGGCAGCCTTGGCTGCTATGCGCGGCCAGGTGAGCAATGGACTTATTTCGAAATCGACCCGACGGTCGAGCGCATTGCGCGCGACCCCCGGTTCTTCGGCTTCATGGCGAATTGCGGCAACCATCCCGCGGTGATCCTCGGCGATGCAAGGCAGACTCTGGCCAGCCAGCCACCCGGCCGCCTCGATCTGCTAGTGCTGGACGCCTTCAGTTCCGATGCCGTGCCGGCCCATCTTCTGACCAGGGAGGCGCTCGCGCTATATCGCTCGCGCCTGAAGCCGGGCGGCCTGCTGGCCTATCATGTCAGCAACCGCTATCTCGATCTGGTTCCGGTGGTCGCCCGCCTCGCCCAGGAGTCCGGCCTGCAGATTCGCCGCCTCGCCACGCCAGGGAACGGCACGAATCGGGACGCGGCCACCGAGGTGCTGGTCATCGCCGCTCCCGGCACCAGCCTGGATGGGCTGGCGGCTGACGGGTGGGACGTGCCGCCGCCAGGGCCGTTGCTGTGGACCGATGACCGGTCGGACGTAGTGGGCGTGATCCGCTGGCGCTGACCCGATGGAAGCGCGCACCCTATCGGTCATCATTCCGGATCACCTGCTGGGACCGGCTGACGCCACGCCTCACCGAGGATGACGTGCATCACACCAGCGCCGCCGCGCTGGCGGAGGAAGAGCGCGCCCGGGCCCGTATGGGCAACCGGGTGCTGACCGGCGGCCAGGAGAAGCTGGGCGCCGCCGGCTCGCCGGCGATATAATCGTTTGGCCGCGCGGCGCATCCGCGGTGTAGAAGCATCCATCTTTCCGCCGAGGCGATGGAGAACCGAGGATGCGGGCCACACTACAGCACTGCAAGAGCGCGCCGCGCGCCATGCGCGGTATGAGCATTTTGCGTGCGGTTCTGGCTGCTGCCTCCATGGTGGCGCCAGCGCCCTGCCTTGCACAATTGGCAATGAACATCACGGTGCTGCGCGGCCTCTCGCCGATCAGCGTGCTGCCGCAAACCGCCGCTGGCCGTGCCGCGTTGGCGGCGAATTTGAAAATTACCGGCGCCATCCAGACCGGTTCTCTGAGCCAGCCCACTTTGCTGCCGTTCCCGGATCAGGAGCGCCAGGCCGTGAAGGACGCGTTCATCACCGCCCGCAACGCCGCCGAATTCGCCGATGGTTTGGGCAGCACACTCGGCGCCCTTTATCAGGCCAAGGCGCATTACACGGACGCCAAGACCTATACCGACATGTTCCCCTCCGTGATGACCCTGCTGGCCTATAGCGCGGAGACAACCTTTCTCGATGCCAATTCAGCAAAATACTTCTTTGGCAATACAACGACGAACGGCAAGGCACCGGTATCCGCGGCCGCCCTGGCGATCATGGCCGGCATTGGCGGGGTTTCCGATGTGTATGGCAAGGCCTACGGGCTTCCCGCCGGCGCCGTCGGCGCCGATCCGTTCGGCGATTCCCGGCCGTTCCAGACTGAGCCGAGCCTGAAGCTGATCAACGGCCCCGATTATTTCGGTAAGCCTGCCAGCAATGTGATGTATTTGCGTGGACCGGCCGAGACATTGACCGATAGCCCGGCATTCCCCAGCGGCCATTCCAGCTATGGCTACACCGAGGCGCTTCTGCTGGGGATTCTGGTGCCAGCCCGCTACCAGCAGGAAATTACCCGCGCGGCCGAGTTCGGCAATGACCGCATCATTCTCGGCGCACATTATGCGATGGACGTGCTGAGTGGCCGCACGGTCGCCCTGTACGATCTGGCGCATTTGCTAGCCAACGATCCGCGTTACGCCGGCCAGCCGAAAAAGCGATCCGCTGTCATCAGCGATTACCAAACTGCCGTCAAAACCGCCCGCGCCGACCTTGTTGCATTCCTGCAATCGGGCTGTGGCGCCACGGTGGCTGCATGCGCCGCCAAGGATAGCAGCCGCTTCAAAAACCCCAGCGCGAACAAGGCTTTTTACGAGAGCACCCAAACCTATGGGCTGCCGGTGGTGTATCCGGATATCGCCGCCAAAACCGAAGATGTCGGCAGGATCGCGCCGGAAGCAGGCTATTTGCTGACCGCGGCCTTCCCCGCTCTGTCGCTCGCCGCGGCCGACGCAGTGCTGACGCAAACCGAAGGCCCGGGCGGCGGCTTTCTGGACAACGGATCGGCCTTCGGCGTGTATTCACGGCTGAATTTATACGATGCGGTAACGAAGGCGATGGCGATGGCAAGCGCCATCACGGTGCCACGGTAACGATTGCCTGGCTCGGAACCACCTGCACGCCCGCTGGCGCATTCGCGTTGCCGATGCCGTTCTGGCCGATCAGGCTTCCCTGATATACCCCCGGCGCACCGCCGATGGAAACGACGCTGCTGCCAAGTTTGAACTGTGCCGGCCCGATGAACACACCAGACACAACGCCGCCGGCGCAACCGGCTTCATCGCCGCTGGAGAGCAGGATCATCGTCAGTGTGGTTGCGGCAGGCTTGTTAAAGATCAGCACATTCACCGCGCAGGTGGCAGGATTGGCCATGGCGAGCTGCGCGATATTCGGATAGGGTACCGGCACCGGCCCGACAGGCGTGGGTGTTTTGCACACATCCGGGAACGCCATGCACATGCCTGTGCCCAAGGTCGATGCAAATGGCATGGCTCTATCCCAGATTGATGGAAGGCGCGTCGATCACGACGCTGGCCTCACCGCGCCCAAGGATGCGCTTGGCTGTCAGCCGGTAGGTCTCGGCCACCAGGGTGCGCATCGCCTTGGCCGTTACTTCCAGCGTCTCGGCCACATGGCGTCGCACCGTGGTGAAATCCTCGTGCAGCGTCTCGCCCACAAGGTCCAGCGTCCTGGCGCGCACGCAGACGGCCGGGCCGACAATGTCGCAGCCCTGCGCTGCCTCAAGTCTGATTGCCCCATCGGGCGCGCGCAGCTCCAAATCGCCTGGCGCGGTGATCATCGTCGTGCCACGCCCCTCGATCACGCCGATCACGTAGCACGCGCCGCCGGCGGCCATGGCGAGCACAATATCGCCTACCTGCGGCTGATACAGGATTGGCAGCGCCAGGCGGGCAAAGAACCGCGGGCCGCCGGGGGCGCCGGCGATTTTCAATTCCACGTCGCGCTCCAGCACGGCGGTGACAAGGGCCGGTCCAAAATGCTGCAGGCGCAGCCGCTCCCCTTCTATTCCGGGCACACCGCTCATCGTCAAAAATGCGGGTTCCATATGACATCCCCCTTCAAACAGGCGATTTCCAAGTCTCGCCAAACAGCCGGTCACGGTCGGTGGTGCGGGTTCTGCGCAGGGTGCAGTCGCTGAACGTCACGCGTTGCATCGCCACGCCATGCACATCCGCGTCGGTCAGATCGCAACCCGCCATGCGTGCATCGTCGAGCCTGGCATAGGAGAAATCCGCGCAATTGAGCGTGCACCCAGACAGCTGCACGCGGTTTGCCTGCACCTGCGTCCATACCGAGCCTGCGGCCCTGGTGCGAAGGAGCCGTGCGCCATCGAGTGTGGCGGAAGCAAGATTGACGCCCGTCATATCGACATCGGTGAGAACGGCGCCGGTCAGATCGGCCTGCATCAGCACGGCGGTTCGCGCCGATAATGACGACAGCGTCGCGCCGGAGAAATCGGCACCGCAGAAATTCGCGCCGTCCAGCCGCGTTGCAATCAGGCAGGAACCGCTCAGGGCGGCGCCCGGCAGATGGCAATCGCCAAGATCGCAATGCCTGATCTCACGCCCGGAGAGATCAGCCCCGGCCAGGGTGCAACGATCGAACACCGCGTTTTCCAGCACCGCCGTCCGCAAATCCGGCGTTTCGAACGATACCCGATGCAAGCGGGCGGCGCTGAACACGATGTGGCTGAGCGATGCGCCGGTGAAATCGGCATAGGTCAGGGTGGCGCCGGAAAAATCGGCACACGCCAGATCGGATTTTTCGAAATTCGTCCGATCCAGCTGCGCGCCCGAAAACCTGGCTTTTGCCATTGCGCAAGACTGGAATGCCGTGCGCGCGAGAATGGTGCCTTCCATGTTGGCGCCGGCGAAGTTGCATGCGGCAAAGATGCAGCCGGAGAGATCCTTGCCGGCAAATGCGGCGAAGCTGAAATCCGCATTGCTGAAGGCGGCACCTGCCATCCCGGCATCGATCATGCTGCCAGCTTGCAGAGTGGCGCCGCGAAAATCGGCCCCCTTCAGGGCCGCGCCGGCCCATACGGCGCCGCCGAGATCGGCGCCATCGAAGCGGGCATTGCATAATGTGGCGTTGGAGAATCTGGTTCGCCGCGCCTGGGCGCGGCTGAAAAATGCACCGGAACAATCGGCGTCGGAGGCATCGGCATCGTCCAGAATGGCATCGAACAGCATTGCCCGGGCCAGATTTGCCCCTGCAAGCCGCGCGCCGGTCAAATCGGCTTTCGACAGATCGGCCCCGGCAAAAGTTTTGCCGGAAAGATCGGTGCCGGCCAGTTTTGCCTCCCGCAAACCTACCCCGTCACAGCCTTGCGGCAAGGACGCTTTGCGCAAATCGCAGCCATGCAGCCTCGCCCCTGCAAGTTTGGCATCTGTCAGCACGGCCTCCGTCAGCGTGCAGCCCATCACCATGGCACGGGCCAGATCGGCGCTGGCAAAATCCACGCCGGACATGTCACATTCCGCGAACACGGACTGCGCGAATCCAGCTTCGTGGCCGATCGCGCCGCGCAGCGCCGTGCGCAGGAACTGGCTCTTGCCGAACAGGCCTTTGCTCAGACGGGCAGAGCTGAAATCGCTTTCAACCGCGCGCAGCCGCTCGGCGCGCGCAGCATCGAGCACGGCCGCGCCGAGCTTGCTGCGCAGGAACGTCACGCCGCCCAGATCGGCTTCGGTCAGATCGATGTTGTCGGCAGTGCAATCCACCAGCCTGGCGCCTTTCAATATCGCGCCTTGGCACTGCACCCCGGTCAGATCGCATTGCGTGATCGTGCAGCCGGAGAGATCCGCGCCGTGCAGGCTCACCTTGCGCAGATCGAGGCCGGTGAGCACGCAATCGGCCAGCGCAAGGCCTTGCGCCAGGCGCGCCCGCACATCGCCCAAACTCAGGTTCGGATTTTGTCCCACGGCCATCATTCCGCCAACAGCGTTTGCAACACAAAGTTTTTTCGCAGCTTGGCGCGTTCCAGAGTCGCGTCGAGCAATCCGGCCCCGTACAGGTTGCACCCATCGATCACCGCATCCGTCAGATCGGCGCGCTCGAAGGATGCGCGCAGCAAATGCGCCCGTGTCAGTAGCGCGCCTGACAGCTTCGCGTCCTCGAAACTGACGTGATCGAGACGCGCTTTGTCGAAATTCGCGCCGCGCAGCGAGGCCTCGGGGAATTGGGCGCTGCTCAGCGTGGCGGCGGAGAAATCCGCCCGGTCCAGCTTCGCCTGCTGCCATATGGAGCGAGGGCCGGATGCATCGGCAAAGCGGCCCGATGTAAAATCCGCGTTCCGGCTGGCGCGCAGATTGCTCAGATCGGCGCTCTGCAGGATGGCACCCTGCGCCTGCGCCCCGGCAAAATCGGCCGATGGCAGAGCCGCCTCGCTGAAATCCGCTTCCGCCGCCTGTGCCGCGGCAAATTGTGCCCGCGGGAGATTGGCCCTGATGAATCGGGCCTTGTTCAGCACCGCTTCGGTAAAATCGACCGACGCGCCGTGGGCGCCGGAGAAATCCGCGCCGTTGCCTTGGATCTTGGTGAAGATCGCCCCTTCTACCTGCGCGCCGGCAAAGCTTGCGCCGTTGGCAACAGCCTCGGAAAAATTGGCGCGGCCCAGCTCGGCTTCGGCGAAAAGGGCTGCGCTGACATCGGCCTTTGCAAAATCCGCGCCGGCAAGATTGGCACGGTAGAGGCGCGCGTTGCGCAATGTGGCGCCCTTCAGCGTGGCACCGCGAAGATCGGCGCCGCTCAAATCCACGCCATCCAGATCGATGCCATCCAGCCGCGCTTTCTCCAGGCTGCCGCCCTCCGCCATGGTGTTTCTCACGCGCTGAGCATTCCAGGCCTCGGGCCGGGCAATTTTGCCGAGCACGTCACCGATCCGGCGGTCGATATCCTCCAGCCGATCTTGCAGCTTCCGGCCTTTCGCGGGGTCGTGGGCTTTCAGCGCCGCGATCGCGGTTTCGAGCTGCGCCATGGGATCTTGGGCTGCGGCCAGTTCGCGCCGCTTCTTGTCGAGCCCGGTGGATGCGATCCACGAATCGGCCGTCAGCCGCGCGCTCTCCACCTGGGAGCGCGCCTCGGCAATCCGCGCTTCGGCCGCCTTGCGCATCTCGTCGATCGCCGCGCGCTGCGCGCTCGCTTCCGCCTCCGCCGCCTGACCAGGCCCATCCTTCAAGACGAGAAAATCCGTATGATGCGCCTCGATGCCGGCGGGCGCGTCCAGCGGCTCCAATGTTGCGTAGACCGACGAGATATCCCGCAGCCGCGGCGACGCCACGCGGGTGACACCGCGCCACAGCAGAACCAGTTTCTCCGCTTCCACATCCACCCAGACGGTATCGAGTTTTATCGCGACCTCCTCGAACGCCGCACCGCCGACCCGCTCGACAAACACCCGCGCTTGCACGCCAGGCAGCCGGGTTTGATAGACCGGATGCTCCGGATGCATGTTCTCGAACGCGAGTTTTTCGTCGCCGCGGAAATAGGGGAATTGCTGGTCTTCGGGCGCCGAATTGAAAAAGGACCAGTCCAGGTCAGACGGATACCATGGCCAATGCTTCTTCTTCCAGGTGTCGTTGAAAGTACCCAGCTTGTCGGCGCGGGGTTTCCAGGTCATGCCGATCGGGCCAAAACCGGCAGGATTGGGACGATCGGTCGGCTGCACGATCAGCCGATCGAGATACTCGATATTTGGAAGCGGCTGGCCCTGCTGCACGCCCGCGCCGCGCCCGACTGGATTAGACCGGCTGCTCTGGCCACCGAAGGCGCGCTCGTAGCCGAGCGGCATTTTAGTGAAGGGAGCGGGCTCGCTGGGTTTCGCACCCAAGGGTCCGATGGTCCAGTGCCGATCCCCGATCACGGCGAGCGATTTGATCCGGTTGTTGACCGCAATGGAAGCACGGAGGCGCGCGACCGGCTTGCCACCGGCTGCGTGGGCAGTAGCGGCGACCAGAAGGTCGGTTTTCGGTTTGAAAGGAACGAAGTCGGTGGCATAACGCGGCGCCATGTCTCCGTCCGCCGGATCGTCACCCTGCGCGGCCGGAGTGGTCGTTTCATCAGGCACGCAGATGCCGCCTTGCACAAGGTGATAGGCTGCCTTCATGATCAACGTCGCCCGCCAATCCCCCCGTTTCGGCCGGCTGGTCGCGCTGAAGACAGTTGAGAATTTCGCTTGGGTATTGTTGACGATATGCATGTGTTTTTCCAGAAATCGCAAGATGCGCCCGGCTCATCAGCCGAGCTGGACGTTCAAGCTGTTGACCTTGACCCCGAGCGCATCGACCTCAAACATCAAGCTTGTTATATTTGTTGTTATTGCCTGAAGAGAGAATTTGCCCGCAATAATCTTGTGCATCTGCGCCGTCAGGTGGCTGACGTCGTTGGCGATTTCGGTCTTTGTCACGAATGTGTTGAGCGAGTTATCGATCACCGCTATGTGGTCGGAACATGCAGAAAGTCGAGTGGTGATCAGATCAATTTTACTATTGAGAGCCGTTATCTTTTCACCCAGGTCGTCATCCGGAATTTGAATATCTTTCCCGACGAGTTCGATATGAAGTATCGTGCCCTCGACGTGAACGCCAGTTACCTCGATATGAGCACCGGTCGCCTCGTTATGGACCGGGTAAAGGTCGGTCTGCATCACCTCCACTTCGTTCCACAATGGATTCTTGTAAACGTTGATGACCTTGCCGTGTGACACGGTATGCGTGTCACCTTTGACTTCCTGATTGAGATTCGCGTTGATCCAGGTATTCGCCGTGCCGCCCACCCAGGTA
>Ga0116229_10005478_pt1 | contig 20689 bp, 7 predicted proteins | sample S1TSphgellanicum_3_FD_87313 | JGI IMG/M metagenome (GOLD analysis project Ga0116229, IMG submission 87313) | Host-associated microbial communities from peat moss isolated from Minnesota, USA - S1T2_Fc - Sphagnum magellanicum MG | ecosystem: Host-associated > Plants > Peat moss > Unclassified...
AATATGCGGGCACAGGCCCGTGGCGGGCCTCATACTTAATCTAATAATTCTCCATAAACTGATATTCAATATTTTTTTCCGGTCCCATAGCATTTTATAAACTAATACATCATACATATGGCATCAAAAAAGCAATGAAATTAGAGGAAACACCTTTGAAAGTACAGAGCTAGATGCGTTAGAAGAAGCTATCAATATTCCTCTGTACCAACTGCTTTGTTTTGATTTGGGTGGCAAATTTTCACTATTATTTTGAGGATTTAAAAAAGAAAAAAACTTGAAAGAATGTGTTTCCTCAGTTTAAAATAAGTTTGATCACCATTTTCTACATGCTTCTTTGATCCTCCACCAAACTCCACAAAGTTCCGTTACCTTCCCCAATGATCCATGACCTTCTACTAACCTCCATGACCTTCCATGCTGCTCTGGCAGGTTCTGAAATGATTTTTGTTACCCCCCATATAATTTGTGTAAACTAATATCCTCCATAAACTAATATCTTTCAGCCGGTCTCAAGGATAAAAAGTATCAATACCCTGGCTTGGTGTATAATATTTTTTTAAACATTATAATCTGAAAACCAAAACCTTTTGTGAAATTCAGATCCAGCGGGTATCATAAAATTCCGATACCCACCCAACACTGGTTACTATGCCCTTTGAGTGAGGTTTAGGGTTTAGAGGGTTAAACCCACCTTACACTTTATGACAGTTTATTACCCTTCACATATTCCTATGGAGTACTTATTCATGCTTCTATTAATTAGTGAGGAGTTTAGTCTTTTCAGATGAAGCCATTTGATTGGCCCATTTGGAACCCCATTTGGAACCCTATCCACCTTACTCAGGTCATATAAAATCTAAGTTTTATATTTACCCTTACCCAGCTGATATAACTGAAGTACCCAGTGCTCACAAAAACTTGTTTCTGGTTTTAACCCTTGGAGCAGATACTTAAAGTAGCCAGGTTGAACAGGCCTGATGTTCGAAGTTTGAAAACAAAATCTCTGTCAGCTTGAATCAACTTCGGGCATCTCCATTTTCAGGAGGATATTGAGCTGCAAAGAGTACTTTGGATGAAGTACAACCTTTAATTAGTGTGAAACTGAGTTTGGAACTGTTGACATGCGTAAAAGATAGAGTGATTTGTAAGATGTATCTACAGAATAGTGAGGAAAAGACCACAAAGGCCTGCAACCTTTTGGGTTCCTGGCAAAAGGCACAACAGAGCCTAACACCTCCTGTTGATTGTTGATTGGCTTGATTGTTTAACTGATCCAGGTGGGTTGCTATCAGTTGTTCCTAAACCTTTTGCAGTTCCAGTGTTTTATGGGTGGGATTCAGAAAATTAAATAACTAAGTCAATGGGAGTAGCTATTGGTAGTTTCCTACCTTTTGCAGTTCCAGTGTTTTATGGGTAGAATTCAGAAAAATAAATAACTAATTCAATGGGAGTAATCATGTTGCCGGTCACATACTGAGCATGGGGGGCATGCTATCTGCAAGAGACTCTCTTGTGCAATCACAATATGTTAAGCTTCTCATGACCATTATAAGGTTCACCCAAAGAGACAGACGTTGATGATTGAAAATATTGATTGGGTTGTTGATGAAAAAAGATTTTTTGGATATTCAGATGAACACTGCACCACCCAGCAGTACCTTGTCCAGTAGGTGTCCAGTGTCACAAGGAACCAAAAGAGAGCTGCAGAGGGATTTGATGAGGAAACACACAATCCTGAACGTGCTCTTACAACCACCACCTTGGCTCCTTCATCTCAAGAAAAAACAACTCCAATTAAAAAGAAGGATCCCAGAGTGATGATTGAATGTGTAGGATAATGCCACAGGGTAACTTTAAGGGCATTCTAAAATTAAGGGTCTAGGAGGAAGCAGTAGCCAAGTCGCACTCTGCACTTTGGGAATGTCAACCACCCATGGGCTTTACCCATCCTAAAACACCAGGGAATGTTATCATGAACCTAAACATACCTGACTCACAAGATGTTAGAAGGGGAGAATCCTTACTTGTGGGCATAAGATCCCTCCTATTATCCCTCGCATTCTTAAGGAGTAGGTGTAGTATCCTTTCTTTTGTTTAGGAAGCATATTATGTGTAAGATAGAGTCCTAAGGTGAAAGCATTCTCAAAATAAGGGACCAAGGATGATGCAATAGCTAAATCCAGCCACACATTTTGCTAATGTCTCTCACCGATATGCTTTCCCCATCATAAAGCATAAGGCAAAATTATCTTAGGCTTAAACATAGTACAACACAAGGTGTAGGAAGGGGAGGTTCTTACACCTACTTCCTAGGAGTGGGAGGAATCATACAAGTATAATTGGCATAATTTCCCTCCCACTTTTAAGGAGGAAGTTGAATATCCCTCTTCGATTCTAAGAGAGATATTCATAGATATAACATACCATCAAAATAAACTACAATCCTTTTGTGAGTGCTTTACACAAATAGGTGCCCTCTACATACACTAAGAAATTTCTCCAAGGGCTTTATGGTTGCAAAAGCAAACTCGACCCATCTTAATACTTTTCAGGTGTTTCATTTCTTATATATTATTAAAAAGAAAATAATATCTAGACTTGTTTAGTCAAAATCAAAGTATTTCTTTCATGGTATTTTTGAATTTTAAAAACTTGTTGATCTACAAGGTGAACATAAAGGGATGTCATGGATGCAAAACTTGTTGCTTAAAGCCAAAATGGTTTCAAATTTCAACCTAAATCAAAACTATCCCACCATAAGAGCCCTTCCAAAACAATTATGAAGGCTTCCACAATAAACAACTCCTTTTGGATGGAGCACTTTGTAGGCTCCAAGCTATTTCACCATTTTCATTAACCCTTTTTTTGTTGAATTGTTCCTTATATGAAAATTGAATTACAAACGAATAGAAATGAAATTTAACATTTGATTTAATTGTAACCAAGAGGTGTTCCTTGAATATGTAACCTTCATTGATGCACAAAAGCTTGTACGTGATTATAGATGAAGATGCAAATCAAAGAATGTAAATAACATAATAAATATCATTCAACAATGTTGATTTTGGCATGTTTTGTTTTAATGGCTTTAAGACTATGTCTAATACAATCAACTTTCAATTTTTTAAAGCCATTTGGCTAATAATTCATTTTCCTTTACTAAGTTTATATCCTTTGGTCTTAATGATGTGACCTTTTGTGTGCAACCCCCATGTTTTGTTGATTTGCAATATCGTTGTAAATTGTCAAAGTCGTTAAATTATAATGTAATTATATTGTAATGCACTTGAAAAAATTTCTTCGTGGATTTGGATGGCTCCACTACAAAGAATTCAAAACCCTAAACAACTCCATTAATGATTTATTTTTAATTATAATTATCACATGTGACTTGCTATAGGGTCTACTTGTTTTGAACAAGTCACATAAAATATTAATCACAAAAGACAATATGTGGCACCAAGTTTGAATGGTACTTGCATAAAGATGCGACTTACACAATTTTTTCAATCATCCAAACTAACTTACATGGCATCCTCATTTTGTAACTAATTTTATGATTCAACAATGTAGTCGCATTATTTATTTATATTTTAAATTTTATTATTTAAATATTAACGTAATATTATTTTTATTTATTTAAATATTTTTATTAAAATATTAAAATTATATTATATACATTATTTATGTTATTTTAAATTTTCATTTAGTTCAACCTGTACCATTTTGACATGTGTCATTATATCATTACATAAGTTAAGCTTAATAGATTAATTTGGATTCACTATGAAAAAATCATGTTTGTTTCCACATGTTTATTTAGTTGTAATTTAGTTGTATCAAACACTATTTAATTGTAATCTAATTGCATTAGACATTTTTTAATTGCATTAGACAAGTTGCATGGACACATTTTTTTCATAGTGATTGCTAAGTAAGCCACTTATTATGCCTACTTAAGTTCACTTAGTAAGCACCTAAATTTATGTTGGCTATATGGGTAGGGAATATTCGATCAACATTTTAGCATTGATCACAACTCATGTCATTTGTGAGAATTTATTTTTGAACGCCAAGGATGGAGATAAACTCTTTGCTATCAAGCCACCTTGCTTGTTGTGGCAAAAAAAAATGTGCCTTTTATGTAAAATTAATCTATGTTTTACTTCATTTAAAACATTACACAAAAGATCATTTTTGATCGTTGATTTTTTGTTACAATTTTGTCCAAATGACAACATTAAAATTTCAACTTAAATTTTTTCCAATAATGTAAACAAAATCTTTTTTTCCTCTTGAAAATGTAAATTGATTTGAAAAAATAATATTTTGAATTTCATTATTCAATAAATTTCAATGATTATTCTATGAAAAAATCAATCACATGATTTATAGTTGGATAATATAATGATAAATTAATATCATATCTTAAATCTTCATTTGATTCTAAAAATTATATCATAAATTTTTTCTTTTGATATATCATAATTTTATCGATAGAATTGAATTAAAATGTGTCATATATAATATATATGCAATTGTAAACCACTTTATTATTGTTTATGCAATTACAAGTCATTTTTACCAAGTGTCACAATAGGTAGTCATATCTAAAATTGCAAATGCATGAGTTGGAATGGACAAAATTTGTTGTAGTGCACCTTCTATGAATGTATCCTTTCCCAAAATGAGGAAAGTTGTATTTTTTTAAAAAAAACTTGAAACAAATGGACAAAATCCATTGGAAAACGTGAACCAAAACAACAAGGAAACTAGGGGAACTCTCAATCCCAGTCACAAATAAACACCCAACTACCATTTAAACACATTCAAGTGGTTGGTAGCACCACCAAATTTTACAACAATCCCTTGCACAAATAATGTGATGGGGACACCACACTTTGTCAAACTTATCTAAAAGATTGTGCAATTCCTTTAGGCGACTCTTCACCATCTGCATAGTGAATTACCACTCTAATTTGCCATAGTCCAATGGCCCTTCCCACATGATTCTTTCAAGCTTGGAGTGTTATTGAACACTAAATCATTCCTCTTTATCCAAATGCACCATAACACAATGCCTTAGAAGTAGAGACCATAAATAACCAAAGCTCTTTGGGTAGATGGGCAGCCTTTGGTTGAACAGGCATTACTCTAAGCTAAGAGGTTTGCAGGTGCAGTTCATGTGAGACAATGTCTTTAGCCAATATACATGATTGTGAAAGCCATCTCCCACATTGCCTTTCTTGTCCTTGGACATAGCCAAAATCTATGCACAAATGTCTCATGAGTCATTAGGACACAAAAAGCACAATCCACCACAGTGTTTTGGTTGGTTTTTGCTTTCCACACATTACCTACAAAAGCTGGGTGCCACAACACCCATTGAAAGAAATTAACATTTCACCTAGATGTCCATCCATCTCAATTGGACATTTGGTGGGAGTTCCTGCTTCCAAATGTCAAGTACATCACATATAAGCTTACCCCCTTGCCTTTAGCATTTGTCTCCCTTGTTTTGCTATGTACAAATTTGTTTTTATTGTTTCCCAAGGATATAAAGCTTTGTTTTTTGAATTCCAGATGTCCCTAATTGTTCACAGCCCAACCTTGTGTAATTCTTGGGCTTTCTATATAGATATATACAAAAGGGTTTTTTTGTTTACTCCTTAGGAATGCAAGGGTTGGGATGTTATGTCTACTTAAGGAGTAGATGTGAATATGCCTAACTAATGGTTTTGTTTTTCAATTTCTTGATCGACCTAGAGTGATGAGCATCCTTAAGCAAATTTCGACTTAACTCCTAACACCATTTCAAAGAACTCTTAAAACTATAACCAATAAAAATAAATGTGACTACACCCTCTGAAAAAAACAAAATTTCCCCTTTTAAGTGATTTTTTTAAAGGACTGTGTAACAAAATATTTTGTTTTCAGAAATCTATGTCACCTTTAGACAAATTTTCACCCCAAAAGAAAACTGACTGGGCCTAACATGTCTTTCGTTCCTAAAGCATGAATCACACTTGGTGGTAAATGTCCCTTAAGTTAGTGTCAAAAAATCTGATTTTTTCGATTGAATCACACCAAATATGCTACCTAACATCAAAATCTGACATGGTAGTCAGTGGTAGGCTAGTAGTAGGCTAGGGGCAATAAAACTGAATTTTTTTTTTAATTCCTAAATTTCAAGATAAAATCAAAATGTTGGGTAGCACCCCAGAAATGGGTGTTTTAACTCAATGTTATGTAAAACCATACATGATCCAAATGAAAAAAACCAAGTTTTAACGTTCCTTGCATGTTCCTCTTGGTTTCTTATTGTTCCCAATAAGTGAGCCAGTGTCATCTCCCACCTCATCTCTTTCTTAGTTCCATGGCTAAGGATCTCCATTGGAATGTTTCCACAACAAGCTCTATGTGCCATCTCTAGTGTTGCAACAAACCTCCATTGCCACAAACCATCACTATCGACATCCTTTCTAACCATCATTATTGTTGCAATTGACCATGGACTTCAACAATTCAATATCCAGGTATAATGAGGAATTGGAGTGATTAGAGGAAAGTAAGTGTTAATCCTTAAATCCAAAGTAATGAAGTAGTAGAACAAATGAATGAGTAGCTCAAGCACAATGAAGCAGAGGGAGAGAATGCATTGTGTAGACTCTAAAGATGCAAAGAAACATGGAATGACAAATCGTGCTGAGGAAGAAAAAATGTGATAGCAAAAAAACTTGATGCATTTCGCATGATGATGTGATGATGCTTAAGAAAAAAAAGCCGCTAACTACCACCACCAAAAAAATTATTACATGTGTGAATCATAAGAATACATGTTGGTTAACTTTTTAAAAGAAAGTTAGAATGGCTGTCATGTGTGAATCCAACCACCTATGCTACTAAAATTGATGAGTTGTGAGGTGGTACAAAACATTTTAGAGATACCTAATTGTGTTAGTGACCCTAAGACAAAAGGCTAACACCAAGTGTGAAGGTTGCTTAAGGAAAAGAAATAAGAACCCTCCCCTCTTACATCTTGTGGTTTACATATGTTTACAATGGGTGTACCATTTCCCTCATGCTTTACCAATGGTTACCTTACAGGCTGAGGACATTCCCAAAATGTGGGGTCAAATTCAGCTATTACCTCATCCTAGGCCCCTATTTTAGGAATCCCTCACCTTGGGGCTTACCATACATGTAAGGCATACCTATATGGTAATACCTTGGCAGTTTTGACACATGTTTGTCAAATAATTAATTAGTTTTGAAATTTCATTTCACATGTAATATTCTTGATGATTCAATATCTTCATTCAAAAATAATTTTTATTTCAAAAGAAATTGAAACTTCCAACTTTCTCAAAATAATATGATTATTGTGGACGTTGCCAAGGTGGTAGGGTAGAAATTTTTTTATCTCTCATTATATTTGATGCAAACAATAAATTGTATCAACACATCCAAAATTTGCTACTCCATCAAGTGTGAGGCTGATATGACAAAATCAAAATTGATTTAAGCATTAGAATGCACTGACATACTTACATGTGTACTAAACAATGCAACAACATCCTAGCAAATAATGGAACCTCTGGATTAGGAAGGACAATATTAGCCTTGAGGATTGTGAAGGTGCTCATGGGAACGGGTTGAGGCCATGTAATAAGAGTTGGGCCAAGTCAGAATGGACACAACCCTACCCAATGCCTGGCTATAGTAGCTGTTTTATTTCTTCTTTTTTAAAACAAAGGCTAAAGGGGGGGTAGGCCTGCTGATTAGGGCTGCTGAATCCAGCACCCATGCTTGAGCATGAGAATTACTCGATCAAAAGGGACAGAGCAAACCAGCACCACCAGTGCACCATGAAGGATGGATGACAAGAGGTCAGGAAACAATTTTCTGTTGAGTTCACTAACTAACCATGGTGGTTACCTTATATTGCTGTTTTACTACGTGGTTAGTAGGTCAGGGAGTACAAAATGGGTTACGAAGGAGATACCAGATATTAACTCAGTTGAGGTTCATCCACAATTAAGTTGTAACTGGATGGTGCACTGGTTCAATCTGGCCAAATAAAGGGGAGGACAAGACCTAACAACTGTTAAAAGGTTGGAGAGCCAAAAGAAAAATAATATGGCAATTGGAAGTGTTATTATTGAATGGCTATGATCTTTTTGAGCAGAGATGATTTTGGGTTTCATAAAAGCATCATTCAAATTGATGTGTATATGGAGGGCACATTATGAAACATAAAATTTCCTCTGCCACACAAATGGGCATGGGCTAGCATTCTGTCATCACAGCAAAGTTAACAAACAATGTAAAAGCCCCCCAGTCTGAAGTTGCATCAATTTGTACAGTGTAAAGCCCCAAGGCGAGAGCATTACTGAAATTGGGCTTGTGCTAGGCTCTCACCTCACACAAGTTATTTTGGTATCACCTTTGCCCTCAGGCTTTACCCTACACTTGTTTGCATCAGATACCATCATGAAAGTAAAATGAAATGTGAACAAACAATAAGGTACAATAAGGTACTATATCACCACATTGGCATTCAAAGGGGAGCACAGTAAAATTCAGATCCAAAAGTAGATAAGATACTCGAAAGCCTTTTTGTTCCAGTTGGACTTCATAACTTTCACTTTACCCAGGCGAGATCAACTGCACAAAATTGGAATGATCTAGCACTTCTGGGTATGATGATTTTTCTATCAGAGATAGCATACTCAAGTGTCAAAATGGCAAATAGTGTGGGAATCCATCATAGGAGAGCGTACAGTGTACAAACAGAAACTGGTAATGAAGAATGGAAAATCCAACAAAGAATGAAGAATCCACCTTTACTCCAATTGAACTGCACAGCTAAAACTTATTGAACCTTCTCAAGACCACTGCAGGCACACATCTCACACCTAGACATTCTTCATACAATACTTCAAAAACTGAGAAATTTGGCATAAAAAATAAGAGAATCACATCAGGCAGAGAATCCTCCATATATCAAGTAGTTGAATTCTTGCTACCATTTACAACTTGTATCCACACACACGTCACATGCTAAATCCCAAATAAATTCACTGCCACGGACTATCCAGTTGACAAGCCTTCTCTGACGAAAATCATCAGAGATTAACAAAATAAAATACCCACCCAACACTTGTCTGAACCCTATGTCTAAGTTGGCAGAGAGACAGAGGCAAAACCTTTTGTCATTGGAAAGTCACAAGCCAGTTTCCTAAGGACTTTTGCTTCATGGCCACAAAATCAAGATTCTACATCAGGCACCAAAATACTAAAATCTGCTTGTACAAGACCAAAGTTGCAAGTGTAAAAAACTGGCTCATGAATCTGCAGTAAATCCCAGCAGTTGCAACAAAACTACCATTGATAATATCCTTATGGAGGTGGTGGTGAGCCACACCATGATCATTAGAGGCCATCCTGGTTTGACATGTAATAGAATAAACTGATGAAAATTGACTTGGCCGAAACTCAATTCCTAACCTATAAAGTCTCAATTGTTTTGCAAATATGGTATATGATACTAAAATTCCATTTTTACAACAACAGAAAGCATAATTCCCCTGGGAATTTTTGAGGAAGCAGATTTGTCTACAGATAATCCATGGTTTAATCCACAAGAAAAACTCTCAACCATACACAAGCAAAACTCACAGTGAACTGAAGAAACCCTCAAAGACAATGCCATGCAATCATGGTGCAAAAATCACTAGTTTTCACAAGAATGCAAAACCACTTAGCATTGCAAAATCCTCATCCCAATACCATGAGTCCTCAATCCTGGATACCTGCACAACAAGCAACATATGAACAATATTCATGCAGCAAGGTCTGCAGAGGTGGCTTCACCACAATGAAATTGAGCCCTCACTAAACCAAAACATGAGGTTCCAGAACACCCAAGTTTGTTTTTAAATCAGAAGAGAATGCCACTGCCTTTGATGAACAGCTTCTGTGCTTCACTTCCTATGTTTCATGCAGTGTCTTGGGTTTACTCTCAACAATGAATTGGTCAAACCCCAAAAAGGCTTCAGCTGAAGAAATTGCAAAGTACACCATCAGAAGCACCACAAGGTTTCACACAAAAGGCAATTACAATTCAAACATGAAGCACCTCAAGCTTTGACCTAGCAGCACAAAGGCTATGACAATTCAACCATGAAGCATCGCAAGCTTAGGTTAATTCTGGACAAACTCAAGACACAAAGTTGAACAGAGAGGCGGACAGAGTGAAAAAGAGGAGTCCCAACACTAAAGGGTCCTCAACACAGGTGATAGGGTTTTAGGGTTTGAAGCTCTAAAACAAAACATGGATGCGGCAGTTGAGCTGAACCTGATGTGTAGGGTTTTTGGGTTTGAAGCTCTAAAACAAAGTATTGGATTGTGGCAGTTTTGCTGGACCTGACAATGTGTCAGGGTTTTAGGGTTTGAAGCTCTAAAACATAGTATTGGAATGTGGAAGTTTTGCTGAACCTGATGATGTGTAGGGTTTTAGGGTTTGAAGCTCTATAACAAAGTATTCAAGGATGTGGCACTTTTCCTGAACCTGATGTGTAGAGCTTTCGTGTTTGAAGCTCTGAAACAAACTTGTGTGGATGTGGGAGTTGTGCTGATGATATAGGACAGAGGATAACTAGAGAAAGTCATAAAAGAATCGGAAGAAGTCTCAACATCAGAATACATAGGCAACCAATGGACAGCAATAGAAAGAAGGAAGGAATAAGAGTGTGGTGCTTTGATATTACGCTGGTACCCATTCTCTTGGCAGATGATGGCATAGCGAGCAAGGCCTTGTGCATTCAGTTGAACAGCAAGCTCTAAAGGCTCGGTAATCCCAGTCTTGAGCACAGCTCTCCATTTGGCAAAACTCGCACCAGCGTCATAATATTTCTGGCAGCGATCTGCGACATTGTTATGTCCTTGTTTTCTGGTCTCCTGTTTGTGCCATAGATCTCCACAGTGCCTTTGTCCACTTTGATGCCAGGGACCACTCCTTTCTCCTTCAACACCTTCACAACTGGCAAGTTCCCATATTCCAGACTCGTCTTCTAGTACAAGCTCCCTTCGAACAGTATCACGCCACTGAGATACGGTGAGACCACGGATGCTGTGAATGGGTTCAGGGTTTAGGGTTTGAAAGTACTGACCCAACAAGCCCGAAAAAAAGTGGAAGACATGCATGAATGCGTAAATTATTCGTTCCGGGGATCTTACAAACGATCGAGGAGCAGCGAGAATCGATTCGAGATTCCAAGAGAGATGCGCGTCGTCGAATATTCGTCGTCGTCTTCTTGAGCTTGCAAGAAACACGTCAAGCTTCTCTCTCCTCATGCACGCATTTGCAAAGCTTGAGCTTGAGCGATAACTTTTTATTACGCACATAAAATTACTTGGAAGTCACCTCATCACTTGGGTGCAATTTTGCTGACATATATCAAAGCAAATAATTGTAATTATTATTTAGTTTTGAGTATTTAACGTTGTGTGTGTGTGTGTGTGTGTGTGTGTTTAAAAATAAATATTATTTTCAATATATTAATATACATGTCTTAAATTTTAGAAATTAATTCAATGAATATAAATATCAAGAGTAATTTTTAAGTGTTAAATTTGATTTCTAAAATAATAAAATTATTCAAAACATGATTTGAATTTTTTTGTAATTTCAAAAGTAATTTTGATAATGTACAATCAAAAGAAAAGGTCTCAGCTGTGGCTATTAACAGCATGGTTGAACCCACCTCCATTTAGTTACTCTTGGTGAAAGGTGAGAATTTCTGGGGGAAAAAACAGATCTATTTTGTTCACAAACATAAAATTACTTGCAAAGTTACCTAATTAGGTACCTCCATTCAGTTACTCTTGGTGAAAGGTGAGAGTTTCTGGGGGAAAGAACAAATCTTTCTGTCATCTACGGATGACTTTTTACCACCCACATGAAAAACTACCTGCAAGTTAATGACCTAAATTTAGTTCTTTTGGTGAAAGGTTAGAGTTTGGAAGGAAAACAATCCTTACTTTGACATTATTAGGGGATGATTCTTTTGTTCATTCATTTGCAGGTTTTATAAATGATTTAATTAATTTGCAAGTTTCTACTATTATTAATTTGCAGATTTTAAGAAATATTAATTTCAATTTTAGTTTTCTTCACAGATGATGAGATTTGTTTTGGAAGTTCATCAATCATGCTTGTAATATTGGGCTGTTAATACCATAGTGGCCTAGCAAGTTCAACCATTTGATGCCGACTATTTAATAAAGCTTCTCTTAAGATTTTGACATAACCATTAAGATTTCGGTGTACTTTTTACTTCTGAAGCACACCTTAATAACTCCTCAAAATAATTATTTGCTGCTGAGCCTGCTAGATTACTACAAGTAGGCTACTCAGCCTGATTTCAGAAATTGCAAGCCTATTCTTTGAAGACTCCATTATTGCAATTCTCAAGCCCATGTTTATCATATTTTCTTAACTGTTTTTTATGGGCTTATGGTCGGATTGGACTACTGTTGTTCAGATGTTTGAACTTTTTCATCAGCATCATTTCTAGTCTATTTTGAAAAGTCTCAGTCTGTAAAAACCTGGGGGATTTTTCTGATATCTAATCTTCAATACCTTGCAGTTCTGGACTGGGTTCTTTGTCAATTTTTTGATACGGAAAATTTGTTGAATTTTTCCATAAAACAGGAAATTTAGTCAAATTCACAATGGAAAAGAAAATTCCAAGACTTTCTTAAATAATTATTTTAAATCACTGGCTGTGGACGGTTTTTTACTACAGTGTTGGACCAGTATAATGTCCTGCAACTAGTATAACCACTGCTATCAAGGACACTACCAGGCTGGTATTGCCTCATGTAATACCAGCCTTATATCAGTACGAGTTTGGTAGGAACTTATGATAAAATGAGTTATATACCTGCCTTATATCAATTCCAATACCAGTTTTATACCTGCCTCATACCAGGAAAAAATCAGTCTTCCACCAAATGCCAGGCTGATATGTAAGTTTCCAAAAAGGACCCAAATACCGGAACCAGGTAGGTATGAAAGCAATAAGAGATACCCAATACCAGGACTAAGCTGGTATGTTGAAAAGTTGATACAAAGGCAACACTGGATTTCTAATTCTCATTTGTAATCACATTTGATAGAAATTGAGTATTTTACATTACTCCTTCCTCTCTTCCTCCACTGCCAATCTTGCTTCAACCATTAGCCTAGCCGAAAAGTGTGTTGAACACAGCTACAAATAGAAGGTTGAGGTGGCAATGAGGTGACAAGCAAGAGTTGAAAACGGTTAGTATTTTTCTTTTGTTTGTTGGGAGCTTTGTGGAGGGTTTCAAGAGTTTTCAAGAGTTTTCAAGTGATGCTTATTGAAGGACTTTTGTTCTCCAGATGTTCCCAATCATATTCTAAACATTGCAATTCAAAAGAATATGTTCTCATTGATATTCCTTAAAATTGTTCCCACCCCAAGCGTTCCCATTATTCATCCCATGTTTTGGGTCCCATGTTCCTTTATGTTGTTTCCTAAATCTCATTTGTTCCTTAATTGAGTTTTCCCAATAGCAGCATTACTTATCCCATTGCTTTTTTCAAACTTTCTCTTTTAACCTTAGTGGGTTGGGCAATTGGAAAGGTTGCAATACATTTAAGGCTTGTAGTCTCTTCAGCTTGAAACAATTTTTGCCCTAGATCTAACCAGAAGGCTCTCAAATCACTCTCTCTCTCTCTTTAAAACTACAAACAATGATTGATACCCGCAAATCATATTCATAATATTCCTTTCTTTAGGATTCACATAGGACCACATATATCTCTGCAGCTGATGGGAGGGGTTTAGATGATTGCCATATTTCTCTCTCAAACTAATTGGAATATAAGCAAGCTCATCTCCCATCCTAAGAGCATCCCCACCAGCAGCAATGGCATGAACACCATATTTGAAATGAAGTATAGCCTTTAGAGAGCACGAAATTGAGTTAAGTTGACCTGTACAAATGCAGATAGAGTGATCTGTAAAAGGGCCATTACAAGAAAATAACTGATGTTGATTTGGCCAACCTTAATCATTGGCCCAGGTGATAAGTTTGTGACATGAAATAGTTTCTCAGTTTATACTGCCCAGTTTACATGTCTATGGGTGGGATGTGGTAAACACTGGTAGAGGCCCAAATAGGGGCTGTAGGTGGACTTGCTGTTTAAGTAAGGTGGCTGATCTCTAGGTCAGGCAGTCCATCTTGCAAACCAACGGTGGATTCTCCAGACATTCATAGATGAGGAATTATGTGAGCATTGAAAATTTTAGAGCTGAAGCCAAAGCCAAAAGATATTGAATACAAACGAAGCACTGAACCATAAGTAGCAAATGCTTGGCAACAGGCCAAGCCAAAAGACCATTCAGACCATAATTCATTTGACCCACTTCTTCCAGTACCCAGCATAATAATCCTGCTCATAAAGTGCTTGCTGATGCCATTTTATGCATGGTGCAAATCCCACATGATTATCAAAACTGCAAAGTGAACAAATGCATAGATGAAACAACAGTTTATCAGTTTTCATTGATTCCATCCATTGATTTGATAAAACAGCTTTGTCAAATTGCATCTCAAGACACAATCAGCCCACCCAAAAAGTCATGTATGTAAGCCACATCACTGACCAGGGAGGGCAACTGCATCCATAGCATCAACATAATCTGTAGATTTGGCCACCAAATACTTTTCCTTTAACTCCATTCTGTTATCTCACATTGTGTAGTTCAGACTAGTGTTGGGCAAATATTTGATTTTTTTACTAACTGCTGCTTCGAGTTTTGTAAAAAAGATCAAAATCAAAGAATTGCTGGGTAGGCAACACAACAATGAGAAAAACAAGAGATGAGTTCAACCCCAACGTTATGCCATACGAGATCCAGGTGCATGATTGTCCACTTGGGGGAGTCAGTTGAACCGTCCTTCACCCCAACTGTGCATGCCACACCACATGACAGGTGGGGTACTAAACACCCCTAACAAGCTCTGTCCGGCGCTGATTTCACTTGTCTTTTTGCACACCTTTTTTGGCCTTGCACAGTTCTGCAAGAAACCATGCAACCTGGTTTTCAATGTTCTCCATGAACTTTTTAAAAGAAGTGAAGATCAGTCAATTCGCATGTTTTTCATTACCAATGATTTGCAAACGTCTTGCATCAAGGCGCAAGTTTTAATCCCAGGACCTCCCCTGCAGGAGTTATGACGCTAACCACTGGCATACCATCAGGCCCTGAAGAGGAAGGTTTTTTTTTTAAATTTTATTACGGACACAAATTCAAAAAGGGAAATTTTTTTAAAACCCTGCGACGACAGAACAGCGCAGTTCTCCGCAGGGCTGCACTGTCAGGCCCATAATCAGCGCTGGACTGAGCTCGGTAGGGGGCGTTTAGCGCCCCGCACATAACAGGGAGATCAGTTGTGTTGATTTTAAGAGCAGAATCTGCATATTGGCCAGGCAAAGCGCATTCATTTCCTTCTTTATGTAGAATATACACTAGAAAAACAGAGTTTTCCCAACTGTTTTTCCAAAGAGCGAGAAATTTTGTTGACAAATAATCACAGGTGACAATTAAGATGTGCCTTGCAGTCAAGTGGTGACTTTTAATTAGTGGTGCAATAAGAGGACACAGTTATGATGTCAGGCTGTGTGTAGAGTATGTGGAACTAGATCTAAACCCAAATTGGGTTGAGTTCAAAATTGTCTTGAAAAGATCCAAACAAGCCTAGATAGAGACAACCTAGATAGAGACTTGCTCGATATGTAGATACATCATATGCCTGCCTAGAAAGAGACTCCATGACCATTCCCATGTTCGGAGAAACCTTCGACAACTGGGACAAACATATCCAGGACGCAGTAGAATTGAGCAGTTTTAAATCAAAACTTGAGATCCGATTTCAACAACTTCAAATTCGTTTTGCAAAAATGAAAGAAGCAGATGCGGTGTGAAAGAATATAAGAGAGCTAGAAAAAAACAAGCGGGGACATTTGGAACATCAGAGCTGCACTGTTGAACATCACTTCTGGAGTGATATAGCGCAGGATGTGCAGCGGGATGGAGAAGTTTGAAATCGCATTTAAACAGTTTCAAATTCTTTTGACGCGGATCGTTGGGGGTTGACTCGAATGAGGAATGAGAGAATCAAATTTAGAGGACGATCGGGAAAGAAATCTGCTAAAGTTGAAACATCTGAACATTGTTTAGCATTACTTACTTGGTACTGTAATGTTTACAGATAATACCCCATAAATCTACGTACTGCAATTTGTGATAAGTAAAGATCGATTTCTCTTATTTCTTTTGCTATACTAAAACACAAGCCCATTGCTGCGATGACGTAAAGAACTGGCAAAAATTTCTTGGTGTAGTTGGAGCCCCTTAAAGAGGTAAGATTACCGCCGCTGAGAGACAGCCAGCTAATGTTTTCATCAAGGTTCTCATTATGTTCCTGGGCAGTTCTTTACGCACGTTAAGGCCCTCAGACGGACCTTAACTAAGATTCGGAATTTGGCCTCCGGTCCGCTTTGGGCAGACTCCTCAGTCTGGTAGCAGCCCCGTCTGAGGGCCTTACCTACTACAAAAGATGGGGCCCCGCACATGATTGTGAAGACCATGAGTTCTGCCTGCCCGATCCTTGAAACCCCCTGGCAGAAAGGGAGGGAGGGAGACAGAATGTGCACGTATCTGCCCACCTGTTTAGCTGGTCCGTCTAATTTTTTCTCCCTGCCCTAGTCAATATGTAAGAAACAATTCCATACATGGGCAGCACCTATCCTAGCAGCTTGTTCTTAAAAAGAACCTTAGGATAAAGCATGTGAGGAGAGCCAATTGGGTGGCACCAACATGCTGTCAAGGGATGTTTCATATTTTTTGAAGGGGTGGGGGGTTGAATTCTCATCAAGTTCCGACTGTTCCCATCAAGTTCCTTTTGTTCCCAACCCAACCCTACATAAATCCACATGAAGCTCTAAACTTCGGCATTAACGGGTTTTTTTGCAACTTGGAAAATTGGCTCTTGAGAAGTTCCATGGTGAGAAAGATGAAAAAAATGTGATGAAAAGAAAAATAAGATTGAGAAACACAGTGCATGTATGGCGTGCTGTGCAGTGAGAAAATGGCTATGGAGACTGGGCGCCTCAAGAGGCTAGGCAGGTGAGCACCAAAAAGGCCATTCGTCGTCCGTATCCCTTGCCACAGGAAAGATTCCACTACCGTGGGGAACATGCCCTTTCTTGTGTGCGGTCCGTGGTCGGTCGCAGGGTGCTCGATGGAGAGCACAGGGTTTCGGACCCCTGCATCTCGAGCACGCGGTTGATGAGCGCGGGCGCACGATGTGACTTCATACGTATAATTTTTAATAAGTATATGCATTGCATTATATTTTCACGGTCTGCCCGTTTTGTTTTGTTTTTTTTCGCAGGGGAACAGAGGGGAACTTCGGTGGAGACCGGGCAGAGCTTTGCCCCTCGCACTTTGCCGTAGAACCCGAAGTCCAGAGCATCATTGAGAATTTCAATTGACGCACCTCCATCTTATTCTATTCAATCGGCCTTCATTTGAAAGAGAATGGCTATAGAGAAGCTCGTGGCTGCTATGATGCTGGAGAATGAACTCGAGAGTGATTTCATGAGAGGAGATGAAATGGCTGAAGATCCTCTTTTGTTAAGCACTGGAACCAACTGGTGCAGGAAAATTCCCAGCTCTGTGAAGAGGTCAACAGCTAGTTTCTGTGTATTATAAAGAGTGCAGTACAGCTCTGCAAAATTGTCAGCAGTGGTGCCTTCTGTGACAAGGAAGGCTATGGTTACCTCCTTTGCTTGTACATACTATCAGGGTCAGAAGATCGACCAGGAACTGGATCTGACAGTTGCTTGAGCTGTGATTTCATGCAAGGCTAATGTCTTCAGCTTTTCAGCGCTCTTCATTGCAACGAGTTGTGCTTTCTCTTTTGTGAGCAGGACTGTGAGTACCAAATGTCCCATCCAGAGCTGAATGGGACGTGTGGATGCTGGCTAGAAATGTGAGGTCCATAGAGTTTTGTGTTTGTATTGTGGTGTGGGTAGGCCTTAGCCCCCTCTCGGAAGGACAGTGAAATTTCCACTGGGTGGGGTGTTAAAAGTTTACTGTAGTGATGGTTGCTATAATTGTAATGCAAGAGTTAAAATATGGGTGTTCTTGCATAGCCAAGGCAAGCTTACAAGTGCTGTATTTGTCTAACTGATATCTCCTCCTTGTGCCCAGTGAGTCTCCTACTGGCAAGCAAGGATGACTTTGAGGATCTGCAAACACATGATTGTGGAATATGGTTAACCTGCTCTTCAGGAAGTTGCAGTCAAAGTGGAAAGACACCTAGTATGGAACTGTTATGAAATTTTGGACAGAGAAAAATCTAGGGACTGATTTCATCCGCCGTTTATTGGAGAGGGTATGGTTTGCAATGGATATAAAGGCTTCAATTGCACGGCGTTAGCATGCTGCTTGAACTCTGGACTGATTTGAGACACAAGCCTTGATCTTGTCAATGTTGCAAAAATCTGGAAGATGAGTCAATGTGTATTTTTGGGGGTGGGGGGTTTCTATACATTGTTCCATCATATTACATACTTATCTACACCCGCTATTTGGGGGCTGCTGATGAAGTCAGTGGGTAGTCCTGGCAGCTTGCCATGGCTATTCTCAATGAAGGTGATTGTCAGACACTTTCTGATCAACTCTCATAATGTATGACTGCACTCTTTGTCATGTTACCTTCGAATTTTGGGAGTCCTCTCTGCAATCTCATAGGTGTCAATATTGTTGAAGAGTTTTGCTGTCTGAAGGAATGTAAGGTACATTTCATTTACATAGATAGTGAAGGCAGGGCAAAATGGGAGGCCAATGGGTTGCTTTCTCTTGCAGATTATAATACTTGGAGCCAAACTCCTTTTTCAATTAGTTTGTGTCAATTGCTCTGGAGTACAAACTGGTGTCTTTGGTGACTGTGTTTTGGTTGTCTTGAAAGTAGATATTGTGATTTCATGGCTGCTCCTTGCACATGTAACTGTCTGAGTTTGTTGTCTCATTGTGAGCATGAGTTCGAATGTTGCTTAGGGAAGGCAGGAGAAAAGACTATTTGTACTCCTTTCTCATTTAAAAAAATCTCTCAGTGGCATAGCTTTACATACAACAACACAGACATTCAGTTTATACTTCCTCTAAGTTTATTTTCAGTGTGGCAATTTTAGCTCATTTGATTATATGTTGTTGTTGCATTAGCTTATTGTTCCACATTTGATGTGAGTATCCTTTGGTTGGTAACTGATTGTGGTAATGTTTGTGTTGTAGAGGTGATGCGGTATTGTGTGAGCTTATGAATACCTTGGAGGGCATAGATAACAACAAGCTTGTCTTCTGGGCTCTTCAGTTTCATGGCCGGATCTTCTTCAAAGCTCTATGGGTAGACATAGTTTGGGTTTGGCAGCCATCAGACAAAGTGATATGGTATGGTGGACTGTCCGGGGCATTCCTTGTGTACCATGGGAAGCTCAGGGTCATTTTGATGGAACCTCAGAATACAAGTTGGATAAAGATGGAAGAATATATGAGCACTAGGTCGATAATGTAATCATGAATTCACCCCCAAAGTTCCAGCCACAGTCAGTTTTGGATCTAGTAAGCAGGACCCCACACGACCCAACTCCTTTCTTTCAAAGAACTGAAATTTTTTTCTACTTGTCTCCATAATTGCAGCACTTCACATGGGTCCGTTTTTATTGGGCATTGAAGAAGAGTACATTAACCTTAACCAGTGCTGGTGACTGGTGCAGCGAATTGGTGCCAAGCCCCAATTGTCGTGCATAGTGAGCAAGGAGGAGCATTGCAGCAGCCACTGCTTGTCCCCTTACCTTCAGGGTTCAAAGATCCGTCTTTGCCGGGTGGCTTTGTCTTCCCAAAAGAAGTAACAAAAGACTTTGACGAACCCACTTTCAGTCAGATTGTTAGCCTCCTTGCAGCAGGTGAGTGTCAGCGTTCTGGATTTGCGAGGAGCTCCTCTGCTCGGTCTCCACCGAAGTTCCCCTCCGTTCCCTTGCGAAATAAATAAATAAATGAATAACGGGCAAGCCGTGAAGGTATAATGCGATAGATAGTATAATACGTACGAAGTCATATTGTGCGCTGGCGCTTTGAGCCCACGCTCATCAACCGCGTGCTCAAGATGCACAGGGTCCGAAACCTGCGCTCTATATCGAGCACCCTGCGAGCGATCACGGACCGCACGCAAGAAAGGGCATCTTCCCCACGGTAGTGGAATCTTTCCTGTGGCAAGGGATACGGACGACGAATGGCCTTTTTGGTATTCCGTAGAGCACGAAGGTGAACGGTGAGACAAACTCAGGCAGAGTGCTAAAAGGAGCGTCGCAGTTCCTGGGCAGGGCGGAAGGGGGAGCTACAGTGGCAGATGTCTGTCTGGGTGCGGCCGAGCAGAAAGTCAGAATTTTCTGCCTGCCAGGGTTTGTGGAAGATCGCGGGCAGATCTGTATATCGCGGGCAGACTGCCGCGCTTCTTTCTTCATCTGCTTATGCTAAGAGCCTGTGCCTATGGCGACCATCATGTATCCTATTGAGATCTTTCC
>Ga0116229_10005479_pt1 | contig 20686 bp, 20 predicted proteins | sample S1TSphgellanicum_3_FD_87313 | JGI IMG/M metagenome (GOLD analysis project Ga0116229, IMG submission 87313) | Host-associated microbial communities from peat moss isolated from Minnesota, USA - S1T2_Fc - Sphagnum magellanicum MG | ecosystem: Host-associated > Plants > Peat moss > Unclassified...
AGAGAGAGAGAGAGAGAGAGAGAGAACGAGAGAGGCAGGCGAGCCATGGCCATGGCTGTGGCAGCTCGTGGACCTCTGTCCACCATCGCAACACGCCTGCGTGCGGACACCAGCAGCTTCTTCTTGCAGCCACAACAACCATTGCTAGTGCCTCGACGCCTGCAGCTGCCCTCCCTAGTGTGTTCATACGGACGACGCTCCTTATTATCAAGTGTAGCGATCACACCATCGTCGCGGGACGCGGGGGATGTTCTCGACGCCGCTACAAGGCATGTCTCCTCTCCCTCCCCTCCCGTTTTGCCTCTCCTCATTCCGGTGCTTTTCTTCGCAAATCGTGCTGCTTCTTTTGCCGTTCCTGTAGAAGAAGAAGAAGAAGAAGAATGTTATCACGCTTCTTCAGTAGTTCGCGTCGTCCGAAGCAACTCTTGAATTCACTCCGATCAATTCGTAAAGAATCGCATGTCGTGCATCCGATATCCATACTTCTTGCTTTGCAAAGAAGATGAACTGTCAGAAGATGATGATTCTCTTGATCTTCTTTCTGTTCGCGAAGAAAGTGCAAAGTAGAAAGAGCATCATCAACTCTCAGTAGCCTTTGCACTTTCTTCGCCAACACAAAACCATGCTTCGAGATTAAAAGCTTGTGCACTCGAGAAGAGTTGTTTTGTGGAATTGGATACTGGAAGAAAACAATCAGTTTTGACATCTTTGCAAAAGGATTATGGTTGAATCTTTGTTGCTTGTTCAATCTTTGTTGTTTTGTGGCGACCTGGTGGATGGTGAGTCTTCTGCTGGTAAGAATTTCAGTGGCAGAATTTTATGTTCTGGAGCATCAAGTGCAAGCAAAAGGTTTGCTGCAGGGATGATGAGAGTGACTGATTGTGTAATGTTGGAGTGCAGAGTGGAGCTTGCATTTGTGGTTGGAGCAAGTGTGATTCCACATCCTGAGAAAGTATACAATCTCTTGAACTTTTATTCTTCTTCTGGCATAAATACAGTTTTTGGGCCGACCAGCCTGGGCTTTTGTCAGAAATTGTGGTTTTTATTATTACTTGTTGTATAGCTTTGATACGAGGATTTTACCGGTTTTTTTTCTGTTTTTGAGACAGGTGGAGAAAGGAGGAGAAGATGCTTATTTCATAAATGATTATGGTGGAGGTGTACTTGGTGTTGCTGATGGTGTTTCCGGGTGAGCTTGTATGGAAGTCACTGATAAACTCTCTTTTCTGGATCTAATGCATGTGGTTCTTTCAAAAGATTTAGCCATTCCTTTTGTTTCCTTTTCAAAGTGCAAGCTCTGGATATTACTGCAGTCCACTAAAGATTTTTCCTCTTTGTTTTGTGATTGCAAAGAACAGATGGGCAGCTGAAGATGTTGATCCTGCACTTTACTCCCGTGAGCTAATGGCACATGCCTCAAATGCTGCAGCTTCTGAAGAGGTTTCCTTCCATCTTACCATACTTGTGGCATCTGTATTGGTTGATGAGTGAGATGAGTCTTTACTGACCTTTTCAGAACCCAGAAGTTTCCTACTTCTAGCATAGAAAACACCCATCTTTCTTCCTCATGATTGATTCTGGCATGCAAGCAGTGCAACTTGTCAGATTTTCAAGATTAAAATTCAGACAAAATGCACAGAACCCACATATGCACAGGCTGATCCCAGTTCTGCTTCAGGAACCTCTCATCATTACAAGAAGTTGTACAAATGTATGGCACTAGATTCTTGTATGAATGTGCTCTTGGTTGTCTGATCTGGAAAATTCCATGTCATTAGTTATGATATTTGTTATGACAGTAGATTCAAGAATGGTCCAGTTGAGAATAATGAGATGTGAGAGGTGTGCAGATGGAGAGCAATGCACAGTTGCTGTTACACAAGGCCCATTCAGCCACCTGCTCTATTGGTGCTGCAACTGCGTAAGTAACCACTCTTCCAATGTTCTACAAGCTCACCTTCCATATCTGCAGCTACTAATCAGAAGTTGACTATGGGTTTGGTACCAGTTGGTTGTATTCAATTCTTCAAATGAAGACTGCTGTGAGCTACCTCAGTTCAAAGAAGCTTTTGATAATTAGAGTTGTGTCAGACAATGCATGACAGAGAAAACTTTTCATGGTTCCTCAAAATCTTGATGTAGTTTCATTACTTTGATTTTACTTGCTCGTTCAACAAGAAATACTCCAATCTATCTTTTTGAATCCAAGTTCAATGAAGTTCAGTGTTATTGTGTGATGGATAGGTCTTCTGGCAATAGCTCTTGTATTAAAAAATGGAAAATTTGAGTTTGCACAGTATATAGTCACAGGATTTTCCCACAATACTACTCTTAAGGAACAGGGTTATGCAATCTAGGATTAGACTTGCTGACAGTGTGTGTTGTGAATCATAGCATTGTTGCCATATTGGATAGAAGTGGTACTCTCCATGTTGCCAATGTTGGTGACTGTGGCCTGCGGATCCTTAGAAGTGGTATGTATGCCGACAAACTTTTACTTAGTTATGACTTGTGAGTTTCTATAAATTGGTCTTCCACATGTGACTGGAGTTAGATGGAATTGCAAACAAAGTAATTTTGATGGGCCTCTGCACGCAGGGAAAGTTGTATTTGCAACATCACCACAACAGCATTACTTTGACTGTCCTTATCAGTTCAGCTCTTCTGAGGGTGGGCAGTCTGCATCAGATGCTGCTGTAACATTCTCTTCCAAAAGAGCTCATTATTTCTTTAGAAGGGATGCTGGTTACATGCACACTATTGATTGGTGGAATTAGTGACTTGCACATGTTGGTTTTGTGCTTAGGGAAAACCACATTTGAAACCACTGCTTCTTTGGGTTGCCATTGCACTTCAGTAAGACTTTTCAGGCCAAGAGCATACAGTACTAAACAAGACAAGTTGGTCTCTGTGATAGGTATTCAAAGCAGAATTGCTGAAAGGAGACACAATTGTTCTTGGCTCTGATGGCCTTTTTGACAATGTATATGATCGAGACATTGAGTCCACCCTCAGTGTTTTTGGTGGTTTGGACCAGGAATCAGCTGAGCGCAGTGGTACAGTGCTCCCTATTCCGACCACTGGCCTCTCAGTTCATGTGCAAGCTTCTTTTCTTTTGTGCCAGATTGAAGTCTGCTGGAACATTTGAACTCCTCTCCACATGCCAGACTAGCTTGTTAGAGCACTGATGTGGTCTAGTTTGCAGCAATGGCATTGGCTATATTGGCAAACAAACACTCCAGGGACGAGACATATGAATCACCATATAGCCGAGAAGCCATTCAGCAGGCAGGAATCACTTCCTGTATCATCAATAAATGCATGTTTTGTAGCAGTCTAGCAGCATGCATTCTCTTTTTGTTTGTGAGCAATGTTTTGACTATGCAAATGGATTTTGTTCATGTGATTGTAAAGGTGCCACCCTGGTTTGATGCTTTGCCTTGGTTTTTCAGGGTCTGGATCTACCATGGTGGAAAAAGATTTTGGGAAAAAAGTTGACAGGTAAGTGACAATTTCATCCACTTTTCTCATACATTATGGCTCATTCAGCAAGTAGCTCTGCAGAAAGAATGCTCTTTGTGTACAAAGGAGAAATGCCACTTGCTTAGAATAGCACAAAGTCTGTGTCTGATTGAAAAAGGCTGCTTGGATGTGAAGATGATCAATTCTTTTTTGCAGGGGGCAAGGTGGATGACATAACTGTGCTTGTGGGTCATGTGGTGGATGCTGAAATCTTACCGAAACCAACTCCAAGCTTAGTATCAGCAGATTTGGTCGACTCCTCTCCTGACTCTGAAGCAGCGACAGATGTGGAGGCACCACCCAGCAAAGATGAGTCCCCAGCTGACCTCCCTGATCAGTTCCCAGAAGGTTTAGCAGAAAGTTGGGCATGATCTAGTCTTATAATCTGCTGCAATTGTACAGTTTCAGATGCGCTTCTAGGCATTTGATGCAATTAGACCTAACTAGCAAGCGCAACCCCAATTATTTCCTCAGCCAATTATGTTAGAAGGACTATTATTACAAGCAGCTCCAATTCCTGCTCACAGGTGTGTCTCTGAATGTAGCAAAGAACACGTAACACACAATCTCAAAGATGTCAGGAACAATGGATGTTGTTGGTTATAATGTGCAGGCCCTGTGCAAGCTCGTATCTCATGTGAGTTACAAGCAGATGTATGTCATATCTTCCTTTCTGATTATTGATTCAATGGTCCCCAAATGCATAATTGCTGCTCTGGTAATGAATTTTGAACTTACCAGTGTGCTCCTGGTATGGGGTCCAAGACTGATTTTTGGCTGGCATACAATTTGACGGTTCCCAGAGCTTTCTTTTGTAAGCAAGTAAGTGATGGGCTCAACAAAATAAGTATCCGCTAACAAAATTGCTGGATTTAGTGGTCTGATTTTTTCTCTCTTAATTACCTTGAGTGAACTACCATTTCAATGTGTATTAGGGTTTGGTAGGTTTGTGAGAATGTTATGGGATCGATGAGGGAGGGAATTTTCTTTTTCATCATGTTCCCAATGAGTTCCCTCTAGACGTTCCCAGTAGCACCTCAGTTTTATCCCATGTGCTTTGGCCACAGTTCATCAACTTCCATGTATGGTCCTGGGCGAGTTCAACACTAATTATATTATTTTCAGAAATGTTGAAATTTTCAGGAAAAAAAAAAATTCCTGAAGGAAAAAAAAAACAAAAGAATCTGATGGAATATTTTGGGGATATATATCATTTGTTAAAATGAAATCCTCAAAATTAATTAATTATTAGACAAACAAAAAGATCTTCGAAAAGAAAATAATTGTTTTTGATTGGTCAATCATAATGATTCATCTACAATTGATTGCCTGAAAACTGGGGACCGAATGAAAACTACTTACGTTGTTGTTTGTTCTGAAATTTCTCCCTTGCGTGGGAGCCAGAGCCAACATACAAAGGCCCCCAGAGTGGTGGGCAAAGCAGAGCATATACACCGAACCTTTCCTTGATACCCATTTTGTGCAGCTTTCCAATCAGCTTTTGGGAGATTAAAATAAATCCTTAATAAGAAGAGGTTTAAAAAACAAAGTTGTTCAGAAGGCCTCCTAACCAGCCTTCCCTTGCTGAGTAACCTTTTAGAATAAATAAATAAATAAATAAAAGGAAAACCACCTGACAAGGGAACAAGAGAAGGAAAAAACAAAAAAAAAAAGATTCGAAGTCCAAACAAAAGACAACACCCAAAAATTCACTATAGGGAGCCTAAAGAGGAGAAATCAAGTAACTTAGGACCTAAACCCATCACCAGTAGCACGAAGCACAGAAGGGGGAAAAAAGAAACAAAAAAAGGCAAAGAAAAGGGGTTGATAGGTAGTGCACAATGCAGAGTCACCATGGTTTTTCTTCATGTACTTTATTTTATATGTTTCGTTGAGTGTTCCTTTCCTTTCTCGTGAACCTCATGATCGAAATTTCAACAACATATGAGTTATGTTATCTTATGTAAATAATTTATTTTTTTGGCCTAAAAAAACTTCCATGACCTAAAAAATTCCTTGGGTTAATTTCAACCTTCTGATAATGAGAAGTAAATAGTGAGTAGCCTATCAAACAACCTATTGTCATTGGAGTGTAGAGAGAGCTAAACTAAAAACTATGTTTGGAACTCTCTAGCATCACACACATCATATATATAAATTCACTTGGTCTGTCTGTGACAATGACTCCGGACGAACAGTGGCCACGGACAGTTGTTTGAAAAGAAAAGTTTTTTTAAAAAACCAAAAACATCAACCAAACATTGTTGAAATAACACACCTATACATTATGCACAGGGTTCACACTAGTACAACTAAGGTGAGGATTGTTGTGGAACTTCAAACAACTTCAAGTATTAGGGCACATCTTTTTTTGCATTCTTATGTTGGGATTTAGTGGTGGTGAAGCTCAACTTTATATTCCTAACTAACCTCTTTTGCCTCTACCCTTTTTTAAAAATATTTGTGGGGGGGAGCTTTTTGGAACCATTGGGTTTATAAAACTTTTTTTTTTTTTTGGGTGATGTTGTAATAGAACAAAAAGAAAATAAATGGCCGGAATAAATGAAAGGAGGAAGGAAACACAAGCCAATGACAATGGACAAAAACTAACTTAGATCTCAACCCTTTTCAAAACTCTTGTCTCTATACCAAAAAGGGTAAAAAGGAGGAGGGAGGGAGGGAGGTGAGAGAAGGTGGGCATATTAACTACAAAAGGAAGAATTCATTTCCTTTGTTTTTGGCATATACGAATCAGGTGAGAATAAAGTTTCCATTCACAACCACACAAGAAGAAGAAGAAGAAGAAGTCCGACCCAACACTTCAGATTTTCTTGGCTTACACCACTCACCTCTCAAAATCTTGGGGCTAGCATTACAACCCCAATCTCAAATCTCATCTCACTCTACTCTATGAAAGCCACCCAAAAAATCTCCCTTGAAAAATTCTTCACTCATTTCCTTTTCCTTCCGACACATTTAAATCTCACCTCAAGCTCTCAATCTCATCATCAAAAGTCTCATAGAAAACCCACTTCAAAACTCTCACTCAAAAATGTCATCACAATCTCATCATCTAACAAGTCTCACCTTCAATCTCCATCTTGAAAAAGTCCAAGACAAGCTACTCACTCCAAAAGATCTAACCCAATTCTCCCTCCATTGGTATTCTCCTAAAACCCAAAATCACCACCACCACCACCACAACTAGGGTTTTTTTATTAATATACATATTAATATATTTTTTTTGGTATAAATTTTTTTTGGTGAATTGTTCCCCCCAAAAAATTGCAAAATAAGTTGAATTTTTTTCCAAAAAATTTCGCAATGTGTTTGTCCCAAAAATGACAAAAAAATTCGGGAAAAAAAAAACATTGAGCACATCCACCCAAAAAAAAACAACCATGTATGTAATTAAGACAAAGGGGATTAAGTTTACATACATGTATGACTACATGTATGTATGGGTATGTATGGGTGTATGTATTGTACAAGTGATTTTCCTGGGGAAATTTGGCAAAATTTTCCACCTCAATTTTGAGGTCTTTTTTTTTTGGGGGGCAAAAATACCCATTTGAATGGTCCACCCAAAACAAAAAAAATAAATAAATCGCTGCCCGTCCCACCCCCCTTTCCTTTTTCTTCTTCTTCTTCTTTCTCGTCTCTTCGGTGCTGTGTTTTGTTTTGTAGCATTCTCTTGTGTTGCCGTTGGTGCTGGCCTCTCCTTGTTGCGCGCCATAGCTCTCTTTCCTTTGCTGGGAAGAAACTCTCTGGCTGTCGCACTTTCCTTCTTCTGTTTCTTCTACTACTGCTGCTGCTGCTGCTGCCATGGCTGCTACTGCTGCTGTCCAGGAAGCTCCAACTTCCACTGAGATCGACCGGCTTACAAGGATTCGTCTGGAGCTCGCCACTCTAGATCAGATCAGGTAAGTCTCTTCCTCGCCAGCATCTCCCATCCATGTATGTGTATATGTATATATATATATATGTATTACATGTGATCTGTTTGCTAGCTACACTTGTGTATGTGGGGGATTTTTTTTTCTCCTTTTTTCTGCCCCCGCCACCACCCCTCCCCCCCAATTACATTGGATTCTACAGCAGAAAGAATTATGAGGGTTTTGTAATCGGGGTTTTGTTTGGTTGTAATTCTTTGAATGTGTGGCAGTGACAATGAGAAAGCTGGATTCCTCAAATTGGTGGGACGCTATATTGGGTTAGTGATGTTTGGACACATTTCTGCCTTTTTTGTCTTTGTTGCATTTTGCATATATCTTTTTTTTTCCAAAGATTTCCATCAGCAGCAAACAGTTTGTTTTGTCCATCAGCTGCAAACAGTTTGGTTGATCCATCCAGTGTGATGTTAAAAGAAAGAATGGAACATAGAAACATCATCCTCTGGGGTCTCTCTGGAATGTGTTTCAGAATTTTTGGAGGGTTTGTAATAGCTGAGCTAATGTAAGGGTTTTATGGATGGGAACTGTATTCTGCCACCACCACCCCCAGTGGGAAGAGTGAAGGGATCCAATGGGAGAAGATCAAGCCACCAACTGATGAGGTTGTGGTTCCCTACAACAAGCTGACAGCTTTCTCTGATGGTGAGTAACAACATCTCAGCATTTTGAATCCAGGCTGAAATTGCCAGTTTCAGAAAGTTTCAGAAGGAAAAAAAAACTAAGATGTGTATACTCCATCAGAAAATTGCAGGGAGTTGGGAAATTGTAGCACTTGTAATGAGCAAAATCAATCATACTTGTGCCTCAAAATCCCTGTGAAATTGCATTGGATAGTGTATTTTTTTGCTTTGAGTCATTGTTGTAGGAATTTTATATCTCTGCAACTTCGTGGATGCGGATATGATACTTTGCCTTTTGTGATTCCTATAAAGGAGATGACAGCAGACTCTGGATCTGGTTTCTTTTTTCTTTTGCAGTTGCATGGTCTCTCTCTGTAGTCATCCAGGGTGTTTGAATTTTGCTTCCCTTCATAATACACCACCAGATTTGTGGCAGTGATGGACTTATCACTATTCTGGTGGTATTGATGGACAATACATGTAGACCCAGCAAGGATCAAGAGCCTCCTTGACAAGCTTGCAGTGCTCAAGCTGAATGGTGGCCTTGGAACAACAATGGGCTGCACAGGTCCCAAGTATGTGTCTGGTTCCCCCTCCCAATCCCAAATGGTAACTTGATAGCAACTGCAGTCATATTGTTTGGACATGGTGATATTCAATCACCACAAGATGAAGTAGGATGTGAGCATTTGCAACTTCAGATGCTATGTATGCACGGGTATTTTCCATGAGCATTGGAACAATGCCCCCAAGCATTGCTGACATTCAACAACTTGGAGTAATCTTCTGTAATTGTTGACTTCATTTGGCTTTCCACTTACCATACCATCCACTCCACATGCTGCAGGTCAGTAATCGAGGTCCGAAATGGATTGACATTCCTGGATCTGATTGTCCAGCAGATTGAGGTGCATGAATCTTTTTTAGTAAAATGTGTGTATGGAAAAAGTTTTCAGTCCCTCAATCTGAATAGACTCATGTAGGTCAATTTTAAATTCTGGAGGTTTTGCAGCCATTGCACAGCATTCTTGAGATCTACATCAATACCCAAATGTTACAGTGTGTGATACTTCTTGCCTGCAGAATCTGAACCATACTTATGACTCAAACGTGCCACTTGTTCTGATGAACTCTTTCAACACTCATGATGATACACTTAAGGTAATCTTGCCATTTCTTCTGGTTCAGACTTTTCTGTAAGTGTCTTCCTGTGAGATTTGATGATGTTTTGTTGTCTTTGCCATTCCAGTTAGATCTGTAAATTCTTTTTGTTTCAATGCACGGGCTGCAGCTGTCAGAAATTGGGTTTGTTTCTGTTCTAAAAATGGAATTATTGGTGCAGATTGTGGACAGGTACAAGGATTCAAAACTGGATGTTCTCACCTTTAACCAGGTATACAAACTGATTGTCTGACAACAGCCTGAGATCTTCAAGACCGAATGCTGTGTAGATGCACTATGCCTCATTACAACCTCAGATTTTGCCACTGAGATTTGTGCTTGAATCACTCTGCAGAGTCAGTACCCCCGCATGGTTGCTGAGGATTTGACACCATGGCCTGCAAAGGGAAAGACGGACAATGCTGGCTGGTACCGTTCAATCTACCCTTTGTACAAGTTTCTACATTCAATGTATCTGCATACATGGGCCCTTATTTTGTCTGAAGTTTGAATGACAAGACTGTTGTCATCCTTTGCAACAGAGAGTAGCTTTCAGATCCATAAGGTCAATTCAATCTTCAGATGACAAGCTCATGGACAAGTGACATCTTCTAGACTCTTGTGAAAGTCTCTTTTTCTCACTTCATTGCAGGTACCCTCCAGGCCATGGAGATGTGTTCCCTTCACTTGCCAACAGTGGAAAGCTTGATCAGCTGATAGCACAGGTAGATTGTGTCTGCAATGATTATCTCTATGATTGCATATGGGTAGTGGTCCCTGGCATGGGGTGAAACTGCTTGGTGCACACAGGGCTCCATGGGCAGATTGAAGAACAGATACTTCCCTGCCTTCAAATGTTCTAACCTAATGAGCATTTGCTGATGATACTCTGTGATTGCTGGTTGTAGGGCAAAGAGTATGTGTTCATTGCCAACTCTGATAACCTGGGAGCAACAGTTGATCTCAGTATCCTCCTACAATGGAATGTTCATGGTCCAGTCACAATGGGTGCTCTTTCTCCCTCTTGGAGTTTTGGCTGCCAATGCATAGTCTTGTGCTTTTGTTAGGTAGTAGCTGCTTGTTTTGGGTTCCTTAACCTGTGTCCACAGAAATTTTGAATCATTTGGTTGAGAATGAGAATGAGTACTGCATGGAGGTATGTGACAAACTCCTGGAGTTACACATCCCAATCCTTGATTAGACTTACTGTGGTAGCTGTAGGGAGAGAGAATTCAAGCCCAGATGGTGTTGGATGATGCAGTTTGAAAATTTTAATTTTCACCATAATATTTTTATTCAAGACCACAGTTGTTGACTGTTGTCACTGAGAGGAGCCAATTTCATGTTATCAGGTCACTCCCAAAACACTTGCTGATGTGAAAGGTGGGACCTTGATATCTTATGAAGACAGAGTTCAGGTATGTGTTGATTTTTACAATATTGACAATTCTGATTCCCAGACTCCTGTGGCAGTGATTGGGAAGCACCTCAAAATTAGTGTTGCCTTTGTAGTTTTGTCTTCTGTTACTAGTGATTGACCTGATTTTTGTAAGTTTTTCTGCTGATGCTCAGGGCTGCTGGAACACTAGTGATTTTTCGATATCACATATTTGTGACAATAGTGTTGATAAACATCTGTGCTGTTCGAGATTCCTTCACATATGTATCTGGATGATATATGCAATGGAACAACAGAAAGACCTTTTGGAACTTCTGGATATGCTGATGCAATTATACCTCTGTGATGCAGCTTCTGGAGATTGCACAAGTTGCAGATGAGCATGTAAGTTCCAAACCATTTTTTGTGTTGCAGATATGTATTTTCACCATCTTTGCATTGGGATTGAATTATGAAATTTGCTTTACAAGTGGAGATTCATCATCTTGGTGTGTATTTATGCCACTGATTTCATTCACATTTGGATTATCCAGAAAGTCATTTGACTAGCTCATTGTTTTTGGTTTGGAATGCAGGTCAGTGAGTTCAAGTCAATAACCAAGTTCAAGATCTTCAATACAAACAATTTGTATGGTCTTGAAACTTCCCTTCTGCATTCTATCATGTGTGCATTTTGATAGATCTATGGAAGTGGGATTTCAACTTCAGTCTGCATATTTTTTGTGCTTTCTCTCCTTGGGTTATCACTTCTCATCTCAATAAAAATTGTCTTTTAGGTGGGTGAGCTTGAAGGCAATCAAGAGGCTGGTTGAAGCTGACACATTGCAGATGGAGATTATTCCCAACCCTAAGGTAAGGTTATCAAGTATCAAATTGTACAGACTTTGTTGGAAGATTTTGGGTAGTTCTCACAAAGATCCACCCAATTGTTGTTTTGTCCTCACTGTCAAACCCGTCTCTTGATTTTGTTTTCTTATTTCCTTAGGATTGGGTTTCCCCTTTTTCCTATTTGCTGATACATTATCAGATCTGAAATTTCTGTCACCCTATAATGATTCTCTCTCAATGACTATCTTCTCAATGTTTGTACTCCTCTTGTAGGAAGTTGATGGTGTGAAGATACTACAGCTTGAAACAGCCGCAGGGGCTGCAATTCGGGTGAGTACTTTCTGTTTTTGGGATCTGCACTTGAAAGTATGTACCAGAATTCTCTTTTGTGACTTGTCACTAAGTTGATCTGCATGTCTCTTGGTGACTTTTCTACCCTTATGCATAAGGGTTGTCCATCTATCATCTTGCATAACTAAGTGGTACAATTTGTTGTTACAGTTCTTTGACCATGCCATTGGTGTGAATGTACCCCGCTCTCGCTTCCTGCCCGTCAAAGCTACCTCAGATCTATTGCTGGTCCAGGTATCTGCTCTTTGCACTTGGGCATGGGCTCACCTCTTGGAGGTACAAGCAGCAATGCCTTAAGTTGTGAAATGCCTGTGTCCTCTTGTTGTGGGCATTTTTTTATAATTTGTTGCATGGACAGCTGATGAGCTTGTTGGTTGCTGTAGTCGGATTTGTACACTGTGGAGGATGGTGCAGTTGTACGGAATCCTGCGCGTGCAAACCCCGAGAACCCAACAGTTGAGTTAGGGCCAGAATTCAAAAAGGTAACATGTCAACAGAAAGAAACCAAAGATGCAGTCCATGAAGCCAGAACCCAACTTACTCATGTTTGTTCTTGCTGCTGAAATCTGGAGTTTTGGAATGAAAATGTTCCTGAAGCAATGAGAGGTTTTCTGTGTTACTGTTTGAGATCATCATACTCTGGTTCTTGATCTCTACTTTGCAAGAGCAGGTAGGCGACTTCCTGAAGCGTTTTAAGGCGATTCCAAGCATCATCAGCCTTGACAGCTTGAAGGTCATTGGGAATGTGTGGTTTGGGAAGCAGATTGTGCTCAAGGTAACAAAGGACAGTCTCCGTCCTCAGTTTGTGCAGGGTCCCCATCATGTTCATGCCCATTGTACAATGATGTTTGTCATCATCAACAGGTTGTCATTCAGTACTTCTGTGTGGAATCAGAATTCAGCGCCTCTTCATGGATTTATGTGTTCTGGACAATTTGGTGTCTGCAGGGCAAGGTGTTGGTTGAAGCCAAGAAAGACGAAAAGGTGGAGATACCAGATGAGGTGACCATAGAGAACAAGGTATGTGGTAGCTCCAAATTGTCTCCACCATTTGACAAGGTCTTGAAATGGGCATCATCAAGCATGTTTTCTTTTGTCTTGTCTGGTTCAATGGGCATGTATCATTCTGTACCCATGAACCTCTGCCTTTCATGAGATTTTTTTCATTAAGCTTGCTTTCAGAGTTCCTTTCTCACACACTCTGTATGGTGTTGTGAAAACAGCATGTGACAGCAGGCCCAACATATTCCGACTTGTAAGAGAGCATGACTAGTGCAGACGGGAATCCTTATTCTGCCAGAGAGACCCTGCAAGATCTATTTTCTGTTATATCTGCAGTTTGACATTGTGAGAATTTGTGCACATTGTGTGTTGTTTTTACCAGTTTAATATAGACAATTTAGTACTGGCTCTATCTTCTTCTTCAGGGGAGTGGACCTGAGCTTTGAAAGTTTCTTGTGTCATATGAAATTAAATTTTGCATATATATTTATATTCTTGCTGTGGTGTGTACTGTGAAGAGCAATTTTTACTAATGAGAAACGCTGGTGGCTCAGATTTTTTGTTGTAAGTTTAGACCCTACAACTATGGGTACAGCTGGGTGTCAAACTTCATTGAAAATCTGATGGCACTAATGAATGCATGATTTCAAACCTTCCAATCTTTGCTTGGTGTGCTGTTGGGTGTTGGTTCACTCTGGCCCACAAACTGCACAAACTATGTATATGAGTGGGGATGGGGAAATAACTTGCACACTATTTTGGATCTGGTATGACATTACCAGAGGCCCACAGACTAGGTCTTGGTGGATCTGCTCGACCTGACACACAAGATTGCATACTTGAATGAACATGCAGCTTGAGTCCTACAATTGACATCAATGTAAATTTCTTCTCTTTAATCATGATCATCTATTTTGTGTGTGTCACATCATTTGAACCTTTCTAAAACCCTTAGCATTATGAATAAGCTGATGGGTTGGGTGCAAACGGAGGTTTGAGCAAGAAAGAATGCACTTTTGCATCATCTCGACCTACGTTCTGGTTTGATTTATTGATGATTTATTGATGGAGAAACCATAACCTAAAGGTTACAAGCTCTTGGTAGCTCTATGCCTTGACATGGACCATCTCCTATAAGGCATCCAAGGCAGGGGTGGTTGATTCAACCTCCTTGTGCCCATATTGGGAGGCAGAATTGGCACTTAGTGCTGACTCTTTCAAACATTTTTCTTTTGGCAACCTGCTTGGAACACAATTGTAAATTTAGGTGACAAATTCATTTTATTTGTGAACTGGGATTTGGGTCACGGTTTCCCTAAAGAGCTTGGCTACACTTCCTTGAGAAAAAGCAATGATCTTTATGCAAGTTGGTCCCACTTCCATTACCAAATTACTCTCAAGAGTTTGATGGAAATTAGCCTAGTTCTAGGGTTAATAAAGAACATCTCTTTTACTCAATGCCCAAGTTAACAATAGATTATCTTCATTCTCTCTTGAGAGGAGAGATGGTGGGTTTGAAATTGGTGTGGGACATCGAAGTTCACTAGGGGATATCTAATGTTTTCCCAAAAAAGAAAAAGTCAAGCTTTGCTTTTTGTGGGAGACAATATTCATAGAAGTTGCAATGCATTATCATTTTTAGAAGGTTGCACAATGGATGAATGTGCCACCTCATCTCAACGTTTCAACTATTGTGTAAACTTCCATTCAATATTATGCAATCTTTGTCATAACTTTCATCCATTATGCAACCTTTGAAACCAAGTTCTCAATTGAGAATTTGTTGTAAAACCTTCCAAAAAAATTTAAATGTTTCATGTAAATTCATTTGTTGTGAAGATTTTCAAAAAATTATATTTAACATTTATGAGGATGAGACAAAATATGAGCCTTGTGAACACAATTACTCCTTGGCTACACCACACATCACTAAACAACACATTTCTTGGCCAAACAATGGTGGAGGAACACATGTTGGATTGCTTAGGAAAAGTAATGTTCCTTAGGGAAGTCAACAACCAATGCTACCCAAGAAGATGCAATTTTGTCTAGGAAAGGTACATCCTCATGAAGGTACATCCTTGAGCAACATTGTCTTCTAGAGGCACATTTTTTACTTTCCTTAGGCAACATAATCAATGCTCCCCAACCATTCCGTTACCAAAGTTACTTATGAGGACCATCTTTGTTGGAAAATAATATGTAGCTACAAAAAGATTTGAACCTTGGATGAACCAATGGAAAGGACGAAGACTCAATCACTATGTCACAATTTTTTTTTAATGAAACGAATTATACCATTTGCCCTTAAAAAAATCTTAAGTTGCGTACAATCACAAAAAATTGAAAGATATTTTCCTATTAGGCATCAATAGTGGGCATGTGTACTTATGTGTTAGAAACTAAGTCATATTTAATTCATTGCTAGTAATTTGTGCTTGTGGAGTACTTTCCTTCAATGTGGTTACACCTTGAATTGTTGCTTTTGATAGCTTTTCGATTGGGGAAGGCCACGCTTCAAGGGCCTTACCTTACACACTTGATTAAAATGCAAGCCTCACCTTGTCTTGTCACCTTTGATAGTGTGCCATTCATTGGGGAAGGTTGCACTATAAAGGCCTTACCTTTCATTCATGTTTGAAATGTTAAATGCACAACAAATTGTCTTCCTTCACATGACAACACAAAAAAATGTGCACATGTTATACACCACCAAGGAGAATCAACACATACCCTCTTACATGCAATTAAAAAAAAGTAGCACATGACCATTCAAAGTCATTCACTCTCCTTTGTTATATGCATTATTGCAACAAGTTCTTAAGATTGCATTCCCTATTGTTGAACCATGCATAACAATGTTCAATTAATCTTTATCTATAGTTAGATCAATGAGAAATATGTATTATTAGTGCATTGATTAATACATTAAGGCATATGAAACAAACATCATTAATGGTAATGAGATGTTCAAGATTTTGATTTGTTGCCACAATTCTTTTGTGAATTTCATTCAAATCAAACAAAACAAGATCATCACAAAATTTCTTTTGTTATTATTTTGCCATGGCAAGTGAACCTTACGATCCAAAAGTCAGGGGATAAGGCTTACTTTGGGAGCTTAATGTTTTGTTAGGGCACATAGAACACATGAACCCATGAACACCAAGTATAACCATGAACATAGGAATCAACACTCATTGTGCCAAAGCATACTCAAATATAAAACTTTTGTGTTCACATTGAAAGCATGTGTGTCATGTATAACATTGGACTTAGCACAATGGATGGTTTGTATGATTTGTTGCACTTGTCCTCATCAAAATGTTATACAAGTGACATGATGCCCTAATTTGTTTTTTACACTTGTTAGTTTTATGTGAGACTTGATGTGATGCACATTCATTGGAGTTTGTAAAGTGGAGCACGTGGACTTGATGTAATTCAAGAACAATGTTCAATCTTGCTTTGGTAAGAATACTATCATAACAAAGGCATTGCATTTTGAAATAACAAACACAAAAAAGACATAGAAACTTTTGCGTTTGGAAACTAGAGTTTGGAACATTTTATCAATTGAAAAAGGGGAAGATCTATTTATTGCAAGAGTGTTCACAATTGAAAGGATAACATTAAATTAAAAAGTTGATCTTTCCTTGAAATTCAATAAACCACTGCTAATAAAAACTCAAGGGTGCCCTATAATGAATTTGAAAGAATGTTGTGCATAGGTGTTCTATGGGTGGAATGTAAAGGTGAAGAGTTGTAACACACACACAAAAAATAGAACATTAGAATATTTTATGCTTATATTTTAAAACACCAATTTTTACAAATAATGTGAACTAAATTTGAACCAAAAAAAAACACATAACTTCAAAGTTCAAAAGCGGATGAGAGGAAAAGCACAAGTGAAATGGTGAATTCATTTAAAAGAAACACCCAAATAACAACAAGCATGACAAGTGATGTTAGTAATAGCAAATAACAATAGTATTGTCATGTACTTGTAAAAATGACAAACAAGAAAAGGATTTTGGTGTTTGGAGGGGGTGGGGGGTACTTACAACAAGATTAGCAAGGGATAGGGCTAACAAAAAAAAAAAGGCCAAAAAAATCAACATGACTCACTTGAAACAAGGTAATCAATGAGGTGTTAGTACTTTAATAGATTAATGTGGAGCAAGTAGGTTGGCTTGAAACAACATGTTGACAAGAGACATGCCACACAAAACTTACAAGTTGCTTGGAGGTTAACTTAATGGAACAATGTTGCATGGAGGTAAGAAGCTTGCTTATTGCTCTAATGACAAATAAAGCAAATAAAGCAAATCAAACTAAAAATATAGAAATTGAATAAAGTAAGTAAATAGAGTGACAAGCAAGTGACCAAAGGCAGGAAAAAAAAAGAAGGTGGAGGGGTGGGGGGATCAAACATGAGAAGAATCATTTATTTACAAAACCATATGTGCGTTGGTGTTTACATTACAGCTACCTAGTTAAAATTTTGAGGTTGTTGCATTGATATTTTAGTGAGATTTAGCTTAGAAGTCTTTTAAGAGATAATACAAAGGTTTGGCTTTGCTATTTTTTTGGAATAGAGTCCAGAAATAGTATGGATCTAATGATGCCAATTATGGAAATAGTTCAAGGAAAGTTCCAACATTGTCCATTTATAGTCTTTCCACCCAAATCAAGAAATTTGAAAATTGCAATTTTGGTTACACGAAGAAAAAATAAATTCACATGTGTGTGAAGAAACATTGTAAAAAGAAGAATATACATAACTTTCATAATGTAATAATTCATTTGAATGTGTTATTCAAGCATTTTTTTCGAGTTTCTTTCAAGGTTGACAAGCAACCACCTATTAGTTTCACATTTTGTATTGATGATTTTCAATTGTTGCAAGTCATAAGCAATGTTGGCTAGTTTTGGTTTTTGAGTAAAATTTTTGGTTTCGATTTAGGCACTTTCATAGGGCAAGGGTTAAACTTTGGTTTCAATTTTTTTCAAATCCCACAAAATTTAAACCTTTGGTTCCAAGTTTGTTATTTTCTTTGCTATTGGTTCTTAGTTTCACAATTTCATAGCCATTAGAAACCTTTGGTCCTGGGTCCAGTATGGGGATAATTTTAGTCAATTATGGGCATCAATTTTCAATAGTTTTGGGGCTAATTTCAAGGCTAGTCACATGGTTTTTAATTGCATTACATATTGTCAAACCAATAATGCATAAATTGCAAAAATTTTGAAGAAAAACTTAAAGGTAAATGAAACAAAAAATATCATTATTTTAATTACAAATGATTTTTTGAAATTAAGGATGAATACTAATTAGTTCCATTGGTCCAATATATCAAAACAATTGCATTCAACCCAATGTGTTTTATTATTTTAAAACACCATAAATTGGGCTTTTTGGGTGAAATGACATTCAGTTTGTCAAAAATTGTAATCACAAGTATAATCTTTCCACAATTAAATTTTTTGAAAACATATAAACATCACATCTTTAGTTTTTTTTTTTTAAAAATATATATTTGATTAGCTTTACATTTAATCTAATAAATTATGTAAAAGAATCCAACAAACATTGAAGAACATGAACATATGGAATATGTTTGTGACAAAATGATACCCATCACAAAGTTTGAAAGTTTATATATATATATATATATATAAACTCAAGTTGTGGGTTGAATTTTTGGTTGAATATTTCTATGGCGAATCATATTGATATACATAAATTGAATTTAGGACCATTAAAAAAATTTAAGTTTTCCAATGAAGTTTTATTCAAAAAATGTGTTGTTAACATTTTAAAGCAATGATTATATAATAATATATTTTTAAAAATAAAAAAATCAACACTATATTAAAGAGGAGGAAATTTTATGGTTGGGCATTGCATTATATTTTAATTTTCTTTTGTTTAGTAATGTTTCATGAACCACAAACACAAAAAAAAACCTAAGATTATAAAAAAAATGTAAATTATATATTTATGTACATTGATTTTATTCAATCCTTTTTATCTAACCATTAAATCAAGATTAATTTTTACTCAAAGTGAACTTTGAGTTTCAAAATATTATCATGAAAATTTTTAATTTTTTTCTTGTGCTTAGGATAATCAAAGGATGTCATTAGTAAAATTAGTTTGTTGTGTATTACAATACTTGTTATACATCATTTTTTTGTGTAAAGATGATGTCATCATGTGAGAGATTCAAGTGTCAAATGCCAAAGTAATAAGTATTGGCAAACAATATAACATAAGTGCTTTAGGGAGTCAAATCTCAAAATGCAAATACCAAAACATAAAGAGTAAATACAAGGTTTGAAATTTAAGAGAGTGTCAAGGTATGAAGTTACATACCTTTACGGTACTTTTAGATGTGTGAGCAAATTTGTGTCCATGATGGCTTGCCATTCAAATCTTTGTAGCAAAATGCAATGAAGAAAAAATGGGGAACTTTAGGAAGAATATAAATGACTAGACAATCACTAGGTAACGAGTGCTTGAATGGTAAGGTGCTTGACTTTTGCAACAAAGCTTTGCTAACCTAAGTTCTTGCTTGTGACAAAAAACATGGAGAAGGTGATGGAGGAGGAGCTGCCAAATGAGTTGAACAAAACAAAGACACAAACGAAAGATAAACTACACTGCACCCTAAACTTGGAACCATCAATTTTTTTAGTAGAACTCAATGCAACAAATCCTCTCCAATTTCATTAGCACATCAACTTGGAACTGCCAATTTTTTAGTTGAAGCCAATGGAGCAAATCCTCTCCGATTTCCTTACCACATCAACCTCACTAGTCAAGTCCAGCCCGAGTTTTGCTTCACCTGATAAAAGTTCCAATACCAATTTTTCTGTTACATAAAATTGCCAGTCAAGTTGTGCCCCCCAAACAATTGGCCTGTACTGAGGACCAAAATCAGCACCAAACCCTAAACGAGCGAACAACACTGGTCACAAGTCACAAGCTTTGTTTTTAGGCTTTGGGACAGGCATGAGAAGACATGTTCATAGCTTGACAGAATGACATTCAGTCTAGTAATAATGCAAACAAAAAAAATAGTATCCAGAATCATAAAACGGAGAAACAACGGAGAGACAAAACACAAGACGTTGTTAATTGACAAAGTCAGTAAGAAAATTATTGAAAAAAAAGCGAATTGGACCCGTCAGAACGCTCGCCGTCCATCACAACCAGGACTATGTCACTGGCAGGACGTTCATCTGGCGAGGGGCTGCCAACCGAAACTGGATCAACTCATCGCAGCAATCGCGCTCAGGACGGCGAGCAATTTCTCATCTTCCGGGATGTGGGTCTTGTCTATGTTAGAGAACACAGATCAAATGTACGCACTATAGAACAGATCCTGTTCAAGTATAGTCGTGAGAGACTGTCGCACCTAAGCGGAATATATACACTTCATAATACTTTCTACATTTAATATGGGTTAAATGGGAACCAAGAAAAGCACGGAATCCCTTCTTCGACTTTGCTGCGGTTTTCTGGTGGCTGAAGGTTCGACCAATTTTTCAATTTCCAGAAATCAGTCATGAGGTCCGCCATTTCCATGCTCTCTCTCTCTTCTTTTTTCCCCTCCCTAGAGAATTCTGCAAAACCTCGTACAGAGAAGCACGAACTGTGTCCTCTGGGAGTTTCGAATTGACTGCAGTGAGGAGTTTTGGAAAGAGTTGGTTTTTTTTTGTTTTTTTTCTCTCTCGCAGATAGTGGTAGGTACTCTGTTGGGTGTCTGTTCTGTGGAACGACCTGAAGGTCTGTGTGTGGACATCTGGACAGTGAAGAGAGAGAGAGAGAGAGAGAGAGA
>Ga0116229_10005482_pt1 | contig 20680 bp, 17 predicted proteins | sample S1TSphgellanicum_3_FD_87313 | JGI IMG/M metagenome (GOLD analysis project Ga0116229, IMG submission 87313) | Host-associated microbial communities from peat moss isolated from Minnesota, USA - S1T2_Fc - Sphagnum magellanicum MG | ecosystem: Host-associated > Plants > Peat moss > Unclassified...
CTACGTCATCGATCGGCGCGGAATACTGCGATATGCGAAGTCTGGGGCTTTTTCTCTGGACGCGTTACACGCAATCCTCGAGCGTCTGCTGCGCGAGCAGCCGGCACATGCGCAGAATGCGGGAATCGCAGGCCATTCCGCGGTGAGTGGGGCCGCGAACGACACCGTCGGTGCCAATACCATCGGTGCCAATCAGTAAAGTGGCGGTAAAGGGGCAGTTGCTATCGGGGGGACTCATGGCGTACGCAATCAAATCGGAGGTTGTCGATCCGCGCGCATCGATTCTTGTGTTTACCGCTCAGAAGACGATGTATGGCGGAAAGCTGATCGCCGAGGGCGATACCGTATTTGTATTCGCCAGCGAGAACGAGGGTGGCCAGGGTCTAATCGCTCGGGGCGTTGTCACTTACGCCGAATCCATTCCGAAGAGACGAGGAATTGCACGTCAAACGCCTCGTGTGAGCGTCAACATCAAACGAACGGCAGTGGCAAAGCGGGCGCTGGGGCGCCGCGAGCTCAAACAATTCACAAATTGGAATGACGGTCAACCAGGGACGGAACTCAACTTCAAGTTCTACAGACAGGCAACAAACAAAATCGTCGGCATCTCCGGGGCTGCGGCATCGTACCTCGGCAAGTGCTTCTGACACTGGCACCGTTACGCATCTTCAATAGCAGTAGTTTGCCGCAGGCCGCCTGGTTAACGGCGAACCCCAGGAAGCAAGGGAGAGATCGTGAAGAAGAAAAGTACGCTGCTCGCACTGGTCGCCGCGGTTCCCCTGTTGTCCTGGGCGGCCTCGTCCCCCAAACAGGGGACGGATCTGGGCTTGCTCGACAGGTTGACCGACGGCGAGTTCAACCACGGTCAAGTGGTCGAGACTGCCGAAGAGCTGGCGGACCGAATCGGCGGCCGGATGACAAACTCGCCAGCGATGCGAAAGGCTGAGGGCTGGAGCCTGCAGAAATTCAAGGATGCCGGACTGGAGAATGTCCATCGGGAAGGCTTCGAGTTCGGTCGCGGTTGGTGGATCGAATCCTCGCAGGTACGCATGGTCGAGCCACGACCGCTGGAGTTGCGCGCCATCCCGATTGCATGGACTCCGCCCACCAACGGTGTGCTGACGGCGCAGATCGTGGTCGCACCGATCAAGCACGAACAGGACCTTGCGGCGTGGAAGGGCAAGGTGAAGGGCAAGATCGTGCTGGCGAGCTGGCCGACGCCGCCTGAAGACGACACCAAGGCACCCTTTGAACGCCTCAGCGACGCGGAATTGCAGAAACTGGACCCGTACGAGCAGCCGGTGTCTGATCCCGATGCCCAACGGCGCATGGCCGAGCGCTTTCTACTGGCGACACGGATCGACCGCTTTCTGGCCGACGAGGGTGCCGTGGCGTGGGTGCGCATGTCGCGCGGCGGCAATCACCTGGTGCATGGTGAAGGCTATGGCTACCAGCGCGGGCGGACACCGCAGCTGCCAGCGATCGATCTGGCAGCCGAGGACTACCGTCGCCTCGCGCGCCTGGCGAAGACCGGCGAGGTGCAGTTGGAGATCGACAGTCGCGTTCACTACGACGATAGCGATGTGAACGCCTATAACGTGTTGGCGGAGATTCCGGGCCGTGATGCCGGCAGCGGCTATGTGATGGCCGGAGCGCACCTGGATTCCTGGGTCGCCGGCGACGGCGCGGCCGACAATGGGGCTGGCGCCGCCGTGATCCTGGAGACGGCACGACTGCTGGCGAGTCTGCACGTGCAGCCGAAGCGCACACTGCGGTTCGTGCTCTGGGCCGGAGAGGAGCAGGGTCTGCTGGGATCCGCCGCGTACGTCGAGAAACATCTGGCGCACCGGCCGCCTTCTCGCGATCCGCTACTGGCGCCGCTCGGCCCCTACTTCAACTGGCAGGGCTACCCCATCCAGATGCTGCCGGAAGCCGCATCGCTTGCGGCTTACTTCAACCTCGACAACGGTTCCGGCAAGGTTCGAGGGATCTATACCGAGGGCAATATTGCCGCCGTGCCGATCTTCCACGAGTGGCTTGCGCCGCTCGCCAGCATGGGCGCCGCCACGGTGGTCTCGCATCCGACCGGCGGCACCGATCACGTGCTGATAGAACGTCTGGGGCTGCCCGCGTTCCAGTTCATCCAGGATCCACTCGACTACGAGTCACGCGTGCATCACACCGACATTGACACGTTCGATCACCTGCGCCCGCAGGATCTGCGCCAGGCGGTCGTCGTGATGGCCGCGCTCATGATGGATGCGGCCAACGCAGAGTCACCGCTGCCTCGCAAGCCGGTGCCGACCCAGCCCGAGCTGACCGATCCGTTCCACTACCCGGATCCTGCGGAGCAGTGATGTTTCTGATCGTCAGCTAGCCGCGCGCCTTGCCCGCCGGCAGCTGCGATTCGATCAGCGCCCGCACCGCGGGCATCAACGCTGCCACCGGACCCGTGTTGCCCGGGAACACCAGGCGGGTGAAGTAGCTGCCGTCCATCAGCAGCATGAGCGAGTCGCCGAGCGCGTCGGGGTCGCGCGCGTGCATCTCGTGCGCGAGCTTGCGCAGGCGGCTGCGCACCTCCTTCTTGAACTGGCGCACCAGCTGGCTGAGCACGTCGTCCTCGTCGGCGATCTCGACCGCCGCGTTGCCTAGCGCGCAGCCACGACAGGCCTTGTCCTTGACGGTGACCACGTGCGCCTCGAACAGCGCCTCGAGCTGGCGGCGCGGATCACCCGGGTGCGCCGCAATAGCCGCATCCCAGTGCTCCCAGACCTCGCGCTGCTGCTCGCGCAGGTATTGGGCCACCAGCTCGTCCTTGGAGGGAAAGCTGCGGTAGAAGCTCATCTTGTTGGTGCCGGCCTCGGCGGCGATCGCATCGACGCCGACGCTGCGGATGCCGTGGCGGTAGAACAGCTCGCAGGCGGTATCGAATATCCGGTCGCGCACCCGCGGACGGGCGGCGCTCTCGGCCGGCGTTCCACCGGCATCATCGTTGGCAGCGTTCATGTTCTCCAAACCAGGTTGGCATCTGAGGTTGACACCCGCGTTACTGGTTAGTAACATCATCGACGTTACTGACCGGTAACTCACATGGCTAGGGTGCTCGCCCGGCGGCTCCAAGTCAAGTCAGACAGCCGGTTGGCAGCAGCGCTTCGGTTACGTCAGTACCGGGTTCTTCTTATGCGTCACTTGCGGGTTATCGGGGAGCATCGTATGCGTCTTGTCAGGCTAGGTCTCACGCTGTCGGCACTGGCCCTCGGTGTCGTCTCGGCGCTGCTGTCGGGCTGCAGCCACTCGCAGGCGGCCACCGCCGCAGCAAGCCCCCCGCCGCCGCAGGTTACGGTGGCGCAGGTCATCGCACGACCGCTGCATCAGTGGGTTGATCTCACCGGCACGCTGCAGGCGATCAATGCCGTGCAGGTGCGCCCGCGCGTCAGCGGCTACGTTGATGCGGTCCGCTTTACCGAAGGCGCGCGCGTTGCCAAGGGCGCGATCCTGTTCCAGATCGATCCGCGGCCGTTCCAGCTGGAGGTCGATCGCCTCGGCGCCGAGCTCAAACGTGCGCAGTCGCGGCTTGAAGTCGCCACCGCCGGCCGGGCGCGCGCCGAGCGCCTGTTCACCCAGAACGCGATCTCCCGGGAGGAGTATGAGCAGCTGACCTCGGCCGCGACCGAGGCCGCCGGCGACGTCGGCTCGATCCAGGCGCAGCTGAATTCGGCGCGACTGAACCTGGAATTCACCCAGGTACGCTCGCCGATCGACGGCCATGTGTCGCGCGCCCTGATCACGGCCGGCAACCTGGTGTCGAGCAGCGACGTGCTGACCACGGTGGTGTCCGACGATCCGATCTATGCGTATTTCGACACCGATGAGGCAACCTACCTGCAGTTCGCGCGGCTGGCGAGCGCCAGCGCGCACGCCCGTGGCGACTATGCCAGCGCCGTGTTCATGGGGCTGGTGGGCGAGCAGGGCTACCCGCACGCGGGCAAGCTCGACTTCCTCGACAATCAGGTCGATGCGCACAGCGGCACCATCCGTGCACGCGCGGTGTTCGACAATCACGACGGCGCCCTGACGCCGGGCCTGTTCGCGCGCATCAAGCTGGTCGCGCACGACAGCTACGACGCTGTGCTGATCGACGACCGCTCCATCGGCACTGACCTGGGAAAGAAATTCGTGCTGGTGCTCAAGCCCGACAGCTCGCTGGATTATCGACAGGTGCAGCTCGGCCAGAGTGTGGACGGCCTGCGCGTGGTGCGCAGCGGGCTGGCGGCCGGCGAGGTCATCGTCGTCAATGGCCTGCAGCACGTGGCACCCGGCGTGGTGGTGCAGGCAACCCACGTCCAGATGGACGCCAGTAACGCGGCGATGGACCAGGTGGCCGCGACGTCGACACCGGAGCCTGGCAGCCCGACGCCTGGCACCGCTACGCATGACACCGCGTCCCATGGCACTGCGACGTCCGGCGCCCCGGCATCCGGCGCCCCGGCGTCCGTGGCGCGCGCGCAGCCGGCCAAGGCCGGTGCGCAAGCTGCGCGCTGAAGCGCCGACGCATCGGAGTACTGCATGAACATCTCGCGCTTCTTCATCCAGCGGCCAATCTTCGCCGCGATGGTCTCGGCGGTGATCCTGCTGGCCGGTGTGATCGCACTGCCGCGGCTGCCGATCAGCGAGTATCCCCAGGTGGTGCCGCCGACCGTGGTGGTGCGGGCGAACTACCCGGGCGCCAATCCGAGCACCATCGCCGAGACGGTCGCCTCGCCGCTGGAGCAGGCGATCACCGGCGTCGAGGACATGCTGTACCAGTACTCGCAGGCGACCTCGGACGGCGTGATGACGCTGACCGTCACCTTCAAGCTCGGCACCGACGTCGACAAGGCGCAGGTGCAGGTGCAGAACCGGGTCGCGCAGGCGCTACCGAAGCTGCCGCAGGAAGTGCAGCGGCTGGGCGTCACCACCAACAAGGCGTCCCCGGATATCACGCTGGCGGTGTTCGTGTTCTCGCCCGATGGACGCTACGACCAGACCTACCTGTCGAATTTTGTCGCGCTGCGCATCAAGGATGAGCTGTCGCGGCTCGACGGCGTCGGCGACGTACAGAGCTTCGGCGGCGGCGCCTACTCGATGCGCGTGTGGCTCGACCCTGAAAAGGTGGCGACCCGCGGGCTGACCGCAGGCGACGTGGTCGCGGCGATCCGGGAACAGAACATCCAGGTGGCTGCCGGGCAGCTCGGCGCGCCCCCGGGCGCCAACAGCGCCAATTTCCAGCTCGCGATCAACACCAAGGGTCGCCTGATCGACGAGAGCGATTTCGAGAACATCATCATCAGGACCGGGGACGCTGGCCAGGTGGTGCGCCTGCGCGACGTTGCGCGAGTGGAACTCGGATCGGACAACTATGCGCTGCGCGCGATGCTCAACGGCCGCACCGCAGTGGCGATACCGATCTTCCAGCGTCCGGGCAGCAATGCGATCGCGATCTCCGACGCAGTGCGCGCCCGGATGGCGGAGCTGAAGAAATCCTTCCCCCAGGGCATCGACTACGATGTAGCCTACGACCCGACGGTGTTCGTGCGCGGCTCGATCAACGCCGTGGTGCACACGCTGCTGGAAGCCATCGTGCTGGTGGTGATCGTCGTGATCCTGTTCCTGCAGACATGGCGCGCCTCGATCATCCCGCTGCTGGCGGTGCCGGTGTCGCTGATCGGCACCTTTGGGGTCATGTACCTGCTCGGCTTCGGCCTCAACGCGCTGTCGCTGTTCGGACTGGTGCTCGCGATCGGCATCGTGGTGGACGATGCGATCGTGGTGGTAGAGAACGTCGAGCGTAATATCGCGACCGGCCTGTCCCCGCTCGACGCCACGCGCCAGGCGATGAAAGAGGTCACCGGGCCGATCATCGCCACCGCGCTGGTGCTGTGCGCGGTGTTCGTGCCGACGGCGTTCATCACCGGCCTTTCCGGGCAGTTCTACAAGCAGTTCGCGCTGACCATCGCGATCAGCACCATCATCTCGGCGTTCAATTCGCTGAGCCTGTCGCCGGCGTTGTCGGCGCTGCTGCTGAAGGCCCACGACGCGCCGCCGGACCGGTTCACGCGGCTGCTGAACTCGATGTTCGGCTGGCTGTTCCGCCCGTTCAACCGCTTCTTCACCCGCGCCAGCGACGGCTATGTCGGCACCGTGGCGCGGGTGCTGCGCGCCAGCTCGATTGCGCTGCTGGTCTACGGCGGACTGTTGCTGCTGACCTGGGCCGGTTTCGCGCATACGCCGAGCGGTTTCGTGCCGCCGCAGGACAAGCAGTACCTGGTGGCCTACGCGCAGCTGCCGGATGCCGCGACGCTGGATCGCACCGAGTCGGTGATCCGCCGCATGAGCAGCGCCGCGCTGGCGACCCCGGGGATCGAATCGGTGCCGGCGTTCCCGGGGCTGTCGATCAATGGCTTCACCAACGCGACCAATGCGGGGATCGCGTTCACGCCGCTCAAGCCGTTCGAGCAGCGGCGCGATCCGGGTCTTGCGGCCAGCGCGATCGCGGCCAGCCTGCGCGCGCAGTACAGCAAGATCCAGGATGCGTACATCGCGGTGTTCCCACCGCCACCGGTGCAGGGGCTGGGGACGATCGGCGGTTTCAAGCTGCAGGTCGAGGACCGCGGCAACCTGGGTCCCGATGAGCTGTACCGCCAGACCCAGAACCTGATCGCCAAGTCGCGGCAGCGGCCGGAACTCGCCGGGCTGTTCTCGGGCTTCCAGGTCAACGTGCCGCAGATACAGGTGGACGTGGATCGCGAGAAGGCCAAGGCGGCCGGCGTTGCGTTGCAGGACCTGTACGACACCATGCAGGTCTACCTGGGTGCGCTGTACGTCAATGACTTCAACCGTTTCGGACGCACCTACCAGGTCAACGCGCAGGCGGAGCCTGGCTTCCGGCTGACCGCGGACGATATCGGACACCTGAAGACACGCAACCAGCACGGCGACATGATCCCGCTGAGCAGCTTTGTGACCGTGCGCGAGAGTTCCGGTCCCGACCGCGTGATGCACTACAACGGCTACAGTGCCGCCGACATCAACGGCGGACCGGCGCCCGGATATAGCAGCGGCCAGGCGCAAAAAGCCATGGAAGAGCTGGCGCGCACCGAGCTGCCCAATGGCATGACGTTCGAGTGGACCGACCTGACCTACCAGCAGATCCTGGCCGGCAACAGCATGTTCTACGTGTTCCCGCTGGTGGTGCTGCTGGTGTTCATCGTGCTGGCGGCGCTGTACGAGTCGCTGAGCCTGCCGCTGGTGGTGATCCTGATCGTGCCGATGTGCCTGTTCAGCGCGATCGTCGGCGTGCAGCTGGCCGGCAGCGACAACAATATCTTCACCCAGATCGGTCTGATCGTGCTGGTGGGGCTGGCCTGCAAGAACGCGATCCTGATCGTGGAATTCGCGCGCGACCGCGAACTCGCCGGCGCCAGCACCTGGCAGGCAGTGCTCGATGCCTGCCGGCTGCGGCTGCGTCCGATCCTGATGACGTCGCTGGCGTTCGTGATGGGCGTGGTGCCGCTGGTGACCTCGCACGGCGCCGGCGCCGAGATGCGCCACGCGATGGGCGTGGCGGTGTTCTCCGGCATGCTCGGCGTGACGTTCTTCGGCCTGCTGCTGACGCCGGTGTTCTACCTGGCGGTAAGCAGGCTGGTACGCTCGCGGCGGGCCGCCGCCGCGGCGCTGATTCCCGCGACAGGAGAGATCTGATGAGCGATATCGCACTGGTGACCGGGGCCAATAAAGGCATCGGCCTGGAGACCGCACGCCAGCTCGGGCAACGCGGCATCCAGCTGCTGGTGGCCGCACGCGACCATGCCAAGAGCGAAGCTGCCGCGGCGCAGCTGCGCTCGGAAGGGCTAAGCGCCCAGGGGCTGGTGCTCGATGTGGGGTCGGACACGAGTATTGATCATGCGGTGCAGGAGGTGGCGGCCCGGCACGCGAAGCTGGATATCCTGGTGAACAATGCCGGCGTGCTGCTCGACGATCCGGACCGATCGCCGTCGCAGCAGAGTCTCGAGGCCTGGCGAGGCACGTTCGCGATCAACCTGTTCGGCATGGTAGCCGTGACCCGCGCATTCCTGCCGCTGCTGCGCAAGGCGCCGGCGGCTCGCATCGTCAACGTCAGCAGCATCCTGGGTTCGTTGGCGTTGCACGCCGACCCCGGCTCACCGATCTATGACAGCACCATGCCTGCCTATAACAGCTCAAAGAGCGCGGTCAACGCGTGGACGCTGAGCCTGGCGCACGAGCTCTCCGGCACGCCGATCAAGGTCAACAGCGTGCACCCGGGTCATGTGAAAACCGACATGGGCGGAAAACGAGCACCGATGTCGATCGAGGACGGGGCCAGGACCAGTGTCGCGATGGCGACGCTCGGCGCTGATGGTCCCAGCGGCACGTTCACGCATTTGGGGAAAACGCTGCCATGGTGACCGTGCGCCTGGATCCAGCCTCGCGTTTGATGGCGAATGCCGGCGTGATCTCGTTGCTCGGCCTGCTGGCCGCGGGCTGCGCGGTGGGTCCGGACTATCAGCGCCGCGATCCGCCACCGGTGGTCGCGAAAAACGTCGACGCGCAGCAGTTCACGCCGGCGGCGCCTGCGCCGGACTGGTGGCAGCAGCTCGACGATCCGGAACTGGCGAGCCTGGAACAGCGGGCGCTGGCGGGCGACCTGGATCTCCAGTTCGCATTGCAACGGGTGCGCGCCGCGCGCGCGGTGTTTCGGGGAGCGCAACTGGACTTTGCGCCGCACATTCCATTGGACGGCGCCTACACCCACTCCAAGGAGCAGGAGCCCGGTTTTGGCCCCGATCGCATCGACATCGTCAGCTACAGCGTCGGCTTCGACGCCAGCTGGGAACTGGACCTGTTCGGCCGCACGCGCCGCGCGGCGCAGGCGGCTGGCGCCGACCTCGGTGCGCAGGCGGCCAATCTGGCGCAGACGCGGGTGATCGTCGCCGCGGAAGTGGCGCGCAATTACTTCGAGCTGCGCGGCACCCAGCGCCAGCTGGTGGTGGCGCACGACAATATCGCCAACCAGCGCGAGGCACTGCGGCTCACGCAGGTGCGCTACGACGCCGGTCGTGTCACCGAGCTCGATGTCGACAGCGCGCTCGCCCGGCTCGCGACCACCGAGGCGACGCTGCCGCTGCTCGAGGCTGCGGAGAAGAGCTATGGCTACCGGCTGGCGGTGCTGCTGGGAGTGAATCCCGGTGAGCTGGATGCCGAGCTGGCGCCGGCCCCGGTGCGCGGCTGGAGCGCGCCGCTGCCGATCGGCGACGTGACGACGCTGCTGCGGCACCGGCCGGACGTGCAGGAGGCGGAACGCAATCTCGCCGCCGCAACCGCACGCGTGGGTGTGGCGACCGCGGACCTGTTTCCGCGCGTGGGACTCACCGGCTTCATTGGTTTCCTGACCGGCAACAGCGTGCAGCTCGGCAGCGCCGGCAGCCGCGCCTGGTCGGTGAGTCCAACGGTCAGCTGGACCGCGCTGGATTTCGGTTCCGCCCGCTCGCGGCTGCAGTCGTCCAGGGCCGAGGCCGCCGGTGCCTACGCCAGCTACCAACAGGCGGTGCTGCTGGCGCTGGAGGACTTCGAGAACGCCTGCCTCAACTACGGCAAGCAGCAGGCGCGACTGGCGAGCGTCGTGCAGTCGGCCGAGGCATCGCGCCGCGCGGCGCGACTGGCGGAAATTCAATATCGCGAAGGCGGCACCAGCTTCCTGGTACTGCTCGACGCGCAGCGCACGCTGCTGCAGGCCGAGGATGCGGTCGCCCAGGCGGAGACCGGCGTGAATACCGGCGCGGTCGCGGTCTACAAGGCGCTGGGCGGCATCGCCGTGCCGGATAAGGCCAGCCTGTAGCGTCGCAACTGTTGCGGATAAGATCGCCATACACGCGGCGTCAGTAGCCGCGGCGATGGCGGGAGCGGCAGGATGATGACGAGACGGGTGCGGATGCTGGCGGGCGTCGCGATGGCGGGCATCGCGGTGGCGGGGGTGGCGCTGGCAGCGAGCGCAGCTGCAGCGCCGCCGCCAACGGCGACGGCCGAGCGTGCCACTCCAGTATCGCCGCAGGACGTGCTGGCGCGCAGCGCGCCGGCCGACTGGCGCGTGCTTGATCCGGACAACACTCTCTATATGGAGCTGCCCGCAGGACGCGTCGTCATCGAACTGGCGCCGCAGTTCGCGCCCGGGCACGTCGCCAACATCAAGGCGCTGGCACGCGCGCACTATTTCGACGGCCTGAATATCATTCGCGTGCAGGATAACTACGTGGTGCAGTGGGGCGATCCGGACGGCAAGCGTGACACCGGCAGCGCGCTGCACGCCACCACGACGGAATTCTTCCGGCCACTGCAGCGCGCAGCGGCGTTTCGCCAGCTGCCGGACGCCGATGTCTACGCGCCGCAGGTAGGATTCATCGACAGCTGGCCGGTGGCGCGCGATCCGGTGCGCGGCCAGGAATGGCTCACCCACTGCTATGCGATGCTCGGTGTCGGCCGCGACACCGCACCCGACAGTGGCAGCGGGGTAGAACTGTACGTGATCATCGGCCACGCACCGCGCCATCTGGACCGCAACGTGACGCTGACCGGGCGGGTGGTGCGCGGCATCGAACTGCTCTCGAGCCTGCCGCGCGGGACCGGCAATCTTGGCTTTTATGAAAGTCCGGCGCAGTACGTGCCGATCCGTTCGATTGCAGTAGCGGCAGACCTGCCGGCGGCGCAGCGCATCGACCTGGAAGTGCTGCGCTCCGATGCGCCGATCTTTGCCGACTATCTGCATGCACTTCGCAGCCGCACCGCCGACTGGTTCGTCGAGCCCACCGATCGGCTGGAGCTGTGTAACGCCAGGATACCGGTGCGCGTCAGGCCGGCGGCCGCGGCCGCAGGCACTGGCAAGCCGATCGGGTAAGATTGCCGACCTTGCGGCGGGCCTGTAGCACAGCGGTTAGTGCAGGGGACTCATAATCCCTTGGTCCTTGGTTCGAATCCAAGCAGGCCCAGACCCGTTTTCGGGGTCTATTCCGATCGCATGGCGACTTAATCTACGCGGTAATCAGCTCTCTACACCTCTCATGCGTCGATCGTCGCCATCGACGCTGCGACGTAGCGCGCGCCGCTGACCGGGCGCTCGCGCAGGATGCCGTACAGCCGCTCGAGCTGTGCGTCGGTGAGGCGCACCATCACCGACAGTGCGTTCTCTTTCAGTCGCTTCACGCTACGGGTGCCGGGAATCGGAACGATGTACGGCGCACAGTCGAGCAACCAGGCGAGCGCGACCTGCGCCGGGGTGTAGCCTTGCTCGCGCGCAATCTCCGAGACGATCTCCACCAGCTGCAGGTTGTTGGCGAAGTTCTCGACCAGGAATCGCGGGCTGTTGCGCCGATAGTCGCTGGCGTCGAAATCCTCCGGCTTGCGATAGGCGCCGGTGAGAAACCCGCGGCCAAGCGGGCTGTAGGCAACGACACCGATGCCGAGTTCCTCGCACGCCGGCAGGATCGTAGCCTCCAGGTCGCGCGTCCACAGCGAGTACTCGCTTTGCAGCGCGGCAATCGGATGCACCTTCGCGGCACGGCGAATGGTGTTCGCCGAGGCTTCGGACAGCCCGAGATGCCGCACCTTTCCGGCCTTGACCAGCTCGGCCATGGCGCCTACGGTTTCCTCGATCGCCACCTTCGGGTCAACGCGGTGCTGGTAGTACAGATCGATATGATCGACGCCCAGGCGCGCAAGACTGGCATCACAGGCGGAGCGCACATACTCGGGGCTGCCCTTGATGCCCAGGAAAGCGCCGTCCGGCCCACGCACGTTGCCGAATTTGGTGGCCAGCACGACTTCCGAACGGCGTGTCTTGAGCACCTGCGCGAGCAGGCGCTCGTTGGCGCCGCCGATGCCGTACATGTCAGCGGTGTCCAGGAAGTCGATGCCGATATCGAGTGCGGTATTGAGCACACTTAGATTGGTCGCCTCATCGGCCGGGCCGTAGAAATCCGACATGCCCATGCAGCCGAGACCAATGGCGGAGACCGTCAGGCCCTGCCGACCTAGCGTGCGACGCGGAATGTTGATGCTCATGGTGGATGTTCCAGTCAGTTGGGTGGTGCAGGTTCCGGGGAATGCCAGGCATGTTAGCCGCCGGATGCCGGGAGCGACTAGATGATTTCTGCTGAATTCTTGCCTGATCCTGCAGGCGGCCGATCCTGAGGGTATCGCCGAGCGCGTGGGCGGGCTACCATGTGCCGATACCCAGGCGATCAATTAAAGCTCATGTTTAACAGCAGGTTGCACAGTACAGACGAGATCGATGCGATCGCCGAACGGCAGCAGGAGCTGGCGGCGCGGGTTGCACGATTGGCACCGACCGACGGTGTGCATCCAACGTCATTTTCACCGCTGGCGCTGTTTCGAGGTAGCGTACCGACCATGTGCACGCCAACGGTGTACCAGCCCTGCCTGGCGATCGTCGTGCAGGGCAGGAAACGCGCGCTGCTCGAGGGCGAGGTCTACCAGTACGACGCCCTCAACTACCTGGTGGTCTCGGTGACCCTGCCGGCCCTGGGCCAGGTGCTCGATGCCAGCCTCGAGCGACCGTACCTGGCCCTGCGCCTGGACCTGGACCTCAAGGAAATAGCGCGATTGCTGCTGGAGCTGGGAGATCTCGAGGCAGCGCCCGTCGCTGCCGATCGCGGCCTGTTTGTGGCGCGGATGGATGATGCGCTGCTGGATGCGGTATTGAGGATGGTCAAGCTGCTGGACGCGCCGCAGGACATCGCAGTGCTGGCGCCGGTGGTACAGCGCGAAATCTATTATCGCGTGCTGCGCGGCAACCTCGGCCATCGCCTGGTGGATGTTGCCGAGAGCAACGGCGGCAGCCATCGCATCGTGCGCGCGATCGAGTGGCTGAAGCAGCACTACGCGGCGCCACTGCGCATTGAGCAGCTGGCTGCGGCTGTGCACATGAGTCCGTCGGCGCTGCACCACCGCTTCAAGGAAGTCACCGCGATGTCGCCGCTGCAATACCAGAAGCAGCTGCGGCTGCACGAGGCGCGGCGCCTGATATTCAGCGACCGCATCGACTGCGCGGCCGCCGGGCATCGCGTCGGCTATGAGAGCGCTTCGCAGTTCAGCCGCGAGTACCGGCGGCTGTTTGGCGCGCCGCCGCGCGCGGAAGTCGCGCGCCTGCGCGAGTCCGGCCTGCCGGCGTAGTAATGCGGTGATCAGGCGCTGCCGCTGGGTAGACGGTGGTGACGCGGATTACATTCGTTACCACGACACGGAATGGGGGCGTCCGGTGCACGACGACCGCCTGCTGTTCGAAATGCTGATCCTCGAAGGCGCGCAGGCCGGATTGTCGTGGCTGACGATCCTGCGCAAGCGCGCCAATTACCAGAAGGCCTTCGCCGGATTCGATCCCGCCAGGGTAGCGCGATTCAGCGCGGCGCGACAGGCGCGCCTGCTGCTCGATCCAGGAATCGTGCGCAATCGTCTCAAGGTCGCCGCCGCGGTCAGCAACGCGCGCGCATTCCTCGCTGTGCAGCGCGAATTCGGGTCGTTCGATCGCTATCTGTGGTCGTTCGTCGACGGTAAGCCCGTCATTCGCCGCTCGCGGGCAGGGGCGGTGGCAGGGTCGCGGCCATTGGCAGGGCTGCCGGCACGCACTGCGCTGAGCGATCGGATCTCGAAGAACCTGAAGCAGCGCGGTTTCCGATTCGTCGGCACCACGATCATCTATGCCTACCTGCAGGCCGTTGGCGTCGTCAACGACCACATGCGCGGCTGCTTCCTGTACGCAGGACGGTGACGCCTAAGCTGAAGCTGATGCATAACCTCGAGCCAAAGCTCTCATGCGGCCGCATCGCGATTACCAATGCGTGCTGGCGCACGGACGTCCCGCGACACTGGGGCCAGACTCATGAGTTGATGACGATCCCGACGCCTCGCACGAATGCCGGTCGCGGGACATCGAGGTCAGCATGAACAATCAATTGATCCGCCGCGCGCTGCCATCCATTGCCATGGCACTGCTGTTAACCGTGTCCATCCAGGGCACCGCACTGGCGCGTCCGCCCGGCGGCGGGCACGGTGGTGGTGGCGGTGGTGGCGGGCACGGCGGAAGTGCATACAGCGGCGGTGGGCACGGCGGTGGTGGCTACCGGGGTGGCGCCAGGGGCTACTCAGGTTCCTATGGCGGACGCGGCGGCGCGTACGGTGGTCGTTACGGCGGATTGCGCGGCGGCTATGGCTACTACGGCGGTGGGGGCTGGGGCTTGCTAGGGTATGGCCTGTTCTTTGGCGCATTACCGCTCTATTACTCGACGCTGTGGTGGAACAATGTGCCGTACTACTATGCGGACGCGAACTACTACGCATGGAACGCGGCGGCAGGAGAGTACGAGACGGTACGTCCGCCGCCTGAGGTCGAGAGCCAGGTAGCGCCGCCGCAGCCGACGGCTGCCGACCTGTTCGTGTATCCGAAGAACGACCAGAATGCGGACCAGCAGGCGCGTGATCGTTACGAATGTCATCGCTGGGCCACTGACCAGAGCGGCTTCGACCCAACCCAGCCAGGCGGGGTGCCGCCCGCGGCCTCCGAGCCTGCAGACGGTTCTGCGACCGGTCCTTCGGCGACGAGCGGTCCGACGACACGGCAGAACTACCTGCGCGCCCAGACCGCGTGCCTCGAGGCGCGGGGCTATAGCGTGAAGTAGGCGATCATCGCGCGCCGCGTCAGTCGTCGCGGTCAGGTCGGCAGTCGTTCGGCAGCCGGCTGCGCGGATTGACTGCGCGACAGCGCGCCCTGGCGGCACGCCACCAGGTTGCTCTCGAATTCGTGGGTACAGGTATCCCAGCTCGATTGCAGCGCGCGTTCGCGGCAGGCGCGCGGATCGATGGCGAGTGCCCGCTGCGCCGCGCGCCCCAGATCGGTGTCCAGGGCGCCGGTGACGCCGTCCTGCACCACGTCGATGGGACCGGTGACCGGAAATGCCGCGACCGGCACGCCGCACGCCATGGCTTCGAGGTTGACCAGCCCGAAGGTATCGGTGAGGCTCGGGAACACCAGCACATCGGCGGCGGCAATGTGCGCCGCGAGGTCCTCGCCGAAGCGAAAGCCGGCGTACACCGCACCGGGATACTGTGCCTGCAGCCGCTGCCGCGCCGGCCCGTCGCCGATCACCAGCTTGGTGCCGCGCCATGGCATGCGCAGGAAGGCGTCGACATTCTTCTCGACCGCCACGCGCCCGACACACGCCGCGATCGGCCGCGGCAACGACAGGAAGTCCTTGCTCTGCGGCCTGAACAGCTGGGTATCGACGCCGCGACGCCAGCGCACGATGTTGCGAAAGCCGCGCGCGGCCAGCTCCGCCTGCATGCCGGGGGTGCTGACCATGCAGCTGTGCGCGGCGCCATGGAACCAGCGCAGCAGCGCATAGGAAGCCGCGAGCGGTACCGGCAGCCGCGAGCGCAGGTAGCGCGGGAACTGCGTGTGGTAGGAGGTCGTGAAGCGCAGGCCGTGGCGTATGCAGTAGCGCCGGGCGGCAAAGCCAAGGGGACCTTCGGTCGCGATGTGCAGCGCCTGCGGACGAAAAGCCGCAATACTGCGTGCGATCCTGAACCCCGGCAGCAGCGCGACGCGGATTTCCGGATAGGTCGGGCACGGAAAGGTACGAAAGTCCGCGGGCGTGATCAGCCGTACTTCGTGGCCAAACCTGCCGAGCCAGGCCGCGGTCTGGGACAGTGTGTTGACGACGCCGTTGGTCTGCGGATACCACGCGTCGCTGACGATCATGATCCTCATGCGTGACACAATCATCAGCGCGTCATGTGACGCCGGCGTGAAGGTATTGCAAAGCTTTTCTTGCGCTCAACGGAGTGCCGGCCGCAACGGGTGGGCTTATGTCCCAGCGCAGACCGCTGGGCTGTTCGGCACTTGTACCGATGACCTGGGTCACAAGGCGAGAAGTTAGTGCGCCGCTGTCACGCTGCGGTAATCATTTTCCTATATTTCGTTCATGCCCATGTTTGCAACCCGTCAACTATTGAAGGCAACCCGAATGCAAAGCTTCCTCGAAGCGCTGAAGAAACAACGATGGGACGATCATCGCTACTATCACCACAGCCGTATCAACCAGTCGCTGCACCTGGTGAGTGCGTTGAGCTTCCTGGCCGCCTATTGCTGCATCTTCACCAACCCGGTCGCCGCCGCGCTGATCGGTTGGCTGGGGGCGATGGTGAGCCGGCAGGTCGGTCACTTCTTCTTCGAGCCCAAGGGCTATGACGACGTCAACCACGCCAGCCATGAGCACAAGGAGGACATCAAGGTCGGCTACAACCTGAAGCGCAAGATCGTCCTGCTGTCGCTGTGGGCGCTGTCGCCGCTGCTGCTGTGGCTCGACCCGACGCTGCTCGGCATATTCGCGCGGCCGGAGAATGCCGGGCAGTTCCTGCGCCACGTCGGCCAGCTGTGGCTGACGCTGGGATTTGGTGCGCTGGTGTTCCGCACCGTGCAGCTGTTCTTCCTGCAGGATGTGCAGACCGGCCTGGTGTGGCTGACCAAGATCATCACCGACCCGTTCCACGACATCCTGCTGTATTACCGCGCGCCGCTCTACCTGCTGCGCGGCGAGCTGATCGACCCGATGGAGGAAGTATCCCAGCGCGCCTGAAGCAGCTCGCGCAGCACACGCTTCCTGATCTGCCGGTTGCTGAGGCTGGCATCCTGCCACCACCAGCCGTCGCCCGCCATCTGCGCGGCCGCCGATACGATCCGGTCGCTGACCGCCTCGAAGTCGGCGTCACTGTAGTCGAGGCTGAAGATGAGCCGGCCAGTCCCGACCCAGCTGAGCGCCAGGCCTGCGGCGCGCAGGTAGAACTGGAACATCCAGTTGTAGCGCGATGGCCGCAGGTAGGTGATGGTCCAGATGGACGACAGATGCGACACCTGAACGGGCAGCTGCGCGGCGCGCAGGCGCTGGTTCAGCGACTCGGCACGCCGGTCCCACAGCTGGTCGAGCTCGCGATAGATCGCGCGTACCGGCTCGCTCTCGAGCCGCAGCAGGAACTCGTGCATCGCCCCCATCACGTACGGATGCGAGTTGAAGGTGCCGCGCGCGAAGCAGATATCGGCCGGCCGGTCCTCGCGGAAGCGTTTCATCAGGTCGGCGCGGCCGCACAGCGCGCCCACCGGCAGGCCGCCGCCGAGCGTCTTGCCATAGGTCACCATGTCGGCGCGAACCCCGAAATACTCCTGCGCCCCGCCCAGCGCCAGGCGGAAGCCGACGAACACCTCATCGAAGATCAGCACGATGCGGCGTTCGGTGCAGACCGCACGCAGCTGCGCGAGCCAGGCGGCGTAGGCCGATCGATCGAAGTGCGCGCTGCGAGCGCTGTCGATCAATCCGGAATCTCCCGGGGCGTTGGCGTTCGGATGCAGTGCCTGCAGCGGATTCACCAGCACGCAGGCAATGTCCGAGCGGCTGCGCAGCACCCGCAGCGAGCCGGCATCCATGTCCTTCAGGGTATAGGTCTCGCGCGCCGTGACCGGGTTGCCCACGCCGGGCTGAACATCGCCCCACCAGCCGTGGTAGGCGCCGCAGAAGCGCACCAGGTACTTGCGGCGCGTGTGGTAGCGGGCCAGGCGCACCGCCTGCATCACCGCTTCGGTGCCGGACATGTGCAGCGACACCTCGTCGAGTCCGGAGATCTGGCGCAGGCGCTGCAGGTTATAGACGATCACCGGATGGTAGGACCCGAGCACCGGCCCCAGCTCGCGCACCCGCTCGCTGCCGCGTTCGATGCACTCCTTGTAGAAGTCGTAGCCGAACAGGTTCACGCCGTAGGAGCCGGTCAGGTCGTAGAAGCGATTGCCGTCGAGATCGGTTACCGTGGTGCCCTTGGAGGACTTCAGGAAAGCACCGCCTTGCAGCTGCTCGCGCACCAGGCGGCTGAACTGGAACGGCACCCGGTAGCGGGCGGTGAACTGCAGGTCGGAGACGCTGTCCTGGATCTCCGCGGTCAGCGCGACGGTCTTGCTGAAGCGCTGCCGATACAGGTCGGCGAGCTGGAAGAATCCGGCGCGGCGGCGTGCGGCCACCTCGGCCGGTGCGCCGTCGGCGCGAAAGAAGCTGGTATCGTCGTACTCGTAGTGAGGGATAAGCGCGGCGATGCGCCGGGCGATGCGCGCATGGCCGGCGATCGAGGGGTGCTTGGCACGCGACAGCGCCAGCCGCAGCTGCGCCAGGCGCAGCAGCACCACCAGGATCGACGCGCCGGCAAGGTACCAAAGCATGGCCGGCAAACTATGGCGCTTTAATGACAGTTCGATGACGCCACGCTCGATAATCGCCAAGGTCACCCAGCAGGAAGACCTGAACTTCCTGCTGACCAACCGCCTGCCGCGCCGCTGGCTGACGCTGTTCACCGGCTGGCTGAGCCGCATCGAGCAGCCGCTGGTGCGCGAGCTGTGCCTGGCGCTGTGGCGGCTGTTCGGCGAGCTCGACCTGAGCGACGCGCGCAGCACCCGCTTCAGGAGCCTGCATGAGTGCTTTACCCGCCAGCTCAAGGACGGTGCCCGCCGCATCGATCCCGACCCGGCGGTGCTGGTGAGCCCGTGCGACGCCATTGTCGGGGCCATGGGTACGGTCGCCTGCGGGTCGGTGCTGCAGGCCAAGGGATTTCCCTACCAGCTGATGGACCTGCTGGGCGATGAGCAACTGGTGCAAAGCTACCTGGAGGGATCGTACGTGACGCTGCGGCTGACCTCCGGCATGTACCACCGCTTCCATTCACCGTATGACTGCCGCGTCGAGCAGGTCACCTATATTTCCGGCGATACCTGGAACGTCAATCCGATCGCACTGCAACGGGTCGAGCGACTGTTCTGCAAGAACGAGCGCGCCATCATCAGGTGTCGGCTGGCGCCGGGCGGGGAGTTGATCACGCTGGTGCCGGTAGCGGCCATCCTGGTGGCGAGCGTGCGGCTGCATTTCCTGGACGTGCTGCTGCACCTGAAATACCGCGGCCCGAATGTCATCCCGTGCGATGCGACGCTGCGCAAGGGGGAGGAGATGGGGTGGTTCCAGCACGGCTCGACCATCATCGCGTTCGCGCCTCCGGGCATCGCGCTGTGCGAGCAGCTGCGCCAGGGCAGCATGATCCGCATGGGCGAGCCGCTGCTCAGGCTCGCATGAACGAAATTGCGCTCATCACTGGAACCACGCACGGCATCGGCCGCGTCACCAGCCGCGGACTCGCCGCCGCCGGGCGCGACGTCGTGATGCTGTGCCGGGACGTGGCCGCCGCGCAGGCGTTGCGCGATGACATCCGCCGCCAGGTCGCGGGCGCGGCAATCGACGTGATTCACTGCGACCTGGCGTCGCTGGCCTCGGTGCGCGCCGCCGCCGCCGCGGTCTGCACCGGATTCGGCCCGATCGGCCTGCTCATCAACAACGCCGGCATGGTCAGCAGCCGGCACCGGATGTCGGTCGATGGTTTCGAGCTCACTTTCGCCACCAATCACCTCGGTCCGTTCCTGCTCACCGGCCTGCTGATGGAGCGCCTGGGCGAGAGCGCCCGCGTCATCAATGTCGCCTCGCGCGTGCACTACCGTGCCCGCATCGATTTCGACCGCATCAGCAACGCGCGCGCGCACTACAGCGCGATTGCCGCCTATGCGCAGTCGAAGCTCGCCAACGTGCTGCATAGCTTCGCGCTGGCACGACGCTTTGCCGGCACGGCCCGCTGCGCCAACTGCCTGCATCCGGGCGTGGTCGCCAGCAACCTGTTGCCGCGCTGGCTGCGCCTGGTGAAGCCGCTGCTCAGCCGCGTGATACTCGATTGCGAGCGCGGAGCCCAAACCAGCCTTTACCTGGCCCTGTCGGACCAGGTGGCCGGCATCAGCGGCTGTTATTTTGACGAACATCAACAGCAGCAACCGGCGGCGGCGCTGGCATGCGACCAGCAGCTGCAGGAATCGCTGTGGCAGGCGAGCGAGCGCTGGACCGGCTTGGCAGCCTGACCGCAATAGCCGGACAATGCATTTCTTCTACTTATGAGGTTCGCCATGGAAAAGACAACCCGATCGCGGACGGTGGAGATGCTGCTGTTTGCAGGCAACTTCCTGCGCCACCCGCACATGCTCGGCTCGATCATTCCCAGCTCGCGCTTCCTGGTGGACCAGGTGCTGGAGCCGATCGACTGGGAGCGCGCCCGCATCATCGTCGAGTATGGGCCCGGGGTCGGCACCATTACCGGTGAGATCCTGCGCCGCATGCACCGCGATGCGCACCTGGTCGCCATCGAGACCAACAGCGCGTTCGTGCGCTTCCTGACGAGATCGCTGCCCGACGCGCGCTTGCACGTGGTGCATGATTCGGCAGCGCAGGTGCAGTCGGTACTGCAGCGGTTGGGGTTGCCGCTGGCCAGTTACATTATCTCCGGTATTCCGCTCGGCAGCATGCCGGAGCCGGTGCGCGCCGATATCGTCGCCAAGTCGCGTGCTGCACTGGCACCGGGCGGCGCCTTCCTGGTGTACCAGTTCACCAGCCGCGTGCTGCCGGTGCTGCAGCGCACCTTCAGCGATGTGCGCCGCAGCTTCGAGCGGCGCAACCTGCCGCCAGCGCAGCTGTTCGTGTGCGCCACCGGCAGC
>Ga0116229_10005490_pt1 | contig 20663 bp, 21 predicted proteins | sample S1TSphgellanicum_3_FD_87313 | JGI IMG/M metagenome (GOLD analysis project Ga0116229, IMG submission 87313) | Host-associated microbial communities from peat moss isolated from Minnesota, USA - S1T2_Fc - Sphagnum magellanicum MG | ecosystem: Host-associated > Plants > Peat moss > Unclassified...
CAGGGCGCCCGCGATCGTGAAGGCCGCCAGCTTGTAGCGCCGCGGGTCGAACCCCACGAACGTACTGCGTTCCTCATTTTCCCGGATGGCGCTAAGAACTTCGCCGAACTGCGAGCGGACCAAGGTGCGCATGAACGCCAGCACGAGCAGCATCGCGAGCGCCGCGAACGCATACCAGTAGTGCACGTCGCTCAGATTGCCGAACGGACCTAGGTTCACGTTCGGAAAGGTCCCGGTCAGGTCGATCGAGGTGAAGCCCAGCGGCATCGCCGGAACCGCGATCCCTTGCAGCCCGTCGTCGCCTTGCGTGAGGTCGCGCCACTTGAAGACGACGAAGAAGAACATCTGCGCGAAGGCCAAGGTCAACAGCGAGAAATAAATTCCATATAATCGGACCACGAGGGCCCCGATGGCGAAGGCCGTCAGCGTCACGAAACCGACTGCCAGGGCGATGGCGAGCCAGAAATTGGGATGATCGGGGAAGAACCTCGACACCGTCAGGAGCGCCATGTATGCGCCGACGCCGTAGAACATCGCTTGGCCGTACGAGAGCAGACCCGCATAACCGAGCAACAAGTTGAAGCCGATCGACCCGATCGCTAGGATCAGGATCTGCGTCGCCAGGCCCGGATACCCGCCGATCGGGTGGATGACGAAGGGAAAGAGCACGAGTCCCAGGATCGTCAGGCCGTAGAAGCGCGCTTCCTTCACCCGCGAATGACCTCGCTCTCGCCGAGCAGCCCGGAGGGCCGCACCAACAGTACGAGGGCCATCGCGATATAGATCACCACGTCGCTGGCGGCCGGGAAGACGAGGGTCGTGACGCTCTGCAACTCGCCGACGATCAAGCCGCCGAGCACGGCGCCCCAGAAGCTGCCGAGCCCGCCGATGACGACGACGACGAACGACGGCACCAAGAACTGGAAGCCGGTACCGGGATCGACGCTATAGATGGGGCTCGCGGCCGCCCCGACCAGGCCTGCGAGCGCCGCGCCCAGCGCGAAGATGATCGTCGATGCGAGCTTGACGTTTCCGCCGAGCAACTGCACCATTGTCCGGTCGCGGACGCCCGCGCGGACGATCAGGCCGTAATCGGTCCGCTCGATGAAAAACCAGACCGCGAGGACCAGCAACATGATGCCGGCGGCCAGGGCGAGCCGATAGGCCGGGTATTGCACGAATCCGAGGTTGATCGAACTCGCGAGCGCGTCGGGGACTGGAAAGGTGCGCGTCGTGCCCCCGAAATAAAGCCGCAGGCTCTCTTCGACGACGATCGCGACGCCGAAGGTGACCAGGATCTGCGCCGTCGGCTCCTTATCGTAGAAGCGGCGCAGCAACACGCGATCGAAGACGACCGCGAAGGCCGCGACGGCGATCGGCGCGGCGATCAATCCCGCGACCAAGCCGTATTGCTGCGCGACGACGAGCCCCACGTACGCGCCGATCGCGTAGAACGCGCCGTGCGCGAAATTAACCAGCCGCAGCATCCCGAAGACGATGGTCAGACCGAGGGCGATGGCGACGTAGACCAGACCGCGGATGAAACCGTCGAGCAACTGCCCGGGGAGCTGGGCCATGATGACGTCGATGCGAAGGTCCTCTCGTTGGGTTGGTCGGGATCCGCCATGGAGAGCGGCGGGTTCGCCGCGGCGGGCCGGGGCACGTGTCCATTAAGCTGAGGGTCGCGACCGCGGTTTCCCTGGAACGCCTCAGTTCTGCGGCTAACGCGGCGAACGCTCCTGTGGCGCCGCGCGGGTCGTCAAACGAAATTCGGTGCCCCCGCGCCGGCCGTGCGGCGAGGGGGCACCGAAGGTTACAAACGTGTCCGGCCTGCGGCTCAGCGGGTCACAGGTCCGCTAGTCGGTTTCCATCTTGCACTTCGAGATAGCGGGCGGGATCGCGACGGTCTCGCCGTCGTGCACTTCGAGCACGTTGCCGTACGCCCACACGTTCTCGCGCTTAGCCTGCGGCACGCCCTCGAGCACCAGGACGGTGTTGATGCCCTGGTGATCCTCGGCGCGCCAATACTCCGGGCCCTTAGTCGTGCTGAAGTGGTAGCCTTCCATCTTCTCGATGAACTTCTTGGGATCGAGCGAACCGGCGCGCTCGATGCCGCCCTTCCACTGGTACATGTCGGTGTAGGCGCATTCGGCGCCGTTGCTCGGCGGCGTGCCGTACTTCTTCACGAAGTCGTCGACGAAACGCTTGGCTTCGGGATACTTGCTGGCGTGGTACTGCCAGTAGAACGGCGCCGTGGTGACCACGTTGTCGAAGTTGTCGCCGGTGCCTTTGGCCATGTACTCGTCCGCCAGCGGCACCAGGATCTTGGTCGATTTGGTCAGGCCGAATTGGGCCGCTTGGTTGAGCGCGTTGACCATGTCCTTGCCGAACTCGATGATCACCAGCACGTCCGGCTTCGCGGCCTGCGCTTGCGAAAGCGCGGAGCTGAAATCGGTCGTGCCGAGGGGCATGAGCACGTTATTGACCGTCTTGGCGCCCTTGGCCTCGACGACTTGGGTCAGGTTATCGAAGTTACTGTGGCCCCACGCGTAGTCGGCGGTGATGTAGAACCATTTTCCGGTCCCGTACTTCGTCAGCAGCGTTTTCGCCATCGCGTGCGACGACATGTGCGCGTTGATGTAGCGCCGGAACGTGTGGTAGTGGCAATCGACGTCGGTCGGTTCGTCGCCGTGGGTCAAGGTCGCCATGAAGATCACTTTTTTCTCTTGACACAAGGCCGACACGGCGATGGCGGTGCCAGTGCTCGAGCCTCCCGTCACCATGATGGCGCCGTCGCGTTCAATCATGCGGCGCGCGTTCTCGACCGCAACCGGTGGCTTGGTCGTGTCGTCGCCGACCGATTCGACGATTTGCAAGCCCATCACGCCGCCCTTGGCGTTGATCTCCTCGATCGCCATGCGGTAGGCGCGTAGCTGGTCCATGCCCTGATCCGAATAGGGTCCGGTCTGCGGGACGTTGAGCCCGACGACGACGGACTTGGTCGGGGCGGCGATGACGTTGATGCTCGCGAACGTCGCGGCGGACGCGGCAAGGCCGCCGAGGATAAATTGTCCGCGAGTCGGCTTGACTGCTTCGAAATTCACTCGGGTCTCCTCTTTGCGGGGGCGTCCCCGCGATTCCTCAGAGTTACAACGAGAGCGAGCGTGGATAGGATTCCCGCGCATCGTCTGACGAAAGAAATTTTGTTATCGAGGGTAGGGTAATTCCCTTCCGATTCCGCGACGGCGTTCCCCGAATTCTCTAATCCCGGCTTAGCCTCGGGAGGCCGGTCGGGGCAGGTCCTCCGCTTCGGGACCATAAGCCCCAAGGACATGCGCCGTTTTGGTCCCATCCGGGCTTTGCTCGTTTCTTTATTGGCGGTGCTTGCCGTCGTGAGTTCGGCGAGCGCTGTCCGGGCGGGGACGATGAGCGCGATCCGCATCGATCAGACGCCGGCGGGCGGCGCGCTCATCGCCGTCTCGTTCGCGGGTGGCGCGCCGCAATACCACGTCGTCGGCGCCGGAACGGCCGAAACGTCGGTCTTGTTCGACCAAACCCAACTGGGGCCGCAGGTCCCGCCGGCGCTGGCCGGGGCCGGGCCGGTCACCAGCATCACGATCGCGCAGACCGCGTCCTCCGCCGCGCTGGCGCTGCATCTGGCGAGCCCGACGCCCGTCCGGGTACGGACGGCCGGGGCGACGCTGTATATCGACGTGTCGCCGCCGCCGGGCGCGGCGGTTCCAACTCCGCTCGGCCTCAACGCGGCCGCGGCAGCGACCGCGACGGGGCTGGGTCCCGAAACCGAGGTGGTGCTGCTCAAATACGCGGACGTCAGCGAGATCGCGGGCGTTCTCGTGGCCGGGTCGACGATCACCTCAAACGATACGTTCACGCCGCAACAAACGAGCATCGGCACGTCGTCGCTCGGCGGGGGCATCGGGGGCGTCAGCGGCTTCTCCCAGCCCGTGCAAAATCAGACGTTCGGGCCGCAGGGCTTCGGCGGTCAGGCCACGGGCGTCGCGCAGCGAGTCAACGACAACATCGCGATCGACCGGCGACTCAACGCCGTGATCCTCAGCGGCTCGCACGACGTGATCGAGGGTCTCAAGGTCATCATCGACAAACTCGATATCCCGGTCCCGAGCGTGATGCTCGAGGTGGAAATCGTCGAGCTGACCGATTCCGACGCCAAGAACATCGGCCTCAACGTCGTCGACAGCAACGGCATCCTGATCAACGGCAGCACGAGTCCCAACGGCTACACGATCAAGTCACAGGCGTTCGGCTCGGGCCAAGCGACGCTGCTCGGCAACCTCTACGCCTCGATTACCTCCGGTAAATCGAAGATCATCGCCAAGCCGCGCATTCTGGCGCAGAGCGGCCAGCCGGCGTCGATCCTCACGGGCGACGCGATCCCGATCGAAAGCACGGTCGTCGTCTCGGGCGGAAGCGCGGTCACGTCCCAACAGGTCAACTACGTCAACGTCGGCGTCAATCTGCAAATCCAGCCGCGCGTCAGTTCCGACGGCTACGTGACGTCCCACATCTACTCCGACGTTTCGAGCGTGACGCAGCTGGTCGGCACGGCCCAAGCGCCGCAGATCAGTCAGCGCACCGCGAGCACGACGGCCACGGTCAAGGACGGCGATTCGTTCGTCATCGGGGGACTGCTACAGGATAACGAGATTCGTAGCCTCAACAAATTGCCGTTCGTCGGCGATCTGCCCTTGATCGGGGCGTTCTTCCGGCAGATCAGCACGTCGCGTTCGCAGGACAATCTCTACGTGATCGTCACCCCGCACATCGTCGGCAATGCCGGCGGCATTCCGCTCGATAAGCTCCTCAGTTCGCCGGCCGCGCAGGCTCCCTCACCGGGGCCATCATTCGCGCCCATGGGGCCGACACCGACGTCCGCGCCCGCGCCCGCGCCGCCCGCGTCCGCGCCTCCGTCGTCGGCGGCGCCGCCGAACCCGTTCGGCACTCCGCCCGCGCATTGAGCGGCCGCTACCGCACCGTGCTGCTCGCCCTCGCGGCGTCGCTGCTGAGCGGCTGCATTTCGCACGCCCCGCGGATCGCGGACCCAGCCGGTGTCGAGGCCAATTGCGGCTCAAAGCAGGCCCGGCTCACCAGCGTGGCCAGCGTGATGTCGTCGACCGACGACAAGTTGCTCGATGACCGGCTCACGGAGTTCGACGTCCGCCGCATCGTTCGCGCGGGCGACGGCGTGCTGGCGTACTACAACGACCAGTTGTTGGCACTGCCCCGCGTTTCCCAAGCGCTGGGCGAAACCGACGGTTACGCGCGGGTCCGCGCGGTCGGAATCGGCGGCGTCCCGCAAGAAGGCGCGCAGTCGCGCAGCATCTACCTCTTGGTTCGCGACCATACGATCTACCGTTGGATCGAGATGCAGGCATACGACGTTCAGAACGTCTGCGTCGAAGGCAAACGCGAGAGCTAGTGGATACCTTAACGCGGTGCCGCGTCGGCGCCGCCGGCGAGGGCGCGCAAGTCGTTACCGATTAGGTGTTCCAGGGCCAGGGCCACCAGCAGCGTGAACAGCTCCGCGGGCACGAAATCGATTTGTGGCACGGCGATCGCCGGCAGCAGCAGGACACTCGCGGCAGTGACGAAGATCAAGCCGACCAGCCCGCTCAAGATCCCGGCAAACAACGAGCGGCGCGCTGAGAACGCCCGGCGTACCGCGGCGAGCACCTCGAGCGGTGAGCGCGTCCCGACGTTCCACACGACAAATGCCAGCGTATCGAGTACGATCGCGCCGCAGACCCTCAGAAACGCATCGCCGAAGGGCGTCAGTTCGACGTCGGGGTTCCTCGCGGATCGTCGTCCGGCCACTTCGCGATCTCGCCGAGCGCCGCGGACTTGACGACCTTGAGGCAGAGCATCGCGCACTTCATGCGCGCCGGGCTGATGCCGATTCCGACGTTTTCGAGGACGCGTTCCTGCGACATGCGCGCCACGTCTTCGAGTCGCTCGCCCTTGAGCGTTTCGGAGAGCATCGATGCCGACGCCTGGCTGATCGCGCAGCCCTTTCCAGAGAAGCGCACGTCGGACACGCGCCCTTCGGCATCGATCTGCAGGTCGAAGCGGAGCCGGTCGCCGCACAGCGGGTTGAGGTCCTCCGCGGTCGCGTCGGGCGCCTCGAGTTGCCCAAAATTTCGCGGATTGCGATAGTGGTCGAGGATATATTCTTTATAAAAGTCTTGCATCTTATATGGGTTACGGCAGTTTGAAGACTTCGGCGGCTTTTTCGAGGGCGCTAATCAGCTGGTCGACGTCCTCTTCCGTGTTGTACAAGTAAAACGACGCCCGGGCCGTGGCGGGCCAGCCCATTTTTTCCATCAGAGGCATCGTACAATGGTGCCCGGCGCGGACGCAGACGCCCTCGGTGTCCAGGATCGAGGCGAGATCGTGAGCGTGGATGTCGGCGAAATTGAACGAGATCACGCCGGAGCGGCGCGTGCGGTCGGGCGGTCCGTAGATCGTCAGGCCGCGGGCCTCGAGCGGGGCGAGGCGGTCGAGGGCGTAGCCGGTCAACTCGCGCTCGTGCGCGGCGACCCAGTCCATTCCGACGCGCTCGAGGTAATCGACGGCCGCGCCCAGGCCGACCGCATCCGCGATGTTGCTGGTGCCGGCCTCGAACTTCCAGGGCAGTTCGTTGAACGACGTCTCCCGGTAACCGACTTCCTTGATCATGTCGCCCCCGGTGAGAAACGGCGGCATCCCTTCGAGCAGCGCCCGTTTGCCGTAGAGGAAGCCGATGCCGGTTGGTCCGCACATCTTGTGGCCGCTGGCCGCCAGAAAGTCGACGTCGAGCGCGCGCACGTCGACCTTGAAGTGCGGCACCGATTGGGCGGCATCGACCAGCACGAGGGCACCGGCCGCGTGCGCCCGCGGGATGATGTGTTCCAGCGGCGCGATCGTGCCGAGCGTGTTCGATACGTGGGAAAGCGCGAGCAGCTTGACGCCGCGCAACTTCGCGTCGAGGTCGTCCAGGAGGTGCATGCCGTCACCGTCGACTTCGATGAAGCGCAATTCGGCGCCGGTCTTGGCGGCTAAGAGCTGCCACGGCACGAGGTTGGAATGGTGCTCGAGCTGCGAGGTCAGAATCGCGTCGCCGGGGCCGAGGTTCGCCAGGCCCCAGGTAAAGCTGACGAGGTTGATCGCTTCGGTCGTATTGCGCGTCCACACGATCTCCGCGGGTTCGGCCGCGTTGACGAAGCCGGCCACTTTGGCGCGGGCCAGTTCGAAGGCGTTCGTCGCCCGCTCGGCCAGTTCGTAGACGCCGCGATGGATGTTGGCGTTATCGTGCGTGTAGTAGTGAAAGAGTGAATCGATAACCGCTTGCGGCTTCTGCGAGCTCGCCGCGGAATCGAGGAACGCCAGCCGTTTTCCGCGCGACGTCCGCTGCGCGAGGATCGGAAAATCGCGCGCGATCTCGGTCGCGCGAGCCGTGCCCGTCGCGATCATCCGTTCCCTTGGCCCACGGAGACGATCTTGCGTTCGAGCGCGGCGCGAATCTCGTCACGCAGCGATTCGAGCGGAAAGCGCGAGACGGCGGGTTCGAAGAAACCAAGCGCGATCATGCGCTCGGCGTCGGCCCGCGGGATGCCGCGGCTTTCTGCATAGAAGAGCTCTTCCTCGGAGATCGCGCCGACCGTCGCGCCGTGGAACGCTTTGACGTCGTTCGCGGCGATCTCGAGTGCCGGCACCGAGTCGATGTGCGCGCCCGCCGACAGCAGGAGCGCGTCGTCGCGCAGCGAGGCGTCCGCGCCGTGCGCGTCGGCGAGGATCTTGATGTTCCCGAAGTAGCGGCCCTGGCCGTGACCGTTGCCGGCGCTGCGCACGACGGTCGTCGAGGTCGTGTTGGGTGCGGCGTGAACGCTTTCCGTTTCGACGTCCACGTGCTGGTCGCCGTCGGAGAAGAAGAGCGCGGTGACGTTGATGCTCGCGCCGGCGGCCGCGCCGATGATTCGGAGCCGCGAAACCGAATGCCCTCCGCCCAGTTCCGCCGCGGCCACGTCGAGGTGCGCGCCTTCGGCGAGCGTCGCGCGCCGCGTCATGACGAGCGTCGTGGCTTGGGCCGCGCGCTGGTCGACCGCGTACGTTAACGTGGCCCGTTCCGCCAGGACCAGCTCGGCGATGCCGCACACGAAGGGCGCCGCGCCCGTTGCGGCCAGCCGCTCGATCACGGTCGCGCGGGCATCCGCGCCGACGGAGATCAGGGTGTACGGAAAGAGGGCGGCGGCGCGCGCCTCGTACCCGACGACCAGCGGTTCCTCGATGCTGACGCCGGCCGGGACGTCGATGAAGACGCCGTGGTTCTGGAACGCCAGCGCGAGCGACGCGAACTTGTCGTCGCGCGTGTCGACGGCGCGTCCGAACGCGCGCTCGAAAGCGGCGCGATGGTGCTCGCGCGCGAGCGAGAAACGTTCGATCGTCACGCCGGCGCGGCGCGCGGCCGGCGAGAGCGCTTCGAGGTCGAGTTCGGCGGCGGCTTGGTCGAAGGTGGCGACGGTCGAGAGGTCGAGCTTACCTAAGTCGCGTTTCCAGTTGCGGCCGCCTCGGATCGATTGCCGCAACGGTAGTTCCTCGAACCGGGCCAGTGCGTCGCGGCGCGCCTTCTCGTCGATCGAACCCGGGCCCAGCCGCTCGAGCAAACCGTCGAGCGAGATTTTCGTGACCCCGTGAATCGTGGCCGGTCTAGCCGACACTCGCGGCGACCTCTTCGCGGATGCGATCGTAGCCGTCGCGTTCGATCACGTTCGCGAGTTCCGGGCCGCCCGATTTGACGATCCGGCCGTCCATCATGATGTGGACGTGATCGGCCGTGATGTGTTGCAGGATGCGCGGATAGTGCGTGATGATCAGGAACCCGATGTCCTTGCCCTTTTCGCTTTGCCGCAAGGCGTTGACCGATTGACCGACGGCACGTAGCGCGTCGACGTCGAGGCCCGAGTCCGTTTCGTCGAGGACCGCGTATTTCGGCGCGAGCATCGCCAGCTGCAGCATCTCCAAGCGTTTCTTCTCGCCGCCCGAGAAACCGTCGTTGACGTACCGCGAGAGAAACGCCGCGTCCATGTCGAGGACGTCGAGCTGCTCGAAGATCAAGGCCCGGAATTTCGACGGCGTCAGGTCGTCGGGGTGGAGCGCCTGGCGCGCCGTGCGGATGAAGTTCGCGACCGACACGCCCGGAATCGCCGCCGGGTACTGGAACGAGAGGAACAGCCCCGCCTTGGCCCGCTTGTCGGGCGCGAGGCTCAGGAGTTCCTCGCCGTCGAGGGTGACCGTTCCGCTCGCGACCGAGTAGCTCGGATGACCGGCGATCGAAAATGCCAACGTCGATTTTCCACTACCGTTGGGGCCCATCAGCGCATGCACGCTTCCCGGCGCCACGTCGAGGTCGATGCCCTTGAGAATATCGTTGCCGTCGACGCCCGATCGGAGTCCGGCAATGTGAAGTCCGCGCTCGCTCATATCCGGCTCATCGTACGGCGACCGGGGAGGAAAGTCAAGGAAAGTCTGGACTATCTTCGCTTTTCATGGTACGCTCGAAGTCGCTATGGATGCACGCCGCCTCGCGCCGCCCGGCGGGGCCCCCTCGCCGTGATGCAGGACGCCCGCTTCTTCCAGTCGACCCGCGGCAAGATCGTGACGGCCTTGCGCCGCCGCCATTCGGCCTCGGCCGTCGATTTGGCCGATGAGTTCGGGCTGTCGACCAACGCGGTGCGCCAACAATTGATCGCGCTCGAGCGCGACGGATACGTCACGGAACGCTCCGTCCGGCGCGGCCCGACCAAGCCGACCTTGGAGTATTCGCTGACGGCCAATGCCGAGACGCTCTTCCCCCAGCAGTACGATCGGATGCTCAACGCCGTCTTGCGCGAGGTCAAAGATAACTTCGGCGCGGGCGCCCTGGATACGGTGCTGGGTAAGCTGGGAGACCGCGCGGCCGCCAAGTACCGGTCCAAGTTATCGTCGCCCGATACCAAGGGCCGAGTGCTGCAACTCGCCTCCCTGCTGCGTGAGAACGGGGTCGAAGCCGACGTCGTCCTCGGCCCGGAAGGCTCGATCGAGTTGCGCGAGCACAATTGTCCGTACGCGCAGACGGTGGCCGAGCACCCCGAAGTCTGCTCGATCATTCACACGGTCCTGCGCGATAGCGTCGAGGGTGACGCGCGCCAAGTCGAGTCCATCGCAACCGGCGGCGACGCATGCCGGTTCGAGATCACGACGCCGGCCGCATCGGGCCGCGCGTCGTAACAAAGGAGTTCCGTTTTGAATTTTGTGAAGTTTCAAGAGCTCGTCGAGAAACGAACGGGTTTCCGGACGATGGAGAACCCGCACGCTTCGGGCGAGTACTTCAGCGATTCTTGCGGGGACATGTACACCTATTTCCTCAAGGTCGGCCCGGGCGACGTGATCGAGGACATCTCGTATTTCACGACGGGCTGCGGCTTCGGGACCGCGACGTGCAGTCTGCTCGTCGATCTCGCGCTGGGTAAGACGCTCGACGCCGCCTACGAGATCACGGACGCCGACATCGAAGCCGAACTCGACGGCTACCCCGAGAAGAAAAAGGACTACCCGGAGCGCTCGCGCGCCGCGTTACGCGCCGCGATCGATGACTTCCGCAGCAAACGCGCGGCCGGCAAGATCACGGATGAGATGCTGCAGCGCGCGCATGATGAGAGCGCGGTCAAGGCCGCGACTTCGCCCGGCAACGGCAAGACGTCGCAAGACGAAGCCGCCGCCCCGCTGTTGGGCGCCGACGACGGCAAGGTCCTCATCAAGCTCCACTGACAGTGACCGGCAAGCTCCCCGCGTTCTTCATTTCGCATGGCGGCGGTCCGTGTTTCGACATGGAGTGGCCGAACGGGAACCCGTTCGAGCGGCTGCGCGAATACCTCGCCGGGTTTGCGGCCGAGGTGGGGACTCGGCCGCGCGCCATTCTGGTGGTTTCAGCGCACTGGGAAGCAGCGCTACCGTCGGTGACGGCGGCCTCGCGCCCGTCGCTGATCTACGATTATACGAACTTTCCGCCGCATACGTATGCACTGCGTTACGACGTGCCGGGTTCGCCTGAGCTGGCGGCCCGGGTCCGCGACCTGCTGGCCGCGGCTGGGATCGATTCGACTGAAGATGCGACGCGCGGACTCGATCACGGCGTGTTCGTGCCGTTTCGCGTGATGTATCCGGACGCCGATATTCCGCTCGTCGAGCTCTCGCTCCAAGTCGGTTACGATCCGCTGCGACACTTGGCGATCGGCAGGGCGCTCGCGCCCCTGCGCCACGAGGGCGTCCTCATCGTCGGCAGCGGCATGAGCTTCCACAACTTGCGAACGATATTCGACGGCCGGCGCGACGATGCCGAACGGTTCGACGCGTGGCTCGGCGACGCGGTGACGGGCGATCCGGCGCGCCGGCCTGAGTTGCTGGCGCATTGGAGTAGCGCGCCGTCGGCGCGCGCGGCCCATCCGGAAGAAGATCATCTCGCGCCGCTGTTCGTCGTGTCCGGCGCCGCCCCGGGCGAACGCGGCGCGACCGTATACCACGACGTAATCCTCAATAAACCGATCAGCGGTTTCCGCTTCGGCTGACCCGTCGCGTTTGGACGCGGAGCGCTCGGGCAATAAGGTCGTACGACGGGCCGCTCGATTGCGCTCGCACGCTGGGGGGAAACGAAAATGAGTCCGCGCTACCTGTTGCTCCTGATCATCGTCCTCTACGTCGTCTTCGTGCTCTTCGTGCCGGCGATGCAAAGCCTGCTCGGGTATGGTTTCGGCACGCTCGTCGCGCTGCTGATCCTGTGGTACGTGTTCTTTAACGGGCGTACGAACCGGGTTCTGTAGCTAGCTGCGCGTCGTCGATCCAGTTGCCGTGAAAGCCGTGCGGCACGCGTTGCGGAAGCGCGACGCGCGCCACGGGTTTGGCGGCAAGGTCGCTCGCATCGAGCAGCACGAACTCGCTCGAGTCGCGCGGCGCATCGTACACGAACGCCGCGAGCCAGCCCGCATCTTCGGCGTCCGCGCCCGGCACGAAGACCGCTTCGGCCGTGAAGTGCCCGGCGCCGAAATCGTGCCGGCTCACACTCCCGCTTTGGAGATCGTACTTGAGCAACGCCGCGCGCGAATCGGCCGCGTCCCGTTCGACCGCATAGCCGTAGCGATACGCGATGCCCGAGCGCCGTTCGTCGCACCGCGGTAGCTCGACCGACCGCTCGTCGAGCGTGTGTTCGGACACCGTTCCGCACGCCAGGTCCAAGGTCCAGCGGTGGAGCGTCGTGTCGCTGAATCCGCTCGGCTCGTTCCGCCAGAGTTCGGCGTAACGCACGGCGTCGAGCGTGATGCGCTCGCCGTCCTCGAATGCGTTGAGCACGTGAAAAACGAAGCACGGCGCGACTTCGAACCAGCGAACCGGGGCGCGCGGGTCGTCGCGCGGCACGACGCCGAAGCGTGGAACGTGCGTGTCGCTCCAGCGAAAGGGAAAGCGGTCGCGCATCGCCCAGCGCAGATCGAAGACGATCGGTAAGTCCAGAAAGATCGCGAACCGTTCGGTCAGCGCGAAGTCGTGCATCATCGTGGCGCGCGCGATCGGGATCCGGCGGCTTTCGAGCAACGTCCCCGCCGCGTCGATGCGATGATAGGCGAGCGCGCCGGGAAAGAGGCGCATGCCGATCGCGTGCAGTTCGCCGGTGCGGGGACAGCGCTTGGGGTGCGCGCAAAACGGCATGCGCAACTTGCCCGCGAAGTCGTGCGGCCCCACGGTTTCCAGTTCGGGCGTAACCTCGTATGGGAACGACGTCTCGACCAAGGCCAGCAGCTTGCCCGCGTGGGCGATGGCGTTCGTGTTGGCCGGGCCCACGGCGTAGTCGAGCCTGCCGGTCGGGCGCAAATACGGAGCTTTGGTCGCGAACGATTTCGTGCGCACCCAGCGATTGCGATACCAGCGCGCCCGTCCGCCATCGATCCGAATCGCATGCAGCATGCCGTCGCCCAGGAACAGGTGCGCGGCTTTCGCGCCCATGCGCGGGTTGGCGCCGTTGCGAACGTACGTGCCCGACAACTCCGGCGGAAGCGCGCCCTCGACCGGAAGATCGAAGGCTTCGAGTTCATCTGCCACGGGCGTCCGGAACGCACCCGGGCCGACCACGGGCAGTGAAAGATGCACGGGAGGCGCTTATCCAAGTCTCCGCCCTCCCCCCGCCGCGGCGCGTGCTGGAGGCTTTGCGGGCGCGGAGATGGGAAGAACGCGGACATGTCGGATTCAGGCCGTTCATGGCGCTTCCCGAGCGCCGTTACCGCGGGCGTCCTTGCGCTTGCCGGGTGTTCGGGCGGGGGCTCGTCGGCCGGCGCGGGGGGCGGGCCCGGCGGAGGCTCCACCCCGTCGTCCGGATTGCAGTTCGCCTCGGGCTTGTCCGCCGTTACGATTGCGAAAGTCAGCGGCGCGCGCGAGTTGGCCGCCTTGCCGAACGGTGACCTCCTGGTCGGCACCGGCGGCCAAACGATTTACATCGTACCCGCTGCCGATACGGCAGGCTCGCCGGGCGCGCCGCAACCGTTCGTGACCCTGACCGAAGGTCCGGCGAACGGCGTAGCCGTCGCGCCGAACGGCAACGTGTACGCCGCGAGCAACACGACGGTCTGGCGAATTCCCTACAAACCCGGCGACCGGTCGGAGAGCGGGGCGACCGCGATCGCGCGCGTGCGAACGGGTTCGGTCGCGCCGAACTCTGACGGCGACGTCCATCGTACGACGAGCGTGGCCGCGTCCTCGACGACGCTGTACGTCGGCGTCGGTTCGTCGTGTAACGCGTGCGTCGAAGTCGATCCGACGCGCGCGACGGTGTTTCGGATGGGACTCGACGGGTCCAATCCCGTGAATTTGACCGTGCGCACGCGCAATCCGATCGCGCTGGCCGTCGATCAGGCGACCGGCGCCCTGTTCATCGGTGGGGCCGGTCAAGATAACCTGCCCTACGGACATCCGTACGAGTACGTGGATTCCCCGACGTCACACGGAAATCGGAACGTCGATTACGGTTGGCCCGACTGCGAGGAGAACCATATCGCCTACAACCCGCTCGGCGCGCGTCCGACGCCGAGTTGCGCATCGGCGATCGCGCCGGCCATCGAGTTCCCCGCCTACTCGACCTTGATCGGCGCGGCGTACTATCCCGCGGCGCAGAGCGGCGCGTACGCGTTTCCGCCGTCGTATCGGGGCGGGCTGTTCGTCACCTCGCACGGGTCGTGGCATTGCTGCCCGGCGACGCCGCCGCGCGTATATTTCGTGCCGATGAACGGCGATACGCCCGCGACTGCGGTCAATTGGAACGATCCGACCGTGCAGAGCCGGCAGATCGTCTCGGGCTACGGGAGCAGCGCGAATACGTCGTACGGTTCGCGGCCGACCGGCATCGCGATCGGTCCGCAAGGCAGCCTGTTCGTCGCCGACGATCAGAGCGGGACGATCATGCGGATTCGGCCGCAGTAGCCCGGCTCGCCAACCACCACGCGGCGGGATCACCGTAGCGCGTATGCCGTAAGCTCGCCGTTCTGATCGGAACAGTACACCCACCCGTTGTGGACGATTGGGCTCTGCCAGTGAACCGGCCCGATCGTCTGGCCCGCGCTGCGACGCGCGCTACTCCACAACTCGCGGCCGGTGCGCGCGTCGAGGGCGACGAGCGCGCCATCGAGCGCAGCAAAGAGGATGCCGTTGCTGACCACGGGCGACGTGCCTTGACGGGCCGTGCTCCCAACGGACGCGTGCCAGCCGCGAACGAGGCGGCTCGCGCCGCGCGCATCGGTTTCCAGCCGATACGCGTCGATCTCTTGCGGTAGCCCGATGAAGACCCAGGCGCGTCCCGCCGGATCGTTCCAGACCGCCGGGGTCGAGAAGAGCGGGTCGGTAAGCACGAGCCGCTGGAGTTCGCCGCCGACGCCCGGCAGCGGCGCGCGGTCCAGTAGCTTCAGTACCTTATCTTTTCCGCCTTGAACGAGCATTAGCGGCGTTCGGCTCGCGCGCTGCCGCGGCAGCAACGCCGGTGAGGTGCTTCCGAGATCGACGTCGCCGTCTTCGAGCGCTTGAAAATCGGCCGGCGTGTAGCTGCCGGCGCGGGCCGAGAGTTCGGCGCGCAGCGCGAGGACGGAATCGCCGTAGTCGTGGCCGCCGGCGTTCGCATTGAAAGCGCCGTTCCCGGTCGCCACGTAGATTTGGCCGTGCATGGACGGGTCCGGGTCGACCACGACGCCGCTTCGCGACCAGATGCCGGAGCGGCCGTGCGCGCACGTCAGGGTAGCCGCCAAACGACGATCGTCGCTACATAGCGAGTTGAAAATGCGAGTCGCGCCGTCGCGCAAGCGCACGCCGACGACGCGGCCGACGTAGGGTAGCGCGTCGCCGTTGTAGCCCGACGTCGTGGCGTACAGGTAACCGTTTGCGACGTTAAGGGCGGAGGCGTCCTTTTCGGTTTCCGGCACGAGCGTGAGTCGCGCCGGGAAACCCCGCGCGCGTAGCTCCGCGCCGCTGGCCGCATCGAGTTTGTGGACGAAGCCGTCGATGCCGGGTGCGTAGATCGCGCGCCTTGACGGGTCGGCCGCCGGCGTCGAGTTCGTGACGTTGGGTCCGAACACGGCCGCGCGCAGGACGCGTGGGAGCGAGAAACCTCCCGCCGGCGTCGCGTGCGTCGCGAAGCGCCAGAGAATCCGTCCGGACGCGGCATCGACGCCGAAGGTTGTGCCGTTGCTCGCGGTCTGGAAGAGCATCGCCCGCGAAATGCCGCCCGACTCGACCCCGTCGAGCAGGATTGGTGTCGAGTCGGCAACGGCCCCGAGTCGTATCTGCCACTGCGCCCGCAAGCCCGCGACGTTGCCGACCGTCAGGCGAGGGCGCGAGCCGTCGACCCCGTCGCGCGCGGGATCGGACCCGAACACGGGCCAGTCACGAAGAACCGTGTCCCCCGCGGCCATGTGCACGCCGTCTGCGGGCACGCCGGCCGCAGGCACGCCGGCCGCAGGCACGCCGGCCATGCCGATCAGGCTCGACGCAAGTGCGATCGTCGCGAAGCTCCGCGGCATCCGCCTACCTACCGGGTTTTTCGGCGGGGTTCGGCCGGCACGAGGCGTAGCAATTCGAGCGCGACGGCGTCGAGCGGTTTGACGTTGCCTTCGGCCCGGCACAGGATCAACGCGCCCTCCATGCCGGCCAGCGTCGTCAGGGCGAGCGTGGCGGCTCGCTCTTTTGGGAGCCCCGATTCCGTCAACTGTTCCGCCAGCAGCGCGACCCACGCTTGGAACGTCGATCTGACGGTCTCCATCGTATCGGTGCGGGCGATCGTGTCGACCGCGACGCCCGCAACGACGCATCCCGCGGTGGCGCCGGACGTTTCGACGACACGGCGCCAGAGTCCGATGAAGCATTCCAGGATGCCCGACGGAGTCCGCGCCGGGCACGCGCGCTGGGCCGCGAGGACACGCTCGGACGTCCAGCGGATCGCCTCCTCGGCGAGCTGACTCTTGCCGTCCGGAAAGTGGTGATAGATCGAGCCTCGCGGCGCGCCGCTTTCGTCGAGCACCTCCGAGAACGTCGTGGCGTTGACGCCCCGGGCGCTTATCAGCGCGGCGGCGCTGCGCACCATCTTGCTCCGGCTGTCCTGCGTCATCGATTCTCGGCTCCCTTGACTATGACGACTATCATAGTCCATAATCGAGAACGTCGTTATGACGACCATCATAATTCGTACCGAGGAGAACCATCCATGCCCATGATCGACGTATTCGCCGTCGCCGGGACGTTCGGGGACAAGCGCAAGCTCGCACATGAACTCGCATCCGCGGTGATGCGCTGGGAGAAAGTGCCCGACATCTCACTCTTCCGTGACAATACGGCGGCCTTCGTTCACGACTTGGGTGAAGACGCGGTGTCGAACGTGAGTGGCGACAACTCCCACGTCCGCGTTCAAATCCTGACTCCCGCGGGCGTCCTCGATCGCGAGAAGAAGCTCGGCGTCACCAAAGAGCTAACCGACATCGTGGCGGCGGCGGCCGGCGACCCGGCCGTTGCGGGGCGCACGTGGGTCCTGATCACCGAATCGCCGGACGGCGGCTGGGGCATCGGCGGCCATGCGTACACATCGGAAGAAATACGGGACGCCGCACGGCGCGAACTCGCCAGGTAGGCGCGGGGGAAGCTTAACTCGCTGTCTGCGGCTGTTGCTTCGCCCACGTGAAAATGAACGTCGTGCCGCGGCGCGGCGGCGCGCTCTCGACCCGGATGCTGCCGCCGTGCCCCTCCACGGTTTTCTTGACGATGGCCAACCCCATGCCGCTACCCTCCAACTCGTCGCGAGGTCTGAGGGTTTGGAACATCTGAAAAATGCGCTCGTGAAAGTGGTCGGGGATGCCGGGACCGTCGTCCTCCACCTGAAACTCGAGCGCTCCGCCGAGGTCTCGCGCGCTAACGGTGATGCTGCCGGTGTCGCGGTCGTGATGCTTGAGACCGTTGCCGATCAGGTTGCGCAAGACTTGCTCGAGCGGCGCTCGAGCCGAGCGGAGGGCGGGTAGCTCACCGCGCGTGGTCACGCTGAACCCGGGCGCCGGCGCGAGGTAATCGGCGATGGTCGCGACGAGTCCGGCGATGTCGATGTCTTCCTCCACATCCCCGGAGCGCCCGATCCGCGAATACCGTAGCAGGCTATCCAACAAGAGGTCGAGCCGCTCAACCCGGCTGCGCACGAGCGCGAGATTCTCTACGGTTTCGGCGCTCGCGGTGGCTTCGATGTCCTCCGCGATCCAATCGGTCAGATTGCGAATCCCGCGCAATGGCGCCTTGAGGTCGTGAGAGGCGCTGTACGCGAATTGATCCAGGTCTTCGTTGCTGCGCCGGAGTTCGGTCTCGACCCGCTCGCGAGCACGGTTCGAGACGAGCAGACTATCGGCCATCTCGTTGAAGGCACTCGCCACCTTGGCGACCTCGTCGCCCGACGCGACGTCCACGCGATGCCTGAGGTCGCCGTCGGCGAACGCGTCGATTCCCGACGTGAGGTCACCGAGTGACGTCTCGATGCGCGAAATCGTCCCGCTCGCGACGGCAACGATAAGCAGGATTGCAAGGAAGGCGGCACCGCTGACGGCTACCATGAATTCGATGGTTTCCTTCGCGGCGGTCGCTTGCAGCTCCGCGAGCGTGGACCTTTCGCGCTCGGCGATTTCATCGGCGACCCGCTCGAATTCGACGCTGTAGCGGCGACCGCGTCCTTCGCGCACGACGGCCAGCGCGGCGGCTCGATGACCGCTGCTCCAGAGTGCGATGGTCAGACCCAGCTCGCTCAGTTTTGCGCGGAGGATCTGCTCGAGCTTGGCAAGTTCGACTCGCTCGGTTTTGTCCCCGATCAGCGCCTTCAACCCTTCGTACCGCGTCTCGTTCCGCGCCAGTGCCTGGCCGTAGGGAGCCAGATAGGCGGTTTGCCCCGTGAGCAGGTAGCCGCGCTGGCCCGTTTCCGCTTCGGTAATTTCTCGCTGGTACGTCCCGAGCGCCGTCTGCACCGACTCGCTATGTTCGACGCTCGCGTCGACCTCGTGGCTGCGTTCGAGACTCCAGAGCGCGAGAATCCCGAACACAATCAGGGCCGCGCAGGCGGCTGCCGTCAGTTGCCAGATGCGGCTGCCGATCGAGGAGAGCTGGACTCTGCCGCCGGCAAACATTCCGTTCAGCCGTGGAGGGAAGCGTCGGCGGCGGCCGCCCAGCCAAAACCTGCTTTCTTCGCCCGGTACATGGCGGCGTCAGCGGCGCGCGTCAGCGCTTTAGCGGTTTCGCCATCGGCCGGATAGTTCGCCACACCAATGCTGATGCTGATGCTGACCTCCAGCTCTTGCGTCCCGAATTCGAACGGCTGGGCGACGGCCGCGATGATGCGGCGGGCTGCCGCGCCGCCGTCGGAGCCGGAGTGCAAGATCGCGGTGAACTCGTCGCCGCCCAACCGGAAGTAGACGTCCGCCGCGCGCGAAATGGCCTGCAGACGGGCTCCGACCTCCGCGAGAATGGCATCGCCCGCTTCATGCCCGAAGGCGTCGTTCGCCGCCTTGAAGCGATCGAGGTCCATGAACAGCAGCGGAAAAGTGGATCCCTCGCGCTGTGCGATCGCGATCGTGCGCGGAAGCTGGTGGTGAAACAGGTTGCGATTGCCCAGCCCAGTCAAGCCGTCGTAGAGCGCGAGCAGTTCGAGTTTGTCGCGCGCCGCGACGAGTTTGCGCTGGAGGGAGCCTTTATCGATCGCATTTTCGATCGCGCGCGACAGCATCTCCGCTCCCAGGTTCGATTTCCGAAGGTAGTCGTGTGCCCCGCGCTTCATCGCGTCGACGGCGACGGTTTCGTCACCCGAACCCGTGAGAACGACGATCGGCGAGATGATAGCGGCGTCGCTTAACTCCTCGAGCAGGTCGAATCCGTTCATGTCCGGCAGGTTGTAATCCATCAAGATGCAGTCGAAGGTCTGCGACCGGGCAAGAGCCAGGCCGCTTTGCCCGTCGTTCGCTTCCTGCAATTCATACTGCGATTCAGAAGATTTCAAAGCGCGCGAGACGGCTTTCCGATCGACTTCGTCGTCGTCGATCAAAAGCACCGTCAGAGCACGCCCGGGGATCACTGAGGGAGCTCAATAACGCGCCAATAGTGATCGAGCATTGTGACGGCATCGATGAACGTACGAGCCGGGCTGTGCTTGAGCATATAGCCTGCGACGTGCCGGTCGTACGCTCGAAAACGATCTTCTTCATCTTCGGAAGTGGTCATGACGAAGACGAGCGAGTGGCTCAGCGCCGGGTCGCCGCGTATTTCGTCGAGGAATTCGATGCCGCCCATGCGCGGCATGTTGAGGTCCAAGAGAATCAGAAACGGACGCTTTAGCGGTTCGCGCCCATTCTCACCGCGCAGGAGCTGCAGGGCTTCGATGCCGTCGGACGCGACGGTCAGAGAGTTGAGGATCTTCAACTCGCGCAGGGCGCGCTTGACTGCCTTCACGTCGACCTCGTCGTCCTCGACGAGCAGGATGTTGACCTCGGCCACGTTCATTCTCCGCTATGCCGTAGACCATCCGGCGGACGGCATATTCCCTCGCAGTCATGGAACCCAAACCTCCCGCCGCGCCGGTGCCCTTAGGGATCGCAGCCATGCAAGGGCATGGCACGCAGCGGCGCGGGCGCGCGTCCCGCGCGCCATTTCAGATTTCAGGCGCAGCCGAAATCCCGCTCCGGCGAACGCTTCGAGGTCTCATGCTACTAAACGCAATCGGTAAAGGAGGGCTGAGAATTAGGTGAGCGCGGGAACAAGTGCGAAAGTGAGCCGTTTCTCGATGGCAAAGTCGATAAGCGGCTGCGCGCGAAACTTCAACCGCGGTAGCGATGCTTGATGCGAGCGACGCACGCCCGGGGACCCGTCCGTCTGCCGGTGGGGCGCTGCAGTGCGAAGCGCAGCGGAGTGCGTTGCAGCTCGGGGCGTCCGTTGACAAGCGGGGTGTGCCAGGTATATGGCGCACCGGCATGCGATGATACCAAGGTCGCCGGAAGTTGCGACAATCTCCCGCAAAGGCCGCGAGGCTGGAGCGCGGGGGATGGGCCGAGGCGCGGCCCATGAGTGAACCGCATGCC
>Ga0116229_10005491_pt1 | contig 20661 bp, 11 predicted proteins | sample S1TSphgellanicum_3_FD_87313 | JGI IMG/M metagenome (GOLD analysis project Ga0116229, IMG submission 87313) | Host-associated microbial communities from peat moss isolated from Minnesota, USA - S1T2_Fc - Sphagnum magellanicum MG | ecosystem: Host-associated > Plants > Peat moss > Unclassified...
AAGTTCATAAAAGGTTTTATGTGTATTTAGTGAATGATCCCCATAAGGAAAAAAAATTAGGTGTGTGTGATAAGCTTTTCATTGAGTGTAATCCACATAAAAACCAAGTTTTATTTGCATGGGTGATTTTAATTTTAACCCAAAACATGTAATTTTCATTTCTTGTGTTGCATGTGCTATATACCTATGTGTTATGTCACATTTCAATTCATTTAATATACCTTTGTGTTGGAAGAGATTTATTTTAAAGATAACCCTTGTAGGTCCAAACCCATCTTAACCTACAAGACCTAGGATGAAGCAATAACCTTCCCCCCCACCCTTTTTTGGCTATTATGAAAAAGGATGTTTGAGATTATATGGAAAATTATTTTTGTTGAAAAAATCATGTAAAACCTTAATGCTAATGCAATCATTTTGGTTTTAATAACATTAAATGGCATTGTTCAAAGCTTTAAAATGTCATGACAATATTTATGTTGTTGCCAATTGCTTGACCAAATTAGTTCACTTTCAATTGGTTAAACTTTAAATGCAAATCATGATTACAAGTTTGTGAACTAGTTTTAAATATCTTTATTTTTAAACATTTTGTAATGAATTCAAATTGAATAAAGAGTATGATCCCCCAAAAAAAAAATATATTCTAATATTCTAAGAACATTCGAAAAATCTTAAAAATTGAAATTTGGTGATTTTGGAATAAAACTTGGAATGAGCCATGATCAAGAATGAAATATAATTTTAAATGTACGAAGTCACTTGTAAAAAAAATAAAATACATTAGAACATATTTTATTAACTTTCACCATTGAAGTAATGTTTTAAAAGGAGAAAATAGGTTAGAGTTTGTTTTCCATCAACTTTTAAATTTTTTATTTCAGCCAATGTTATTGGATGAAAATTGGAAAATAAACTCTCCAATTGGGAATCAATTTCCTAACCAAAACTAACATGAAGGAACAATGAATTCTTGTGGATTCTAACTAGGCATACAAAAATAAGAAATTACATGGGGAAAAGGTCGAAAAAAAGAAAAACATGCATAATTTGAAGCTTGGGTGAACTAGCACCCACATTTGTACCATCAAAGGATGAACAATATTGTTGGATCAATCATTTGAGTGAGGATATATATTATAGAATAAGGTGATAACTATTTATCCTAAATCATAGTTACCACAACTTAGGTTTTAACTTTTTTAGCTTAATTTTTTGAGTTCTTAGTTACTTTAGCTTAGGTTCTTAATTCATGTATATTTAAAAAGGTTTTAAAAGACATGAAACATACTTTAGAGCTAGACATTCTTGAGGAGCATCTTCAATAACGAAACGACTTGGTATCCATTTAAGTTGTGCATGGAACATTCATGCACATAAAGGTCCTAAGCATGATACAAAATCTTCTTTTGTTGGCCATGAAATGATTACCCATGCAATTGAAACATCATTTCTCCATTCATCAAACACATCAATGTGCATAGATTAGTTGCATATCTTAAACCCTAAACCTTTCATGTTGTTGGTGCCAATAGTTATGTCCATTTATATTTAACCATTATGGCCCCATTTCAACATGCATTGCAATTGCCATGGAGTTTGAATACCCAAGCTGAAAGGCAAGTCCACATTAACATCTTTATCTTGCCAAAAAAATATAGACTCTTCATTATCCAAGGCTCACATTTTGACATTCAATGCATCATTTTTTTCATAATGCTAGATGCCCACTTTTGTCTTATGTTCATGATATTGAACATCTTATAAATTAAAAAAATTGTCTTTTGTCATCAACTCACCAATTTGCATTTGTTCCAATCACATTCACTCTTGTTCTTTGTAAATTCATGTGACCCAATTCCAAATGAAAGATCACCCAAGCCCCGGTTTTGTTTTTCTTATCTATGGAATGTAGTGGGATCTTCAAAAAATATATTTTCAATCAATTGATCAATGAGATGGAGTATTATTCTTTCTTGTGTACTCAACATGGTAATATGCAATTTCAACAATGCGGGGGTGTAAGTACATTTACTTCCCAAAAACCTTGTCATGCAACCTTTCTTCTTTTATCACTTATGCTTGGGATGCTTTTTGTAATCCTCCAACCTACATGTGCACATATAGTATGTGGGTGTCATGTAAGAGTGAATTTGTGGCCATTTGATTTTACTTGCACCAACTATGCTTTTTGAAATGTGTAATTGCACACCCCTCCTTCCTCTACAACCTTGCTCATTGATGAATTTGAACATTCATTTTCAAAGAAGTTATGCATACATCCCAACAACTTCATTCTCATACCCTTTCTTTGCTTTCATTTCCCATGTGGGCCTTCTCTTCCTAACCGTAATGCCATGTCCACCACCCTCCCCCCAAATCATTGTTGGACTAAGTGTCATATCTAACAACACATTTAATTTGGTTTGGAAAATTAACCTGAGCAATTGCTATACTTGACATATGCCCATGACATATTCTTGACAACTAATTGAATTTAGTGATTTACCTAACACAAGTCCGTGACCTAATTTCAACAGGTCACACGTTTCATGTTCTACTAAACACAACTTCTGGATTTGCTTTTGACAACTCATTGAGTTTTCTAAAATATTCACCCCGAACAACCTGTGACCTAAATTTCGCGACTCATTGGACTTCAGGTTGTCCTAGATGCAAAACCCTTGACTTTCTTTGTGTAAGTTAATGGAGTTTCTGGATGCAATCCAGACCTAATTTTGACAATGCTGGAACTTTGTTGGATTTATTGTATCAAATGAAAAAAAAAGGGTTGAAACTTCAAATGTGTTTAGGGATTGATGGCATACCTCTCACATAAATGTTGAATGAATCCTAAGAAAATGAAAGTTTTTTTATTACTATCACCCCAAAGAAGATGACCTTATCTTCAAACGTATGGAGAATATAGATTTGAGGTGTGACCTCTATGATTTAATTTAAACTTCCACAACTGGGAGACCTAGGAAGCTAATGTGGGATATTAAAAACAAAAGTCTAAAATGGGGATACATAGCCAAAATATAGGAAATTGAATATAAGAGATTAACTATAAAGTAGGATTCAAGGCTATGAGGCTAGCTAAAATGTATGATGCTAGCTAGGGGGGAGGCCTATAGAGAAGGGTAGTAAATGACTTTTTGAAGGTTTAGGACTGTCATTTTTTTAACTGCAGGTGCTATTGCGGGTATTGGTTCACCCTAACCTAACTTGACAAGAAGACTTTTGATTTTATTTGTGTGAGGTTTACCCCATATCTTTTAGTTCTCATGAATGGAACTGAGAATCTAGTTCCAGATCCACTTCTTCAAAGAACAAAATTTCCAGTTTCAATTTTGGTTCTAAAAATCAACCTGATTCCAGTAGATAATTGCTGATTAATAATCTCTGGCTAACCCTGGTTCTAGTCACTTTTTGTTTTAAAAGACATATATTTCAGTTTAGGTTCAAGTTCCACACATCAACAGAACTGGGAACCTAACTTTGGGTCCCATTTGATTTTTGCTTTTGGTTCTGGTTGTGAAAATCAGACCCGGTTCCAATTTGGTTCTTAGTAGTTAGTCATAGTTAGAACCAAAATCTACAATTTTGACCCACCAAAGTGGGTATTTACCCAACACTGGTTCATACCAATCTTCTCCTACAAAATATGGTAATACAATTTGTTGATATGAACCATGTCCATATCAACAAGTTTGGGTTATAGAACACTTTTCATGAAACAATGCAGCCCATCATGACTCACAAGCCCGAAAAGCATCTCCAACCAATCAACATTCCTTCATGACCAACTAGACTATCGGCCATAAGTACACATACCAGCATTCAGCTTCACAAAAAGAATTCTTGAAATGATCAAGATGCCATCACTAGCCAGCTTGGACTTGATTTACGGCTACTATTGCAATCATCAATATGATTGGAAAAATCCGAGGCATTTTAGTATGTTATGCCAGACATAACATAATTGATTACAAAAGCTGGGGAAAAGAGAGTGGTAAAATGATGAAAGTATTTGAGAGTGGGCAGGGTTTGGCCTTACTTACCTTTGACCCCTCATACATACCAATCCTACCTACCTATTAGCCCTAACTTCCTTACTAACCAAACCAGTTTGGTGACACCTTGTCTTCTTCTTAGTTTTTTTTCTCTCCTTCATCTTCTTCTTCTTCTTTTTTTTGTTTTTTTGGCCTTCTCCTCCTCATGCCATTGTCTCCCTAGCTTGATTTGCCTTGCCCCAACTTGTAAGTAAGCTTGTTTGATTTTTTGGGTTGTTGTTCCTTGCTTCAAAAGACAATGACAAGCCTTAGGTCATTGTTGTTTTCTTTTTGTTTTGGTTGCAAAAGGTGTCTTTGCCATTGAAGGAGCTCAAAGCTCCCTAGCAATGGCATCCCTCCATTGCCATCACTTTAAAAAAAATAAAAAAATGGTTGGTGGTTTTGGATAGTTTGTTTTACAAGAGAATGTGTTATGAAGAAATGTCACTAGGGGGGGCCAGGGTGGTGGGGTGGGGGGCGGCATCATTGGCATGCATGATCAACACCATCAGAGGTAAGCATTAGACCTTCTTGGCTTTTTTTGGAGAATAAGTCACGGAAGAAGGGTAAAATATGAGAAACCAAGGAAGAAGAAAAAATGAGAAAAGAGGAGAAACTTGGGAGGAAGAAGAAGAAAAATAAAAAGATTGAAAAGGTTGAACTTTTTTTTTTCCTTTTTTTTTGTGTTTTTGAATTATTTTTAGTTTTATGTTTTTTTTTTCTATCTATTTTGTGTTTTTTTGGGAGTTTTTTTGGGAGTGTGTAGGATTGATCACATGGATAGTTGGGGAAGGAAGTTCAAAAGGAGTTGTGATTGTAGTTCAACATGATGTTGTTTCATCATATGCAATTTGAGCTAACCCACAAATGCATGATGCAAGGGATGATCAAGGACAAGGAACTAAATATTCTAACTCCAATGATGTAAATCAATTAACATTATCTTCTTTTGTCGTGGTACATCTTTTCATCAAATCAACAAATCCAATTCAATTGAAGCAAATGATGACTGGAGTGTATCAAGACATAATGGTAATATAGATTTTGTTTTAGCTTATACATTTAATAAACTTCTTTGTGAGACATCATTTGTTTTAGGATTTGATTTTCACTTTTATGAGAAAATATTTGATATAGAATGTAAAAATTTGGGTTGAAACTTTTAACCTCATATTTGTGTTGTTTAGGGTTTAGGGTTTTTGTTCCTGTGGCAAGTTATGATCAAATTTATAGAAGAAAAATCTCAGCCTCCATTTCATTGTGAAATGGAAGTTGAGGTTTTTGTTTGTGCAAACTTAAAACAATGGGGGCAAATAGAGCTTAAGGTTTAGGGTTTACGCAATACCCACATTATAGTAACATGAAATATAAATCAATCATTTTTTTTCATTTCAATTTTAGTGGTTGGCTCAAAAGGGGCAATTGAGGGAACAAATGAAACCTTTCAAGCACCTAAGGTAATTCAAAAGATTAAGCTAGGGTGGGGTTGAAGTGGATGTGCAAAGTCGACATGTGCTCCATTGCATATGCTACAAAATGATTGTTCACCCAACATTTCAAGAGGGCGCACAACATCATGATAATTGCCCTAACCAAAACAATGTGCCCAATTGGACTATACACCTTATCATCATTCTACCCCATCCTTTGTACACAAAATGGTTATCTACATTTAACCTTTATGAACCTAAAATGGCCAAACATTGATTATCCAAAAAAAACCTTCTAAAATAAAGGTCCAAAATTGCAAGGGTAACTTGTATTAGTAATTACAAAATTTGGCTACCTAGTAGCTTTTGGTCCTCCTAGCTAGTATATATCATTTATCCTACCCACTGTGTGATACCCCAATATAACATTAATTAGCCCCAAAAAAAAAATAAACAAAAATTTAAATAATCATAATGTTAGATATCATAAAGTTTAACAACAATACAAACATATCTAAGTGCAATTTTTTTATAACAACTAATTGCCCTACAAATATAAAGTCAATTAAATGGGAAAAAATGAATCAAAAAATTTAGGCCTAGGTTTTTAAATTAATTAACTGAAAAAATCAATTAAAAAACTCAAATAAACCTAATATAGTAGATGTTGTAAACTTTAACACCTTTATAAACATATTTAAATGAATTTTTTTTTTATAATAGCTAATTATGCCTTACATTTTAAAGCTAATTAAATGGGAAAAAAATAATGAATGGAAAAATTAGCCCTAGATTTTAAAGCTAATTAATTGAAAAATTCAATACAAAAACCCTAAATAATCCTAATGGTACATGAACTTCACAAACATATACAAATGATTTTTTATTTTTTTGGGTAACAACTAATTATGCCTTACGTTTTAAAACTAATTAAATGGAAATAAATTAATGAGTTGAAGAATTTGCCCTAAGTTTAAAAGTTAATTAACCCAAAAATATATGTAAACCTAAAGAATTTTTAGTGGTAGATGCCATAAAAACTGATAACTATACAAACATATACAAATCCCAAACAAAATACTCTTTTAGGACTGAATTACGAATTAAAATTCAAAGCTAATGAATTGAAAAAATCAAACGAGTGAAAAAAGAGGTTAATATTTTACCTTTAATGTAATTTTTCCAATTAAAAAACTTCCTCACTCACCTTTAAAAGAGATAAATGAGTATTGTTCCAAATATATGTATATGAAAATTTGCCCCCAAAATTTAACTTCGAATTTATTTTAATTAATATTAAAAAATGTGCAAGAACTCATAAATGTTTGTGTCTCCCTAATTCTAAATTGATCAAACCTATTGTTTAATTAAATTAAATATATCATGCATTAAATGGTCCAAAGTGGAGGTAAAGGTTTAGGACCAACATTGAAAAGTTTCCTACGATTGTAATACCTACATTTGGGGTTAATAATTTATCATCATGAAAAATGCCAGATGAAAAATGCAGCCCCGTCCATTGGACGGAACACCCAACTGCTGCATTGGTGAGTCGTGGTTCAGTCTGGCCCAGAAGTGGCACCATTTTGGATGGAGAAGAATTAGCTTCCAGTAAGCTTTATTTCATTTAAACTTGCACTTATGTAATGCAGGGATTGAAGCCAAATGCATAGAGAGGGGCTTAAATAGAGGCATCCTGAAGAGATCATTTACTCATTCCTGGCTAGTAATTACTTGAATGCAGAAGAATCCAGAAGCTTCCCAGAATAATCAACACATGCAGAAAGAGGAATCAGAGGGAGACAGACACAAGGCCTTTATGTGACTGCAGCAAACAAATCTCACATTATGTGATTTGTCACAGAATGCAACAATTAAGATTTTATCATATTTTACAAAGACTTATGTTCCATTTACCAAAATATCCAAGTACAAGGCATGATTTTGGTGACTTAACCCTAGTTTAACACCCCGCCATCAACTCTGCTTCACAGATATGAGCAAAAGATCCAAGTAAAAGGCATGATGATTTTGGTGACTTACCCCTAGTTTAACACCATGCCATCAACTCTTCTTCACAGATATGAGCAAGCTTAGTATGCATGTCTAGCCAGCCTCAGCAGGGCCAGGACCTTGCATTTATCATTCTTCAATATACTAGTTTGGCAATCCATGCGATGATTTAGCAGCCTTGCTCAATTGAGCAGACCAATAGCTTCATGTGCTCTTTTACCTCCCTGATCTATGTGCCTTCATTTACCAAGGTCAGTTCAAGTCAGAACATGAAGTTCCAGTTTTTCCAAATCAGGAAGAAACATCAACAGTGAATAGCAACACGAAGTATTTTGTCCTAGTTACGGTGACCCATTCGACCACTTTCAGAACCTGCAAATGGGTCAACTATAATGTTAATCACAGCTGGCTTCCGGGCTGAGAAAGACTCCTTCAAGGCAGATTCAAGCTCCTTAGGTGTCCTGACAATGTATCCCTTCCCACCAAAGGCTTCTATGACCAAGTCATATCGGGCCTCTGGAACAAATGAGGTTGGGGCAGGGTCATCCTTGTGAGGCCCACTAATCTCCTCAGGGGTACGACGATCCCCACCATATACCCCATTGTTATTGAAAATTATCACAATCACTGGCAGGTTGTATCGAACCAATGTCTGCAAGCAACATCCAAGCCACACTAATTCAGGAACAAGGGAGAAGTCCTCAAGTCTTTACTCTTGTCTGTTTTGGACCTGTTTCTTTGCATACCTGATTTACCAGATAAAGAGTGGTCAACAAACCAAGTGACTTTACAGCAGTTAAGGGTTTAAAATAAACCTCAGTAAGGTGATGTGAGCAAACACTGAAGGCTCATCTTGTTTAAGGTGTTAATAGCTGCATCTGAACAAATTAGGTTGTAGAAACTATGAACTGTAAACTGGTTAATCTTTTAAGAGCCCAAGGTTTACCAGGGCTCCTTGTTCTGACCCAAAACAGCAGTTCAGTGCAAGGAGAATACCTCAACTTCAAGCCCACTGAAACCAAAACCAGAGTCCCCCTCCACAGCAACAACAAGCCTCTCTGGATTCACCACAGCAGCAGCAATAGCATAACCTAAACCCACACCCATAGTACCCCATGTTCCAGCATCGAGTCTTGTTCGTGGTTCTGTTTGTTCAAGCACTGATCTTCCAACATCCATTGTATTTGCACCTTCAGATACCAGAATTGGTGCAGGAGAGCCAACAGCTAGAATGGCATCTCGCACTATCCGCATGGGTGTCAGGAAATTAAATGGCACGACATCCTTGTTCAGAGACACAGCCAACCTTTGTATATTTGCCTGTGCCTTAGCCCTGATTTGTGTAACCCATGGGTGTTTCTCTCCCAAACGAAATGGCTCATCCTTATACTCCTTGAGCAGCTGCTGTAAGATCAAATTAGCGTCACCAACTAGCCCAACAGCAGGCTTCCGGAGCTTGATTTCTTCCTCAGAAATGTCAGCTAGGATAAACTTCACTGATTCAGACCACTTGGGTGGCTCTCCAAAGTGGAGGAGCCAATTAAGACGTGCACCAACAACAAGAGCAACATCACTTTCAGCCAGTGCAAGGGACCGAGCAGCAGCCGCAGATAAAGGATGTGAGTCAGGGAGTAAACCTTTTCCCATTGGGGTTGCTAGAAATGGAATTCCGGTACTCTCAACAAGTTGTTTCAAGGATTTTTCAGCCCGAGAGTATGCAGCCCCCTTCCCAAAGATGATCAGTGGCTTCTTAGCATTTCGAAGGAGTGAAACTGCCTCTGAGATTTCTTTGTCTCCAGCCAAAAGCTCCTTCGGAGCTGCCCTGACAGCCCAAACTGGAACATATGGCTCTATACCCTCAAGCAACTGTTTTGCCTCTTCCTCTGTTACAGTTTCATGTAAAACATCTGAAGGTATGTCAATGTAAGTACCTCCAGGTCGGCCAGCAACCGCTGATGCTACTGCTTTTGAAACAACTCCGGGGATCTCAGAAATCTTGTGTGCCTTTCCAGAGTATTTTGAAAAGGGCTTTACAATCTCCAGCTGATCAAGCTCCTGGAAATCCCCTCTCCCAACATCAGCCTGCACACTTGACCCTGAGACTAATATGAAGGGCCATGTATTGATCATTGCATTACTTAAGCCTGCAAGCCCATGTACACAGCCAGGACCTGATACTGTGAGTAGCAAACCGGGCTTTCCTGTCAAATAGCCTGCAGCACCTGCTGCATATCCAGCTGATTGCTCGTTGTGAAAAGCAATGAAGCGGATTCCTTCAGTGACACAAGATGATGCAAGTGATGTCACTGGGATGCCTACAACTCCAAACATGTGCTCAATTCCTGTCTTTGCAAACGCTCGGGCAGCTAGCCTGTTGCCGTCAACCAAAGCTCCTGCTTTCTTGTTTGCATTGACATCTTCTGTCATTACAAGTAGATGCATATACGAAAAAAACATTGCTTCATTGGCACGAGAATCAACACAAATACAAGAGCATATTTCATCTTCTCTTTATAGTTCTATCTTATTTTTCAAAACTGTTGGACACCCAGTCTTAGACACCCACTACAATACAGTAATGATCCTCAGGCAGGGTATTAATGTGCCTAAACTTGGCTTGCACACCAAATGACCACCACTACATATGGGGAGACAATGCAAGGACAGATCCAAAGAGAGCATTAGCCACACAGATGTGAGCTGCAAAGCAATTAACTCATGTAGGTCCAACAACAAGCACATTCCTAGAATCTTTGTTTGTGCCGCCATACCTCAAAAGCGCAAGATTGGACCACTGACAGCACAAACTATCCAATGCATAGTCACATGTCTCAGAGTAAAATCACATTTCCTATATACCACATGCAGCAGAGAGTGGACCGAGACAAAATTCCTATTAACAAACCCAAATAAACTGCCCATCTGCAGCTGAATAAAAAAGCACTCCACCAAATAGATAGAAATTTGACTTTTACAGGAGGTACAGTTGTCACAGTAGGTTACAGCAATACATCTCTTGTTGGCATTTGGTTGATTGAAACTAAATGCCCAAGTCTTATAGTCAATAGAAGGTCATTACATGATCTTCCAACAATTCTGCCATAGACTATCAGCCAGCTGAGAGATTTCTGGGCATTCTGGAAGTTGGCCAGTAACAAGTAGATTTTCTCTGACAGTCATTACTTGTTTATGGCCTACAAAGCACACATCACACCAACCAATAAATGCTGCATATTACAGGAAATTTCTAACCTGATGTGGACTCCTTAGATGCATCCTTGAGAAAATGTTCTGCAACAATTCGACGCTGAATTTTTCCAGTTGCCGTGCGGGGCAGCTCATCAGCAAAGAAAATACGCTTTGGTATTTTGAATGGTGCCAAATGCTTCTTGGAAAATTCTTGAATGTCTTTTTCTGTGGCATTTGCTCCTTTATTCAGTACAACTCCTGCATTAACCTGGCTCCCAATGAAAGATTTGGTATTCATTAGGATCACTTAAATAATCTGACTTTTCCAAGCCAAGTCAAGCTCTTGCATGATCAGATTTTGCTGAAGCTCAATACAAATTGTCATGGGCAACTTGAGAGTTGTGGCAATAGTTCCTCACAATGGACCCACATACTGTGTTATTATGTCAATCTGATTGATGCTGCAAATCTGAATTTAGAGGAAGGCAACAAAATACTCTTCTGAAATCACTGCCTCTTGTCTGTAATAAGTTAGCATAATTACCTCTTCCCCAAAATGTGGATCTGGAGCTCCAAAGGCAACTGCCTCTGAGACAGCTGGGTGAGAAAGCAGAACAGCGTCCACCTCCAAAGGTGAGATTTTCTCCCCTGGTCATGAACAGACTATTAGCAGCAGATGAGAATGATGGGCTTCTTCCCTTCTTGTGTGAGATCTAAGAAAGAACAGTCAACATCCTTGCATAGACAACCCTTTCCAGTCAGAAATGGGTTGTCATCAGCTGCTTGAGAACTGATCCTTCAAGTTTTCAATGTTGATGTGCCTCAAAGGCAGCTTCAACAGTTTAGGTTCGTGGGTCTCAAAAGTAGTGGGACCATTCTATGAGCATGCAGACAAATACAAAAATATTCCACTACAGGACTATCCACAATAGCATAGAAGGACAACCACAAGCTTGAGAGAATTTATCATTTTGCTAAACATGAAATGTGACTTTGCCTTTGTAGTACCCACTTACCCCCACGGTTAATAAGCTCCTTGATGCGGCCTGTCAATGTCAGATAACCATCCTCATCCACAAACCCACGGTCACCAGTATGAAACCACCCAAACTCAAATGCTGTCTTATTGGCATCTGGGTTATTTCGATAGCCTTTTGTCACATTTGGACCTCGAATACTCACCTCGCCAACCACTCCAGGCTTCTGAATTTCACCATCGTCATTCAAAATTGCAAGCTCAATTCCAGTTGGTTTTCCAACTGTCCCAGGCTTATTTGGCCCATGTGCTGGAAGTGGATTTGAGGTCATCTGATGGCTGGCCTCTGTCATTGCATACGCTTCCAACACTGGAGCCTTGAATGATTCTTGAAGATCCTGTAGAACAGCTGGTGCCAAGGAGGAGCTACAGCTCCGGATGAATCGTAGTTTTGGATATTCAGCCTCTGGGTGACTCTTATGCACTTTAAGCAAAATCTGGTGCATTGTGGGAACTGCTGTGTACCATGTGACACCGTTGGCTCTGATATCTTTCCAGAAACTTGAAGCTGAGAACCTACCTGCTGCAGGGAGAACAGCAGTCCCCCCAGCAGCAAGTGTAGCAAGTAGTGCTGCCATTAATCCGTGTACATGGAATAATGGCATCACAATCAGTGACCGATCTGATGGTGACAATTCATACCAAGCCTTTATGTGTTGAATTGAGGAAGCCAGATTTCCTTGTGTAAGAGGAACACCTTTTGGGCGGCTTGTTGTTCCAGAGGTGTGTAGAAATAGAGCTTCATCAGCATCTTCAGGCTTGGGCCCAGCCAAATCCTGGAATTGCAACAAATTACAAATCCCCATCCATGAGATTCAAGAGAAAATAACATAAATCCCATGAGAATCAAGAAATCTCCATACTCACAATCAAGGAAAACAGGACAAGGTGAAAATTTTCTTCTTGAATTTTGAATTTTGAATTAAAAATTTAAACCTAAAAAAGAACTTCCTTATTATGACTGCAGAACCAGGAAGAAGAAAAACAAAAGGGGGTGGAATTTGCATGAAGAACAATAATTAGCAGTATGAACAAAAGTGACAGTCTCTCACTTGTTTGGGGTCCACCAGCAAGGACAATGAACAGTAAAATGTAAACAGCAACTCACCTATCACAACTTACACACTGACTTTGTCAGCTCCCTACAATGGGTATAGAACATTATAGTCTGCATACTGAGTCTCTATGTCACAGGTCATGAAGCCATGGGAAGACTCAGCCGTGATACAGGCCAGCACCTGACTGCACAGAAGGGAAAAACATGGACAAGAATAGACAGACTAAAAAAAAGAAAGCAGTAGGCACAATAGGAAGAAAAAACAGAAGTAACAAATGTAGGAGTTTTATCACATCCACTGGCTCCTGTTAGTGTCATTGAGAATCCAACTACTAAGAGAACGAGCATTAAGCCTTTCTGAGGTTTGACACCCAAAGATCATTGTTTGGCATTGTACAAAAACTGAGCCATTTATAAACATCTGTGAGAGAAGTTGAACTCACTACACAACTAATTCTTGGTTTACTCAGGTTCTTATGGAACTTCCAAATGAGACAAAGAAAGTTAAATGTGGACCACACTTTTCACCACTAAAATTATGAGCCTTATCACAAGAATGATGAAGTTGAAGGACTCTGTGAGATTTGAAACCTGATACATACCTATTGGAGAATTAAGCTCAAAGAAAAATAAAGAAACATAACATAGTTTACATACAAAAATAAAATTTGTACAACACTTATCCATGTAAGTTATAACAAAAGAACATCGAAAGCTCTTGAGGCAATCCAGTTTACTTGATGTGACAGAAAGAGAAGACTGAGAAGAGGAACAAAGCATGGAGAGAACCAACACAAGATCATTGGCTTTCCATTCACTGAAGATCTCTTGAACTCTTAGAAGCTCTTCCAGTTTGTTGACAAACTTTTTGAGCCACTTCTCAATAACTTCTTCAACAGACAGGTGAGAAAAGAAAGCCCTTCAGAACTTTGTTGCCTCTAGAGAAGTGTTCAACCAAACTAGGTCTTGGGAGGATATCCAGATTTGCACAAACAACATAACCATGATGGGAATTCACAAAAATTGCGAAGTGGTTACAATCACAAAAATTGCTGGAATTTTGAGGAACAAAAAGACCTCCCTACCTCTCTATATTGGAAGAACTCTTGACCTGAAGTTTTGACATACTTTCAAGCAACCAAGGAGAGGACCAAAACTTTCTAACCATAGAAAGATCTACGGTTAGATCTATCTAAGACAATCTAAGACTCTGGGAAGGATTAAAATGGATGAAAGATCTATGCCATCCATATGCGAGGAGATAAAGACTGAGACAAGGAGATCTCTACCTAGGAAGGATTACACTTGACAGAGGAGGACTTGGAACTTTTCTTATAATAAATAGGCTCAAAATCTTAGTGAGTTGCAAAGTGTGGCCAACACTAATACCTGGACCACAAGGAGGGAATTCAGAAAGCAAAAGAAGCATAGGAGTCAAATTCTTGGTTTTTTACAGAGGAACACAACAGAGAAACTTACCTTGAGACATAAGAGAAGAAAGAAAAACTAGTGTTCTTTTATAATCTCTGTAGCCAAAAGGTAGATGGGAAGAAAGAGATTCAATAGAAAAATCCACATTAACACTTTGAAGTTCACCATTGTGTCAGTTCCAGCCAAACCAAAACAAACACAACACAAACTAAGTGCAGCTGTAACCTTATGAGTATCACTCACAAAGTATTAAACCATCATCTTCATCATGAATGCCAGTGACTAGCTGCCATACTGGCTGTCATTACTCCCCAGTGGTTTTGTCAGTTCCTAACAGTGGGTGCAGATAAGTCTAGGATAGTCTGCTCAAAACATTTAAAAAATCCACATATGCTGTGAGTTTCTGTCGCGTTCCCAGAAACAACACAAAGACTCACTCATGATTTGCTAGCACTCCAGAGACATGAATAATGAAAAAATGCCAATAATAATAAATCAGTTGCAAATTTGTGGGAAAAATGTTGACTCAAAGACCATATGCAGCTACATTCAAACTGGTCTTAGCATCCTGATTGGTAAGAGAAGTGTCATGCAGAAAAACATCTGGCAGCAATCACATGATGGCATACTGCTCACCTCAAGCTCAGGTGCAAGCTCAATCTTGCTCTTGGGCACAATCACAACATCACCACTCTCTTTCTCCCAGTGCACTCCAGCAATTGGCAAATTGAGCTCTGCTGCAGCTGCTTCAGCTGCCTTGTTCCCTTCTTCACCAGGAACTAGAAGAAGTGTTGAACCTGCATCCTCCAAGTAGAACTTGAACTCATTCTCAGTGTAGGCAGCATTCAGAGGACCTGCTATTGCCCGCACTCTGGTTACTGCTATGAACACCACCACAAACTGCACAAGACATATGCACCAGAGATGCACATTCAATGAAACAGATCTGCTGCCATCAGACATTTTGTGAACATGAGAGCATAAACATGCATCACAATTCCTGGTAAGAAATTAGTGAATTGAATGTCCATTACTCCTTGCATTCGACTGAATACACATACTCTCCATTACTGTTGATCTCGTACCAACTTTCAGATACTAAAAGAATGTGGAAAGTGCAGGTACATGTGGCATTTCTTGTATAATATTAGTCCTCTAAGTAACCAAAGCACACCAATACACAGAACAGATTTTGCACTACATTGTCTTCAGCCCAAAGTAAACTCGGAGAAGAACTTGTGAAAAATGTTTGTGCTTCATAACCAACAGTGAATGAGTAATCAGGGCTGCTGTGCAGCACATCGATTCCATTGTCTAATCTGTAAGGCAAGAAATGAAAGGCTTCTCTGAATCCCCAAGAGAAGACATAGCAGGCAAGCAAAAATGAAGAACCCTATTTATTGCAAGAGCCGGAAATTCGCAATCCGCGCATTTGTCCAACGGCAAGAGAGCCTTTCAACCAGGAGGAGAAGAAAGAAGAAATGAGAGGGAAAAAATACCTCAAGAGTGTTATGAAAGGCCAGAGAGACAAGATCACCGGGCTTCACACCGGCACGCCGAAGTTGAGCAGCAGCTTTCTCTATTGCACCATGAAACTCCCGATATGTCAGATGCGGACCTCCTGATACAATCAAGGCCAGATTCTCGCCATGCTGCTCTGCCGCGTGATCAAGTAAGGCCGTCAAGGTCAAGGCCGCCATATTCGCTTTGACACAACCAGGATCCACCAGACACAGACTTCAGCACTTCACTTCGATCCACGTTCTGCGCCTCTCTGTGTGTGTCTCTCTCTGTCTGATCAGCTCCCCCGAGAAAGAAAACCAATGCGTCCCTGATGAGCTTTCCAAGACTTGAAAGAGTACTCCGTCTCTGTAAATCCTTTCTCTCTTAATTTTCTTCCTCCGCTTCAGCTCCGATTCCCTCGCTTTTTCTACAGATGCATTGAACGGAACCTCCTTTTGTGCACAAGAAACGCAACAAGTACGCAAACGATTCTGCGCAAAAGCTGCTGGAGAGAGAGAGAGACTGAGAGAGGAGAGAGAGCGGAGGGTGGGGGTAGGGGGCACGGGGAACACGAGGAGAGGACCAGATGTTCGGCGGGGCCTCCCTTCGCAGCAGTCTTTAGTACTGCCTGACGTCAGCTTCGATACCAGACCATCGACAACCAGGCACGGGCCAGACGCTCGGCCAGGCCTCGCAGCAGCCTTGGGCACTGCCAGACGTCAGCGTTAGCCCCGGTACCAGAAAACATCAACCTCGGGACCAGACCGTCGTAAACCTCAAAACCGGACCCCATCAGCCTTGGGACCAGACCGCCGTGAGCCTCAGTACCAGACCGTCGTCAGCCTAGGTACCAGACCTACATGAGCCTTGATTCCAGACCGTCTTATTTGTTGCCTTGGAATATTACACCGGCTTATTATTGGCCGGAATATCACACCATCTTCATATTATTGTCCGGAGGCATGCGCATAGGTTGCATGTCTTATCTTTTTAGTTAATTTAATCCAGCAGAGTAAAATATAGAAATGTCAACCTCCTCAAAGGCGCCGTGGATGAAGGTCAAGATACCAGTTTAGGTTTCACCCCCGCCTTGTACGAGGACGGGCACCGTGGTAAAAAGTAAAAAGCCAGTATTCGGTGGGTATTTGATTTTGTTAATAACCACCCAGTTTGGCTTCCTACTTCCTACCCCAAAAGGGATTAGCTCTTTCTCTTTGTTGGTTCTTTTGCAGGTTGCATGTTTTTGAACCTTTTTTTGGTCTTTCCTTTTGTTTTCCATGTGATGCTTGTGGTCATTCATTTTTTATTGGATTTTTTTTTATCGTATTAATCAATATTTCAGAATTAAAGAATCATTACAGAAGGTCGACATAGATTTTAAGAACACAAAAAGCACAATCAGAAGCTTGAACTTTTTAACACAACACATCAAAACCATAAAGTTTGAACTTATTAATAACATAAGTAGAAGTTTGAACTTGTTAATAAAACATCTGAAAAACATAAAGTTTGAACTTATTAAGACAACACCTCAAAAACATAAAGTTTTTAAAACTTATTGAGACAACACTTAAAAACATAAACCTAAAGAGCATAGCTAAAAACTTGAACTGTTAAAACAACATTTCAAGAACAGGAAGAACACAATGTGAAGAAAAGACGAAAATTGTCCCAGTTCGGGCCCTTGGGTATGTTACTGATTTAAGTCTAGGCTAATGCCATGACAATCCAGAGGTAGAAGCTTTCATCCCTTTGTTGGAAGGGGTTAACTTCAAGTCTTAGGACATGGTTTGATATGGTCCTTTTTTTTCTGGAAGCACAGCAGCATACCGGACCTGACAAGCAGCCTCAAGTCAAGATTAGTGGCAGAGGGCTGGTAGGGCTTCTTGCATTTTTACCCATTAGTGGGTTTGAATCCGGAACCTTTTCATGATCCTTGGGGGTCCCTGGTATGGAATATCAAAAGGGCCATACTGGTACATGACTCCAACCTCGAGCCAAATTGTTAAAAAAACATTTCAACCATCGGCCAAAGAGTTAAAAAAGATTTCAACCTTAAGCCAATATGTATATGCAAAATTAATTTTTTCTTGGGATAAACTCTCTTGGCATGAGGCATTATAACATTAAGTCAATATACATGTATTATTATTATTATTATAAATATGTATTTGCATAAAAGATACAAAAATTCTTGGTCCAATGGCTTGGGGCTATTACAATTTGACCCAAGGTCATTGTCTTAAAGGGTGTGGGACATTTGTCTTGGGAGTGCATGACATTTGGTTTAATGGAACAAGACCTTTTGTCCTAATGGTGCGAGACCTTTGTCTTAAAGGTGCAAGACATTTGTCCTGATGTTGTTCTACCCAACATAGTGACTTTGAGACTATGAAAGTGCACCTGGGATGGTGGGCAATGACAAAAGAAGTTTTTTCACCTTCATAATCTGCCCGAAATTATTGGGCCAAAAAGTTTTCAAATTGCCCAAATTTTTTGAATCATGAAGATATTTTCAGAATGCCAAAACTTTTTGGGCAGAAATAAAAAATCTCTTCAACATTTATAAGGCGCATGTAATTATTGAACAGAATTATAATTCCCAAAATGCCAAAAAGTTTCAAGTGCTGGGAGTTTTTTAAACTGCCCAATTTTTTTGGGCCGAAATGAAAAAAAATCAACATTTATAACTTTCCCAAGCAGGCTAAAATTTCCAAAATTGCTCGAAATTTTTCCAAGCATCTTTAAAAAATAAAATCTCATGAATATTTCGGAGCATAGGATTTGTTGAATTCCCAAATTTTGAGCAAAAATGAAATATTTTCAACCTATATAATCTAACTGAAATATATTAGGTAGAATAAAGGTTCTCAAACTAATGAATATTTTTCAAGAATTCTCTAGAATGCCCAATTTTAAACCTTAAAAAAATATTTTTAAAAATCTAATTGTAAACCTCAATGCTAATTTTTTTAAAATCCTAAGTCAAAACAATAAAAAGATTCTAATCTGAGGCCTAAGCGCTAGGCCCAAGTGCTAAAAACATTCTAACCCCAAGCCAAAATGGTAATTTTTTAAAACCCTAAGTCAAAATAATAAAAAAGATTCTAATCCTTAGGCCTAAATAGATTATAACCCTTAGGCTCAAATAGATTTATCTTTAGGCCTAAAAAGATTATAAACTTAAGCCAAAATATTAAAAAAATTCTAACCTTAAGCTTCAATCTTAAAAGGATTCTAACCTTAGGCTTGAGCATTAAAAGCATTCTATTTTTAAACCAAAGTATTAATAAAGATTTTAACTACAGATTAAATTAGTTTTTAAAACATTAACCTTAGATGAAATTTCAACCAAAGATCAAAGTTTTTAAAATATTTAAACCATAAGCCAAAGTCTTAAAAAGGCCCAAGTGCCAAAAAGGTTCTAATCCCAAGTCGAAACGGTAATTTTTTAAAACTCTAAGCTAAAATAATAAAAAGATTTTAACCTTAGGTCAAATTTCAACCAAAGATCAAAGTTTTAGAAATATTTTAACCATAAGCAAAAAAAATTTAAAAGATCTGAGTCTACGCCAAATTGCTAAAAGATTTTAACCTTAGGCACACGTCATTATGTTTTGAGATGTACAATATTTGGTCTTCGAGACACTTTTTCATTTTATTTGTATGATGAGATGAATACAATTAAAAATACATCTAAGGTTGAACCATGAGCCAAACAAAACTATCCTAAGGTCCAATCTGAAATTGCTTCCAGTATTGCCCTTTAGATATTCATCACCCTCTGGGGTTTCATGGTCCATTTTGGGTATCATGAGACATGAAACATCAGAATTTGGGCACCAGAATTCGTGAAGTACTTGGAGAAAACTCCAAGGTACTTATTTTCAGGAATATATCCCTCCTTGAAAATCCAGAGGTACTTGTTTATTATAAGTGTAACAAGATCGTTTCCACTCTTAACACTTAATTGATGTGCGACCAACCCAGTGCCAAGTGACAGGAGGGAGTTGCAACCATATAACCTCCCAATAGCTTGAATTTTTTGTCACATTTTTAAAAAATCTGATGTGGTAGAGTCTGTAGGGAACTTCAACCTGAATCTTTTGATAGTCACAAAAATGTGTAATTTGGATGAGAAATGAAAAATCCTTATTGTTGAAAGTGCAATTTTGTGAGATATGGGCAACTTTCAAATTTTGATGTTTTTGGAGTATTTTGGTTCAGCTATGGTTAGTATTTGATTTAGCTACCACCATAGTTTAATGATCCTAAAACTTTTATAGTAGTTGGAAGGTGGGCATATGAGGTTAGTGGAAAAAAAGAAATTTAACATTTGGACTTGAGATGAGGTAGAAATGAGTGGTCAAAGTTGCACATACAATGGTCATTTACACACAAGAAAAAAGAAAAAGCAAGCTCTTTATTTTTACTCTTCTACTAGAGCATATTGTTGAGGCCCACCCAGTGTCTCCAAGAACCCTGGCAACTCCACTTTCAAAACAAAACTGGACTTTTCATAGTATTATGGGCAGATAACAAAACTTGAGGAGTTGGAAGGTTTTTCTCCATTTTCAAGCTCAATTTTTTTACTAAATAAGTTTGAGAGACAGATGGCACATCAGAGGAGCAAGAGAGAACAAGGAAGGTGTCCCTATAACATACAGGTGTCAGTTTTTGACCTGAGATAGTGTAGGTAGGAGTGCCAGGGAGGAGGTGGGACCATTCTGCTCCGTACTTAACTGTGAGGGTTAAGGAGTAGGTGTAAAAGCTCTCCCATTCTAGAGCTCTAGAACTACCTATGGTTAGGTTCAGGATAACCTTTCTTCTCCCATGCTTTGAGATGAATAAAGTCCATGGGTGGAAGATGCTCCCAAAGTGCAGGGCTGGACTCAACTATTGCCTTGTGGTAGGCCCCTTATTTTAGAATCCATCCCCCAGCCCCCA
>Ga0116229_10005493_pt1 | contig 20654 bp, 10 predicted proteins | sample S1TSphgellanicum_3_FD_87313 | JGI IMG/M metagenome (GOLD analysis project Ga0116229, IMG submission 87313) | Host-associated microbial communities from peat moss isolated from Minnesota, USA - S1T2_Fc - Sphagnum magellanicum MG | ecosystem: Host-associated > Plants > Peat moss > Unclassified...
GGGGGGGCACGGGCGGGGAAGGACCGGGCGGGGGGGGGGCTTTGGATATAATGTTTAGTTTATTTTCAAACCTTCACCCTACATAATAATATCATAAGTTGTGAACTTTATTAAATTTATAAATTTTTTTATACTTTGGTGGGGATCTTATGAAAATTTTAACATACAGTCATGTGTAAAATTATGTGATATAATCATCAATTATGTGTTTTGATGAGTAAGGAATGTGTCTAAATCCAACCATAAATATATTGCTTTGACATGAAAAAATCATTGAACCAACAATGAATTATTGAGATGACACACACACAACAAAATTATGGATGGACTTCATGTACAACATGTTGTGAAGGTAATGGAACACATATATATGAAATGGCAAGATCTTGCACAATCAAACATTAAAAGTTGTTGGCAATTTCCATTTATGGTTTCAATATCTATTCTGACATTTTTCACTAACAATCCACTTAACTTGTTGTAACCTAACATTATAGTTGTGATCAAAGTTGGGGCAAAACAAAAGCAAACCTGTTCAGAAACATGTTAACAAAAAATCAAGGCATGACATGAACCAAAGAAAGTGAAATGTGCATTTTCAAATCAAGTGGGAGTTGTAAAGGAATGAGTTGAAAACACTATAGAAATCTTCAAATTGGATTCCCACTTTGGAGTAAGGAGTCCCAATTCTTTAAGGTGAAGTTGAGAAAACAAAACATGTTCAAATTAAATATTTTGATATCATTTGAAAGGTATCAATAAAAGCTATAAGAATTGGTCTCACATTGCCACAAAAAGAAGGAAAATTTTGTGTTATTTAAAATAGTTATGAGGGTTTGAAGGGTTGAGACAAAACTACATAAAATAACTCCTAACCATTGGGACATTAATTTGGAAAGGAAAATATGTTTGATTAATGAAATTAACATGTAGTTGGAAAGTTTGATTTAACAATACAAAATATTTCTACTACCAAAAGGGCCAAGGTGAAGGTGAGTAAATGTTGACGAGTTTGGCTAGGACCAACCATTGGTAAATGCATGCATGACAACTTAAAGTCAAAAAAGGCAAGGATAGAAGAAGACGAACTTTCAAAAAAAGAGCTTAGCCTTACATAAGGTCAACAAACTAAGTTTAAGAAAGAAAAGATGGTGATTTAGGATGTAATCAAGGAATTATGGAATACATAAGAAATGGAAGATGTGCCACTATAATTATAAATTAATTTTTTTATGATTACCCATCACAAAATAATGACCTAATATCCGCAAGGTTGTGGACAAATCAAATTGAAGAACAAAATGTTAAAGCAATCTTTTCACCAAGTTGGTTAATGCAACTTAGATGAATTGGGGTCTATCATGTTAGCTAATGTCATTATGGGCATATTAGACACCTTATAAGGTGACAAGTTAACACATGTTGTTTAAGTTGGTTCAGAATGCACAACCCTTATTATGTTAAATAATCCTTGTGAGAACCCAACCTTGAATAAACCCAACATGGATTGTAAATTAAACCATTGTTGAATAAAAATATCAACAAGATGGTGAAAAAAGATGAAGTCTTTTGATGAAAGGAATTTGGTTTTACTAATGCAAAAGGGACTAAGTATTAAAAGTGTCAAATTTAAAATGCCATGGAAATTTTTTTAATTTCAAGTGCAAAGGACTTATAATGATAACATTGGTTGATTATCATATTTGGGAAATAATGATGTTAAGAAAGTTGATATTACTAATTTGATTATTGTGATTATCTTTACAATGATGTTTGTAATGGTTTGCTTCAAGGCAATAAAAAATCCAATGGCCACACATTGAAATATAGCTAAACAAAAAGTTTGAAGTTCCCAAATGACATATGTCAAATCAAAATTCTGCATTGGATGGAATTGGAATAATTTTATCAAGTTCAAAGAAAAAATTAAACCAAAATTTTGAAGTTGTGTTGGGAGGTTATTCCAAAGAATGGTTATTAATGACCATCCCTATGTTTGTGAAATGGCATTAGTGGCAAAAACCATTGTTGATTCATGATTTTGTAGTGGAATGTAAACCCAAGGCACACTCCTTAGTTCTAAAAGTAAAAAAAAGGTGAGAACTTTAAGATGGGACTAGGACAAGCTCCTAGGTCGAGCTTATGGTCAAATCATATTACATAAATCAAAAAGAGAAATAGTTAATGTAATTTAAAGCCAAGATGGTGCACGAACAAACCACATGTTAATTTGTATTCACAAGGGACACTAGGGTTTGGACTTGAGAGGAGTCACCTCTTTCCTCCTTTTTGATAGTATAATCTTTAATTCTATGCAAGGGTTACATCAAAATGATGTGTTGAATATTCCAAGATTTGTAATTGTGAGTTTTGAAATTGTTAATTTATGAGTTTTGCCATTTTGGGCTTCATAACTTTCCCATTTCACCTTCAATGGAAAAGTTGTAACCCTTGAAAAGAACTTTTCAAAAATATAGTGATCTTTTTAATTAAAACTTATTTGACCCCTTTGTTGGATGATTGAATGGTTAAGAATAAATTTTGTGGTTTGAATATCAACATTTCAAATGGGTATAACTTGTGTTTCAAGACTTTAATGTGACAACATGACCCATTGTAGCCATCTACTTTTCAAGACCTTTCCAATGGTCTAAAAGGATATTATTTTGTATATGATTTGGTCCCCCAAACCTTGCTCCAAAAATTCAAAGTGTTCTAACATAATTCCCAATTTTCATAGTAAAAATTGATTTGGGTGGGACTTACATTCTTGTATTCCCACACTTGTGCAAGTGTGTTCGAATCCCAAAACCATTTGGCCTATCTTTCAACTCGTTTTCCTTCTCATGCCTCAACCTTGGTTACATGCCAAGGCTAGGGTTGTGACATTTAATATATAGTAGAATGTCATTACTGAATATTAATGTAGCCAAAAGCAGTCGTCAAGTTCCAAAGTATTCAAATAACTTCAATTTGTGACTCAAAGTTATCACACCTATTCACAAGCTATGACATTGTAAACTTAGGTTGTAATGAAGGCAACATGTACTAATGAATGGTACCATCTTAAACATTTGGGAATGAAGTTCAAATTTGGCCTTTATTGCAAGTCCTTAGTTTAGACTAACAAATTAAAGGAATGAATGATCATTATAAAAGAACATTGTTTTCATAAGTTTTGCCTTGAAAATGATAAGAATTATATAGAAAATAAAATGCCAAAATAACACGAATCTAATTAAACCCAAGCTAGGTATAAAAAAAAAATGAATACACGAATCTTATATGAAAGAAAAACACTTCACATTTTCCAATTATTAAAAGAAGCAATGGTTTTGGGTTAACGAAGTAGAAGGTGACAAGGAAGTAAAAGGGCCAACTATCAAGGTAGGAGCATCATAAGCCGTGAGTTTTGTATGTTAAGACCTAGGGTGGGTCCTAAAAATCGTGCATTATTGTTAGTAATATTATGATTTCAAATAGATCATGATATAAATTTATTTTTAATGTGGTAAAATTGAGCCCTATAATGTGATTGAAAGACTTAAAGTTGCATTTAGTTTCATGTTCTTAAGTAGGTGCATAGGAAAATGTAATTAAATACAACTTATGGCATATTAGTAATTGATGTATGCTCAAATTTGAAATTATGAAAATCAAGTTTGTATCAAGGAACTTGTGTGTAAAGGAACATAGTGTTTTCTAATGTATTTTAAACAATGTCAAACATTTGAAGCATTGGGGCTTTGATATTTCCCTTCTCCAAATTGGCATTCAAGTCTTGTTCATTTGAAAAACATTTATTTCCAAATTTGGCACATGTGGCCTTGGTGTTAAGAACTTTGTTGAACTATATTACGGATTCATGAAGATTCAAAGTTCTTGAACCAATTTTCATGGGGTGGCATATTGACAACATTGGGCTACCTTGGCACAAATGTTACAAATTTGTAACTAATTCAAAATAAATTCAAGAATGTGATTCCACTTGGATTGAGTTTCAAAACAACTTGTATTTCAAGGAAAATAAATCCATATCAAAGCTAAACCCCATTTTGGTTACACAATGATTCCAATGATATTTTTATCTTATATCATATGAAATGTTTTCAAGAAGAAGGAACCATTTTTTTGCACTATACATGACTTTAAAAACAACTATTAATTTTTTAATGCTAGTTTGTTTTTAGAAGAAGGAATGTTTGACAAATTTAATTTGCATAAAAATAACTCCTTCACCAATCCAAATTTGAATATTGGGAATCATCTATTGGGAGAAGTTTAAGTGCATCAAACAACATATTCAAAAGGGATCATTTTGGGTTTTCAAGGAAACTAACCGAAAGGAAATCAATAATGATTTCGACAAGAGTTGGACAAGAACATGGAAATGATTTTAAACAAAGTGTGAAGGAAGGTTTGACCAAATTGCAATCAAGAAATAACAAGTGTGAAGGAAGGTTTGACCAAATCACAATCAAGAAATAACAAAGTGTGAAGGAAGGTCACCAACTTTCAATCAAGACACAATTTTAATCATTGAAAAAAAATTCCACATTTGTATTATCTATGATAAAACTGATTTTAATGTAAATATTAAAAAAATATTATCTAACCATTTATAGTTACATTAATTTTTTGTATTACAATTTTGGTTATTAAAAATATGAAATAAATAAATTATAAAATTGGCTATGTACTTGAACCATGTATAAAAATATGGTGATTACAAAAAATGAATAATTTTCGAATTTTGATTTTAAAAATCCCCAAAAAATTAGTTCAATGCAAAATTTTGCACAAGAAAAAGGTTTCCTTTGACATGAATAAATGGGTTAAAACATTTGTCTTTCTTGTCCATGCCACATGATGATGCAAAGCCCTCCTATTACACTTGTAAAAATACAAAAATAAATTATAAATTAAAATCATTGAATAAATTTTAGTGAACTTATGATCCCCAAACATCAATTATTAAAACATGACTTGGGACATGATGTATGCATGTTGCATGATGTGGACCATTTGAGGTAGCCTCTTTGGCCCTTTTTCCCACAATCATAAATGGAGTCACTTGTATTATTGTGGATACAATTAAAAACCTACTCAAGTGTGAACACCATCAACTTTGAAGTACTATACCTATGCCCCATTGTTGATTAAATAATATGCTTGCCACCTACTAATACATTGCGTTTTAACAACCACACCATCAACAATTACACAAAAAATTAACAACATTGTTCAACAAAAATCGGTAGGGTGTTGATTATGATGATTATGTTAAAGGGAAAATTTCTAATTAGAATGGCACAATGCTCTGACATTCTAAAAAACCTTTGGCCAATAAAATAAATAGTGTTAAAGTTGTCCATTTGGAATGAACTTTCCACCTTTGAAACAATTATGTTAGGTTTGTATTGTAGAATATTCAATTTTTTGTAGGATTTGATTTGTGGTTGGAACTTAGTTCATTATGAATGGGGTTCACTATTTTGTGTGTTGGGGGGGGGGGGTATCTTTAAGGTGTGGCTTTGGAGTCTCATCTTTTGTGTTATGAGATTTGAGAGCACATTAGAGGATTGAGAAGCATGATTGACACTAAGTTTGTGATTTGTGTGTATGTTTCATGTGTGACTTTGTTAGTTTCAATAATGTTGGGTGCCAATTTAGTAATGCATAACAAATAAAATAAAATCATGTTGTTAATAGTGACCTAAAAGGAAGGAAAAAGTTCATGGCATTTTTGCTTGTCAAACATATTTAAAGTTGATTAATGATTTGGAAGGTGTATGGCAAGGATGGTTAAACCCCTATCAAACCACATGATTTTTTCTCATCTTTAGAAGGTTCACATTCCAAAGGAAGCATAGGCTAGTTTTTTATAACATAGGGTATGACTACAAATTACCTTGAACCTTTATAATGCTTTTGCAAGGTAGATGGGGTAGATGGAATTGGCAAGGATGTATATTGTTTCATGTTGAACTCATTATCATTCAATTATAGATAATTTATCTTTTGAACTATTATCACTAATTACTTTCTAATTCACTATTGTGAAGATTCAATAATCCAATGATAGTTTATACACTTTGTGTTTTAGCACATGAACTATCATAAATTTGATGGTGATGAGAGGGAAGCCATATAAGAACATTTGCCAATGTCATTAAAGAGTTCATCTTCGACAAAACCCATTTACAACATCACTTCCCATGTGCTTACTTTTATCACATTAAAATGTTGTGCATTGTTGCAAACATCATGTCTTTGAAATTTATTGAAATTTTTGAGATCCAAAATCACAAGGCAAAGCTATTATTTTTTTATGTTTTTATTTTCATTTGTGGGTGATTTTTTGCAATCACATCGCTCAAACAATATAATGTGTTGTATCCATTGGAGTCAATGACCTTTTGAGCTTATTAACTTTCCAAGGCATTTAATTTTACAAAACACATCACCATCCATGGGATTGATCCAATGTATGTTGATGATACCATGTATTTTTTTGAGATTCATCATCTTCAACATCATACTTATATATATATATATATATAGATATATATATTCCAGAAATTTTGAAAATTTCGGGACTTCCACTTGGGAGTCCCGAGACAAAATGCCATTTGGATGCTGGTCCCATGGCCAACCACAGAGTATACTATAAGGGGGAAGGTGGTGGCTTCCCCCAAGTTTGGGCCATGGTGAGTCTTGTGAGTCTAAGTTTGCATGTGGTTCGTCTTAGCACCAAAAAGTGTTCTAGCTATGCACTAACCAATTTGTGGTTTGGTTTGTGTAGGTCCGTGTGAGTGATTGATCGCTTGTCATTCTTCCTAGTCCCATCCCGGAGGTCCAGCATGCCCTTCTACCCCTAGGGAGAGTGCCCCAACTCCTTACTCTTTCGTTGTTTTCATTTCAGACTCACATTTGAGTCTATCAAGAAGGTTGGGAGTGCGTCACCAAAACAACAAGGCTAAATACAACTACTCTTCATATGAAGGGGAGTGTTTTGATGTTGTATGGGCTATCATACATTTTAGGCCCTATCTTTATGACACCAAGTTCACTTTGTATACCGACCACCAGCCTATCAAATGGTTGATGACCAACGACAAGCTTGTTGGTAAGTTAGCTCATTGGGTGCTTATACTTCAAGAGTATGAGTTCAAGGTTATTCACCGACCTGATATTACACATTAGAACATGAAACCATGTCGTGGAAACCCTTCATTACCTTTGAAGATTTCTTAGAAACTAGGCAAGACTTCAACTAGATTCCAACAATACATGTATCTTATGCATCTAGTTATCTTGCACTACTACAATGTAACATGGTTGAACATCCCATTATGGATATATGGGAGGATTTGGACACTGAGGTTTCTTCAACATGGGGAATACCCTCCCCAAGTTACATCAAATCATCGAGATTACATACAATGGTCCAAACACTACTCATGGAAGGATAATCACCTCGTCCGATGCTTACCACAAGGTAACATAGTGGTTCGTCCACCACATGAATGGCCTAGTCTTATTCAGAAGGTACATTCGGAGCTTGGACATTTTGGAATTAAACATATTTATAGCCTACTCGCTCCTCATTACCATTAAAAAGGTATGTATGCTCAAGTCCAAAACATCATTACTAGGTGTGAACAATGTGATAGAGTGAGAACTTCCTTCTCCTCTTGATAGTTCATGCTTTTTCCACTCCCTATTCAAGGCATGTTCTATTTGACGCATTCCCAACTCCTGAAAGAACTCAAATGTGAGCCCAAGTAGAAAGCAGCGGAAGAGGGAGGAGTCGGAGCACGCTCCCTAGCTCACAATACTTTGAGGGGTAGAGGGGCGTGTTGGAGCTTCGGGATGGGACTAGGAAGAGTTGACAAGCTTCACTCACTCACACGGGCCTGCACACAACCCACACAAAGTGGTTGGTGCATAGTTGGAGCACCCTTGGTGCTAGGACGAGCCACGGGCAACACGGACACACAAGACTCACCACGGCCCGGACTTGGGGGAAGCCACCACCTTCCCCCTTATAGTATACTCTATAGCTTTCCACGGAGGCTACATCCAAATGACTATTTTTCCCGGGACTCCGGAGTGGGAGTCTCGGAATCCCGCCAACTGGGACTCCCGTGACTTTGGAGCCCCATAACTTTGCGAGCAGACCTTCGATTGAGGTGCGTTCTAAAGAAAAGTTATAGCTCTTGTCGAGAGCTTTCCAAGGATATGTGGCACACCCCCTGCAGCTAAATGAATCGGGTCGATTCCCGACTTTTTGTGGTCGGGAGTCAAACTGTCAATTTGACTCCCAGCCCTTCTTTTGGCCATAACTTACGTTTCAGATGTCCAAATGAGCAATGCGAGCCCATTTTAGACATCTAAGTTGCAAGAGCTTTTCAATGATATAAAGAACGCCACAATCCATTTAGTTTTGACCCCTGCAATTGCTCTCTGAAGTTTCGGAAGTCCACCGGGACTCCATCTCCCAAAGTGGGAGTTGCCTTGGGAGTGTGAGGGTTCACTCCCTCATACTCCCTCACACTTTCTTACACTCCCGGGAGTATGACTCCCCAGCTTCCTCTTGGCCTGCAACCTTGCAATGCCTTTGCTTTGATTTTCGGGCTTCCTTCCTCTTAGCCCGCACCCTTGCAAGCCCTTTGCCTTGGTCACGAGCCCAAGGCTAGGGTTGTGACACTCTCCCCCACTAGAAGAAGAGGTCAATGTCCTCATTGACACTTAGATTTTCTTTCAACAATTGCAATTGCTTTCTTTTGGATCCTTGGCCATCAAATGCCGACTTTTGCGGTCGAACCTTGCCTCAAGCTAACTTAGGCGTCCCCAAGTTTCCAACACTTTCTTGGCAAGTCCAAGGGTGTCTCAAAAGAAACCCTTAACCAGTGTTTCGTAAAAAGACCTAAACTAGCCTAATTGACAAAACCCTCATTTGGGAGGCCATTCTTCCAACCTTCCCCTCATGAGGAACTCAAACCAAGCCTAATCTTGACCTAAGCTACTTGACATGACTCCTTTCCCAATCTTGCGCCTTGATCACAACAATCAAACCTAACTAAAGGTATGCTTATCAAGGTACGAGAAGCAACGTTTAGGCTTTGCAAAAGCCTAAGTCCCAAGCTACGCGATTATAGTACGCGAATGGGGTCATGACTTCCCGCGTTGGCCGCCACTACCAACCAACCCTTTGGGATGCACTTTGGGTATGTGCATGTCCCCGCAAGCTCACCTTGCTTGCCTCCTCTTTTGGGACCAAGATTTCTCTTAGCCCCCAAGTAGGAGTCCGATTTTGATTTGGGCTTACGCAAGAGAGTTCCATTTGTCCATGCCATTTGACAACCCCTTTCTATCATATTCACTATGTTTGTGATGCAATATCTTGGAAGTCTTTAGCCTTTATTTCACTTGCAACTTGATATGGTACATTTGTGTAACTTTCCGCCCCCTAAAAGAAAGGTGATGTCCTCATCACGCTCTATGTTTCCTTTGCTTTTTTGCTGGTCTATTGTGGAATTCTTCTATGGCTTCTTGGGCATGTTCCATGTCGGACTCATTCACCCAAGATGCCTCTATTGGATGGTATCCTTTCCACTTGACCAAGTACTCCCGCTCTCACCCCCTTATTTGCCTTGACTTGAACACGGCCTCCATTTCAAATTCCGATTCATTATGAACCAAATCCGGAAGGGGCCTTGAGTTGTGTTTTCGATCGGGCCTTGAGGCATCATGGGTGACCGGCTTCAAAAGCGAAACATGAAATATGGGATGAACCTTAAGATTTTCCGATAGTTCTAATTTGTAAGTGTCGAGAAATTTCTTTTCCAACACTTTGAATGGACCCGCATATGGGCCCAAGAACTTGTGGTTCAAACCTTCGAGCAACAGGAAATTTTTGATGTTCAACCACACTTCGTCCCCTTCTTCAAAATTCACCTCTCGTCGGAACTTGTCTGCAAAGTCTTTGTACCTTTTATGCGCCTTCTCAAAATTGGCCTTGGCCATTTCCCATAAACGTCGCCTCTCTTCATCAAGTTGTGTGACCATGGGCATTTCTTCACTTACATCACTTGGGGGGTTGTCCAACCCAAGTTGTGGCCACAATTGGTGACTTGCCTGTCACCATTTGAAATGGGGTGGCCCCCATTGTCGAATGCTTCGAGTTGTTGTAACAAAACTCAGCCAACTCCAAATGGTCCACCCAATCTTGTTGATCCACCGCCACATAATTCTTTAGGAATTGTTGGATCACCAAGTTCACCCTCTCGGTTTGTCCATCCGTTTGGGGTCGGAAGGAGGTCTCATCTTGAGCTCCGTCCCCATGCGCTTCCACAAGGCTTTCCAAAATTTGCTTGTGAACTTCGGGTCTTGGTCCGACACAATGTCCTTTGGGAGGCCATGATGCTTGAACACGTGGATGAAAAACAACCTTCCCGTCTCTTGGGCCGTAGTACTTTCCTTGGCGGGAATGAAGTGTGCCATCTTGCTAAATCGATTAACCATCACCATGATGGCATCAAAGCCCTTTGAGGGGGGCAAGTTTACCATGAAATCCATGGACACACTTTCCCACGGCCCTTCCGGAATGGGTAATGGTCGCAACAACCCGGCTTGCTTTTTATTGACTACCCAATTTTGTTAGCAAGTCAAGCAAGTCTTCACATATTCTTCCGCATCCTCTTTCAAGTTGGGCCAATAGTAGGACCTCTTGAGGAATGTGGTGGTGCGCTTTGCACCACCATGGCCCGCAAGCGGTCCATCATGACATTCCTTCAAAAGTAACTCCCTTATCCTTCCTTCCGACACATAGAGTCGTTTTTGTTTGTACCACAATAGTCCATTTTGCAAATGGAAGTGGGACTTGGCTCCATTTTGGATGCTTTGCCTTGCCTCCTTAGCAAAAGCATCCCGGTGGTTTGTTAGTTTAACTTCCTTTTGAAGTTCCGTCTCTCCCACATAAACCACTATAAGTTGGTGTTTTCGGCTCAAAGCATCGGGGACTATGTTCTCCTTTCCCGGCTTGTGCCGGATGTCCACATTGAACAAGGCCAATGTGTCTTGCCACCTTACTTGTTTTGATGACAATTTGGGTTGAGTGGTGAAGTACTTCAAGGTCACATTGTTGGTCCACACCACCACATCTTTGGAGCCTATGTAGTGGCCCCAAGTCTTGAGGCAATGTATGACCGCCAACATTTCCTTCTCGTGTGTTGGCCACCTTCGCTCCGTCTCACTCAACTTCTTGCTTTCAAAGGCCACCGGCCTTCCATCTTGCACTAGGACTCCTCCTATGGCAAAGTCGGAAGCATCGGAATGGATCTCAAAGTCCTTGTCAAAATCAAGCAACTTCAACATGGGCGCCTTCACCAAAATGCATTTTAAGGTCTCAAAGGCCTTGTTGCATGCCTCCTCCCATTCATAAGTCCCGGATGACTTCTTCAAAAGGTTTGTCAAAGGTGTGGCTATCTTTGCAAAATTCTTGATGAACTTGTGATAATAAGAAGCCAATCCTAAAAAGGACCTTAAGGCGGGAACGGACCTAGGTGGTTCCCAATCCAAGATTGCCTTCACCTTGTGGTCATCCATTTTCAAACCTTCTTGGGTGATCCTATGCCCAAGGAAGTCCACTTCCGAGACTCCAAACTCGCATTTTTCAAACTTGGCATACAACTTGTTTTCTCTCAACCTTTGGAACACCTTTCGAAGGTGCTCCACATGCTCCTCCATGGAGTTGTTATAAACCAAAATGTCGTCTATGTAGACGACCACAAAGTCATCAAGCCACTTTCGGAAAATGTCATTAATGAGGGTGCAAAATGTGGCGGGTGCATTGGTGAGCCCAAAAGGCATCACCAAGAATTCATATGAACCATACATTGTGTGGCAAGCGGTATTTTCTTCATCCCCTTGTGCAATTCAAATTTGGTAATACCCAGAACGTAGGTCAATCCTACTAAACACTTTGGCTCCTGAAAGTCGATCAAACAAGTCATCAATCCGAGGTAATGGATATCGATTCTTCATGGTCACCTTGTTGAGGGCTCTATAATCCACACACATCCTTAAAGTCCCATCCTTCTTGTGAACAAAAAAGACGGGGGCCCCATATGGTGACTTGCTAGGCTTGATGTATCCCTTTGCGAGGAGTTCTTGGAGTTGAACCTTAAGCTCTCTTAACTCCTCATGGTTCATTCGATATGGGGCCTTGGCGGGAGGTGCCACTCCCGGCATCACCTCGATTGCATGGTCAACTTGTCTTCTCGGGGGCAACTCATCGGGCAACTCTTCGAGCATCACATTCAGAAATTCTTTTAACACTTGCTTGATGCACTTGTGGGGGCTCACCACTTTGGTGGCTTCCCTAGGTTCAAACCCATCTAGCACCCGCATGACACACAACATGCCATACCCTGCTACGCATTCTTTTTCCAAGTTTTTCCCCAACATCAAGTGGATGGTGGTCTCACCCACACTAGGCACTTCATGTGCTTTCACTCGCACGATCCCATTCTTGGATGGGATCCTAACTAGCCTATTGTGTCGTTCTATGAGCACATTGTTTTGTGTGATGAATTCCATTCCCAAAATGCAATCCATTCCCCTTAAGGTGGAAATTAACAAGTCCACATTGCCTCTCCAATTCCCTAATTAGAGGGGCACATCTTTTGCTTGTAACTTGGTGGGATGGGGAATCCCATCCGCAAAGTGCACCTCGATGGGTGCCTTGAGCTCCTCCAACGGGAGCTCCATTCTTTGGGCACTTTCTTGGGTTATGAAGTTATGGGAAGCCCCTTAGAAGCCCCATTTTCCAATTTGGGTTTGGGGCAATCCTTGGAGTAATGGCCCACTTCATTATAATTGAAACATGATCCCTTAGGTTTCCCACTAGCATCTCCCTTGGGTTGGCTCCCTTGAAAGGAGCCCCTTTCTTCACAAAATTTTCCTTGGGTTTAAAACCCGAGCCTTGGAATTGTTTGGGTTTTTCCCCCTTTGAGGTGTCTTGGCCTCGATTCCATTCCCCTTCATGGTGTGCCTTCTTATGAGGGAACTTGCTATCCCTTTTGAATCCGGACTTCTCACCTTGCCCCACATCCGAGAAGCCTTTCACTTTCATGATGGTTTCGGTTAATGAGGCGGGCCAATTCTCTTCAAGCTTGCACTTGGCCTAAGTTGGAAGCCCCATCACAAAGTGGCACAGCCGATCTAACTCATGCATATGCCTAATTTCAAGCATGAGTTCGTAATAAGCCCTCACATATTGACGCAAGTTGTCATTGCTTGCATTCACAAGGTCACAGAGTTTGCACCTTGAAATGTAGTCGAAATTCTTGGGAATGAATTCCAACTCAATACGCTCCTTGAAGAATTCCCATGTGTAACCATGGGTCTTCCCTTCTTCTTGCCTCACAGTCCTCCACCATGTGGAGGCATAGCCCTTCAAATAGGATTGGGCCAGTTCCACAGCCGAGTGCCGACCAACCTTAGCGGCATGGAGGTAATCTTCCATTTCCGCAAGCCAAGCATCCACAAGCTTTCGGTCCCGGGCCCCATCAAAATTCCTGGGCCTAGCGGGCTTGAACTCCACACCTTTGGATGATCCTCCCTTGAGGGTGGCAACCAATTCATTGTAATCGGGCCTATTCATTTTGAGTAGGACCTCCAATTGTTCCGGGGTGAAGAGCACTGCATTGGTTGCTCTTCTTCACTTTCATGGTCCTTATGGCTATCACGGTCTTCTTCACCTTCGCAATCCTTTTGTTCTCCCCCCCCTCATGACTTGGGGTGGAACATCCGGATCTTGGGTGGGTTTTTCCACCACGGTCTCTTGGACTACCTTGCGAAACTTATTTGGTGCCATCGAAACTCCCCAATAAGTGGATCGAGCTCTCCCAGAGCTCTAATACCAAATGACGCACTCCCAACTCCTTAAAGGGCTCAAATGTGAGCCCAAGTAGAAAGCAGCGGAAGAGGGAGGAGTCGGAGCACGCTCCCTAGTTCATAACACTTTGAGGGGTAGAGGGGCGTGTTGGAGCTTCGGGATGAGACTAGGAAGAGTTGACAAGCTTCACTCACTCACGCGAGCCTGCACACAACCCACACAAAGTGGTTGGTGCATAGTTGGAGCACCCTTGGTGCTAGGACGAGCCACGGGTAACACGGACACACAAGACTCACCACGGCCCGGACTTAAGGGAAGCCACCACCTTCCCCCTTATAGTATACTCTGTAGCTTTCCACGGAGGCTACATCCAAATGGTTATTTTTCCCGGGACTCCCGCGTGGGAGTCCCGAAATCGCGCCAAATGGGACTCCCGCGACTTTGGATCCCCATAACTTTGCGAGAAAACCTTGGATCACAATTCCGTCTGAAGCAAAGTTGTAGCTCTCGTCAAGAGCTTTCCAAGGATATGTCGCACGCCCCCTGCAGCTAAGTAAATCGGGTCGATTCTCGACTTTTTGTGGTCGAGAGTCAAACTGGCAGTTTGACTCTCGGCCCTTCTTTTGGCCATAACTTGTGTTTCAGATATGCAAATGAACAATGCGAACCCATTTTAGACATCTACGTTGCAAGAGCTTTCCAATGATATAAAGAATGCCACAAGCCATTGGGTTTTGACCCCTGCAATTGCTCTCTGAAGTTTTGGGAATCCACCGGGACTCCATCTCTCAAAGTGGGAGTTGCCTTGGGAGTGTGAGGGTTCACTCCCTCATACTCCCTCACACTTTCAAACATTCCCGGGAGTATGTGATGTGACTCCCGGGCTTTTTTCCTCTTGGTCCGCAACCTTGCAACCCCTTTGCCTTGGTCGCGAACCCAAAGCTAGGGTTGCGACATTATGCATTTTATATATATGTGCGTGCACTTCTTTTTGGTTAATTAGTTTTTTTTTGGTAATTAACATTTGACTGGTTTTAATCTTTTTGTTCAATAGAATTTGCTATGGATTTACACCCTTACAACATCGTACGTCATGACACTGCACGTCACGATAATTGTCATGCTCGTATGCATGGCCTCATACATGACAGCCAGTTACGGGCATGCTAATCATGCCTTTTAGGGTTAATGTACGTTCTTAGGTTATTGTACGTTATTAGGTGTTTTTAGGCTTATGGCTTGTTTAGGGTTTCAACTTGTTGACGGCTATATAAAAAGCCAAGCTCTTCCCTTCTCTTGTTAGTTTTTCTAAAATTCCTTTATCAGGGAGAGTTTCCTCCATAGTCTGACTAGATTTCTAGATGCTCACGGTAGCTATTACACGGCCACCGTTTACATATACTACATTTTTTTTCTCCTTCTTTGCAATTTGATAATACATGAGAATTTCATCTTAGCCTCCTCTTGTGAATTGTATATATATCTGCGTACATCTCTTTTTGGTTGATTAGTTTTTACCTTTGACTGGTTTTCATCTTTTTGTTTAGTAGAGTTTGTTATGGATTTACACCCTTACGACACCATACGTTACAACACTACACATCATGACATTTATTCAAAAATGATTAAATTATTATTTTTGACTTATTGGGGCAATTATATTCATTTTTCATAACAAGTTGCAAAAAAAATCATTCAAAAAATCATTCATATGAAAAAGTTATTTTGGGGAGAAATGACATGCAAAATTAATGTAAAGTAATGTTTGTGGCTCCTTTGAGTGCATTTTGACCCATTTTCTAGTGTGAATGATTTTGTGTGTGTTTGTTTGAGGTACATTTCTAGAATATTCACCACATCATTCAACAAAGTCACTATGGTGGCCTAAATCATGACAACATTGGTTCAAGAGTCATGTTTGACCTTTTCCTTGCCATTGACAAGTGAGTGTGCTTCTTTTGTCCACCTCTCTTGGTTGTTTTCTTGCTAGAATAAGACTCGATTTAGGACTTTCACACAAATGATTGAAACTCAAGTTCAATAAACAACTCATTGCCAATTGATTATGCCCTAATTTTGGCAACTTCAAACTTCCCTTATTACTAAATCTTGAACTTCTCATCTAGATGCATGCACTTCTACAAAACATGCCCATCCATCACATCATAATACTCTGAAAATTCACACATTGGGTCAAGCTCGAGCCAAAATTGTATGTCGAAACCCTACACCAATGAGCATTTCCCTATGGGGATAGCCAATAAACAATAATTCATTAATTGAAAAGATTAATAATTTGTAGACACACTTGTGTCTACGACCAATTAGAGAGCTTCATTGTAACATTAGGGTGTTGCCCACATATTGTTTGTCACCATAATTTGGAATTATTTAATGTTTTAATGTAAGGTAAGGCCAAAAGTATAGGGCATTACCCTAACAAGGGGTTATGTAAGGTCGTAGCCAAGCATGGTCCTACTTCAGTAATGCCTTCAACCAAGGGCCTTACCCCACAAAAAGACCTACTAAAATTTACAAAAAAATGGATACCTCTGAAAATAGAATATCATGCTAGAAAAATGAGAGATACCTCCATAAATTGAAACGCCTTTTAATTTATTAGAAGCCAAATTTTGGTGTAAAACATGTCATCTAAGTACCTTAAATTTTTTTTGGCATTTCCTCATGATTTGTTAGCTTCTCAACATGTATTACAATGTGACACATAATCAATGTAAATGAAGCACATCACTTTGTTGAACACAAAAATCAATCAACAAGTATGATCCAAAATCCTTTTGCTTAAAAAAGATCTTGGACCAACTTGTGTGTCATTATTGAAAAAGGCATGATGGAGGGAGAAAGATCTATTTATGCAACAAATTGTAGTGTCGTTTGAGAACAAATCAAATGCCTTGGGCTACATACGTCCTAATATGTACTAATGTCCAAAACAATGCACAAGAATGTGTACTCATGCCAACATAGGAGGTGGTTGCCATTGGATCATGAATTCTAATTTGGCTTAGTTGTTTTTGATGGGGTTTGAGAGGATAGAAATCCTCCACCAAGGGTGAATGTTACAAATATTATTACCCATGCTAACACCCGAACTCAATGGATTACAAATGGTGGGTAGCTTGCAAAAGATGACCTTGCAAGGAAGATTGGAGTGAAGTGCTTGTCCATTTTGTTTAGACTAGATTATTGGAAGGTACAACACATTAACATGGGCATTCCACTAATGAGTTGTTAGAAGACCATTGTGCTTCCAATATCCAGTCATTAGTGGACCATTATGCTCCCAAAAGTCAGTCACTATAGGCTAATAAACATGCTTCTAATAGTTGGTGACTAAAAAACCATTATGCTTCTAGTAATGGGTCACTAGATCAAGACCACTTCTTATCCACTTGTGAATTACTAAAGGACCTTTATTGTTCCACTAGAAAATAACTACTTGTCAATTATGATTCCATTAGGGAATCGGCTTAAGGTCAAGATGGTTGAATGGAATAATTCCATGATAAACATGGTCACTAGTTAAATGAAGTGGGTTGATGCATGTAGGAATTGCCTATTTGAAATATGTTGGATGTAATGCCCATGGATTGGAATGTGTCTGACAACTTCCTAAAATATTTATCTAGTGAAAGGGACATTGTGGAGGTGGGGAAGGATTGGAAGAGGCAGGTGTACAACAACACTTATGGTTACGAAGGAGGGCTAGAACTACAAATTTCTTCAAACCAACAACCCCAGTTGTGTTCACACAAGATGAAAACAAGTCATTCCTTGATTTTGTGACAAGCATTTGTGCTCCAACATGATATTTAACTATATTTTAAAAGCATGTCGGTCCAAAAAGGTTGTTTGCCATGAAAAGCCATGACCACCATGTCATGGTACAACAAATACTACTACTTGCAATGCGCAATCTTTTGTAACCAGGCCCTAGGGCGGCAATTATATGACTGGGAAAAACATTTGGCAAAATATGTGCAAAGGTGATCAATCCAAATGACCTTTCCAATTTGCAAACACATGTAGCCAAATCATTGTGCCTTTTAAAAATATGGTCTCCACCTGCATTCTTTGATTTGATGACTCATCTCCTAATTCATATAGTAAACAAATTAGATATATGTAGGCCAATGGGTGCTAGATGGTGCATGCTACCCAATGGAAAGATACTTAAATGTTTTGAAGAGGTATGTAAGGAATAGGGTTTGGCTAAAAGCCTAGCCTACATGACTTCTAGCTATATGTATGATGAGGCACAAGGGTTTTGCACTGAGTATTTTGCATTATATCCACATACTCAACATCGAATGTGGGATCCCAATGAAAAAGAAAAGGACAACAATGAGGTCCTTGGAGCGTGGGCCCGATTCAAAAAAGTGAGCATGGTGGAATTACAATGAATGCATGAACATGTCATCACAAAATTTGTGGCAACTGAAGGACTACATAGGTGTGTGCTTTAGGGTGAAAACAAACTACATTATCGATAAAATGTTGTCATAAAATGTTGGCAATTTTTGCAAGATTTTGAAATTTATAATTGGCCATGTGATTATATATAATCAGCTAGAACAAAAAAGGACTCGACACTACAATGGTATATATAATATAATCACATTGTTTGAATTTCATGCATAGTTTTTGAATAACCATAACATAATGAACTTTCAAAGAAATACCCAAAAACTTGTAACAATCCATAATCAATGAATATGGACTCCATGCACCTTCATATAATGTTATTTAATGAATAAAGAACTCAATGGTAATATGATGTGGTAACATTGATACCAGAGAGGACTTTTTGGAAGGATTTTGATGACCAAAATTTTCTATGTACCTTGAATTATGGTTTTTTTTAATTAAGTCCCTTCTTTAACAAAAGTAAAATTTTAGAAACTCATCTTTCAAAATTAAGTTCTCCATAATGTAAACTAGGGTTGAATTTTTTTTTAAAATAAAATTTGAAAAATAACTTGTAAAATGACTTGTGTGATTCAAAGTATTTTGCCTTCACACTACCTTTGCAATGTTAATTTAGGCAATTATGGACTTTCACATGTGCCTAAAAGTGTTACACCTTAACATGCTTTCACCCTTCACATGAGCATATTGAAATCATTGTTACATATTGATTTGCATTATGAGTTGTGTGTGCACAATATTAATATGCATATGGAAGTTTACATTGTTTCAAGTGACAATTTTAGGGTTTATGCAAGTCTATGTTTAAAGGCTTCAAGTCCAAGTTTTACATTTTAGTTCCAAGTCAAAACTAGATTGTGGGTGTTTTTTAGTCGGGTACATAGGCTACTAAAAGCAATTTGTGGATTTTGGAGCATAACATGGGTGGAATGTGGAAGGGATGATAGTTCTATCTAGTGATACTTTGGTGAGAAAAATGGTGAAATATCCATGTATTATGAGAGGAATGTAATATAACCATTGGACACTGTGAAGTGTGCGTGACAAGAAGTGTGAGTGGTTTAGGCATGGCTTAAGCAGTGCATGGTGGCAGAATGGAATGTGACCATTACATTTCATTATCAATAGGCATGGTGAGCTAAGGCGATTACAAGTTTGGAATGATATTGAAATGGAATCAATGGTGGAATGACTATGCAATATAAGTGTTACAATCATGGTGATGGATAATGGCAAACTATAATGTAACCATTACATCCCACTATGAAGGGGGCATGGTTAATTGTGGTGATTACAAGCCTAGAGTGATATTGGGGTAGAACCAATGGTGAAGTCTAAGTGTAATGTAAATGGTGCAACTTTAGTCAATGGGTTCAAACTTCAAAATTGTTTGTGGCAATAACATGGAATGTAACAAATAGCTTCCACAATCCAATGGTTGTGGTGGGTTGTAATGATTATAAGGTTGTAGGCTAATGCCAATGGAGTGGAATGCAACCCATACATTTCAGTATGAAGTGTGCATGGTTGATTATAATGTTTATAAATCTTGAGTGAGATTCACATGGAACCAATGGCAAATTTACAATGTATTATAAGTGATCTAGGCTTGGGTAATGTGTTCAAGGCGGTGTGTGGTGGTAGAGTAGGAAATATCCTATCTAATCCACTATAAAATCACTATTACACACATGTCCTTATTCCAGTGCATTATAGCAATGACAAGTACATATGTAATAATATTGTTATGATTTTAATGTTGTTGAAAGGGTAAATGGTTTAAGGATGGTCAAGGGATTGTTGGATGTGGGTGGTGGTAGAATGGAACATGTAACACCTACATTCCTCTATCTAGTGGGCATAATTGGCTATGGTAACAAGTCTAGAATGATGTTGCTGTGGAACAAGAGGTGTAATTTGTAGTGTAAATGTAATATAATTGGTGCAATCATGGTCAAGGGGATAAACTTGTTGTGTGTAAAGTGGAACATGTGGCCAATCCATTCGAGTTACAAGCGTGCATAGTTGGTTGTAACACTTACATGTCTTGAGATATTGGGGTGGAAGGAATGGTGAATTGGCCATGGATTGCAAGTGGTCTAAGAAGTGGGAAAGCTAAATTGTGACAATGACAAGTTTTTAACAATATTATGATGAAACCAATGATTGAGTGCCCAAGCAATCATGCTTTGGTGCATGAAGACAATGCATATGGTATAAGCCTAGTCTGGGATTAGTGGTTGGGGGAGGGGGGGGGGGGGGTTGGGGGGTTGTTCTATAGGTTGATGGTGTTGAAGAC
>Ga0116229_10005494_pt1 | contig 20653 bp, 11 predicted proteins | sample S1TSphgellanicum_3_FD_87313 | JGI IMG/M metagenome (GOLD analysis project Ga0116229, IMG submission 87313) | Host-associated microbial communities from peat moss isolated from Minnesota, USA - S1T2_Fc - Sphagnum magellanicum MG | ecosystem: Host-associated > Plants > Peat moss > Unclassified...
TGCAATGCAATGCAATGCAAAGCAAAGGCTCTGTGTGTAAGTACAAAAGGGTGGATTTTTTTTTGATGGAAAAAAGCCTGTCATGACTTGCAAGGAATGGAAAGCAAACAAAAGCAGAAGGCTGGAAAGAGGACAAAAAAACCCTCACTGACTTTGAACCAGAAGAGAAAGGACAGGAGAAGCTCTAGAACCTCTTCACTTAATTAAGCCCTAAATTAAGTAAGTCCTAATTATGCCACACTACTAGATACTACATACCCACCAACAACACAAGTAATAAATACTACATCAGACATCACTTGCAAAAAAGGGGTGGAGGAGGCTTACAAGGAATGGAAATTATAATATATGATTGGATGAATTTCATCTATAGAGAAAGAGAGAGAGAGAAAGTTATTTCATGAAATTCATTGTACCAATTGCATACACAAAATCCATCCAATCATTGGAGTTCAATCCATCCATCCATCAAAATTAATTTCATCCATGAACATGGCCGATTGCTCATGGTGATATTTTATCTCCCTCCCCAAAAAGAAAATTGTTGCTTAGAGGAAGGTAGGCAATGAATTTTATTTTTTGGGGGTAGTACAATGGAAATCTTTGTTGGTATCAAAACATAGTACCTAATGAATCTTTGCAAATGTGATAGAAAATTGTTGCCATACAAAGGTAATGATCATCAAAAGTGAGGGGGCCCATTTTTTTTTGCCTTTGTGAGTCTTAGATATTGTCGGTGCTTTACACACACATACTCATACATATAACTTATAAGTAAGGTTGGCTTTGATTGTGTGAGGAACTGAAGATTTTCCCCACTAAAAGATTTCCTTTTCTTTTGTTTCAAAATTCATTGGAGGGAAGCTTGTGATGGTGGAGAAATGCCATTTTTTTCTTTTAAAAAATTGTTGGTCAAACACTTGAGTTTCATATAATAATGGGAGTTGGAAGCCATTTGGATCACACTCACACATTTGGAAGAAAAAAACAAAGCCAACCCAACTTTGCATACCCATTCAAACAAATAGCACCAAGTACAAAGTTCACATTTTATAGCTTATGAGATTGTACTACCATACCACATTGATTGGCCCTAGACATTTGCTCTATCTGTTGACAAAAAGACAAGAGCATCCAACACATTTGGAATGCAAGGTGAATAGTAAACATACTTGCATTATTGTTGAGGCATGACTATAACTCCTACCTTACAACTACTCCTACAACTTGAATGGTTTTTTTGTTGCTTTATCCAAACCTCAAATGGCGTCTCCTAGAAACCTTGATTGAATGACAAATTGACATAGCGGCAATTTGAACATTGTTGGATGTAATATATTGCATGCTTTTGGAATGTGTTGTGTGATGTTTTTCTCAATAGGAATGAATTGAGGACTTCAACTTTTCGTAACGGAATAGTGGCAAACTAAAGTACCATTCCCCCTCTTTTGTTGTTTTGAAGAATGACAAACAAGCAAATAAACAACCCACAATATTCTTTTGTTTGGCACTAAACTAGCTACATAAGATAGGATGCAATTAATTTTTGTTTGATTGACTAGAAGTAGAACAATCTTCTATTAATATAGAAGCAATTACAAATCCCAAATTCCCATGACTAGAAGATATGACTTGATTGATATCATGAGCAAAACAAAAAAAAACTTGACAAAAGTGTAAGTGAGTGATATACAAAAACATGTAAGTAGATTGTACACAAGGTGAAGTAGAGCGTCGTAGTATACCCTAAACCCTACACCATAAACCCCATTATTATTCCTTGTTAACAATGAGGTGCTTGCTATGTTTGAATTTGGGTATTGCAAAATAATGGAAACATAAACAAGAGCTGAAAAATGCATGTTGGATTGCATTTTGTGGAATTGAAAAAAGCATCAAGTTCCCTCTCTATTCCTTAAATGCGCTAATCTCCATGACCGCCTTGCAAATGATTCCTGGGTCTACTTAAATGAGCTTATTCTGAAGATTCAGCTTAACTGTAAAAGGTGGGTGCACAACAAGTCATCAAAAGTGCGGGGAAATGTGTTGCTCCCAAGTCCAGTCATCTCTCCCATGTGATGGAATGGTAAACTACATTGCTCCTTGGTACTTAGAACATGCCAGTGTTCTGTTTGCAAACAAAGTCAGTTCTTCCATTAGAATGATCAGCTAACAATTCAGTCCAGCTTTGAATGCCCGCAAGCTGAGTGGGTTAATATTATTGCAGTTCATGTCATGTTGAGATTTTTGTTACTGAAAGATATATATATATATATATAAGTCCTCTTTCGGTGTTAGGCCCAGCTCCCCCACAAGGAGAGGGACTAATATTGCTTCCAACATTGGTGCTGGGAATTGCCTTAAAATGGCAACAACATTTGCACAGATGGAGTTCACCCCCTAAATTGTGGTTTTGTGTTCCAAACCAAAACATCTGCACAAAACAAAGAAGCGCTAAGTTGATTTTGCATTATTACAGTATATCACATGCTTGAACAAAATCAAGGTCTGTGAGTCCAAGTCTCTACCATTTCCTGGGTTTAATGTGGCCACTAACTAAGAGGCCTCACTCAGAGAATGTGAAGAATGTGAAGGTACTACTAGTGTGAGTGCTGGTTCATCCTAGCCTCACTGTGCTATCCAAGTGCAACAACAGAGAGGATCCAGGCAAAAGAAACCACCACCTGTAGACAGATTCCACCACCCACACACACACAGACTCTGGTGCAAATCATTAGATCCAAGGACCAATTACACACACTCACTTGTCTTCTCCTGACATGTTTTGTTTGCAAGTAAGTAATCAATAAAAGGGGGCTCCTATTCTTCTGATCATCTCTGTGGTTTTTGCGTGATAGACAGTATCTGACAGTGTCGGTCTAGTGGTTTTTTCTCAGCTTTAAACAAAGAGCTTTAATGCTCCATACTCTTATAATACACACACACCCATCACCTCTCCCCAATTGACAATTCATAATCTTTTGTTGTTGTCACCAAGCATAAGTTTTTTCTATCCATCTTCTTCTTCTTGACCAAAGTAACAATCAAGATCTGCACAAAAACTTCAATTTTTATTTATTTTTATTTATTTTTTTATTTATTTATTTATTTTATTTTATTTTATTTTTTTGGGTTGTTGTTGTTGTTGTTGTTGTCACCAGTGCTGGGTGGGATTTGATTTTGATAATATCTGATGATTTCAATTTGTTTTCAATATTTCAAAACCAAAGAACTCGTGTTGATTCTGGTTGTTTTCAAAAAACCTCAAAGAATCAATGATTTTCATGAAAGAAGAACGAGTAAAGAATCACCAGTGTTGGGTTGGGTAATTTTGATTTTGATAATATTCGTTGATTCTAATTTTTTTCAATATTTCAAAACAAAAGAACCAATCGGTTCTTCTTGTTGTTGTTTTTGAAAAACCTCCAAGAATTAGGGGATTTTCATGAAAGAATAAGAAGTAAAGAATAGTGTTGGGTGGGTAATTTGATTTTGATAATATTCGTTGAATCTGATTTTTTTCAATGCTTCAAAACCAAAGAATTGTGGGTTCGGGTTGTTTTTGAAAACCTCCAAGAATTAGGGATTTTCATGAAAGAATAAGAAGTAAAGAATCAATAGTGTTGGGTGGGTAAATTGATTTTGATAATATTTGTTGATTCTAATTTTTTTTCAATGTTTCAAAACCAAAGAATTGTGGGTTCGGGTTGTTTTTGAAAACCTCCAAGAATTAGGGATTTTCATGAAAGAATAAGAAGTAAAGAATCGATAGTTGGGTTGGGTAATTTGATTTTGATAATATTCGTTGATTCTAATTTTTTTCAATTTTTCAAAACCAAAGAATTGTGGGTTTTGGTTGTTTTTCCAAAACCTCAAAGAATTAGCAAATCTTCATGAAGGGAAGAACAAGTAAAGAATCCATAATTTCATAGCTGATTTATTTTTAAACATTTTTTTTGTACATAAAAATCCTTTTGTTATTGCCACTTGGGTTGAGTGGGTATTTGATTTTTTTTTTAATAACCATTGGATTTAGTTTTTTTAAGTATTCCAGAATGAGAGAACTGCTGTGTTTTTTTTTTAAATTTGAAAAGAATAAAATTGGTGCCCGTTAGATTATCAATATTTGAAGGGTAATAATCATTAATTATGCATAAGGGTAGGTTATCAAATAATTGATTATCCTATCAGTTATTTTTCTTTTTCTTTTTCTTTTTTTTTTCTATCACCAAAAATGTTAAATGTTTTAAAATTCATAACCTACTTGGATGATCACCAAGTCATCTAGGCAAGTTATTAGATTTTGAAATTATAATGCCAATCGATTAGGTTATTAACTAATTATCTAAAAATCAATATTGTACTCCTTCATCGGATTTGGCAACAAATTGTCAAATAATTAATTCAATTTAAAATTTTAATTTCAGCACTTGATTTTTTAATTCTGAAATTTTCAACAAGTAATGGTTATAATTAATAATAAAACACAACCTTTAGAATTTTTGGGACGATCTAGTGTGTCTAAATTGTCTCAATCTTAAGTTCTTGAACTCTTAAGGACAATCAAAATCTTGCAGATTTATAATTTTATAAAAAAAAATTAATTTTGCAAATAACAAATAATTTTTTAAAAATTTGACAAAATGAAAATAACTTAATTTACGCCAAAATTGTTCAAGTACTACGATAACCAACTAATGGGTTATCAATAAACAAATTGATAACCTAGTTGATAACCGAGTCAAAACTAAATTACCGGCCAACATTAGTCTATTCCTATTTTTGATAACTACCCAATAGTATTTGCCATACACAAAGCATTTCTTCCGACCTTTTCTTGTGTGGGTGAAATCTTGCCATACGTGAAATTCAAAATTTTAAATGAAGCAATTTTAAAGATTTTAATCATCAAAAGAAAGGGAAAAAAATAGTTAAAATTGCTAGATTTTTATGTTTGGTTTCAATGTGTTGTCAAAAATATAAAAAGATGATTAAAATGATCAAGTGTGTTAGTTTAATTAAGTCCTACTTAATTAGGAATAAATCGAGTTAGTTCAATACTTTAAGTTTTAATTTCAAATTGATTTTAGTGTGAATAGGGTTCAAAATAATATTTTATGGATGAAATGTAATTTTAAGTCGTGTGATTTTAAATTCACTTTTTGTTTAAACATGATGTATTATTTAGAGTGTTTTCATATTATGTTTTGTATGTCATGATGACAAACGATAGTTATAAACATTCACATAATAAAAATGTGTAACAAAATTTTGTTATTTCAAATCACTTTTATTCAAACATGGTGCATTTATTCAAAATATTTTCATGTTATGTTCTGTATGTGTGATGACAAGGATAGTTGTAAGCATTCACAAAGAAAAATGTGTAACATAATTTTGTTATTTTAAATATAATTTATAACCAGATTTTGACTAAATCTTTTTAAAGACAATTGTCACTTTTATTTTACATGTTTGTGCAGATGATCATCAATTTGGCTACAAACAAAAAATTCCTTTTAAAATTTCCAAAAAAAAAAACACTCATAGTTTTTTTTTGTCAATCTTTCTTTCTTTCTTCTTTGCATATATGATCACGAAAGGACAAATTATTGTTAGATGGTGTTTTTTTTTTTTTTGCGAAAACTCCTTTATTCACTCCTTTATTCACGTGAATGTAAGTTGACTATGTAAGCTAATTATTATATCATCTGAATTCTGACTTGCTGTTCAGTACCCGGAAGAGTTTTAGTAGATTATTATATCATCTGAATTCTGACTTGCTGTTCAGTATCCAGAAGAGTTTTAGTATGAGTGGGACCAGAACCAAAAAAACTCTTCACTTTCCAGGGAAGAACAACAACAACAACAAAGAAGAAGCATGATGTTGGACTAAAAAGCTTATGTTACCTTTCCTTACATGTTCATTATAGACTTCATATACGGAGTTGGGTCTGGTGGGAGTTGAGTCTGGTAGGTTTCCAGTTGACTACAGCGATCCTATGAAACTGCATGTTCTCCAACTGGCTTGAATAGAGAGAGAGAGAGAGCTTCATCACTTTGGCTCGGGTCCCCCCAAATGCAATTTATCTACTCGACTGAAACACAACAAGCCAGACTTTTATTGCCCACTGCAAAATTGCTTTGGAATTTGAAGCTTGTAAGAAGAGAGAAGGGGTAGTACATACATACATAGCCTGGTTGTAGTTATATACATACAAACCCATTTCAACAAAATTTATGTAACTGGGCTATCTAGACCAGAGAGTAGTGGATCATATGAATTCCTGCCTGCAAAATAAAAGTACAGATGCAATATGAAAAGCGGTGCGTATTTTACTACCCACTTTACATCCAAGAGAAGAAAGCCAGCAAATGAGCACAGAAATAATTTCAGCTTTTCAAGGAAGAATCATGTTGTTACAGAGTTGATGTTGATGATGAGGAAACTCAACAGTGAAACAAGTCAATCGTGCACCGCCATTTGGATGGATGGATGGATGGATGTTTGGATGAATTGCATGCCATGGATGTTTGGATGGATGGGATGGATAGACTGATGGATGAGAGAATAATAACCTCCATTTTTTCACCTGAAGAAATCTCAAATGATAAAATGTGACAAAAATTTTCTTTTGAAAAAGTTGAAATAGGTCAAAAGGTTTTTAAAAGTTTCAATATCATTACAAGAAATGCGTCCTTTGTGAATCAAATGCTTTCATTGGATTTTGAGTGAATTCACTGATCTCATTGAACAAGATCGTCTGGTACTTTTTTTAGATTTTGGGTGAATTCACTCATTTCATTGAATGAAATTGTTAAATGTTTTCATTGGATTTTGAGTGAATTCACTGATCTCATTGAACAAGATCATCTGATACTTTTTTTAGATTTTGGGTGAATTCACTCATTTCATTGAACGAATTTATCAAATGCTTTCATTGGATTTTGAGTGAATTCACTCATCTCATTGAACAAGATCATCTAATACTTTTTTTAGATTTTGGGTGAATTCACTCATTTCATTGAACGAAATTGTCAAATGCTTTCATTGGATTTTGAGTGAATTCACTGGTCTTATTGAACGAGATCTAGTGAAGATCAAATGGATTCATTGGTGTATTGAACACCGACTAATGAACTACACCCACATTTTCTAAATAATGTTTTGAATGGATAATTCTTGCATTACACTTTTCATTGCATAACATGTTAGAGAAAGATTTCAAGAGAGAGAAATGGCCGGCCCTATGTAATTGTAAAACCTAAAACTAGGGGCTAATGTTACATTTGTGGTGCTTTGTTTTTGGGGGGGGCGCGGAGATAACTGCAACTCGCTGAATTGGAAAATGGGTTTCTATTGATAGTCTGATTGTGGTCGGGTTATAATGCAGCCGCTGAATTGGAAAATGGGTTGTTTTCTGGATAGTCTGATTCCGGGGACAAATTGCCTTTCTTCAACACATTGGGTTATGTGTAGTAGTAGTAGTAGTTAACAAGCTATTTTGTGGACCCATTACTCTTGCTCTCCTCTATCCTCTGTTGACAACACTTATTATTCCTTGCCAGTAGGTAGGTACACAAGTGCCTCCTCACCAACCAAAACTCTGTGCCTCTGAAACTCTAGTAGCTGTGTGTTAAGCTAAAATAACACCGACCTTTGTGTGTGTGTGTGTGTCTGTTTGTTTGTTGTTATAACTTTTGGGATTTTGGGTTTAAGATTATTTAATCCAACCATAGTACGGAGATGGTGAATTGTAAACCCATAATGTATTTTATGTCCAAATTCTTCATTTCAGCCAAAGAATATTTTGTCAATAAGTAGTAACATATTTCATATCAATACCTTTAGTACCATGACAAATACAACACTAACTAATATACTTTTAAAGAAATTTGAAATTTTCACCCCCCAAAAAAAAAATTCTTCAAAGAATAAATTTTTTGTGAAGGAAATTTTTTAAAAATATTTTCTGAATATTCCTGAAATATTTTACTTTTCAAAATTAAATCTTCGAAACAAAGTAACTATTTTGACACTCAAATGTGGTATTTTCTCACCCACCCATAACCCCCCCAAAAAAAACCATGCTTTTAGAAAATTTGGCAAATTTTTCTTCTTTAAAGAAAAGGGAAATTGGCCATAGACTCGAGTTCAAGTTTTTGCCAAACCCTAAAATCAAAGGGACTATACAAATAGGTTTCACAATTGCTTGCAGAAGAAGGCTGTATTTGGTTGGTTAATTGGGTCCCTTTTGTAATGTGTTCTAGACATCATAATAGCACATGCCCTTTCTTTTCCTCAAGGCCTCAGCTGTTCTTTTTGCACTTCTTCTTTAGTACACAAAACATGCATGATCCAGGCACATAATTTATATCAAAAGAAAATTAAAATAATGGAATGGTAAGTATTAAAAATATTTATTGGGTTGGGTAAACCATAACTTGTACCAGCTTTGTTTTTTCCCCAAAATATACTTAATTTATTAATAATGTCTGAAGGTAAAACATGCATGTGTCCCTCACATATTCCTTACATATTCATTTTCTAATATACTTCAATTTGTACTAGGGTCTAGCCTTTTTTTTGTTTTTTAGTCCAAATTATGTGGATGTAATATTGAAGAGCCAAGTGGCTGGATTGAACTCATCCAATGAAAACTATTGACATGTCAAATTTGTGGTGTTGGAACTTTCACATGGGTTTTTCAAAACTTATCATATCTCTTTGTTGTGTTAAACTATTGATAATATTCTTGTTTGTTGTTTGTTAAACTAGTGATTGGTATTAGTTATGTTCTAATCATTACACAAATCACTCGCCTAATTATTCATGTTAATTGTGTTATGATCATGATTCTTCTGTGCATGTGATTTCATTTTTGCTATCTACCAAATATAAAATGTACATGGAATCAATTTAAATGTGAAATTTTCAATAATTTAAATTATGATCATTCATATGGCCATGGTGATTTTTAACATACATAGGTAATTATGCATCAATATTTTGGTGAAAAATCAAAAAAGAAAAAAACGGGTACATAAGTTTTTAATAGATAACTTGACATGTTTCCTGGCATGACTATTTTTTTGCACATGTGACCTACACTTGGGGTCACAAATTCTAAGTCTAGAGAATATAAAAAATAACCAAATGATCTTTTAAGAAATTATTTTTATATTTGTTTGGGAATGAATTATGTGACCTTCAAAATTTTCATACCATGTATGATCGAATCAAAGGCATTTAATGAACATTCCCAAACATAGATGTAAGCATTGTTTATGTATGAAACAAAATTAATTGAATACAATATGTAATGCATTCCTTTTGATTCTTTTTAAATGAAAGTTGCAATTAGGACAAGGAATTATTTAAAAGAATTCAAAGTGACATTTGTATTATATTCAAACAATTCTTAGATTTTTTATTAGTTTAATATGAGATCATTCTAGTTCTAGGCAAGAATCCACTATCATCGTAAGGCAATAAATATTATAAAAATCCAAAATAGTCCTTTTCAAGCCTTTTTTGTTAAACAATCCTTTAGAGTACCCTAACTATGAATATGCCCATATGTGCTTCTAGCCATTTGAAGTATTACTGCATGACACAATGAGATCATGATAAAAAAATGTTCAAAGATTTTTGCCTAACTAATTGTAATGCAATTATAATGCCCATGATATTGAGACTCAAATTAACATCCAACATCTAGGAGCTTGAGCCATCATCATTCAAATGTACAAAAAAATGATAGGTAAACTAATTGTCTTAACACAAATTAAGCCACACATGTCATTTGTTATTAATCTAGTGAGTAAGTTCTCAAGCCAACTTAAGTCTCCCAAATGTTGTCAAACATCTATTCAAATACATCAAATAATGGTTGATCTAAGGATTTACTACAATTGAAGGGAGACAAATGAATTAACTAGATTTTCATATTATATCAATTGGATAAGAGATGCCTATAATCAAAAATCAACATCAAGCTATGTTTTACTACTTGGTTTTTGAGTTCAATTGCTTTGGGGAGTAGGAAGTAACTTTGTTTTACATTTTCTTCTATAAAAGTTGAAAACATGGTCATGATAAGTGCAACCAAAAAGGCCATTTGGCTAAAAAAATACTAGGAAATATACAAGAAGTTGGAAACCAAGACCAAGATAGCTTATGGTGGACAATCAAAATGCCATAAAAATTTCAGAAAATCCAATTATTTATGAATGGACCAAACACATTGCCATCAAACATCACACCATCATTTGGCAAAGTTCTAGAAAGTAGAATCCAAATGTGTTGAATGTCCCATCTATTGACTAGATTATTGATATGTTATTAAACCTTTAAGGTTGAATAGAAAATGAAAAAAATATTGTGAATGGTAACAATAGTAGGCATTCTTGAATGTCAAATCATATTACATGCAAGGTGGGTTTCTAAATCAATTGTCTAGACTTTGTATTTTTTGTTCCTTGGACAACTACAAATTCACCTTGCTACACGGATTTATAAATTGTTTTCTCCATCCATCCTTGGAGTTTATAAAAGATATTTTCACGAAAAGGAGAAATATAGCCCATAAACTAATTAGGAAAAATTGCCAAACTAATAAACTTTCATTGAAACCATATGCATCTTTCAGGTTTTGAAAAGAATTCATGATCCTTGGGTGAAAGCATGGAAAAAGGAGCCAATTGCACCAAGGTTAAAGTCCTTTCCAAGGACTACATTTTCCATGTGGTAGTTTTCTATTGGTTTATACTACATTTTTCACATAGATTTTTAAACTGAATATCAAATTTGAGGCCAAATATGACATATATCATGATAAAAACTCAAATATTTTTGCTTCAAGCCTTACATTATAATTAAATCTATAACTTTACTTTGAACCATGATTACAAATTCAAAACCATAAGTGTAAAAGGAGATTCAAGTATTAAAATCTAAATGGTACATGTATTTTTATTTTTTGAATGTTTTGAACACATGGATCCCTTCTTGTGAAGTATATTAAAGTTCACAAAAAAATTAAAACGATTTGGTGAACATTTGATAAGTGAAAAGGATTTTTGATACAAAAAAAACCACATGTCCACATGTTTTTCTTGAATGCTTTAAACATATAAAAGGACTTTTGAAACATGGTGAATTTTCATGAAAATTTTGTAGTTGCAACTTTGAAAGTATAAGAACTTATTTCAAAAGTAAAATAACTTTTTGGATATATAGTGTTCTCACCGTGATTTTTCAAATTTTCAAAAAACAATTTTCAAGGACTATCCGCACACTGCTTGGCTCTTTTTTTCTTGCTTTCATCCCCTTGAACTAAGGTCACTTGCAAATTATTGAGTAATTGCAAGTTCAAAGGGAGGTGTTATTGATGTAATGATGTTCACTTGTTGACTATTAGGTTAGTGATTTATATTGATTAGTAACATTTTGATCATGATTTGCAAGTGTTTATGAAAGTTCATATTTTTTAATACTTAGTTAATTGTGTAATGATTCCACCATGTGTTTTAATTAATGGTGATTAATTGACAATAATTTCTTAATCTTTGATATTCTACATTCTTTTGGTTCCAAAATTTCTCCCATGTTAGGAACCAAATTATTTTTATAACCATGATCAAAATAGTTAATGTTTTGTTTCATCTCAACCTTTAACATTGTTAAATCTTCTACTTACTCCACCTTAATTACATCTTCAACTATCCCCAAATAATTTGGAATATTTAACAACCTATGCACAAGCAATGGCAAATAATAAAGTTATTGTTTTAGAATTAGTTCATATGTGTAAATTAATTCATATAGTTTATTTCATTTCAATAGTTGATAGACTTTGATTTTTCAAGTTCTTTGTAATTATGTTTCTACAAACCTATGTGTCTTTGACATGGAAAATTAGTTTTGGGCACATTCAAGCTTCAAGGAGCCAAGGCATGTGAAATCACTACTTAGGTTTACATGATTAAAAGCATGTTTTAATTACAAGTTGCATGAATGCTTGACAAATTATACAAGAATGTTTATAATATTTCAATTTAACATTTGGATAAGTTTGAAAGTGATCTAATGAGTATAGAATATTCATTTAATATTTTAAAAACATTATAATGAATACTTAACTAACACATTTTTAAAACATTATTTTGACATTATTTGAACATTATTCAAATGTTCTTTGGGCAATCCCAAATTGCCAAGTTTGCTTATTAGGTGAATGTAAGTTAAAGTGACTCACTCATGGAGTCATAATGGTAGTTTTTACAAGATGCATTGTGTTTAAATGCTTGGTGTGAATAACATAATCTTGAATTTGTCGATCAACAATTTGTTTTAAAAGTAATAATTTGATTATAAACACACTTGTACAACTATTTTTTGAAAATAACACATTCATTGTTAGTAGTGGACTTGTAAAGTTAAAAAATATGGACTATTTAGTTGATTGGATTACCAAGAAATTAAAAACTTCATATGAAATTCTACTCCAAATCACTTATAGTGATTAAATATGTGATGAAGAATGAAATAATAAAATCATGTGTGATTTTTTTTAAAAAACCATAACCCAATGATATTTATGAACTTTTGAAAGGTCATATTTAGATCTTATTTTCAAAAGTTCTTTCAAAATATTTTTTTCCTCAAAATATCTTTGTTTAAAAATCTTTATTTGGGTTTTCATTCATATGAATTTTATTGGTTTTCCTTTTAGGATTTCCAAGTTACATCCACCATAATAAATGACAACAAAAAACATTTATATAAGTTTTGACCTAGCTCTAAAAGGTTTCACAGGTGGGTGAATATTTAATAATCAAGAATTATATTAATGAGATATCAAAAAATAAAAATCATGTTCATGTGGACAATTTTTAAAAACTTGTTATTGACTTTTGGTGGATGTTTTATTTGTTACTTTTGGATCACTTTAAAGTACATATACTACATCAAAACTATTTTAGGACTACATGTTAAGACATTCAAGGTGTGCTATTGATTCCTTTTATCCTTAATGTATCCTTGTCATTCATGGTATTAATGTGAATGCTTTGATCATTTAACATGTCAAATTTGACCATCTTTTTTTACAAAATTATGTGTTTAATTCAATATCTAATAAGGTGTTCTACAATGAAAGATCGTGCTAATGGTTTTTTTATGTACTTCATGATAAAATATTGAATCAACCTTTCTTTTCCTTGGTGAAAAATTGGAAATTGGTGAGTTTTTTTTAAAAAAGGTGAAAATGTGACTTTTGGGGGTTTTTTAAGACCACAATATTTTTATATTAGGTTCTAGTAGGTATCCAAAATATAGAAGGATGTTCTAAATTATTCATTTTCAAATTTGGCTAAATGTTTTTGTGGATGGTTTCCACTATTTTAACTTTGCTACATAAAACATTTTGGGGAAAAAAATTTGAATAATAGCATAATCATCATAATGCGAAATGAAACTTGTTGTGCCTTTTAATCTAGTGTTAGATCATGCAAGCTTTTTGCACCCAATTTCTCAATTTGTCATAAAAGTTGTTTGTATTATGCTATCACGTCCAATGGTGGCAAACAATTCACTTGAACTTATGAATTCAAAATAGATCATAAGGCAAACCCATCCTTGGGTGGTACCACTCAAAACATCACACCCCAATTTTTTAGACCCATCCAACTTTATAACAACATAGGATTCATTTAAAGGAAGTTTTTTATTCAAATTTTATATCAAAAGATTGCCCAAATCATGTAGAATTTGAAACTTCGATTGAAATTTTTAAAAAATTAAAAATTTAACATTCCAAATGAGCAGTCAAGGAAAAGTTTTAAGAAATTAATACTTGGGGTTTCTTTGTTCATGAACACAAAAGGAACATGTTTTTTCATTTTTAAAAAATGATTTTAATTTCAACAAGGGCCTCAAATGGTCCTTTTAAAAATTTGTTTAATAGATAGTGGATTGATGCAACAACGCATTTTTAAAGGTTGGGACTAGGAGGTTTTGAAAGGCCATTGCATTCATGTTTACAAATTTGTAATATTATTATCTTTTTTATTTCAATCAACATTTTGGGTCATAACCTAATGATTATAGTTCATAAACAATTTTTTTACAATGATGCAACTTGACACTTAATAATAAGAGGTCAAAAATCTCAAGATCACATGCTAAGAACATTTTAGGAACATGATTTTTTTACTTGTGTAGCCTATGTAGGTATCTATAATTTTTATGTGGTGTATAAGTAGGTGGGGAACATGAAGCTTATGTGGATAAGTCAATAGTAAAAATCATGATTTAAAAAAAAAATCTTAATTAAATTAAACTAGTTTCATTTTTCTTTAAATTTTGGTGAAGTGATTCCTATTGGTACCACCCTAGAATGCATTTGCATCATGGCTTTGTTGAAAAGACCCCATATGGTTACAAAGTTAAAAGAGAACAAAAATGAAAATGGATGTTTCCATCTTTACACTTTCTAAACACATCCATTGAAAACTATTTAAGAGTTTTTCATATATGCCTTGTAAGATAATCCAAAACAAGAAATCATGAGTGGGCACCTTGTTTGATATCTTCCATGGATCCTCGAGTTGAGGTTGCATTTGGCAATGATGTGGTTTGTATAACACAAAGGGGTGTAAGTACAGAGATAGGAGCTAAAAACCATGTCAAATAGTGGTGAAAACTATGAACTTTTTTACAAATGTTCTTTTCTTGACATTTTAAAGTTATGTTAATCATTCCAAGTTGTATTAAATGATTAATATAAATTTTGAGCAATTCAAATTAAAATTTTATTAAATTGAATTTTGGGTTTTGGTTTAAAAATATGACGTTTGAACTTGAATAGGTGTTATGTGAGATTGTGGTTAATTTTACAAAGGACTAAGTAAAGGACTATTGTAATAACATAATTTTGATGGTAAAAAAATTTGGATGATAATAACCTATTACCCAAGTTCAAAAATTACTCACAATTTTAAAAATATGGAATCTTAAAGTTTTCAAAAATTTAAATTTTCAAGAGTCTTTTACCACATGTAAATGGGGTCTAATGTGCATGACATGCAAAACAAAGTTGTAGTTTATGATATAAGAAACAAGAACCTAAAATAATTAACATATTTTGATATGATTCAAAATTATGATAAATTTTCAAGATGAAACATAGAATTTGGCAAAATTTACACACTTTGAAAAATTCATATCTATTCAACAATGATTAACAAAAAACATGTGATCTATTGGGGCAACTACATGTATTTTTAATGACAAGTTACAAAAGATTTCATTGAAAAATTCTTTCATATGAAAAAATGAAAAATGACTAAAAAGGATTCATGGTCCTTTTGTAAAGTAATCTCGTTGGTTCTTATTTATGTATTTGCACCCAAAGTGGTGAAAAAAATGAAAAATAAAATAAAAATGGAATTGCATTTTGATAATGGAATGGTGCATTATTCATGAGCCATGATTCTAACATTGTTAAATTTGATTTGATAACCTTCAAGATAAACACAACATATTTTACTACTGAAATAAGTAAATTTTAAACACAATTATTCATTTTAAGATCATAAGTAGAAAACATGAAATATAAATATAATATGCACGAAATGTCCATTGTGTATCTGTACAAATAATAAAATTATGATGTTCTTGATCTTCTATAAGAATATCTATGCCACCTATGGTTTGGCCCTTTGTAAACTAAGAAGGTTTAATTTAAGTTTTACAAATCATCTTTGACTGCCAAAGGCAATAGAGCAATGTCCAAAAAATGTTTGATTGTTTAGTTATCAACTTCCAAGTGTTTTAAGATTTTCTTTTTGACAATGTTTTGCCCTCTTATTTTTGGAGGACCATAATTTTTCATTTTTGATTCGTTTTTTATGCTTTCTTGTGCCTTGGATGTGCCATGACAAAGGTTTAAATTTTGTTTTACACACCATAAACAAAGAATCCCTTTCCTAAAATGTGACCTCTTTTGAACCACTAAATGTACATATAAATAAGGAAAAAAAAAAGTTTTTATTGAAGAAAAGAGGGGGAACAAAAAAAAAAAAACTATTGCCTCAATCGAAACCCTAACCACCTTGAACCACCTAGTTTCTAGAATAAGCTTTTTTCTTAAGACATTTTTTAAAAGTATAAGACCTTGGATACCTTGCAGCCTTACAAAAAAATTCAAAATAAAATAGTTACTTGGTTGTATTTCTTATTTTTCATTATGCATAAAGGTTGAAAATTGAAATGAGGTAGGGTCCCATTATCCTACCCATGTATCATTTTTAAAACAAAAAAACCAACCATGTTTTCATGATGCTTGGTTCTTAGATTAATGAGAATTAGTGCTTGGATTTTAGCCTAGGTATGGGATCCAGTGATAACTAGTGGGATTCAAGGTGAGAACCAATTTAAAAACTAGGATAGTTTTCACTTGCTTCTTGAAAATTGCCCAACACTAGTAATGACAAATATTTCTTTGGTAGGAAAAAACATTAACAAGATTGAACTAACACATGTTGCTATGACTATTATTCCAAGGAATTATGAATTATTTTGTTGTTGATAATCACTTGAAAAAATTTGCATGGCCTTGAAAAGTTGATGGAAATACTAATTCTTGAAGAGCATACAATTCAAAATATTTGATGAATATCAAGCAAGTTGATGATTTTGGCACATTGCTAAATGGTATTATTTACATCCACTTATATTATAACTTTTACATAATGCATTAGTGGCACCAAGAGCCTTGTGCAACACTAAAAATTAGATGGGATTGTGTATTGTGTACTTGTTCATTTGTGGATTATGATAAGTTGTTGTGTTGAATATGTGTGAACATTAGTCAATGATTTTAAAAAGAAAACCATTCATTTATTTTCATTCAAACAATAATGTTTTATGCAACAAAACATTGTTTTACATAAAAGAACCATACTTACACCATACATGTCCAAAACATTATGTCTAAAATTTAAAGAATAAAACATGTTCAAAATATGAAACAAATATTTTTTTATCTTTAACAAAGAAATAGTCATGGTAATCACATTACCAAGTTTATAGTTGAATTCCTTTGTTATATTTCTCATCATGCATTTGAATTTTATATACTACACCAAAAAAAAAGGTGTAAATGGGATAATAGAGGTCACACAAATCATGTTTGTGAATGTTTATTCAAGAATATTCTTAAGCTATTGTGATTTGTAAGTTGAAAGAAATCATAAAAAAAAACCTTACAAGATGTTGCGTTATATTATAATGTCAAGATATGTTTAAAAAATCTCCCCCAAAATATGTCACATTAAAAATATCTCCTCACCAATAATCTAATCATTATAATGTTTATAAACATTGATTATAATTACTTAATGATTGTTTTTGAAAATTTTACTCTCATCAAATTCAATGCAAATCATATCACATATTTCATAAATATATTGGAAACACTGTCACAATTGATTTTGAACAACTTTCAACATAAGTACAAAATTTAACACTAAAACATGAAAATTAAATAATGGTTATGGTCATTTGTGCCTCCTATGTCTATGATAGCATTCAACATGGTTTTCATGATTGGTTCTTTTCGACTATAGGCAAATTAGATCTATAGTTTAAGCACCACTTTTAGTCATTTTAAAAGTCATGGATCCCATGTTTTGGCATAATTATATAAACAATATTTATCACATTTTTGAAAAAAACTACCATTATGACATTCATAAAAGTCCATTGTAGTGTAGAGTTATCCATGTTGGAACTTAGTTTGACGTTGATTCTTGAAGCATAAGATTTTTTACGAGCTAGTTTGAGTAGTCAATACATTAAATTAACAAATGAATTTATTTCACATGTTGAACTAGCTATATTTACCTTACAAAGATTCAAGCAAACTGGATACAATTGTTTTACATTTTTTCAAGTCACGGGATGAATAAGTAGTTAAACAACAACATCCATCAATTTCAAACATCCCCAAAATTTATGTTGGGGCACCCCTAAAGAAGACTATTTTGCACATGTGTGCAAAAATATAACATAAAAAATTATATATTTGAAAACGATGACATCTAGAAAAAACCAAAAAAAGTTCACAAAAGAAAACCTATAATTAAACTAGTGTGAAATCTTTCAAACTTGTTTTTATTGCTAGATTCTCTAACATAAATTAAGTATTTAACAACCATAAGTTTATCAATTATTGAACCACTTTGAAATTAATATGTAACCTTGTTGCCACAATGACAATCTTCAATTTTTGACTTTCAAAGTTCATAACTTTTTCAATTTTTAACGATTATGCAAAAAACATATTCACATCATATACATATGCAAGTTAATAGTTTCAAACCAAGTCCTTACATGATCAATTTGAAATATGTTTGCACAAATATTAATCTTACAATCACAACAATCTTGCAAAATTATCATTTTGACACTAAAATTGGTTGAGTTATTATGACTTTAATTTGGGTGATAAATCCTCTAAAAATATGCATATTGAAAAATAATTTTAGACATCTAAATGAACTTTGTGACTTTGAAGTGATATTTTAAATCTTTTTCAAAAAGCCTTTTTTTCATCTTCAATATTATAAACCTTGAAAGTAGCGTCTCCCAAAGTTGTGAACATGTTCTCCAATTTCATAAGAAGAAAAAAATCAACAACCATGAATTTTCTAAATTGTGATACTAGATGCACCATACATTGTAAAATACATTTTTTGTTGAGTATTGCTATTTTTGGTATAAAATTTTCAGAATTAGAAATATTAAAACATAAGTTTTATTTTTTCATTTCATTTTTCATAAATTACTTCTCAAATACATTGAGTTGTATACAACAAGATTTGAATAACCTAGAAAAAAATGTCACTATGATTTCCATAAAAGTCATTATTAATGTGCTTTTACTTGTCTTGTGGAAAAAAATGCACGTAATAACATGATTCAAATTGGGCCCTCACTATACCAATGGAAAAATCTTGAAACATTTATGTGAAAAATGACCTTGTATTCTCCATTTGCATTTGTGAACTAAAAGTTATGGCCAAAATAATAGTGATAATCAAATTGACAATTTGATTCCCAAATTTTAAAACCTAAGAAACAAGGTCAAATGACTTTTAAAATGAAGATTGGATATGCCAATTGAAAGATCTTTTCAAGGGTTACAACTTTTCCCTTTAAAGTTTTTCAATCAAAATTTGTATGTAAAGTTATCACATTGTGTTGGAAAGTTTACCCTAACACCTTATGGCAAGGCCTTGGGGTCATGTGAGATACAATGTAACTTGCATCCACTCTATATATTTTTATTAATTCACATCATCATTCCATTTGTGAATAAATTTTCTTGTTTCTTTTTTTATTGACTCAACCCATGTTTTGAACAAGTTTTGTGGTGTATTGGAATTAATTACGACACATTCATAGAATAATGGTGTTTTATGGGCATGATCCTATCAAAGAAAAAGAAAAAAGAATGAAACCAAAGGTTTTCTATCTTTTCCAAGCAAAGAAAAAACAAAAAAATGTTATATTTAATCTAATAATGATAATATCAATAGCTTGACTTTTGGCATGGGAATTTTTTTTCATGTGGATGTGGTATAAAATTCAAGTTTCATACCATAATTCATAATATGTTTTTAAGGTATGAAATCAATTAATGAAAACCTAGAGTTAAAATTAGGCAATTCAAGGTTATATTTAGTGTTACGAATCATATTTTTTTTGGTAAGATTTGGGTTCATGATTTGAAATTTTAAAATGGAAATCCTTCATGAACATTGTGAAAATTAAATTGATGATTACATAATTAAGTATTATGATCCTAAAAAATGTCATATAAACAGAACTAACCTTGAGTATCGACGGTGGATTTTCAAGATCAATATGACATTGTACCCATTGTAAATTGACTCAAACCATATGATTGAATTTGGAAGACGATGTGATAACATGAGCATTTCTTTATTCTCCAAAATGTTCATCCTCATAGACTTGCCTTTCTAAAGTTGAATTAAGTTTGGATAATTACATATTTGAAATTCATGCCTTATGCTTTATGATCACATAACTTAAAATACAATTAAATTTTTTGAAATTCACAAAGGTATGGTTCATGTCATAACACCTTGAGTTCCCAAAGTTCCCAAAATGCACAAACATGGGTTCCCAAAAAACTTGTAAAGTTTTAAAAATGACGTTTAAGATGTCAACAAACATGATTATGAAACCAAGTTGTAATTAGCATATAACTTGCTCATGATTGAATTCCCATTAGCTCAAAATTGGCTATTAATTGCTAATATTATTCATATGTTTTATTTAACAATAAAACATCTTCTTATCAAATGTCCAATCGCAAATTGCTCATTGGAAAACACACATTTTTGAACACACATATATTTGTGTTATCACCCAAGCAAAGGTTTCAAGTATTTTGAGTTTTTTTATCATCTCTATCTTCTCTAGATTTATTTAGAATCCATGCCTTCAAGCCATTATGACATCATAATATTATTTTTGTGCACCCATAATATATATTAATTATCTACCAAATTGATTATATTTTGATCACAATAATAATAATAATAATAATAATAATAA
>Ga0116229_10005499_pt1 | contig 20642 bp, 14 predicted proteins | sample S1TSphgellanicum_3_FD_87313 | JGI IMG/M metagenome (GOLD analysis project Ga0116229, IMG submission 87313) | Host-associated microbial communities from peat moss isolated from Minnesota, USA - S1T2_Fc - Sphagnum magellanicum MG | ecosystem: Host-associated > Plants > Peat moss > Unclassified...
ATGACCTGCGGCGCCGCACGCCGAAGATGACTGACCTCGACCGGCTGCGCGCCGGGATGGTCGGCGGGCAGTTCTGGTCCGTGTACATCCCCGGCGAGCCGGGCGACAGGATCTACGCGCGGAATGGGGCCGTCACGAGCACGCCGGGCTACGCGCGCGTGCAGCTCGAGCAGATCGACATCGCCCGGCGCATGATCGCGCGGTATCCCGATCGGCTGACGCCGGCATCGACGGCCGCCGATGTCCGCGCGGCGTTTGCCGCCGGGCGGATCGGGTCGATGCTCGGTATCGAGGGGGGCCACGCGATCGAGAACTCGCTCGGGCCGCTCCGCGTCTACTACGCTCTCGGCGTCCGCTACATGACGCTGACCCACAACGTCACGCTCGACTGGGCCGACGCGGCACTCGATTCGGCGAAGCACGGCGGCCTCACGCCGTTCGGCAAGGAGGTCGTCCGCGAGATGAATCGCCTCGGCATGCTCGTCGACCTCTCCCATGTCTCGCCGGGGACGATGTCCGACGCGCTCACGGTCAGCGAGGCGCCGGTCATCTTCTCGCACTCGGGCGCGCGGGCGCTCGTCGACCATCCGCGCAACGTCCCCGACTCCATCCTCCGACGCGTCCCGGCCAACGGCGGCGTCGTGATGGTGCCGTTCGTCGATTCGTTCGTCTCGGCCGAGGTCTACGCGCACGACACGGCCACGGCGCACTATGCGGCGACACTGCTCGCGCGCTTCCCGACCGACAGCGTCGCGCGGGCGTATGCGATGGACGCCTGGCGCCTCGATCACCCGGCGCCGCGCGCGACGCTCGCCCAGGTCGCCGACGTCATCCAGCACGTCCGCGACGTCGCCGGCATCGATCACGTCGGCATCGGCAGCGACTTCGACGGCATCGAGCAGGTCGTCGTCGGCCTCGAGGATGTCTCGACCTATCCGGCGCTGTTCACCGAACTCGCTCGGCGCGGCTGGACCGAGGGCGACCTGCGCAAGCTCGCCGGCGAGAACGTGCTCCGGGCGATGCACCAGGCCGAGATCGTGGCGGCGCGTCTGCAGCGCACCCGGCCGCCGTCGACGGCGACGATCGAGAAACTGGACCACCCGACCGTAACCACCCAGTAAGACGCGGCAGGGAGGTGCGGCAGGGAGGTGAGGCGGCGAGGCGCGGCAGCGAGGCGCGGTGGCGAGGTGCGGTGGCGAGGTGCGGCAGCGTGGCGGGGAAGCGCGACGAGCAGTGGAATGAAGCGGTGCGGCAGGGTCGCGCAACACGGTGTTGCGGACGGCACCGCGGCTCGGTCTCAGGCCGGGACCGGCTCCGGCGTGTTGGCCTCGTGCGCCGCATCGGTGCTCGTGCCGAGCGTACTGCGTTCGTCGACGCCGACGACGTCGCGTTCGTGGCGCCGCATCATCGAGGCGAACGCCTCGGTCACTTCCGGGTCGAACTCCTTGCCGCTCCGCCGTTCGATGTACTCGAGCGCGCGGTCCGAGGTCCACGCCTCGCGGTAGGGACGGTCGGTCCGCAGCGCGTCGAAGACGTCGCAGACGTGGACGACGGTGCTCGCGTAGTGGCAGTCGCGGCTGAACCGCCGGCGCGGGTAGCCGCCACCGTCGATCCAGACGTGATGCTCGTGCGCGACCGCGGCCTGCAGCGTCAGCGCGCGATCGCTGTTGAGAATGAGGCGCGCGCCGTCCGCTGGGTGGCGTTCCAGCAGCTCGCGCTCCTCCGGGGAGAGGGCGCCCGGCTTCGTCAGGATGTCGGGCGGCACGCGCACCTTGCCGAGGTCGTGCAGGAGGCCGGCCGTGCCGAGCGCGCGCACGTCGCGCGGGACATGGCCCAGCGACTCGGCGAGCGCCATCACGAGGATCGAGACGTTGATCGAGTGCGTCGTCGTGTACTGGTCGAACGCCTTGAGCCGCAGCAGCGGAATCATCAGCCGGCCGTCCGCGTGCAGCGCGACCGAGAGCGAGCGCACGACCGCTTCGGCCTCGACGAGCGGCACCGCGCCCGTCCGCGATACCTCGCCATGCATCCAGCGGACCGTGTCCGCCTCCTCGGTCAGCGTGAAGTGGATCGTCGACGACAGGAGGTCGCCGATCATCGACGACCCGCCGGCCGTCGTCAGGAAACCCGCGTCGCCGCCCGTCGGCTGCACGCCGACGACCCCGAACCGGATCGCCGTCTGGCGCGGCGGCGGCGTCTCCGCGCCCGGCGGCGCGAACATCCGCGCCATCACGTCGTCGATGAACGCCGCGACCTCGTCACCGGTCGCGTCGCGCAACACTTCGATCCGCTGCACGCCGGCAGCTGCGCATTTGGCCGACCACTCCCAGTCGCGAAGCTCGCGAAGCAGGATCCGGTTGTAGATCACATCGCGCCCGAGGAAGCTGAAGCAGGGCTGCGCGTCCTCGGCCTGCAGGATGCGGAGGCGCTCGAACGCGGCGTCGATCGCGCGCCGCCGAGCGGGATGCGCCGGCGAGTACAGGGCACTCGCCGCGAGCGCCTGGGCGAAGGCGTGGAGGAACGCGATCTCGGGGCTCACGCGGCCGCTCCGCCGGGCCCGCGCGCGCCGAGGTCGCGCACCATCGTCGGCGGTTCCGCATCGGTCGCCGGCGCCGGCTGGGCCGGTCGCGCCGCCGCACGGATCACCGGATCACTGTGCGTCGTCGCGCGCGCCAGCAGGGCCGCCGCGCGCGGCTCATCGGCCCAGTAGGTCGCGAGCCCCGTCAGCGCCGCGAGGACCTGCGCGCTGCGCGGCGCGACGCGGAGGCGCTTGAACCAGCGCGTGTACGACGTCGCGGTCGAGAGGAGGCAGGCGAGCGCAGACTGCGCGCCGCTCCCCGCCAGCGCCTGCAGCGCCGGGACGTGCAGCTCGGGCGGCATCGTCTCGGCGTCGAGGCGCTGCACGATGCGCGTCACGGCGGCCGCCGGACAGTCGCGGAGGGCCGCGTCGAGCCCGATGCGCACCAGTTGCGGGTCGCTGTCGCCGACGGCGGCGATGATCCCGACGGTGCGCGTCTCGCTCCGCTTGAGCAGCACGCGCAGCGCCTCGCGGCGGACGCGGGCGTCGGCGTGTCCCGCGTAGGTCGCGGGCGTGAACCCGGCCGGCCAGTGCGGCATCCCGGACATGAGGAGCAGGAGGTTGCGCTGCACGTACCATGGCGCGCCGGGGAGTCGCGCGACGACGCGCGGGGCGACCGATTCGCCAAGGACGGAGAGCACGTCGAGCAGTCGGCGGCGGGCGGCGCGATTGTCGGCATCGGCGAGCGCGTCGAGCAGCGCGTCGGTCGCCGGGTCGCCGATCTTCCGCGCAAACGCCTCGATCCGACCGACGGTGATCGCCGGCGCCGTGAGCAGCGCGCGGAAATACTCGACGCTCGAGAGCTTCGTGCGCACGATCGCGCGGATCGGGTCGTCGTCGGCCAGCGTGTCGAGCGCGTCGAGGACGCGGTGGATCTCGCCGCGCGCGACGAGCGTGTCGATCGCGTCCCAGAGCGGCGGCGCCGCGTTGCGGAGCTCGAGACTGAGCTCGAGGACGCGTTCCGGCTCGCACCACTGGGTGATGCCGCTCTCGCTGGCGACGCGTTCGACGGGCCGCGCCATCCGGTCGAGGATCGCGCCGTACTGGCCCGGTGCCGGATCCGGCAGCGTCCAGCCGTCGATCATCTCGCGCACGTGTTCGCGCACCGCCGCGTCAGCGGCCTGGCGCATCGCGGGCCGCCCCCGCTCGGCGTGGCCCGCCAGCTTGACGAGGAGTCGGAGCAGCGGCTGCGAGATCGCCCGCTTGGTGACACGCGCGGCGGCGAGCGTGAGGGCGAGCACCGCGTCGATCGCGAGCCCGGAGGTCGCATCGAGCAGGAAGGACCGCTGCTGCCCGAGTGTTCCGCCCATCTGAAGGAGCCGGTCGACCGCGTCCGGCGAGAGCGCGGTGACGAGACGCGAGACACGCCCGCGCAGGACGGCGGACGGTCCGCCGGGCCCGGCCTCGCCCCCGGGGCCGCCCGGGCCGTCGCCGGCGCCGATCGTTTGGCCGCCGCCGCTCGCGAGCGCCTCCGGACTCTCGCCGACCAAGCCGCTGCCAGGACCAGCGACGCCGCCGCCCCACGGCGCGGCACCCTCGCTGGGCGCGACGGCAGTCGGCGCGGTGCCAGGCGGCACCGCGCCCGGCGGGGTCGCGCCCGCCGAAGCAGCGCCCGCCGAAGCAGCGCCCGCCGGCGTGAGGACGACCGGCACGGAGCGACGGGCGGGGACGCCGGGCGCGGCGGGTACGGAGGCCGCAGCCGGCGCGCCGGCGACGGGTGTGCCCGTCGATGCAGCGCCAGCGGCCGTGACCGGGGCAGCGACCGCGCCGTTCGTCGCGCCGTTCGTCGAATGGACGGCGCCGATCGCGGTACCGGGACCGACACCTGCGCCGAACGGTGACGCCGCACCGGTGCCCGGAGAGCCGGCGTCAGGTGACGCGCCCGGGGATGCCGCGGCGGGATCGGGTGTCGGGGATCGGACCACGCCGACGTAGCCCGAGACGCGTCGAGCACCCGGTGAGGCCGGCGGCGCGTCGGACCCCGCGGTCGCCGCGGCGTGGAGGGCGGCTTCGCTCCGTCGCATCTCCCCGACGATCTGGAGGAGATACGTCATGACGGTCTTCTCGTACGCGTCGTCGTGGGCGCGGGCGTTGATCGCGCGCGCCATCTCGGCGGGATCCATGTCGGTCTCGCCGGTCCCCGGCTCGCCGAACCCGCCGGGGTTGATCGCCGCCTTGGCGAGCGCGAGCCAGAGCTGGTCGGCGCGCGGCATCGCCGACGGGTCGTCCTCGGCGGCGAGCTCGAGCCGCTCGTACGACTGGCGAAAGACCCTGAGGTGCGTCCACGTCGGCGGAACTTCCGTCGGCGCCGTCAGCGGCTCCCCGTCGTGGGTGGCGGGGTCGCGCGCGATCCGCCCGAGGAAATCGGCCAGCTCGTCGCCGCGGAGACCGGCCGACAGCTGCACCGCGGCGATTCGGTGCCCATGCAGTCGCTCGGCAAACGCGCGGAGGAGCGGCTGGCGGCCGTCGGTCGGCGTGCCCTCGACGACCAGCTGGTCACGCGCCACGCCGATCGTCAGCATCTCGTGCGTCGCGAGCAGGGGCTCGAAGCGGGCGAGGAGGCGGCGTTCCGCCGACGCGAGCGTCGGATGCCCGCCGGGGTACATCGCCCGGCGCTGCGTGGCGACGGAGAGCTCGATCAGCGCGTCCGAGAGCTCCTTCGGCATACCGGGAAGTCCGGCAGGGGGAGCGCTGCCGGGTGCACCCGGCGCAACGATCGATTTTGACGGGCGGCGGGTGGCGACGTCAGACACGTTCGTGCTCCGCAGGGGGGCCTGCGCTACAGTGGTCCGTTCACCTGACGACCCGGCGCGGCGCCCGCCACGACGGGGGCGGACCCGTGAGGCAGCAGGTCCGGTCTTGCCGGGCGGGACGTCCGTCGCGATATCCTTTCCGCCCCGCACGGCAGTCGTCGCGACGGTGACTCGCCGGCAGAGCGGGCATCGCAACGTCCGCGCGGGGGCGATCGCCGCGGTCAGTCAGCGGCAAACAGGTGAATTCGGCGCCGGAGATGCAGACGCCGAATCACGTGCGTTCAGGCGCGCGGTGCGCGGGACGCGCGCGCGGCGTGACACGAATTCGCGCCCGATCGCGTAGAATCACCCGAAGGGGAATGCGCGTCAGAGTGACGCGAGGCACGCGTGGCTTCGAACGACGAGGAGTCGCAATGGCGGGACAGGGTTCGACCGGCAATGTGATCGCGGCGCTCGCGAGCTTCTTCATTCCGGGACTCGGCCAGCTGCTGCAGGGCCGGCTCCTCATGGCGATCGTGCAGTTCTGCCTCGCCGTGATCCTCTGGTTCGTGCTGCTTGGCTGGGCGGTGCACCTCTGGTCGGTGCTCGACGCCGCCCTCTACAAGCCGCGCGCCTGATCGATTCCCCGGCGGCGCGTCACGCCGGGCGCGTCACGCGCGCGTCACGCCGGGCGATATGCCGCGCGGACGGTGCGGGCTAATCCGCGTCGATCGGCGGAGCGACTTCCAGCAGGCGCGAACAATCGGCGACGGCGGCGCGCAGCAGGTCGCGCGTGTGTTCGAGCGCCGTCAATCCTTCGCGGGCGATGACGAAGCCGTCGATCGCCAGCGTCAGCACGTCATGCTGCGTCACGGGTGCGGCCGGCATGACGAGCAGGGGGTCGGATTGGGCCGATGGTTGCGAGAGAGCGATCACGCCCGAGCCTCGTCGGGTTGGAATGTCAGGAACGCTACGCCCAACTCCGCAGGAAGCAAGTGTCGCGTCTGTCGGACGGTTCCTGATCCACGGTATATACGGTCGAGCCTGTCGCGACGCTGTTATGCACCAGTCTGGTGCACGCCGTCGCCTGCCGGCAGATTGGCCGCATGACAGAGAAGACACCGGAGAACAAACCGCAGGACTCGATCGATCGCCGCGCGTTCGTCGTCGCGGGACTCCTGAGCGGCGCGCTCGGCGTCGCCGGCGCCGCGCGCCCCGCGCTCGGCGAATCCGCACCGATGCCGTCAGCGTCCGGTACGGCGGCGCCACCGCCGGAGTTCGATCTCCTGGAAGCAACGATCGACAGCCTGCAGCGCGGCATGGCGGCCGGCACGTACACCTCGCGATCGATCGTCGAGCGCTACCTCGCGCGGATCGCGGCGATGGACAAGCAGGGGCCGGCGATCAACGCCGTGATCGAACGGAACCCGGAAGCGCTCGCGATCGCCGATGCGCTCGACGCCGAGCGGGCGCGGAAGGGGCCGCGCGGACCGATGCATGGCATTCCGGTGCTGATCAAGGACAACATCGCGACAGCGGACCGGATGCAGACGACCGCCGGGTCGCTCGCGCTGGTCGGGTCGGTCCCGCCGCGCGATGCGTTCATCGTCGACCGCTTGCGGGCGGCTGGTGCGGTGATCCTCGGCAAGACGAACCTCAGCGAGTGGGCGAACTTCCGCTCCACGCACTCGACGAGCGGCTGGAGCGGCCGCGGCGGACAGTCGCGCAACCCGTACGCGCTCGACCGCAACACCTCGGGCTCGAGTGCCGGATCGGGCGGCGCATGCTCGGCCAACTTCTGCACGGTCGCCGTCGGCACGGAAACGGATGGGTCCATCGTCTCGCCGTCGCAGTGCAATTCGCTCGTCGGTCTCAAGCCGACGGTCGGTCTCCTGAGTCGCGCGGGGATCGTCCCGATCTCCCACACGCAGGACACCCCGGGGCCGATGTGCCGCACGGTGCGCGACGCGGCGATCCTCCTCGGCGCGATGGTCGGCGTCGACGCGCGCGATGCCGCGACCGCCGCGAGCGGGCCGCACGCGGTCGCCGACTACACTGCGGGGCTCGACCCGAATGGACTCAAGGGCGCGCGGATCGGCGTGCCGCGCAAGCACTTCTGGGGATACAGCGCGCTGACGGACGCGATCACCGAACATGCGATCGACGTGCTGAGACGGCAGGGCGCGACGATCGTCGATCCGGCCGAGATCCCGCACGCGGGGACGTTCGACGACGCGGAGCAGACGGTGCTGCTCTACGATTTCCGCACGGACCTCAACGCGTACCTCGCCGAGCTGCGTGAGTCGCCGGTGCGGTCGATGGCCGACCTGATCGCGTTCAACACCGCGCACCACGACACGGAGCTCCAGTACTTCGGGCAGGAACTGCTGTTGCAGGCCGAGGCGAAGGGCCCGCTCACGTCGCCCGAGTACACGACGGCGCTCGCGCGCTGCCGGCGCCTGTCGCGCACCGAGGGGCTGGACGCGGTGATGACGGCGCACCGACTGGACGCGATCGTCGCCGCGACCGGTGGTCCGCCGTGGCTGATCGATCTGATCGACGGGGACTACGGCGCCGGCGGCAGCACGCAGCCCTCGGCCGTGGCCGGCTATCCGAGCATCACGGTGCCATCGGGATACGCGCGCGGGCTGCCGATCGGGCTGACGTTCATGGGTCGCGCGTGGTCGGAGGCGACGCTGCTCAAGCTCGCGTATGCGTTCGAGCAGGCGACGATGGTCAGGCGGCCGCCGCAGTTCCTGCCGACGGCTGACCTCGCGGCGGCGGCGACGACACCGTAACGGGACGACGCCGCAGGCGGTCGGGCGGGCAACGATTCGGTCGCCGCGGGCGTAGTGGCCGCAGGCGGGGGCACGTACTCTTCACCGATGCACGCAACACGGGACGTCATGCAGGCCACGGGTGGTGAACGGAGTGGGCGGCGCCGGCGCGTCGTCGTGACGGGGATGGGCGCGCTGACGCCGATCGGCAACACGGTCGCCGAGTTCTGGGCGGCGGCGATGCGTGGGGAGAGCGGCGCGGGGCCGATCACGCGATTCGATGCGTCGGCGTTCGATACGCGGTTCGCGTGCGAGCTGAAGGGATTCGACCCGCTGACGTATCTCGACCGCAAGCTGGCGAAGCGGCTCGACCCGTTCTGCCAGTACGCCGTCGTCGCGGCCGACGAGGCGTTGCGCGACGCGGGGATCGATTCGGCGGCGATGACCGACATCGAGAAGTCGCGCGTCGGCGTGATCTTCGGCAGCGGCATCGGCGGGATCCAGACGTTGCAGGCGCAGTCGATCGTCTTCCAGCAGCACGGCCCGCACCGGCTGTCGCCGTTCTTCGTGCCGATGATGATCTCCGACATGGCGAGCGGGATCATCTCGATCCGTCACGGGTTTACGGGGCCGAACCACTGTGTCGTCTCCGCGTGCGCGACCGGCAACCACAACATCGCCGACGCCGTCGCCGCGATCCGCGCCGATGACGCCGACGTCGTGCTCTGCGGCGGGAGCGAGGCGGTGATCTGCGAGCTGGGCGTCGGCGGGTTCGGGGCGCTGAAGGCGATGTCGACGCGCAACGACTGCCCGCAGATGGCGAGCCGCCCGTTCGACCGGACGCGCGACGGGTTCGTGATGGGCGAGGGCGCGGCGGCACTGATCGTCGAGGGGCTCGAGCACGCCGAGGCGCGCGGGGCGCGGATCTACGCCGAGGTGCTGAGTGTCGGCGCGTCGGCGGACGCGTACCACATGACCGCGCCGCACCCCGACGGCAAGGGCGCGCGCCTGGCGATGGAAGCGGCGATGCGGGACGGCGGCATCGCGCTCGCCGATGTCGATTCGATCAACATGCACGCGACGTCGACGATGCTCGGCGATGCCGCCGAGAGCCGGGCGATCCGGCTGCTGTTTGGCGAGCATGCGGATCGGCTGACGGTGACGTCGACGAAGAGCATGACCGGCCACATGCTCGGTGCCGCCGGCGCGGCCGAGGCGATTCTCTCGATCCTGAGTCTGGTGCACCAGGTGGTGCCACCGACGATCAACGTGCGCGACCGGGATCCCGCGTGCGATCTCCCGTGTGCGATTGGCGTGCCGGTCGAGCGCGAGATCCGGCTGGTGTTGAGCAACGCGTTCGGGTTCGGCGGACACAACACGACCGCGGCCTTTCGCGCGATGCCGTGAGCCGGTAGACAGGGGCTGAGTCCGATGTGGACCCAGCGGCTCCGGGCGGCGCTCGGGCACATGCGGGCGCGGCCGGCGATCGCCCAGGGCGTGCGCGCCGGCGTGGTGACGGTCCTGCCGCTCGTCGTCGGCGCGGCGCTCGGCGATCCTCGCGCGTACACGTGGGCCGCGCTCGGCGGGTTTCAGGCATCGCTCGCGGACAACGGCGGTCCGTATCGCGTGCGGGCCGCGAGCATGATCGCCGTGGTGCTGGGTGGCGCACTCGCCGTGCTGATCGGATCGGTCGGTGGGACGTGGCCGGGGGTGGCCGTGCCGCTCGCGTTTGCGGCCGCGTTCGTGAGCGGCATGGTCCGGTCCTACGGGAGCAACGGCTCGAACGTCGGGCTGCTCAACCTCGCGCTGTTCCTCGTCGCGCTCGCGTCGCCGCAAGGGCTGCCGCGTGCGGCGGCGCACGCCGGGTACTTCCTGGTCGGCGCCGCACTCGCCGCGGTGCTGACGCTCCTGCTGTGGCCCTTTCAGCCGTATCAGCCCGCGCGCGACGCGGTCGCCGAGAGCTATCGGCGACTGGCGGATCTGCTGGCGGCGCTGGCCGAGCTGCCGGGCGCTGCGGATCGCGGAAGTGACGCGTGGTACGCGCGGGGCCGTGCGCTCGCGCCGTCGGTGCGCGCGGCGCTGGAGGATGCCCGCACCCAGATCACGGCCGTGCGGGCGGCGCGTGATGGCGAGATGCGACGCGGCGAGCAGTTGATGACGCTGATGCTGATCGGCGAACACGCGCTCGGGGTATGCATCGGGCTCCCGGTGCTCGTGGAGGATGCCGGGCTGCCCGGTGACGGCCCGCACGTGAGGGCGGTGCGCGAGCGCTGCCGGTCGCTCGCCGCCGATGCGAATGCCGTCGCCACCGCAGTGAGCCCGCCGCCCTCGCTCGCGCTCGGCGGCGCACGCCCGCTGGTCGCATCGCGGGCCGCGTCCGTGTCGGCGAGCGCTGTTGTGACCGGCGTGACGGACGCCGCGGCGCCTGGGGCTGAGCCCGAGTCGGTGCATGGGGCGCTGCCGGAGGTGGTGCCCACGGCGCTGGCGGGGACGGAGCTCGTGCCGGCGCTGGCGCGGCTGGCGGACGATCTGTCGTTTGCGCGCGAGATCGCGACCGTGGTGCGCACGGGCGGGACGGTGCCCCTCGTGCCGCGCGCGGAGGTGAGCCGCGTGAACGGCAACGTGAACGGCAACGTGAACGGCAACGCGAACGGCAACGTGAGCGGCAACGCGAACGGCAACGCGAACGGCGAGGTGACCGGCGATGCACGCGTCGTGGCGCCGGACGGAGTGGGCGGCCGCGCGCCGTCTTCGGTCGGCAGCGGACTGCTCGGCGCGCTCTGGACGCCGCTGCAGGAGAACCTGACGGTGCGGTCGCTCGCGTTCCGTCATGCGTTGCGCATGGCGACCGGCGTCTCGGCGGCGCAGCTCCTGACCGCCTCGATCGGCCTGCCGCGCGGCTACTGGATGACGCTGACGACGGGGTTCATTCTGCAGCCGTACGCGGGGGCGACGGTGCAGCGCGGCGTCCAGCGCGTCGTCGGCACCGTAATCGGCGGGCTGCTCGCCGCGGCGCTGACGCTCGCGATGCACGGGACGCTTGCCGTGTCGTTCGTCGTCTTCGTGCTGACGGTGGTCGCCGTCGCGGTGCGGCCGATCGGCTACGGCTACTTCGTCCTCTTCCTGACGCCACTGATCGTGCTGATCGCCGAAGGGTTCCAGAGCGATCCGCGGCTCGCCGAGTATCGCGTGCTCAACACGATCCTTGGCGGCGCGCTGGCGCTGGTCTGCGGGCTGGTGCTCTGGCCCGAGTGGGAGGGCGCGGTCGGCGGGACGCTGCTCGCGGACACGATCGCGGCCGCACGCGCGAGCGTCGGCGCGGCGCTCGCCCCGGTGCCGTCGGCGGTCGAGGTGAACGCGACGCGGCGGACGTTCGCCGTCGCGCTCGGCAATGCCGAAGGGGCCCTGCAGCGCGCCGCGAGCGAAGGGCGGCGCCGGGCCGCGGGGGTCGCCTCGGGGCTCGCGATCATCACGATCCTCAGGCGCCTGATGGCGACGACGATGGCGATCGCGACGGTGCATGATGAAGCCGCGCCCGCGGTGCCGACCGGGTTTCGCGCGGCGGCCGACGCGGTGCTCGCGGATCTCGATGGCGCGCTGCGCGATCGGCGCGCGCCGGCGCCGCTCCCCGCGATGCCGGTGTTGGCCGACGACGGTCGGTCGCTGCACGGGCGCGTCGTGCGCCAGCTGGAACTGTTGCACGAGTCCGTCGCGCGGTTCGTGACGGTCACGCGGCCGGCGACTCCGGCCGTCGGCGCGACGTCCGCCGCCAGCTCGGCGTCTCCGGCGGCGCGTTGAGTCGAGAGAGGTGAGTCGCGAGTGCTGACGCGACCCGTGACGAGGCTGCTGGCGCGACCGGTGGTGCGACGGGTAACGCGAATGCCGACGCGACCGATCGCTCCACTGTCGGCGGTCGTCGCGGTCGTCGCGGTCGTCGCGGTGGTCACCCTGGGCGCCGGTTGCCATCGGGCCGCATCGGTGGCGGCGCCGAGTCGCGCCACGCCTGCGGCGTCGGCCGGGTCGCCGACGATGGTGCGGGGCGACTGCGGCGCAGGGCGCGGGTACGTCGTGATGCTTTCGCTCGATGGATTCGGCGCCGAGTACCTCGGGCCGGACGCGACCCCGAATCTGGAGCGGGTCGCCGCGGCTGGGGTTCGGGCACGGTCGCTCGTCCCGGTCTTTCCCTCGAAGACGTTCCCGAACCACTACAGCATCGTCACGGGGCTCACGGTCGAGCACCACGGACTGGCCGGCAACCAGTTCTACGATCCCGCGACGCGGCGATTCTATCGCGTGAGCGACACGACGGCGGTGCGCGACGCGTCGTGGTACGGCGGCGAGCCGATCTGGGTCACGGCGGAGCGACAGGGGGTGCGGAGCGCGGTCTTCCTCTGGCCGGCGAGCGAGGCACCGATCGGCGGGCTGCATCCGTCGCGGTACAAGCTCTGGGCACGCGACCACGGGATCGCGCCGTCGGCGCGGGTGGACACGGCGCTCGCGTGGCTCGCGCTCCCGGCGTGCGAGCGGCCGCACCTGGTGCTGCTCTACGATGAACTCGTCGACGAGGCCGGCCACGCGCATGGCGCGGACGGCGTCGAGACGCGCACCGCCGTGCGCGGCGCGGACTCGCTGGTCGGGCGCCTCTACGACGGGCTGCGCGCGCTGGCGATCCGCGACAGCGTGACGCTGCTCGTCGTCTCGGACCACGGCATGGCGACCGTCGCGCACGTCGGCACGACCGGGGTCGCGCCTGACGCTCGCGATGCGACGCACGATGCGACGCATGATGCGACGCATGATGCGACGACGGTGTCGCTGACGGACGGCGTCGTCGGCGCGTGGTGGTTCACCGACAGCGCGGCGCTCGGGCGCACGCGGGCGGTGCTCGACACGATCGCGCACGCGCACGTCTACGCGCGGGCCGAACTGCCGGCGCGGTATCACGCGTCGATCCCGCGGATCGGGGATCTGCTGCTCGTCGCCGATGTCGGGTGGCAGTTTTTCCCTGCGTCACCGGGCGGAGCGCCGCGTCGCACGGGCGGAGGCACCCACGGCTACGATCCTGCGGCGAGCGAGATGCAGGCGATCTTCATCGCTGCAGGGGCCGGGCTCCGGCGCGGCGTCGTGCTGCCGCCGCTCGACAACGTGGCGATCTATCCGCTCGTCGCGGATCTGCTGGCGCTCGACCCGGCGCCGACGGACGGCCGGCTCGAGTCGACGGCGGCGGCCAGGGCGCGCTGAGAGGTGGCTCGCGGACTGCTACGTCAGGAACCGCTCGGCGAGCTGTTCGAGGCGTTCATCGCCGTCGGCGATTGCGCGCTCGAGGATGCGTGCGACGTGGGGGCGAAGGCGGCGTTCGCCCCAGTAGTAGCCGGTCGCCATCTCGGCGCTGCCCGTCTCGCCATCGCGCGCGGCTTCCAGCAGCGCCGCCGCCGCGGCCGCGTCGAACCCGGGGTCGTCCCGGTCCGGCAGGTCGAACCGCCGGCCCGGGTTGCCCCACTGATTGCCGGCATCCTCATCGACGAAGCCGCGCGACACGGTCGTGCGTTCCGGCCGTCCGTTCCGGTCGGCGCGACGCTCAGCGCGCTGACGCCGTGCGGATCGGCGGCAGCGGCTCGATCGTCGACTTGATCGTCTGCGTCTGCGGCGCGCCCGATCCGCTCTCCTTGAACGACTCGACGATCCGCATCGTCTGCGTCGACCGCGCGCCAAGGTAGATCCCGCGCGGGCTGACGTAGTTCACGCTGCGGATCGTGCCGTCGCCATCGAGGTGCAGCGCGAGACCGCCCTCGGCGCCCTCGCCGGTCATCGCGATCACCGACGACCGCTCGACCTTCCACGCCGGCTGCCCGGCGACCGTCGTGTCGCCGGAAACCTTCCACGTGGCGACCGTCTCGGTCTTCACGCTGTCGAACGATGAGCGGTGCAGGACGCGTTCATGCGACGTGTCCGACCACGTCGTGCCGACGCCGACCGTCTTCATCGGGAACTGGGTGAGGAAGTGCCGGAACGACGCGTAGAGCGCCGCGAGGTTGGCCTCGCTGTCGGCGGCGGCGAAGTGGTAGATCTGGCCGGTCGGCGAGATCGTGCCCGACAGCGTCGCGCCGCGCGCCCAGTCGAGGGCGGGCATCGGGGCGTTCATGTTCGTGGACGAGCCGTCGATCGAGTCGATGTGGACGGAGAGCGCGAGCGTGTCGCGTCCGCGCGGGGCGAGCGTGACCGTCACGACTTCCGTCGTCGTCACGTCGTACTCCATCGGCGCACGGCCGCCCGTCTGGTCGCGCTGGTTGTGCGTGATGGTCGTGACGCGGTAGCGCTGCGTGCCCGCGGTATACCCAAACGGGCGGGCCTGCGCCGACGCGCGGGCGCCGGGGACGAGCAGCAGACCGAGGCCCGCGAGGACGACGGCGACGGCTCGGCCGCCGAACGAACGACGGATGGCACCGCGACGGGCGGCGATCATGCGACGGCAGGTCGAGCTCAGCGAGACTTCGGGCATGGCGGAATCCTCCGGAATCGGTGGCCGACTCGGCCAGCCGGGATCCCGCAATTTACCCCGGCGGGCGGGGCGCCGTGATGCGGAGGACGGGGTGGCCGCCGACCTCCTCCAGCGGCAGGTAGACCCGGTGCGTGCGCGGGTCGACGGCGAGCACGTGTGCATGCGGAATGAAGACGTCCCCCTCGTGGACGAGGGCGATCGCGCCGGTCGTGCCGCTCGTCTCGGTGAAGACCGAGACCTGACCCGTCTCCGATCCGACGTACACCCGGCCCCATCCGGGATCGATGGCGATCATGTCCGGGCCTCGACCGACGGGGACGGTCGACGTGACCTGCATCGTCGTCAGGTCGACGACGGCGAGCCGCGCCGACGCGCCGGGGCCGGTGACGAACGCGAGGCGCCGCGCCGCATCGACCGCGACGGCGTGCGGGCTCGTGATGCCAGGCAGGGGGATCCGTGTCGCGATGCTGTCGGTTTCGGGATCGACGACGGCGAGCGCGTTCGCGCCGGGGAGCGTCACCAGGACACACGCGCTGACGGGATCGTAGGCGATCCGGCCGGCACGACTGCCGAGCGGGATGCGGGCGACGACGGTGTTGGCGAGGACGTCGACGACGAGGATCGCGTCGCGCGATTCATCGACGACGAGGATCCGCCGCGGGTTTGGCGCCCAGACGATCGAGCCCGGGTAGCCGACGTCGCGGACGCGCGCGAGCACGTCGAATGTGCGCCCGTCGACGACGAGCAGCTCGCCATGTCCGGTCGTCGAGGCATAGATCCGATCGAGCGGATCGACCGACGTCACGCCGTGCACGCGCGTGAACCCGGGGCGTACGGTGACCGTGCCGCCGCCAGCGCCGGCGCCGGTGCCGAGGCCGACGACGACGAGCGCGTTGGCATCGACGTGGGCGAGGATCAGCCGGTCGCCCGTCGTGTCGAGCGCGACATCGTCGAAGCGCACGGCGGGCCCGGCGATCGGGAGGTCGCCGACCGCCGGCAGGTTGAATCCCCCGGCCGGCGGTGGTGTGGTGACGTGGAGCAGTGGCGGCGCCGCCGGTCTCTCCGGCACGCGGTGGCCCGGAAGACACGACGGGAGCGCCGCGACGAGGAAGGCCGCGGCGCCTAGCATGACGCCACCTATCGGTTGTCGAGCATCGCGCCGATGACGCCGCCCAGAAGTCCGCCCTTGACCGCGCTCGCCGCCGGCGTCTCGGACTGGCCGGCGCCCGTCGGCGGGTGATAGTACATCGACTGGATACCGATGCGCCCGGGACCGGTGAACCGGTTCCAGAAGATCTGTCCGGCGCTCGCGAGGAGCCCGGTGCTCAGTTTCTGGAACTTCGTCTCCATCTGGACCGACGCGTCCTTGTAGATCCAGCCACCGGGCTCGATGTCGAGCTGTTCCCCCGGCGCGAGCTGCACGGTGAAGACGTTGCCGTAGCCGTGGAGCCAGACGATCCCGGGCTGCCGCGTCGCGGTGAACGTGTCGATGAAGAACCCGCTGTTGCCGAAGAGCATGTTCGCCACGCCCTGCGTGCGGTGGAACGAGTAGTCGACCGTCGCCGTCGCGGCGAGGAACTGGTGCTCGCGCACGTCGATCGCCCGACCCGGCTCGAGGTGCATCGGCACGATCTGCCCGGCGCCATCGCGGCTGAACGCGATGTGTCCCGGCCCGGCGGCCTCGGTCATGAAGATCGGCAGGCCGGCGAGCAGGCGCGTGAACGCGCCGCTCATCGCCTTCACGCCGATATCGACCTGCGGGTGCTTCCAGAGCAGCACGTGGTGTTCGAAGTAGACGGGCGTCTGCTGCAGTTCGAGGTGGAGGACCGGCACGAGCTCCCCCTCGAGGTGATACGTCACCCCCGCGTACTGCTCGTCGTGAATCGACGTCGGGTGGAGGGTCGGGATCGCCATCTATCGCTCCGTGGGAAGAGGGTCGTGGCTCGCGGGGACCGGCGCGGCGAGCGCCGGTTCCGGGCGATCGGGCGTGTCCGGTGCGGCCGGCGGCGGCGATCCCCCGGATTCGGGGGAGCCGTCGTCTTCGTCGTCGTCCGTATCCTCCATACGACTATCGAGGCTTCCGTGTGTCAACAGCACGGATTCCAGGTCGAGATCCTCCTGGAGTCGCCGCATGACGCCGTCACCGATCGTCGACGTGTCGCGCAGCGCGAGCAGTGCCCGTCGCTCGGCGGCGAGCATCGCCAGGCGGGCGCCGAGGTACGCCGCCACCGGCATCCGCTGCGGCGCGCCGGCCGGCTGGCCGAGCGAGCGGAGCTTCTGCGTCTGCCGGACGCGGAGGTACTCGACGAGCGGCCCCGGCGCGCCCTTGCGGGCGAGCTGATCGAGGCGCGCGAGCCCCGCTTCCAGCATCGTCCGTCGCGCGAGCGTCTCCTCGGCGCGCTGCCCATCGTCCGCATGCAGCCCGAGGAGTCGCGCGACCGGCGCCAGCGTCAGTCCCTGGATGACGAGCGTGCCGAAGATCACGGCGAACGTCAGGAAAATCGTGAGCTCCCGCGCCGGAAACGGCGCACCGCTGGCGACGGCGACCGGGAGCGCGAGCGCGATCACCACCGAGTCGCCGCCGCGGAGGCCGGCCCAGCCGACGAAGAGGACGCCGCGCCACCCGGGCCACTGGCGGCCGACGTAGGAGAGGGCGGCGCCGGGAAAGATCCAGACGAGCCGCACGACGATCGTCGTCAGGACGACGAGTGCCGCCATCGCCGCGAGATGCTGAGCCGACACGGCGTGCAGCGCGGGCGCCAGCTGCGGAAGCTCGATGCCGATGAGGATGAACGTCAGGCTCTCGAGCAGGAACGTCACCACGGACCAGAGGCCCACGGACATGATCCGCGTGGCCGGCGAGACGATCGACGGACCGACGCGCCCCAGGTAGAGGCCGCAGGCGACGACGGCGAGAATCCCCGACGTCCCGAGCGCCGCCGCCGGGACATAGGCGATATACGGAGTCAGGAGCGAGACCGTGTTCTCGATCTCCGGCGCCTCGGGGAGTCGCCGGCGCACGACACCGACGAGCCAGCCGGCGCCGAGCCCGATCGCGACGCCGCCGAGGGCGGCGAGGACGAAGGCGGGGACCGCGGCGCGGGCGGAGAACTGGCCCGTGACGACGGCCGCGACGGCGATCCGGTAGGTGACGAGCGCCGTGGCATCGTTGACGAGGCTCTCGCCGGAGAGCAGGGCGACGATGCGCTGCGGCAGCCGCAGCCGGCGCGTCGACGCGATCGCCGCGACCGCGTCGGGCGGTGCGACGATCGCGCCGAGCGTGATCGCCGCTGGCCATGTGTACTCGGGGCTCAGCGCGCGCGCGACGGCGGCGACGGCGATCGTCGTCAGCAGCACCGGGACCGTCGCCAGGAGCGCGATCGAGCGCCACTCGGTCCGGAACTCGCGAAACGACGCGTGCAGCGACGCCTGATAGAGGAGCGGCGGGACGAAGAGCAGGAAGATCGTGTCGGGCGCGACCGTCAGGCGTGGCAGGCCCGGAATGAACGCGAGCAGGCCGCCACCGATGATGAGCAGGACCGGGCGCGCGATCCCCAGGCGTCGGGCCAGCAGATCGAACGCGACGGCGACCGCGAAGAGCATTACGACGATCGCGATCGTCGACACGGGGCGTCAGTCCCCGCGCGCCATTCCGATGCGCTCGGCCAGCGTCGCGTAGAGCTGCGCCGCGACCGGTCCCGGCCGGCCAGTCCCGACGGGTGCGCCGTCGAGCGTCGTCACCGGCATCACATCGTTCGTCGTGCCGGTGAGGAAGATCTCGTCGAGCCGCGGCAGGTCGGCGGCGAAGATCGGCTCCTCGCGCACGGGGACGCCGCGCTCGCGCGCGAGCTCGAGGACGACCTCGCGGGTGACCCCGGGCAGGATGTAGTTCGTGCGCGGGGCGGTCCAGACGACGCCATCGACGACGCCCCAGACGTTCGTCGTCGACCCTTCGGTGACCGCGCCGTCGCGGACGAGGATCGCCTCGAAGGCGCCGGCGGCGACGGCGGCCTGCTTGGCGAGGACGTTGGGCAGCAGGTTGACGGTCTTGAGGTCGCATCGCGCCCAGCGCTGGTCGGGAAGCGTGATCGCCGAGACGCCGGTGCCGCGGCGGTCGTGCGGCGGCGTGAACGGCGACGCGCTCGCGTAGACGGTCGGCGTCGTGCCGGCGGCCGGGAACTGGTGACTGCGCGCCGCGACCCCGCGCGTCACCTGCCAGTAGACGAGGGCCTCGCCGCCCGTCAGCTCGCACTCGGCGAGCAGGCGGTACGAGACGTCGATCAGGCCGGCCGCATCGGCCGCCGAATACGGCAGCGCGAGCGCCGAGAGCCCGCGCTCGAGGCGGCGGAGGTGGCGTTCGGGTTCGACGAGAGCGCCGCGGACCGCGCGCGTCACCTCGTAGACGCCATCGCCGAAGAGGAACGCCCGATCCTCGATCGAGACGAGCGCGTCGCGGCGCGGGACGTAGCGGCCATCGAGGAAGACGAGATCGGGCATCAGTCCGCGGGTCGGAGGATGGCGTCAAAGGGAGGGTAGCCGACGAGCGACGCCAGTGCACCGTCGGTGTGGAGGGCGAGGTCATATGGTCGTCCCTCGGCGAACGCGGCGCGCAACAACTGCATGGCGCGTGCTCGGTCGCCGAGCCGGGCCGCGATGCGCGAGCGCTGGTACGCCGGGCGGCCGTAGAGATACGGCCGGTGGATTGCCGCGAGCTGCCGGTCCCGGGCCAGCGCCGCCGCGCGGTCGCCGCCGGCGGCCGCCTCCACGCCCAGGGCGCCCAAGGCGTCGATGTCGGCGCTGGTATCGGCGGCGAGGGTGCGCCAGATCGCGGCGGCGGCTGCGGTGCGGTCGGCCGCGTCGAGCGCCGCCGCCTGCCAGATCCGATCGGTCGCGGAGAGGAGCGTGCCGGCCGGAGGGGCCGCGTACCAGTTGGCGGCGCGGAGATAGAAACGCGTCGCCCCGTCGGCATGGCCGTGCGCGCGAAACTCATCGGCCGCGAGCACCATCAGGCGGCCGGCGTTCATCGTGTCGCTCGGCGCGAGGACGACCCCCTCGTCGACGCGCGCCGCGACGTCGTCGACGCGCCCGAGGGCCGCGAGGGCGCGCACGTCGGCCGCGAGGCAGCGCCACGAGTCGGGAAAGTGCGCGAGGCCATCGCGCGTGACCGCGAGCTCGGCGTCGTGCTGCCCGAGGAGGTGTTCGGCCGCCGCCGGGAACTGCCAGTAGCCATCCCAGCCCTGGAGCCAGCCACGGTTGGCGTCGAGGTGGCGGAGCGCGTCGAGCGCGCGGTGTGGGTGGTCGAGGGCGAGCTCGTAGTAGCCGATATCGAGCGAGGTCTCGGGCCCGCTCGCGACGGCATCCATTTCGCGCGCGGTGCGGAGCGCTGCCGGCCAGTCGCCGCGCACTTCGGCCGCGGTGTTGTCGAGCAGCAGGCGGTCGAACGGCGCGAGTCGCGCGCGGCGGCCGGCGAGGGCGGTGACGAGGGAATCGGCGCGGGCGTACTCGTGGAGCGTGAGATACGCATCGCCGGCCCAGAGGAGCGGCTGGGCGTAGGTCGAGTCGAGGGCGCCCGCGCGGAGATAGTGGGCGATCGCCGCGCGCCGATCGCCGTGCACGTGCAGGTCGATCCCGGTGATGAACTCCTCGTAGGCCGCGTAGGTCGGCGGCGCAGTCGTGCGCTCGATCCACGCACTGAGGCGCGGGTTGTAGAGCACGGCGAGCGCGCCGGTGATGTGTTCGCGCAGGCGGTCGACGGCGACGAGTGGCGCCTTGACCGGCCCGCTGACCGGATCGACGGTCTTGAGGATCCGCCCCGCGACCGCATCGGAGACGTTGGCCTGGAAGCGGAGCGAGTCGCCATCGCGATAGAAGCTGCCCCAGACGACGGTGCCCGCACCGGTCTCCTGGGCGAGCGTGCGGACGCCACCCGGCGTCGCGGCCACGAGCGGCGTGATCGTCGCCCCGCGCGGCGTGAGCATCGCCGTGCGCGTGTCGACGACGTCGACGAGGCCCGTTTCGTCGAGCCGCTGGGTGACCCAGTCCGCGGTCATGCGCCC
>Ga0116229_10005503_pt1 | contig 20630 bp, 25 predicted proteins | sample S1TSphgellanicum_3_FD_87313 | JGI IMG/M metagenome (GOLD analysis project Ga0116229, IMG submission 87313) | Host-associated microbial communities from peat moss isolated from Minnesota, USA - S1T2_Fc - Sphagnum magellanicum MG | ecosystem: Host-associated > Plants > Peat moss > Unclassified...
AGTTTCTGTTGCCTTTCCAGAAGCAATGGGAAGACTCAGACATGATGTTGGCTAGCACTCAAGAGACATTGCTAATCAAAAAAGTCAACAGTATCCTCATTCAAGCTGCAACAAGCTTCTGAAAGAAAGGAGCTTTTATTTCATTTTAGCATGTCCCTGTATAGCAAGCATCTATGCCTAAAAGACATAGAGGCCAATATATAGAGTAGTGGTTGGGGCCTCCTGCACCCTGAACATATCCTTTAAGCACACCACAAGTCAGTCGAACACCATCTGCAGGTGCATGTATATTGTTGGGGTCAAAACTTCAGATTGAAGGAATAGAATTCCGGTCTTGATGATCATTACCTGACGTTGTACATCACATGGCTGACTGGCTGGTAGAATAAGAAAAACCACATATGCAATTAAGTACAAGGACAAATTGGCAGCCTGCAAAACACAAAGGAATGACAATCAATCAATGGAATACATGAGGAATATCTATCTGCTTTTGCTTGAAACCTAGTACATGCCAAATGGAGCTTGTTTACGTCAAGACATTTACTCATCAAAGATGCAATTTTGTGGCAGTGACAACAAATGAGTCAGAAAATACTCAACCATTGTGAAGGCATTCCGGCAGCTGTTCAAAGCGACTCGGCTACTTGAGTTAGTCGTGATGCAGTTTACAAGTGACCTGTTGAAGTCCCCATTCAACAACCAAAGAAATGAACCAAAACTTCATGCATGCATTGCTTGTACAAGGGAGACAAACTAAGAACTTGTGCAAAACAAAACCAGACCCAAACACACACACACACCAAAAAAAAAAAAAAAAACCTTGAAAATGATGCAAATCTCTTTCAAATATGACACAGAGAAATTGAGGTCGAAGTGTTTTTTTTTTGGGCATGTGGGGTAAGGGGGAAGAAGAGTAATTATTACATGTGTGAGACTTGAGTGGCTGCCCAGCCTATGTTGAAAACTGAGGCAGCCGTACTGTAACCAATAGTTTGAGCAACTTGGTAGTTGCTACTGAGAAGAGAGCATGCAAGGCAGCCCCCAAAAACCGACGAGAATGAGACCCCCACCAGAATTGACCCTCCTGCATGCCATATCTTGAAGTGTCCAAATCTATCAATCTACACAACAATAAGACACACACATGTGTATCAATTCTTCCACTCAAACCCAAGCTTCCAAGACAACCCAAGACAACCATATTGTATGAGCGTATAGTAGGTACCCACTGATGATTGATTACAGCTTCCTCTATGGCTGCTACTGCTGCTGTTTTGAATCTTCCACAAAAAAAGTTCGGACACCTTTGCTTCTGATTCATCCTTAATCTTAAAGAAATTCATTACTGGTTGGATTGGGTTTCTGAGGGATGCTACACCTGCTACTACTTCTTCTTCATCTTCTGCTACTGGTGGCATAATTCTCTTTTTTGCTGCAAGAGAGGGGGGATTGGGTGTGGTGGGTGCACAAAGATTGTCCATTACCAGCTGACCAACAGTGATAGTGGCAAATCCGTCTGCCAATTGACCCATGAGCATCACTGTTGCTGCCTCCCTGCAGCAAAACTCCTCATTAAAAAATCCCTAAGCACACAACCCAAAAACAAACCCATAAAACCAGCTGCCACCTTCCATAATCCTCTCTGAAATGAAGAAAAATAAATGAGCCAAGGGTGTGAAGAAAGGCAGCACTCAACATATGTACAGAAGAAGACAAAGAAGAAGAAGAAAAAAGTAGATAGATATGAACAACAACTGCTGATGATTGTCAAGGATCAATCTCAATAGACTGAATTTGTTGTTACCACAACTTCAGAATGAGGGAATCAACAAACAAATTGATGGAACTTCGAGAGCATGCACGGTGTTATATTATAGGTATGGCATTGTACCTTGGTGACAATCCAACATCTGTGAGGAACATGAGAAGATATGTGAACCAACAAGCAGATGTCAGATCATTCAGCATATGTCCCATGCCATAGCTCACTATGTATTTTCGAGGAAGTGGTTCTCCAGAAGGTCCACCACTGATTTTCAGGTCAGCTCCAATCAGAGTTTCTGCTTCTGCCTCCGACTCTACAAGTGTTGTGTGATGTTGATTCTCTGTCATCTGATCCAGAAACAACCAGCCAAACCCCCAAAAAATTCAGTACTGCACAAGTTGTTAAACCAAAGAAAAAGCCATGCAATTCAAAACACTTGCACTCAGAATTGCAAAGAAAAAGCTGTTGCCATTCAAAAACTTGCACTGGGAATTGTTGCAGAGCTTAAACAGACTGTGTGGGGATGGAGGTATGAGTATGAGAGGTTGGTCATGTGGTGGGTTTTTTATTGTGGGGGAGCCATAAAACCTCACACGAAGATCCAACCTCCCAATTCAGTTTTCAAACAATTTCTCTGAAGAAAATTCCTTCTTCCTGTTTTGTATCATGAGATTTTGATGAGTGGGTTTCTTCTTCTTCTTGTTCAACCTCGAGAGATATTTGACAGAAAGTTGGCAAACACCTCCCCCCAAAAAAATGTAACACAGGAAGAAACGCAAAAAAACGCGAAGAAACTCGAATTGGTCAAGCAAGGTGCGTTCAAAAAAGCACCTTTCAAAGCTTGAATGCACTCGACATGCACGAGGAGGAGCTTGTGTGATGTTCGCTCCCCGTGGAAGTCGAGGGGAAAAAACCCCAAGAATCCAAGTTCACAAACACCAAAGATCAGTACTTACATGACCCACAAGACCCAAGCAACTGAGAGATATGAGAAAGAGAAGTGCGAGAGAGAGAGTGTGTGAGTTGTGAGAGAGAGAGAGAGTTTTGTGCAAACATCCATAAGAATTCTGGTCTAGAAGCAAAAGCATGAAGAAGCATAGAACAAGCTAAGGAATGGAAACAACAAAACCACTAGCTAGCGCATTTGGCAACAAGATTCTCAAGCACATATAAAAATACCACAAGAAACGTGTCTCAAACAACAAACATGGAAAGAAGATAGTAGTGCATGATGATGATGATGAAGAAGAAGGCTTCACAAAGGAAGGAAGAAGAAGAAGGTGGTGGTTGATGATGACGATGATGATGAAGAAGAAGAAGAAGAAGTCTTCACAAGTGAAGGAAGAAGATGGTGGGCGTTGAAGAAGAAGTCTTCACAAGGGAGAATAGATGGTGGGTGATGGAGGAGGCAGGAGCACGTAGCAAGAAGAATTGAATCTCATTGGGATGGTGGGCAGTGATTGCTTTTCGGCACTTTGTGTGTTGCCGAAGAGTTCGGCGATTGATCAGGAGGCCGGACACGTTCTGTGTCGTCGATGGAAACTCTCGCAACGAGTGCCAGGGATGAGAGTGAATAGCGGCCTAAAAACCTGTCCAAAGTTGCAAGTTTTGAAGCTTCTCTCTTCTCTCTTCTCCAAAAGCATGCGTGGGAAGGAAAAAAAAGGAAAAATAGGAGAATAAGAAGAAGAAGAAGAAGAAAAGAAGAAGACAAATCAGGCAAGGGTTTTTGCGAGGGAGAACAAGGCGTAGAAGAAGAAGAAGAAGAGAAAATCAAATATAAGTTCCACAAGTATGAATTGCAAGGTTTTCCATCTCAAGGAGCTTGTAAGGAGCTTGCTTGTTTGTCTCTTTGTTGTTGTTGTTGTTGTTGTTGTTGTCGTCCTTCTTCTTTGCCTTTGCAAATTGTCGTTGTCACTGATGAGCTTCCTTCTTGTCACCCACCAACATATGAGGGCTTTGGGCCTGAACATTGTGTCTTGTTGAACATGACGGTGTTTGCTTGTTTGTTTGTTTGTTAATCCCTTTGCTGCTGCTGCTGCTGCTGCTGGCAGTTTGCAACAACTCTATTGCCAACAACAACAACTAGAACAAGAGTGAAAGTGGATGATGGTGCTCTCACACAGCATCATCCTTCTTCATTCCTTTCATACAGACATCAGAGTACAACAAGAATCAGATGTGTCAGAGCTGTTTCAGGGAGGACTGTGGCTTTCAGTTTTGTGTTTGTTGCACCAAAGCAGCTCAGTCGGAGATCCAAAACTCCTCCTGTTGTCTCCATTGCCAGTGGTGTGAGATGTGAAGCAGCTGCAGCAGCTGTTGTTGTTCCGCCAGAGAAAGAAGCACTAGTTGAAAAATTGCAGTACCAAGCTGAGGTACATCTTCCCCAATTCCCCTTCCTGGTCTGTTTGTTTTAGATACACATCCCAGAGCAAAGCTTAGCTGTTGATTATGCTGCTCCATTTGTTCCAATTACTGCCACCACCACTGCTGCTGCCTTGGTGACATTGTTGGCTGGATACACCACATTGCAGGTTAGCCGATTGCTGGACCTTATTGTTCATAGTCTTTATAGCCACAAGGAAGTTTTCCTCCGGGAGCTTGTGAGGTGAGAACTGTGACTGCCAAAAGAAAAAAAAAGAAAAAAAAACCATCTCCAACACTTCTTTTGTCTCATATTGTTTTCAGTGGTGGAAAAACTTGGATCATGTTCTTTTGTCTCTGGAAATGATCTGAGATGATGACTTCTTCTGAGTTTCTGTTAAGAAAGTTTCTATTTGAAGTGGTCCCAATGTTTGCTATTTGTTGGGGGTGGGTTGTTGCAGCAATGCAAGTGATGCATTGGACAAAGTACGCTTCTTGAGTGACATGGATCCAAGCCTGGTGGAACCTGATATCAACCTTGAGATTCGCATAAAACCTGATCTTGAGTCTGGCACCATCACCATATCGTATGCTTCTTCTATACTCAACACACCCTTTGTTGTATTTGATGCATCATCAAATGGTAGTGCCAGCAAAGTGACTTTCAGATACATGGAGTTTTGTAGTAGGCATGGTATGCATGCGCTTGTGTTGAAGTTCATTACACAGAAGCTCATGTTAAGCTTCACTCCTACACTTGTAGTCCATTTCTTCTGGGATTCTTATGAGAGATATTCATTTGTTCTGGGTGTTCTCTCTCTTCTCCTTCCCCTTCGTGTCTTCTCTTTCTCTTGGTCACTAGTTTTTGTCTTCAGTTCTCTTATGAGTTTCTCAATTGGTTCTATCTGGAATTGATCATTGCAGCATAGGTAGTCTTTCTGGGCCGCTGCATGAGACCAGAAGAGAAGTATGGAGCATTTCTTGTCCTCATGAGGCAGGATATATGATGCATGCTGAGACTGAGAAATCTAGATTGCTTAATGATGGTTTTGTTTTCTGGAGGAGATGCACAGTGACACTGGCATTGGGATGACCCGTCAAGACCTGGTGGACAGTCTGGGTACTGTTGCCCATAGTGGGACTGCCAAGTTTCTGAAAGCTTTGAAGGTGGGATACAAATTCTTCAGTTTCAATTCTCTGTTCTTTGGGTTTGGTCACTTCATTTTTCCTGTTTGTGAAAATGTTGTCACGTCTGAAATCTCTACCGCCTTTTTACTGGGTCATCGCTCAATTCTCTATCCCAGTTGACATAGATGGGGTTAGGGTTTAGGTATGAAGAAGTTCTCAGGTCTTATAACGAAAATTTCTGTAGTGTAATGTATAGTCAAGATGTTCTTGTTTCACTTCTTGTGACCTTCTTGTGGTCTCACAACTTCCCTAATAGCTTTCCCGGGCTTTTTTTATGCAGGATAACAAGGAAGCAAATTCTGAAAATAATTTGATTGGTCAGTTTGGTGTTGGTTTCTACTCTGCTTTCTTGGTTGCTGACAAGGTATGACGTCTGCCAAGTAGGTTAGTAGGTGGCTGCAGTTGCTCACCCTCCACCTACCTGGGTGTGGGTTGTTTGATTGTGTCTTAGTTGTTATGACCAAAAGCATGGAAAGTGCAAAAAGCCCATTACATGTCAACTCAGCTGAATGGTTCGGCTGAATTTCTTTATCTCTATTTCTCAAGCTTTGAACATCTAACAGTTGAAAAGAAAGCACCTCATGTTTTTCTCAGTTCCTTTGATGTTGTTGGTGTACTACTAGTGCCAGTGATTTATACTGGTTTCTTTGGCACTGTTGGTCAGGTGACCGTGTCAACCAAGAGTCCAAAGTCCGACAAGCAGTATGTGTGGGAAGCTGAGGCAGATTCGAGTGTGTATACTATCCGTGAAGAGACTGATGCTAAAAAGCTTATTCCCCGTGGGACTACCATCACACTCCATCTTAGGGTATCGTACAAAGCTGCTTCCTATTGAACCCCATCTACAGTTTCTCTTGTGGTTCCAGGATGTTTTACATTGCAAATACATGATTTTGAACTGTGGTCTTGTCCAAATAGCTTTCCATGCATGGATCAAAAGTCAGGAAATGTGGAATGTAGGAACTTGTTGGAGAGAAGCAGTTTACTCAGCAGGTTTGTGGTGTGATGAACCATGAATGGGTAGCCTTGCTTAGGGCAGTCTGTCTGTCTCTAAGAAGCTCAAGTTGGTGTACAGAGTGATGAGAAGCTGGAGTTTGCAGACCCCACCAGAATCCAACTCTTGGTTAAAAACTATTCACAGTTTATTTCCTTCCCCATCTACACATGGCAACAGAAAATACGACCAAAGGTAGTATCACCATGCTCCCTTGCACTTGTTTTCAAGATAGAGTGTGCTTAAGATTGGTGTTGAAACTGTGGTTTACTTTTCTGGGATTGTAGCAGTGAAAGTCCATGCCTAACTGAATAGGTATAGGAGTCATCTAGTCAGTCAGTCAGTCAGGGTCTGGCCACTTGGAGTTCTGTAGAATGTTTGTGACTACTGGCAGTTCTATGTATGGTTGAGGGCGGGTAAAGGAAGAAACACTGAAAACCAGTGCAGAAGAGTGTATAGTCTGTGCACAATTACATGTTTCAGACTGCATAAATCTGAACTTTTTGGCTAATATTCTCTACAGAGCATGATATTTGGATGTGCTCATTTGCAGGATGGGAAGAGAAAAACCACACAAAAGTACTGGGATTGGGAACTTGCCAATGAAACCAAACCCATCTGGGTATGTATGTACTGAAACCATGTTGTTTGAGTAGGTATGGTTTTATTGACTTTGACACTGATTGTAAGAAACTATATTGTCACTTCACAGTAGATGTCGTATGCTGCTGATGTTGCTTGGAGTATCGCAAATCGTGGTGTTCCAAATCTTTATTTGTGCAGTCTAGATGACTATCAGGAATCTCCTTTTTCTGGAACTTCAGCTTCTGATGTTGTTGTGCATTGTGGCAGTTGCGTGATGATGTAACAACAGAGGAGTACAACACATTCTACAAAAAGACTTTCAATGATTCTGTCAATCCTCAGACATATGCTCACTCCAGCACTAAGGTTTGCAGACAGGAAGACCTTTTTTCGCCAGTTGAGATATATATGTCATTCAGGTCCTGTTGTTCTGTCATTTTACCTTTTGTTTTAAAGGCAATCTCAACTCAGTACATGTTGCCATTCTCTTGGCAGATGTTCCATAATGGGTGCTTTGTTTTAGTTTCACAAATTAAAATTTTCAGTTACTATAGGTTGTGGAATTGCAATTGTGCTGTTTGTTTTGTAAATGTTGGGTAAGTCCTCATCTGTGGTAGAGACATTTGAAAATTGGCAAATAAAATGTACAGTTCTGCACATATGTATATCGCAGGGTGAGATTGAGTTCAAGAGCCTTCTGTTCATTCCAAGCATGACACCCTTCAACACTGAGGACATGCTGGGTGCCAAGACAAAGAACATCTGGTTGTACGTGAAACGAGTTTTCATCTCCGATGAGTTTGATGGAGAGCTGGTAATGCTGAAGAGCAATTTTCATTTTTCAAGAATGTGCTTATCTGAGTTGTAGAAGTAGAGCATGCTGATAGAATGGAGAGTGTAGTGGTCGTAGATTTGGAAAGAGGAATCATTGCTTGTTTGAGGAATGCAGTACAATTTGTTGAATTTGGACATAAGTTTTGGTGAAGAAAAAACTGGATCAGATGTAGAAGTGTGAATCTTAAGGGGATGTTGGTTGGTCCTTTGAATTGATAGCTGGAATGTCACGTTATGATCCTTCCTCAGCAATACATCGGCATGCTTTTTTTGCTCATTGTCACTCATTCCATGTCCACAGTTCCCACGCTATTTAGGCTTCATCAAAGGTGTGGTGGACTCGAATGATCTCCCATTGAATGTTTCTCGCGAGATTCTGCAAGAGAGCCGCATTGTAAGTGCAATTATCACTCCTTTTGCCAGTTATTACTGCTGTTCTTAGACTCAAAACTGAGAGTTTAGAATTGCTAATTTGTGTGAAGGGTCATGGAAATAGATTTGATGATCCTCATAATACTCTCTGGATGTTTGTTTGCAGGTCCCCTTAATGAAGAGACATCTAGTTAGAAGAGCTTTTGACATGATTGAGGAAATTGCTACTTGTGAGAACAGAGAGGTAAAAGATCGATTTCCCCCCTTCTTTGGAAATGAATGGCAACATGCAAAGACTTATCTTTCCTCTCAGAATTGCCTTGAAGGATGTGGGCAACACCTCTTACATGACGGCCCATTACAGTTTGTCTTATTGGGAGTGCCCTTGAATCACGTGTTTGGAGGATAGATAATGCAGCATTTGTAAAGCAATCAGAGAAATTTCCTAGTGTATTTGGAGGGCATCATGTCCCCATGAATATCCCTCCTAGCAAAGAGGAGAGCTCTTACGCCTACTCCGTAAGCATGGGAGGGAAATTATGCCTACATAAATCTATCATAACAAACAGACCAAATAGAAGATATCCCTGCCATTAGGGGTAGAAGGCGTCATGGTCCCTTGAAGCAGGTGGGTGAGTTATGCTAGTGAGTGTTCCTTTATCTTTCTATCTGTTTGTTCTGGGCAGATTATTATGTACTTATTATCTATACCCACCATTGGGAGCTGATGAAGTCAGTGGGTAGTCATGACAGTTCTCTTTAAAATATTGGGAAAAAAAATCAACCCACAAACCTACAGTTCTTTGCTGGTTCTTGCATGAAAACCACCAGATCATTGAGGTTTTTGAAACAGCTGCAACCAGTGATTGTGCAATTCTGATTTTTTTTCTCCCAAAGACCGTTACCATTGTTTCTCTAATTCTGAAATATTATAAAAAAAAAGAACCAGCAGTTATTAACAAAATCAAATGTAAGCCCAACATGGGTTATAGCGGCACTCATTTGTTGTGTCACCTTAAAGTTGTTGTGGATATTTTGCTGCAATTTTCATAGGTATAAAGTCTTTCTGGCCAGCCTGTTGTGCCTGTGCTTATCATAGGTGCCTGTTTCTTTGTGTGTTTATTTTCTTTGCAGGATTACAAGACCTTCTGGATGGGCTTTGGGAAGCACTTGAAATTGGGTTGTATTGAAGATCCAGCAAATCATGACCGACTTGCACCTTTGCTAAGATTCAACTCAAGCAAGAATGAGGATGAAATGATAAGTCTGGACCAGTATGTGAAAAACATGAAGGAAGATCAGAAAGCAATCTACTATCTGGCTGCCGAAACGATCCAAAGTGCAAAGAGAGCTCCTTTCTTGGAAGAGATTCTCAAGAGAGACCTTGAGGTGGGTGGCGGGTCTTACCCAGCCTTGTCATTTGGAAGAAATTTTATTTGCATGCTTTGATTGCAGCTTTTCATGTAGAACACTTTCTGTCATGACTAGTCAAGTTAGTCACATCATCCATGCCTTGGCTATTTGTCAATATCTTTCAGAGAACTTTGACACATGTTTGAAACAGAAGCCACAAAATTATGTTCTTTGGCTTTACATGTTTCGATGTTACCTCGTGGTGTCTTTTTTCTGGCAGGTGCTATTCTTATTGGAGCCAATTGATGAAGTGGCAGTCACAAATCTGCATACATACAAACAGAAGATGTTTGTAGATGTCAGTAAGGAAGGTTTGGAACTTGGTAAGCTCATTGACAATATAAAACTGTGACACAGTTTAGCAGCCCTAGTAGTAGTATAAGTGATTTTAAGTTTGCTCCTGGAGTCATAGATCACATGCATTGTCGCTTTTATGTTAGAGAATGTTAGGGTTCAGAATGAATTCCACTCTTTGAGAAAACCCATGGTTAAGGAAAACTGACAAATGGGCATCATTTCAATTGATAAAAATGCAAAAAAAGCAGGGGATGAGGATGAGGAGAAAGCAAAGGAATTTGAAAAGGAGTATAGATTACTGTGTGACTGGATAAAGCAGAATCTTGGTAGCAAGGTGGCTAAGGTGCAGATCTCCAAGCGCATTAGCTCTTCACCATGCGTACTTGTTTCTGGCAAGTTTGGCTGGTCAGCTAACATGGAAAGGTAATTTGATCCGTTGCCATAGAAAAATCCTCCTCATCTGCATCATTGAAAAGTTGCCAATTGATCAGTTGCCCAAGTTTTCAGAACAAATAATTTTGTCTCCAGATTTAAAAAACTGTCTATTTTGGGGTTGGGAAGGAAATTCACAATTCATATGTTAAAGCCTGCTGTGCTTATACTCTCTCTCTCGTCATTCTCTGGTGGTACAGGATAATGAAGGCCCAAACACTAGCAGACAACTCGCAACTGGAGTATATGATGGGCCAACGAGTTCTAGAGATCAACCCTAACCATGCTATGATCGAGGATTTAAATGTAAAGTAGACTCCTATTGCCAAAGTTCTTGTGAGGATAGAAGTGAGCTTGATGTGTGTAGACAATATCATGCCATGCTTTTTAAGTCATGTGGAGCTTTACGTACATAACTCAGTTCCTGCTTTTTTTGTCTCACAGTTTGTATGCAAAGATAGGCCAAGGAGTCCAAAAGCTAAGCAGTTGGTGGAACTTCTCTATGAAACAGCGCTCATGTCTAGTGGTTTCACAGTGAGTTTTTTAATCTTTCAATGACATCTCTGTCTTTCTAGCACTTTGTGCCTCATGTCATGGATGCTTGGAGGATCGTATTCATGAGTGGAAACTCATACCCTGTATTCGGTTTGAAATTATGCAGCCTGACAATCCACCAGAGTTTGGATCAAAGGTGTACGAGATGATGGCATTAGCTCTTGCTGCATGGAGGGCAGCAAGTGGAAATCTCCATAGTAATCACCAAATCTCCTCCTCTGCATCACAAGGACGAAAGAAGAGACAAAGCCCTGCTCATCTGCTTCAGATTTAGAGACATTTCAGAGGATCCAAAAGTTATTCCATTGTAATGAGCCACAGAGAATTTAAATGGTGAGTTATATCTCTTACACTGCGATAACAGATGGCAAGAGAGTTGAAAGATTTTGGTTTGTCAAAATATTCAACGAGAAAGAAATGTGATCTACATTTGCAGTCTGTACAAGAAGTAGGATCTTACATTCATATCCACATGATTTGATCAATTAACATGTGGAGCCACAAACAACAGGCACCCTCCTGAAGCAGCTGGCTACATTCTATCCAAACCTCATTTATTAGTGCAAGTCTAGACAACAAAGATGTGATTGCATCTATCAAATGATTTTTAGATTCCAAGACTTGGATGCATGATCACTACTAGCCTGAGCAGTGACAAACAAGTGCTTTTTCGAAACCCCTTTCCAAGTCTGCAACAAAAGACTTGGCCTGCAGGTTGCGAATCAAATTGGCAGCTCTTATGATTTTTGCAATGCTGTTGCAGTGTCCTGGGGATCAGCAAGACAAGATTCGTTAAGTAGTAGGAGCTTGATCAAGTGGTGAAATAGATGTGAATGTTTAGCTCTATGATAGCAGGCTATGCTGCTACAAACATGAAGAAAGACGGTTTCCTCTCTTAAAGCCTTGACACTTGACACCCATTGTCTTGTTTTTCTTTGCAGCAATAGGAGGTGGTGGATCAGCATCAGGCTAAAGCTGTGGTGGAGCTGAAGCTGCTTGTTGGCTCTCTTTCAAAACTTGGTTTGCAGACAAAAGATCTGGTACAGTATTCCGTTTAGAGGTGGAGTGGCAACAACCATTCAAATGCTAGATGATGGAGAAGTGTTCAATTTTGAGGTGGAGAGGCAACAACTGCACAGATGCCAGAATATGGAGAAGCACAAGCATTCCACAAGTACCAGCAACAACTCCAAATAAAAACCCACAGAGTTCTGTGCTGTTGGATCTTTTTTTGTATTCACAAATCCAGCTTCCTTGAATTCTTGTACAAAGCTTGGCCTTTGCTCTGCATCCCCAACCCTCTTATTTTTCTTCTCCTTCCTGCATCTTTCTTCAAATGTTGAGCTAAACAAATTCATAAGGAGGATAAGCTACTTATGTCTCTGCAACCATTCCCCAAAATTCTTCTTGCACTTGATGCTTCATCTCCTACCAACTGTTCAAAGAACCACATGAACCTCATGAAGATAACCTGAACAGGGGAAGAACTTTCAAAGAAACTCCTCATAAACCTTTGTGAATTGTCACCAAGAAAGGATTAGATTGCTTTGGTTGATTGATGATGTCTGGAATATACTGATGATCAACCACAGATTTCTGAACAAGAAAGAAATGAACATGCACACATGTAAATAGCCCCAAAAACTGGATCCCTTACAAAGTCAAATCTACAAGTTCCAGGATCAGCTTCTTTGATTAGCAAGGCAGAAACAGATGAACAAAAAGTACCACAGATTTCAAAAACAGAATTCAAACCATTGTGGCAAGGGGTGTAACAATCATTAAAGCTTGTAGGACTTTGCATGAAGCACAAAGAAAACTAGACATACAAAAGCTGTTTTGTCTGGGTCAAAATAAGTTCTTCAAATAGACATCCAGAGAAGAGAACAATGTTTTGCAGGGACTTACCAATCCAGATGTGCCAGGAACAACAACTAAGAAGAAGACAGAAAGAGACGAAGGTGTTACAAAAAGTGAAGTTTTCAGGGATCAAAGAAAGTAGAGGGAGGAGGTGCAGAGGAAGACGAAGACTCAAAGTGGGATTTTCTTGGTCATTAGAAGAGAGGTAGTGCTTTAGGACAACTTTCCATTAGGCTATTGTGATCACTTCAGCTTTTCATTATGTTTTTCCAACTAGCTTGCTCAGTCATCTCACAGCTCTACCAGTCAAGCCATTAGCTGTGAGTCAAACTGAGACTCACCATGAAGTGACATATGTCATCCTTTCATGAGAACATCAGTTTCCAGTTCCTAACATGATTGACTACATATTTTCAACACCCTTGGCAGCTCTCCAATGGAAAGCAATTGTCCCTGCAACAAGAAACAAGGCCCTATGTCAGTGGCTTTCCATTAGGCTGCTATGATCACAGATCACTTTGTATAACTATGACCTAGCACCTAATAGAAAAGAGATGCTTGGTACATGAAGTTCTTTGTCCTTGGTTGCATTTTGAGGAAATTTGTGTAGAGAAATTGGGAAGAGCAAGATGCCAGCTGCAATACTTTTGAAGCGTTCTTTGCTGCAGCAATGGGAGAAGAATCAATGCAAGGAAAAAGAAGAGTGGGAATCATCACCACACCAACCCCACCACCAACCAGAACCAACAAAAAATCAGCAAGACATCAATGTGGCTCAGATGCAGCAATTCACAATGTGCTCCAGAGATACATGGAACGTGAGTCAGTTTGCTGTTGCATTTGTCTACTCTCTGGTTGTTGGAGCAAAACTCACCTTAGCTTCATGCATTCATTTGCACTCATTGACATTTGATTCTCAGAGCCGTGTTTGTAACTCCTGTGTTTTTAGCCAATTTTCACATCTTGGTGACAGAAAAACACTGATACTGACTATTAAGAAAACCAGAAAAAGAACTTTCAAATAAGGACTTGCAGAAGAACTAGGAAAAGGGAACAACACCACAGAGGGTATAAATTAGAATGAAGAAACAACTTCAAACTTCTAGATAAAGAGTTTATGTACCCAGGAAAAAGGAACAACACAGAAGCCATGAACTAGAACAAAAACGAAACAAACTGCACAAGACAAGAGAACTGCATTGGCAGAAATGGGAGAATGATAAATAATGGTTTATCTTCTCTTTCCAAAAATTTCAAGGTTTTTTGGTTTACAGAAATTGTCTCTGCTATGTTACCTATGGTGGGCTGTTTTGGGGGCCACATTAAAATATATATCTAACACAGCCATCTGTCAACACCAATAACAACACCACCCCCCCCTCCACATCAAAAATTGAACTGCTTTAGTAGGTGTCCCTGATGATACCTTTCATTCAGGGAGACCTGCTGCTGTCGGGAAAATGGGGCAAGTGGAGGAATTTTTTTGATTACACCTCTTGTCACCTTTATACATTCCATCATCACTGCATTCAAGCAGTGGTGGTGGTCTCAAAAGTTGGATCCTTGTCTCTTGTGAGGATTGATGGCACTTGCCTGAACCTCTCATGTACCTGCCAACCTTTACCTGTTCAGATATAGAGGACATGTAATAAACCATTTGGGCAAAAACATAGATTTTCACTTCTCGTATAAACAGTTTTACTATCTCTAAACCTGCAGTAGTGGAAAATCTGTGACTCCTGCTGGTCCAAATTGGAAAGTGTTCCTTCTGCACATCATTCAACTTGGTGATCCATATGTCATCAAATTGAAATTGCTGCTTGATTCCTAAGAAAGTACAGTAACAAGAATACCTCGTAGATCTTAGGATTATCTTGGAAAAGGAAGTGCAGTACTATTTGATTCTACAGCTACAGAATAAAGATTACCAAGAGAAAAGATTTGGAGCCTAACCTTCATTTAAGGAGAGTGTAGTATCAGCTGCATGTGACAGAGAGCTCGATGCAAGTGTCAGTGTAGAAATCGCATCACCAGCTCTACCAGAGCAATCTACCTGTGTGGCTCCATTGTTCTCACTTTTCAATACAGGCGAAGAAGATTCAGAACCTGAACTCTGCATGATGATCAAAATACTTTTTGTGATTTCAACTGTGATAATAATAGGATACACAAATTACACAGTGAACTACAAATGAACAATAGGGAGTACACAACCATACCTGTGGCCTTGCACCTCCAGCATTGGTTTTGCGATGAGATGGAGAATGGGCAACAGAAGGGGATGGAGAAGGCCCTCCTGGTGTTTGTAACTGTAAGCTTGTTTCCACCCCTTGAGGCTCTGGCGATGTGGCAGTTGGACGAGATGACACATGAGAAGCATAAGACTGACCCATGCCAGCACTTGGATACTGAGGAAAAGGAACATGTGGGTGGCTCCTTGATTGGCCTGCTACAACTACAGGTACTGCAAAAGTGGAAGGTCTATACATTGGCAGATCTGAGGGATTTGCTGCAGCCCCTTCTTGAGATGCCTGCATCTGGACTAGGTAGCTAGGTACTGGTTGAACTGCAGATGGGTATTGAGCATAAGGCCTTTCCACATGAGGATGGTTCCCAACAGCTGGATAATGGGGATATGGCATAAAGGGGCCCCCCTGTTCAGAATGTCGAGTCCCATACATTGTATAAGCTTGCAAACCTGGATGCATGAAAGTACCAGGAGGTGCCATAGAGAGATAAGTGGGTGGTGCACCCAGGGGTTGATGGGGCAATTGTGGAGTCTCAGATGTTGGTGGGAGTTGGCCAGATGTGGGGCCTGTTACAGGTTGGGGAACTGGCATCGGGTAAGGGTATGGCCCAGCACCCATCATGACTGCGGAGGGATCCATAGACATCCATGGTAGCATCCCACAAAGCCGTTGTTCAAGTTGGGCCTGAAGTTGCTCTGTTTCTGTCTTGAGTGCTGCTTTCTCCTCCCGAAGTTCTGTCTTCTCTTGAGCCAGCTGCACAAATAGCAATTAGTCAAGCTCCAAATGCTCCCATTGGGCTCTTCCTGATATCTCTAAGCAAAGTCAGAATTACAGACAGTAGACACAAAATTTTCACATAGCTGAACAATCTGTTCCCCCAAAAAACTTATTTGCACCACTTTGAAGATCTTGGTATTTTTCCATGAGGTTATAGGACACAGGTATGAATGAGAAAGACTAACATCACGTGATTCATCCAAAAGGGTTGTCTGCTCGTATTTCAAGCGCTTGACCTCTGCACGAAGCTCCTTTACCACTTGCACACTGTCCCCAAGAATGGTGGCCTTGTCATTCTTGGGCCTATCAGGATCTGCCACCCACAGGTGTTTCCATTAAAAATCACAACTTCTCTAATTGAAGAGATCAGTTCAAAGAAAACAAAACTTCCAGGTATAAGATATGAGACTTCAGGGCCACAACAATCATCACATACAGATTGGAACTTTCAGAGAGAGATGTGGCAGTGGTTACCAAGCACCCCTGCAAGTTCTCCAAACTGTTCATTCAGTCGGTCTCTCCTAAGCTTTTCACGGTCAGCTTTGTGAACCTTTCTTGCAGATGTGGGATCTCCATTTTCATTGGATCCAGCTACTCGGCCACTGCCACCACAAATCTCAGTGAGTATTCATGCCAGCTCCTCAATAAAATATTCCAGGACACACATTAGAGTGTAAGCCTCTAATGTCCTCAACTTTGTACATGTTTGAAAACCTCATCTCTACATCCTACTGGTCAAAATTGTCAGTTGGTACATCACCAAAAATAGGCAGGGCAACACACGTCAATCCCACACACAGCCAAAAGGGAGGACTGCGATTCCCCTGATGCAGCCAGTTTTTCAATGGAAACATCTGTTCAACAACTCTGTTTGAAAACTGCCTGGACAATCTAAACAACTTGAAATCATAATCTCAATCACTATACTTTGATGGACATGAGGAAAATAGAAAGGAGCATGACCAACCCAGAAAAATATAAATGTGCCACCCATGGGTGGATGGCAGGACCATGTACAGCAATTGAAAATTCTCAGAAGAGAGGAAAAGGGATATCGAACACACCTGGAACCTGGAAAAACATTTGCAGGTTGTACTGGCTGTTGTGAGTCACCCAACAAATGAAGCCCAGCATGTAGAGTATGGTGAAGTGGTTGACAGTAGGTTTCCATAGCATGACTTCCATGACCTAACTCCAAGTGTTGGGATTGATTCAAATGTGAGGAAGGAGCACCATGGAGTAAATTCTCTGAATTATGATAGAGCACATGCGATGAATTCTGTTGCTGGGAATCATGTTGAGGAAGTAAATTGGTGTGGAGCCAAGAATTTGTACTTGAGGCCATCATCACCTTAACCTTCCCTCAGGATTGCTTGCTTCTGATCCCAACTGATCTACCTATGGAAACTTCACGATAATTCGGATGTCCCATGTGTGTTCCCACACCTAAACCAATCTGTTTGTTCTACCACCATTGCTTCAAGCAAACCTCCCTATCATCCCAGCCCTCCAATGAAGTCTTGAAATGGAAACTGAAGACATCTTGAGACAGCTTGTTGCAGCCATTGCTTGAAATCTAACTTTATACGTAACATCCGTTCAAGAGAAAGAAGAATCAAGTCGGAGAACCCTTGACAAGCTTGTAGTAGCTATGGGCCTCAACAGACACTATGTGGAACTCCAGCTTACAAAGACATCAGGTGAAAAACTAAGCTGCAGCTCATGCTATAAATGACAGTAATTCAACTAACAGAAATTACTCCTTCTGAAAGCCTGAGTTTGGCGCTTCAGAGGCAATTTGACAGGGTCTCGACAGTCCATCCATGTTTTCTCCAACAATGACAGAGGGTTGGTTCCGTTCATTGGGCACCTCTCAAGTTGAAGCTTGTTGACAGACAGGTTGTGTGCCCTGAAACACAGCAAACTGGGAGTATTAGTTCCATCCTTGTCACCTAGCCACCTTTTTTCTGGTCTATAAATGAACGACTTCCCAACATCAAATCAAGCACTCTCAGAAGACAAACATTTTCATAACAAAATGAGAACTTTTCCACACTTGGATTCAAGTCAACCCAAAGTTGAGAACCTGATGACAAGGTTATAGAGACAGCAGATCAGTGAACAGGAAAAAGAAGAGATTCAACCACAGAATGTTGAGGACATTTCTGCAATCACTGACAGAACAACCACAACAGTCATGCACATGTTCAGTGACCTGTAACAGCAACATGCAATGTAGTGACCACCTACCACAACATCACAATGACTTCATTAGCTCCTGGCAGTGGATGGAGGTCAATGTCATACATACTGAGTTTGAGGTCACAAGACCAGCAATAACTGGAAAGACTCAACAGTGAAACTGGCTAGCTCAACAAAACACAAAAGGAAAGGAGGTGACAAAAGAATCCAAAAGAGAAAGAGTAACTAGCAAAGATGAAAAACCAAGAAAAACCCAAACAAGGAAAGAGGAGAGGAGGGAAAACGAGAACTTCATGAAGCATGATCTTTTGAGGAAAAAGAGGGCTTTGTCAAACTCCCCGCCCAGGATTAAGCAGCACTCAAAATAATGATTTTGGAACTTCCAAAGGTGGAAACATCAAACAGAAATCTTTCCCTTTAAAGAAAAAAACCTCTGGGTCAATTCAAGAGAAACTTTGAAGACTAAGCTTGACTAACTCAGCTTGCCATTTAAGCTCAGAAAAAATCTGTTGAGCTACTCTGTTGACCCTCAAGAATCTATAAAACTGACTACTGACTACTCCATATTCCACAGAAGCTGAAGTACAGGGCTCGGTTACTAGTATCTGCATAATCTGGCTGAGTATGCTTGCCAAAACCATCACTTTCAGAAGATACAGTATAGCTTACATGTCCATCCTGAAACCGGCAAAGCAAAAATCACATGTTCAACAAAAAGAAGACCACCCAATGTGTTCCACATTTCTACAGTTTAAAGGACCATGCTTTTACTTATCGGTAATTCTTCAGAATGCTCACCAGCCATGCTTGATCTATTTTATATTTGAAACAAGAGTCTTTGAGTGGCATTCTGCTCATTCTGTTGCCATGTAGAATCTATTAAATCTGAAGCTGACTCTTCACATTCACAAGAAGACAGAGAGGGAAACTGAACACACTGTGTGAGCAGCAGCATGAGGGCAAACTTTTAAGAATGGATTCTGGAATCAGGTGCTTGTCATCATAAGATTACACAGCTGTTCTGCCTCAACCAATGTCATGGGAAATACCATGTGTTCTGATACCACTAACTGTGTCAGTCAGCATAATTTTTATCCTTTCTTTTCATTCAGAGCCTTGTCTTGCCACTTGAGAGGCAATTGATTAACAGGCTCTACAGGGTCGCAAGCTCCAGAACCTAATTTCAAAGTTGCTTTGAAACCTGTGCACAGATAAGATGCACTTTTTGGAAAGAAAGACTTCAGCAATACTACAACGCTCTTGAGAATCCGGGTCAAGCACTGTAGGTTTTTCGCTTACAAAAAATTCCTCAAAGCACAAACCTTACAACTGTCTCTAGCTAACGACGTACTCATGCAGGTGAAATTGGAAGAAGTTCCAGGTCCTGCTCTACAAAAGTCTCGTCCGCGATGGATCCGAGCACGGACAACAGGACGATGCAGCACTTCTCGGGCTTACACATTTGGAAGCAAATCTGTCACCAACTTTGAAACTGACGGGGAGCGTAGAGTGCCAGGAGCGGCGAGCAACGCATTATCTTCACCGATGAGTTGTCGATGATCAGTGAGAGCTTTCGCTACAGTCTCTTCTCATGACAACGAAGAGAGAGTCTAAGGAAGGCGGAAACGACTAAGCAGCGCTAGTCGCCACTCCCTAGTACGCAAAGGAATAGGGAAACAGATCCAGACAGATGAAAGAAGAGCGCTCCTTAAGTATGACTCGTAAGACCAGGATGCTGCTGCTTGGGATAAAAGCCGAAGCCGAAACCACCTACAAAACGAAACTCTTTTTCTTCTTCTTCTTCTTCTTCTTCTTCGTCTTCTTCTTCTTCTCTAGTGAAAAAAAATAGTAATCACGAAACGAGATAAGCTTTTACACGCACGCGCACACAGACGCACATACACAGACACATCGCAATACGCACAAAGCACACCTTCCGTGTCGTAAGTACATGAAACTGACATGAAAACTCCAAGCTCGTGGAGACGGAAACCGAAACACAAGAGTCTAAAGATTGCAAAAGGAGAGTTGTGGAAGTTCATACTACGTAATGATTTTTCTTTTTGAAAACCGAAACCCGCCAACTGATTCCACTGCTCCTGTTCTTCCCGTTCCCTCTCCTGCTGCTGCTGCTATTTCCCTTCCTCCTCAATAAAAAATTCCACAAAACTCACACACATTTGTACAAAAACAGTAGTACTACTGCACCCTCGGATCCCCTGTTCCTCCTTTCCGTTTGTCTTTCTCTGTCGTGCATCGCTGCTATCAATCTCTTATTTTGTTTTCGTGTGCGTGCGAAGAGCGTGTGTGTGTTTGCGCTGCCTTGCAGTAGTGTGTCGCTGCGTTGAGTGCGCGCGAGGCCTCGTGCGCGCGTGTTCGCGAGAGCCAAAAAGCAAAGAGGAAAAAAACACAAGGAGAGAGAAAGAGAGAGAAAGGAAGTTTACGGAGATTACTTACGTCATTAGTGCGTAATCTCTAGTTAATCCAAATACTAATCTCACCTCGAAAGCCACTAATCATACTTCCAAATCTCCACTAAATCTCTAAAATACTTATTAATAAATACATCTCCCACCAACTCTCAAAACTTAGATCTCTACTAATCTTACTTCAAAACAATATTTTATTTTATTTTATTTTATTTTTTGGGTCAATTTTATGATGTAGCCAAAGTGGTGATGATCCATATCAAGATTTAGCCAAATCTAGTTACAAAATTAATTTGGAAAAATTAATTAATTAA
>Ga0116229_10005504_pt1 | contig 20629 bp, 16 predicted proteins | sample S1TSphgellanicum_3_FD_87313 | JGI IMG/M metagenome (GOLD analysis project Ga0116229, IMG submission 87313) | Host-associated microbial communities from peat moss isolated from Minnesota, USA - S1T2_Fc - Sphagnum magellanicum MG | ecosystem: Host-associated > Plants > Peat moss > Unclassified...
ATTTATTCTGTTAGGTCAAATATATGATCAGTCAAGAAGCAACCATAAACCACACCATCTCAAGAAATTTTGTGAGAGGAAACTGTCACCTTGTTTGCATAAGTTCGTTGGAATGGGCTCTTGTGAGGATTCAGCTGCCAGCAAAAATCAATTCCCACAAATTCCAACACCAGTTTAAGTAGTATTTTTTTTAGCAATTTTTTTTTAAAAATAAAAAAACTCCAGAATGACTCCAGAATGTGATCTGTATTCTTGAGATATTAAGCCAAATTGGGTCAGGAAATTAAATGAAATTCTTGATGGAGTTGGGTTAGATTTTGCCTGACATCTTTGAACATGAGATGCCCAATCTCTGCCAAGTATGTGATGGTGTCATGTGCTGATTCTGCAGGCATGATTAATTGGACTTTAGACATCTCCTCTGACCGAAAAAGATCCATTTGCACCATAATAAAAAAAAAATCCACTTCCTGAATTGAATTCCAATGAAATATTTTTTGCCTTCTGAATTGATTACAACAAGCAGAGAATGCTGCTGCTGCTGCTTGATCTGTAGTAGCAAATTGATATTATGTCTTCAGCAAAGAGCAAGCAATAGTAGAATTATAGCACACTGGACTCTTCAGTAGTTTCCAAGAGAACCCATGTTTTTTCCTTCCTACTCAGACAAGTTTATCACAGTTCCTGGAACAAGAGTTTGGTAGTTTCTTCTGTTGATTGCAGCCAAGTTTTCATGGTCCATGGAAAACTGAAACACAACAATAATGCAAAACTGGTAGTTACTACCTCTGCAACTGTCCATGTTAATGTTTTATATGCCAAATTTGGATAACTGCACCAAACCCTCGCCGGGTATCAGGGTGGTTCCCACCATTGATGACTGTGGTTATCAAAAAAAGAAAAGGGTATGAACATTGGTTTCTCCATGGCTCTTTGCTACACTCCTGTCATTTGCCCCTAAAAACTTATACCCAATTTAAAAGATTTTCGGCTATACTCAAATATATATATGATGAAGTATGCCCTATTTATTTGGGTTTTGCCCCTGTACCAAATGTGAAATTGGTTGCCAATTTTTTGGCCCATTCCAATTTGGTCAATTAGGTGACATCTCCTTGATATAAGTTTGTGTCCAAATATTATGAAGTTTTTGATGCACACAATAATGTACAAAACACTTGCTTTTCAAGAGTAATGGAATGAGCAAGGTCATGCTCCATTCCAATGCATCATAATCAGTTTGTAGACTCTACATGGACCATAAAATTGGCAGCTGATTTTTTTAAACCGACAATGAAGCCTACTCTCCAATTTAATTCACCTAGAAATTGACAAAACCAATTTCTAGGGTTTATTGAGACAAATGCAAAATGAGTGAGTAACTCCACATGCACCATTAATTTGGCAGATTAAAAACATAACAATGGAGTCTATTATGCAATTTAATTCACCTAGAAATTGGCATAACACAACCCCAAAACAAGTCGATTGATGAAATTGCATAACTTTCCATCCAATTTTACATCAATATTTTACATCCAACACTTACTTCCTCTTGATTTTGCCATTTAAACCTTAGTTCCTCTTTTGAGTTTGGAAAACACCCACTTCCTAAAAACAGAGATGGGAATTACACAAGATCCAACCAGAACAAGGGAAACTGAGAAAATCACAATTATCCAAATTTCAGATCATATTATTGGGATCCAATGTTAGCATGCAAAAATATCATGCTTGAGGAGGCAAAGAGAGTGCAGCCCACAAGTCTGTCCCTCTTCATGGAAAAAACCTATGTTTCTAATTGCATTTTTCTACTGTGTTGCTGCAGCTGATTCATTCATTATGGTACAAATCTGCTGCTGAAGAGTGTCTGCTCATCAAACTCTTGAGTACCCAATTTGCATACATCACATCACAAGGTTTTGTAGCTTTTTTTTCCATTTGAAAAAGGAGAAGAAGGAGAAGAAGAGACCAAGAATGGGTAAGGTTAAGATAGAGACCAAGAAACTAGAGGAAGAGACCAATAGGAGATCAACTTTTACAAAGAGAGGAAGTGGTGTCCTTAAGAAAGCTTGTGAACTTTCAATCTTATGTGACACTGATGTTGCAATTATTGCTTTCTCTCCAACTGGGGAGCTTCTGTATTATTGCAATACAAGGTACAGATTTTATCTAATTCTTTTAAATGCAATGTGACCTCTTACTCGATGTGAACATCACAAGTTTCTTTAGTAGTTAGTACTGTTGATGATTTGAAGAGCAAGGAAGGAAGGAGTGGCAAACCTTCTTGTTGTTGTACCACTCCTTATAATTTTTGGGAACTGGTGGTGTTTCATGATCAGTGTTGCAGATGTGATGAAAAGATTTGCAGATGTGGATCCGAATCGTCGTACTGAAATGTATGTGTGTGCATATTCACCTTCTCTCTTCCCATGATTTTTGGGTTGTTTGACATGCTAGAAATTACTACTGCTAGAACTTGAAATCCGAATATTGGATCTTTAATGAATTTCGGGTGGGTTTCATGCACAGTTTGGAACGCCAAATTGCACGCCTAGAATCTCAATGTAAAATCTCACTGAAAGATCACCCCCAGCGCAGCAGGTGACATAGTAGTCATTGCACATTGCCTCTGATCTCTCACAAAGTCCATTATGTTGGTCCAATATTTTGTCTTGCACGTGTAAATTTCTTGAGCATTATGGGATGCAAATTGATTATGATTTAGACTTGCCTTTGCATCAGCAAAATGAAAGTTAACCATCTTAACTTTTGTTGTCTAATTTGTGCATGTCACTTGACATTGTGTGAAACACACCCAACAGGCCAGAGAATGATGAGGTGAAATTTCCTTCAAAAAACTTCTTCTCCCTCCCATGCATGCATGCATGCATGATCAGGCTAGTTCTTATTCATTGTTCTTTCAAAGCCAAATTCATGAAACAACAGCTCAATCATGTGTTTGGTGGGATGCAGCTTTTACAGGAGTCTCTTCTGAGAGTTACAGGTGATGAAGATCGGATCAATCCATTGGCTCCCAAGAGGTAAGTAATCACCTAGATGCACTGTATGATCAGAAGATTTCAATGATCTGTGAAGCTGATAATTTTTGCAAGTGATGTTGCTTGGATTCTGCTTTACAGCCTTGACAATTTTGCAAGCAACTTTGCTTGGATCTTTTGTTTCCCATGGGCTTCACATAATTCACACATTGTGATATTGATTGTAAGAGCAAAAGTTCCTTTATCTGAAAAAATTTGGTGGATTTGTCAATGAGGATGCACAGAGCTCGAGCAGCAGCAGCAGGTGCGAGATTTGCACCACAGCCTGAAGTCCAACAAGTAACAGAGCTTCAACCTCTTCCACCACCTCAACAACCAGTGGGTCCAGGGTCGTGTGTGACATGTGGAAGTGCTGCTGCATCAGTGAGATTCCTGCCACAAGCTGAAATCCAACAAGTAGCTCAACTTCAACCTGCTCCACCATCTCAGACACCCATTGGAGTGGCATTGGGAACCACATCGAGTCAAAACAATTGCCTAGATCCCATGTGCATGAAAAGTAAAGCAAGTGCATCTCAATATCACCATACAAGTTTCCAATACTCTGTGCAAGCAGCCTATGATAATGCTTGTTTTCTTAATCAAAGCCTTCAGCAAATGCAACATGTTCATCATCAGAGCACTGATTACAAACAAGGCATCAGAGAAGATCAAGGCTTTGGTGGAAACCTTTGGGCCCCATTTCCTGCATGCTCAAACACCAATTTGGCTCAAGGAACTTTTGAGGGCATTGATGGTCAAAACCCCCTCTTTTGAGATGTCTTCATGGATGTTAGCAGGCGTGTTTCTTTGGTTACAAAGATGCTTTCAAAATTGGGATGACAGTGGCTGTAGTATGAAACAATACAAAGACAAAAAATATACACCCAATCAATTACATCCTTTCAGTCCATTAGGGTTGGAAACTCATAACACTGCAGCTAAAAGCAGGCTCCAATTTCACCACTTGAACTCATCTCAAAGCCTAACTGATCATCTTCCTGGGAAGGAAGAATGCCTAATGTGTAGAGACTACAGGATAAGTGGCCAGGAAACATATCAACATCAAATAACAGTACAAAAAATCTCTGTCAAATTTCACTATAGACCTATAGTGCAAACTCTATTCTTCTGTGTCAGGCTCCTTCTTAGGCTCTTCTTCCTCCTCCTCTTTTTTGTCTCCATCCTCTTCATCTTCTTCAGGAGGATCAGCTGGCAATGGCTGTGGCAGAGGTGTCTTCATAGGGCTGAACTGAGGAAATATGTCAGGCCTTCGACCAGGTCGCGGCCGATCCCATTCCTGGCCACCACCCCCCCCACACAAATCTGTTAAACCCCAACTGTTACCAGCCTGACTTACACTTCATTACACAAGATGTATGGCAGAGGTCTTTGATACACATAGGGCCACAGCTGACTTAGATCCACCCTAACTGGCTGCACCTTGAATGCAGAATGCTGATTGAACAACCACAGACAAACAGGAAAGGAGGACAACAGATAGGCAAGTGCTCTTGCATTCACACAGATACAAAATGTGTCCACAGTTGCATATACGATTGCAACCATCTTTCTTTCAAGAGGAGCATTTATTACTTTGCAATTCCAAATAGAGTTATGCAGACTGAAATGCATCAAACTTCTCATTCACATCCCTTGCTTTGCAGTAAACCCTAAAAAACCTTGCATTTACTTTGCTGTTCCAAATAGAGTTATGCAGAGTGAAATGCATCAAAATTATGGTTTGCATCCCTTGCTTTGCAGTAAATTCTAGAAAATCTTGCATCTACTTTGTGATTCCAAATAGAGTTGTGCAGACTGAAATACATCAAACTTGTGGTTTGCATCCCTTGCTTTGCAGTAAACCCTAGAAAACCTTATCATCCTCTTGAAGATAAGGTATGCTCTCCCCCCTCTCTGTGCCTCTGATTACACTCCAATTATCCGAATTTTTGCACTCCCACATCTTGAGATTCCCCCTTCCATGTAATAGAACCCTAATCATCCTCAGAGACAACCTTCCAGAAAACCCTAATCAAAAGCAGGCCCTCCTCTTCGTCCTCCTGTTCTGAACAACCCAAAAAAAAGGGGGAGGGGGTCACTTCCAAAAGACACGATTACGGTTCCAGAAGGAGTCGTCCCCCCTATAAACTTACCAAAGGGAAATCAAGAGGCGACCGCCTGGTCATCTTCTCTTCGTCTGGGGCCATTCCTCGAGCCACTCCTGCTCCTCGTCGCCCCCACGCCATCGTCATCTCCCTTCTCCTCCTCCTCCTCCCCATCCCGACAGGCCATCTTACTCCTTCCTCCTCCTCCACCTTCTCTTGCCGTAACAATTTCCCCGCACCACCACATCGCCAGGATTGCTGTTTCGGCCTCCTGGAGGCAACAGACGAAGAAGAAGATGTTGATGATGATGATGATGATGATGATGCTGTTGCCGCAGCCGAGGCTATTGGAGTTGTAGTCCTGGCGGACACAACGGAGGCACATAAGTAGCAGGGCAGCAGCGCCACTGCAGCCATCTTTTTCCCTCTCTTTCACGCGCGTTCCTCTCTCTCTCGCGGGTTCCTCCGCGTGTGTGTCTCTCTCCCTCACTGGAATTGTCTGTGCGTTCGCTGTATTGCCTTATCGCGATGCATTTCCTGAGTTGCGGTTTTGTGCATGCCCAACGGTAGCAGTAAATTGGCCATTACAGTACTTTTTGGATGAAGCTTTACAGAAGATAAACACGGTGAAACTTCTTTGGGCTCGTACAAATCCACAAGTTCGCAGTGCCCTACAAGGGCACCTGTAGAAGGATACGAGTATTTCTCAGCAATAAATGATTGTTTCTCATTGCCCAACTACAACGATTGGCCCAGATGGTGATAGTACAATCTTTAATCATCCTTTATATTTTTTTGCTACGCATTATTAAACCAAATATAAAAACCTGGCAATTTTCTTTTTATAATTCCACTCATTTCATTTCTGGTGATTAAAAACCTCCAAAATCACTCCACTTTTGAATTTTGAATTTCGTTTTTTTGTTTTGGTTGAGATTTTGTCAATAGAAAATCGGCACCAGTTTTTTTTTGTTTTGCTCTTTCTCTTCTTCTTCTTCTTTTTCATTTTTTTGTTTTTACAAACAATTTGGCAATTATTTCTGAGAAATTAGCAAAACTAATTGAATTTACACTGAAAAAAAATTTAAAAATTTCCCAATTTTTCGTTGGAAAATGATAAAATTTGTCCCCCAAAAAAAAAAATTGATTTAATTTGTGATTGCATCAAAAATAATCGAACTGAAAAGAAGAAAGAAAAAAACATGACATTGCACCAATATTATATAAATATTAGACAAATTATCAACTTTACATATGTTTATAATCAAATATATACATTTTAGATAATGATATGTCTAAACATAATGAGGAGGTCAATACTAACATGTATGAAAAATGAAAATCGATATTATGTGAAAAACCCATCAAAACTTACAATTTTTTTCACTCTAACCTTAAGTCAATTAGAACAAATAATCACTTCAAAATAGAGAAATAATCATTAGTAACAAATCACACATTTCCTGATTCATGGGTTGTAACTCAAACATGTTTGTTATATATGTCTTCTACCAGTAACGTTTGGGGAAACAAATTTTGGTGCAAGATATATAACCATTATCATTTGAAAACCTACAAACTCTCGCACTCTGTATAGTTTCACGTCCAACTCATACTAAGTGCATTCACACTTGGTGTTAAGGACTCTAGTATTAAGTCCCCTAATACCAAGCTAGTCATTTAGAACCTAAACTTATTTATCATGAAGATTTTATGTTAAGTTAACATCATAATACAATATTATCACTTGAACATTTCATACCCACCCAATCCAGATATTGACCAGAATACTCGGTGATCAAATACCAGACTAATCAAATCACTTAATATGATTACTTATGTAGCCAACAAATTAAATCCTTGGCCAACACTCATATACCTGCATGAAAGGTACAAATCTGGGAACTAATATGGCAAGCCAATGTTTGTTTTTGCCAATTTTGTGATGGAGCCAAAGTGGTAATCGTTCATAAGAAGATTTAGCCAAATATGGCTATAAACTATATACAAAAGTAAAAAAATTAAGCATCCTTATGTAATTTGGCTACCTGCTGCTGGGTCCTACTATTTATTTGGGTTTTCAATTTCATATCTCAATATGGCTCACTTACACAATACATCTTTCACCCTAATATAACTAACTGGAATAAAGTTTGACATGGATGGTTGGCTAGAAGCCAGGTGCTCAAAGTGTAGGGTAAAGAAACTCTCACAAGGGTTGGTAGGAACTTGGAAGGGTTTGAAATCTGGTGTGTGGGTTTTTTAAGTGAATGTAAACGAAAATTTGAGGAAATGTTATTGCTTGCTAGCATGTTATAGTTTATAATTTGCATGCAGAAAATAATTGCACTGCTCCACAGCATAATATGCCCATTAAAATAGAAAGGAAATTGTCTTTTTCTTGGAAGACTATCATTCACCAAACATTCTAGACACCCTAGGTTCATCTTTTGAGGATATTGTGTATGTCAGATTGTGCTCCCTAAGAGTACTGCCTTCATTGATTGATGAGAGAGCCCTCCTCCTCCATGAAGAATGTCTCTTCTTGCATGTTGTATACCTGGTTCTTTGCCTTTTCAAGGTTGTGTGTATAATAAGATGAATTTCATTTCTTATTTGTGATTTCAACAATGAATGGTCATTGAGAATGGATGAAAATATTGTGCAATTGCATTGTTCTGACCTCTTCTTGTTCCTCGGAATGGATGAACATATTGGTGCAATTGCATTTTTCCAAACTCCTTGTGCTCCTTGGAATGGATGAATATGTTGGTTCAATTGCATTTTTCTAAACTCCTCTTGCTCCTCAGAATGGATGAGAATGTTGGTGCAATTGCATTTTTCTAAACTCCTTATGCTCCTCAGAATGGATGAATATATTGGTGCAATTACATTTTTTTGAACTCCTCTTGCTCCTCAAAATGGATGAAAATATTGGTGCAATTGCATTTTTCTAAACTCCTCTTGCTCCTTGGAACTATAATTTTTGTTTTCACTTGGGAATGATTTTGATCATTGAATGGGAGTCAAGGATGCATGAAAACAACAATCTAAAACTACCATGTTGGGATAATATGTTTTTGCTCGTTCAAATACATATGTTGTTTTCCCAAAAGATTTTTCCAAATATCCTTTTCACAATAAATGAAAATTCATTTGGAAACATTAAAAACAAAATATTCATAATATCATAAGGGGAGTTTCGGGAACAATAAGGAAGATATTAGTGAAAACATCATGCAAGGCAACATTGAAACTTTGTTTAGTGGCAAATAACTTTGGGACTTTTGAAAACACAATTGAAGCCATGGGGATCCACCTCTTCTGTTGCATCCATAGTGGGGAGAGGACTACATCCCATGATGTTGTTTGAGATGTTTTTGCATTCATTGTGAAAGATGCAAGGTTTCATGTTTTATAAAAACAAACCCACGTTTTTTCGTGGCCTTTTTTTTAGTTTTCTTGTTGACAGGTTGACATTGTTTTGTCAATTGATGGCATTTGCACATTGCCCGATGTTATCATTGTCAACCCACTTGAACAAACCTAGTCTCACACGCAACTTTTTTTCATGGGGTGGTTGCAACATTGACAACTCTAATGAAGGAAGGGTTTTATCACAACCATTACCCAATGGATGTGTTTCTCCCTCTTGCCATAAAGGTTTTTTGGTGTCTTCACAAGCAAGTCAACAGCTTCTTTCATCGATGTGCTAACATGGTGTGGACAATAAAGGGCACCATTTGTGTTGTTTTCCTTTTATAAACAAAAAGTGTAAGTGGCATTACAAAAATAGCAAGTTGCCTCCATCTCCAAATGGACTATTATTACAATGGAAGGTTCTTTTAAGCTAGGAGTTGTATTAGGTTTAGCTCCTCTTTCTTTAGTTGATTTGCTTCATTTGACTAGTGAAGGGTTCAGTTTTTAATGGTTTCCATTTCCTCTTTGTGGCTTGCCTTTGTTGGGTTGTTTGTGTGCATGTACTTTGGTCCTTGCCCCTTGTTCCTTTTCTCTCTTATTCATGGGTGCTTTCTTTTTACGAAATTTGGTAAGGTTTCATTAATTGAAACTTCAATTGTCAAATGTTTTAGTTTAGTAATCTAATTAGGTCTAGTTGATTAGGATAAATTGAATTAACTTAATTAGTTGTATTTTATTTCATAAATGATTTAAGTGTGAATGGGGTTCAAGATATTTGGTGTGTGGAATATAATTACAAGTTATATGAGTTTTTAAATTGTTTTGGTGTGTTGGATTTTAACACACATAAATTTATTATGCAACTTTTTTCATTTGTTTTGATGCACATCTATTGTTTGCATATTGTTGTGTTTGTGTGTTTGGGCTCGGATTCCTAAATAATAGGTGAGTAGCATTTTTTTAATCATCAAAAATCAATTTAACTTGGTAGTGTTAGAATTGCATTTGTGAGTTGCATTAGATTTTTAAGGTTTTGTGTTTTGAATGTGATTTTTTTTGTGTCGCAAGTGCCATGGAGGTTCTTTTTGTTTCAACATGTTTGTCATTGTGAGTTCATTTTCATGTACACTACAAAGTTTGCATTGACCCAAAGGGAGGAGTTATAATTGAAAGGTGTTATTGATTTGTGTAGGTGACTTTATTGATTTTACATTCATTTTTGTTAAATCGCTCTCTAGGGTGTTGAATCCCAACTAGACTTGGGTACTAGATTATGAAGGAGGTGAAGAAAAGTAAGGCCAAAAAAACACATAAAAAGGAGGGCCCTATTTTGGTCACAAGGCCCTCCTTTCTACCCTTTATTTATTTGTCTCTCCTTCCCTCTCTCTCTTCAAGTGGGGCATCACCAATGTCAAATGATAGTAACAATAATGTTAGCAATAGTAAAAGTTACGCCATGCCACCATTACCATTGTGATGGTGTCATTGTCAACAAGAGTCGAAAAAACCAAGGGTGTGTGCAACAAGGAATGGCAACAATGTTCCACATTGATCCTCAAACCTTTGAAGTTTGAGCTCAACCAAAGATTCAAAAGCTTCAACATAGGCTCAAGATAATGGAAAAAGGTGTTCAATCCAATAATGGGTTTTTTTTCCTTTTTTCAAAAATTTTGGGCATTGTGACTAGATAATAAATAATAATAATAATTCATCTCAAGTTCCATTTTGGAATTAATTGCAAATTTTACAGAAATTCATATCTTCTAAATATGGTGTCACATTTGGGTGTCATTTACATTAGTGCAATCCTCGAAAAGAGCTTTACATGTGTGCAAATTTGTAGCCAATTTGAAGACAAAATTTTCTAGGTGGTTTTTCATGGGTGTGAAAAAGTGATGTACATAAAATCACTTTTCAACAAATTTTTAATACCAACTGCTTGTGTTAATAAACATAACTACCCCTAACCCACATATGGTGAAATGTCACACTATATTAACAAATGTGCAGTGCTACATTACAAAATTTTGAATTTTGGTCATAATTTTCAAATGAAAATTACAAAAGTGGGAATTTGTTGTATGAAAAGTTCATCCTCACTTTGTGTTGTTTAAAGTTGTGCATATATTTTTAGCTTTTTTCATGGAAAATGTTAGGCTTGGCTAGGTTTGTAATTCTATGACAAGATCTTGGGACAAAAGTTACCAAATTGGGGTTCATTGATCAAAACTTGCCCATGCATTTTTCCACTAAATGAAGTTGGAATTTAATGGGAAGGGGTAGGTTAATGTAAATTTGTTTTGGCACTATTGTGAACATTCATGGATTTTATCACCAAAATGTTCCATTGATTATTTATGGTGACATTAAATGGATGGTTAATAGACCACAATTGTTGTGTTCACAATAAACCCCATTTTTTTTGGCCCTACAAAATGTTCTTAGTGGGTGCAAGTGTTTTAGAGTAAGGTTAAATTAAATCCACAAGTTCAACATCCCTTGGAAAATAGGATTTAAAGTTAAGATTCACCATGGAGATTCCATGAATTTTTGGAATAAGGAACATTTCAAGCAGCACTATTGAGGTTACCAAGTAAAGAGTGCAATTTAAACCACCAACACCATCGTCAACATTTGACAAATATTCATCATATTCAAATTTGGATACAATTTGATCCAATCCATCATGCCATTGTTTTGGGACATGGACAAATTGTATAAAACTACCAAAAGGTCCCATTAATATTCAAAGGTGTTTGGCGCCATTGAACTGAATGGTTTCATTTAAAAATTCAATAGTTGGTGCAATATGCAATAAATGCACAATCCCCAACTATTCACGCCTTTCATGGCATGGAAAGGGTTATTCCAACATCTTGAAAGGTCATTAATGAACGACTACCATGAATTTAAATGCACCCATGAAGTGGAAATTATATTGTTACCCAATTATCTTTTCATCACTAAAGGTACAATGGCCCCAAGTTTTGTCTCAACTTCAAATATAACTGCAACAAATCCCAAAGCCAACTTAGCTAAAGGAATTAGGAATGTTATTAGTGCAACCACTAGAAATCGTGGTGTTGGTGCTTCCATTAATGGATGGGGTCATGTGTTAACATTCAACCTTGTTGTGGAGTTCTTCCAAAAGTTGCAAAGATGCAAGGAGTTCCAATAGAAAAGTTATAGAATTTGCAAAAGTTTCAATGTAAGCCACATGAAAGCTTACGTGAAGCATATGTTCAAATTAAACAATTAATTAATGTGATTTAAGGGGTCATAGAAACACAAACTACCCAATTTTAATATGGAATTTTGGACAAGGAATTCAAGTGAAAGGTGAAGGATGTCATAGTTTTTCAACCAAGATAGCCAACTTTTGTAAGTATATTTTTTTGTCAAAATGCATTGAACTTAATATGACAAAGGAATGTGTGGTGACACTAGGTTTCAAAAATGACACCCAAAGGAGTTCCTCATCCCATATGAAATTGTCAACCTCATAATAATGTGGGTAATCAAATAAGTCTACACCACAAAAGACCAAGGGGGCCAAAATAAAAATGATGCGGTGTTTCTTCATCATATTCCATGGAGTAGGGAGGAGAGAACAAGTGTTGAAGGTGTGGTGGGCCACATGGGAAACATGATGCTCTAATTCACTTCAAATCACCTCTTCTAATCCTAACTTTAGACAACCATGTTCCCATTGCAATGTTTATGAGCACGTGTTGTTGATTGTTAAGTTAACTCCAAGCCAACCAATCACTATGAAGGTGAAATTCACATGTTTGGAGGCCCTAGTTACAAGCATGGAAACATAGGTGAAATCCAATGCAACTATTTTAAAGAAGACAAAAGAATGAAAAACATATTGTCTTCTAACTTGGATGTAGACCCATAATACTTTTGTGGAGTTGGATTTTCAAGTTCAATGGCTCCAAATGTAATTATGCCAAATACTTCAAGAAATCACAAGTAATAGATGGTAGAAACTGTATTGAGATTTCAAATCTTGTTGAAATGTTTTCGATAGATGCACCAATGACAAAATCAAATTGCTTGAATCCCAAAACCTCAAGGTGGTGATGAAAGATTAGATCTTTAATGTGATGAGGCTTAACATTAAGTTCACCTACCATCATTTATGTTGGTAGACATAATTCCTAACCCTATAAGGTGTCAACTTCTAGTAATGTGCTAGTGACGTTAAGAGGATGCCTAGTTTTATTTTTGGAACAAAGGTGCCAAATAATTTGTTGGGAGTGACAATAACAAAGTATCGTGCACCATTGATATCTACTAAAAGATTCATTATTCTCAATATCCAACCAACATCAATGTTTCATTTGGGTGCAAATACACATTTGGGAGCCAAAAACCATGTCAAATAATGGTGAAAACTATGAATTTATTTAGTTATTTTTATTCTTAAAATTTTAAAATTATGTTAATCATTCCAAGTTGTGCTAAATAACTAACATGAATGTGGAGAAATTCAAATTAAAAATTCATTAAACTTAATTTTGAATTTTGGTTTTAATAAAAGAGGTTTGAATTTGAATAATAGCTGCGTCAAATGTGGTTAATTATGCAAAGGACTAGGTAAAGGACTTTGTTATTAAAAAAATGGATGGTAAAAAAATTATATGATAGTAACCTACTACCCACATTCAAAAAACACTCACAATTTAAAAGATATGGAGTTTGAGATTTTTAGAAATTCAAAGTATTTTTCAAATTGTTAAAATTTCAAAAATCCTTTACCACATGTAAATGGGTTGTAATGTGCATGACCTACAAAAAAAAAGTAGTATTTTATAATAAAAGAAACAAAAACGTACAATAGTTAACAAATTTTGGTAAGATTCAAAAATATGATAAATTTTCAAAATGAAACATAAAATCTAGAAAAATTTACACATTTTGAAATTTTCATATTTATTCAACAATGATTAACAAAAAAATGTGATATATTGGGGTAACTATATATTTTTTTAATAACAAGTTGCAAAAAAAATTCATTCAAAAAAAAATTCATATGAAAAAGTGTGAAAAAAGACTAAAAATGATTCACAGTCCTTTTGTAAAGTAATCCTATTGGCTCTTTTGTAAGTATTTGCACCCATTTGGCCACCACATTATGTGAGGGGAGGACATTAAGGATGGAGGTCATGTCAAATAAGGATTTAATACCAACTATAATTTCCCAAGTTGTCTCCAAAGCAAACTAAATACATGGTTCCAAAACCCAATCTTGGCATGAAGATATCACCAAACTTCAAGACCCCCCAACATGTCAAGCCATCAATAGAGAAAGAGTTGTTCTTGGTGTGTGTGATGAAGAGGGAATTTTCCACTTGAAAAAGGGTGTTGAAACAATGAATATTAGTCCCAAAGGATTTTGCTAAATTCAAATGTTCAACTTTTGATGTTGGGCAAGGTGCCAAGTTCTAGGATTAACCAATATCAATCTCAAGCCATGTCCATATTAAATCTTGACATTGTTGGGCAAGTCAAAGAAGTCTTGGGGATTAATTAAACAAAAGATTGTGATCCAAGTTAATTTTACCAAATTGACAAATTATACCGTATTGTGGACCTAAATGATGGTTACAAATCTTACGTCTTATGACATACTTGTTGGAGGAACGATTTTATATCCCCTCGGGGTTACCTTGGATTTTTGGGAGGAAACTACATATATATTACCTAATTAAATAAGACACAACCACAAGACTTTGCTACTAGTGAGATTTATTCATTCCTACAAAATAAGATTTTTACACTAGTGTTTTTCAACAAAAAATAGATATATTTCTAATCACATCAAACACAAGACAAAAATGGTTTTAGTTGGAACAAATTAATCATTTGTGCCACAATCTTGACTGAGTATGTTTTGATTGACTACTTAATAACTTTTAATTTGACTTAAATGTATGTTGACATGTAGGTGCCCATTGTGACATAAATGACTAAATAGTTAATTGACATGGCTACCAAATGGCCTATATGTTGTGACTAAATTGATTAACATGTTAACCAATATTAAGGTGCCACATGGCAAGTCACTTTTAACAAATGGTCCAATATTTGTGTGCCACATGGCATGTCTGATATAATTAGCTTATTTAACAAATGGCCCAATATTTATGCACCACATGGCATGTTTGATATGATTGACTTGTCTAGCCCAATACTTGTGGGTCATGTGACATGTCTAATATGATCAACTTGTCTAATAAATGGCCCAATACTTGTGTGCCATGTGGCATGTTTGATATGATTGACTTGTCTTACAAATGGCTTAATACTTGTGTGACATGTGCCATGTTTGATATGATTGATTTGTTTGACATATGAACTTATATTTTGCTACCACATGTCATCTTTGTTGTGATATTTTGCTTGATTAATTTTAGTCCTATTTGTATGATTCAAATTTCAAATGTCTATGACCTATTTGTTTAATTGACTTCTATTAAGATTAAATTGACCTACCTTGCAACCTAAATCTTTCATTGAAATAACAAATATATGTTCCACATTGAACAATATTGTTACTAAAACTACATTGGAAATAAAATTTCATCCACACAAAAAAATGTGTATTAAAAGCATACACAAACTAAACTTTTGAAAATGCATACATTATATACACATATTGAGAAGTTACAAAGTTCAAAATATGCATATTTGCATCAAATTTGAAATTGTTCAAAATGTGAATTTTTTTGGAACTATAGGCTACATGTCAAATATTGCCTATACAATGGTTAGTTTCCTTTGAATTAATTTGTAGCTTATAGAATTTTGTATCCCTCCTTTTCTCTTTGGAAAATATGATGAACTCATTGTTTTAGAAGTACTTTGCATACCCCTATTCATCCACAAATTCCTAAACACATAATTAATTAAACACAATGCCTCTTGCACTCATACAACATTTATATAGTTGCATCACAAAATTATGAGCAAATGCAAATGCATGGAAGTTAAAGTTGTAAGGTTTACAATTTAGAATTGAAGAATAAAGACCAAGCAAAATCTTTTATGGATTCCTAGTTTACATTTTGTGTTGTAAGTCATTATTGCCCATGTGGATTCAATCCAACGTATTTTTAAGTACTTGGACATTTAGACAATCCGACCAAGTAAGGGCAAACCTTTTCTAATAAGTAGTTATCCTCTATCTCATTATTAAATGGGTGGGGTAAGATGTAGGAAATAGATACATTATCAATGCATTTATAAAGGCAATTGTCTATTTATTAACAAGGTATTATTAATTGGACCTACCTACCTAAACCCAAGCCTACTTTTGGTCGAAACCTTCTTCATGTTTTTCAAAACCAACTTTCAATGTGGATTTAACAAATGGGGAATGAATATTTCCAAACATTTTTCAACACCACACACAAACATAGGATTGACCCCACTCTTTTCCCTTATTAGAAATTGGACCACGAGTTTTAGGTTATGTTTGGTTGTTGTTGACCAAACACAAAAATCAAACCAAGAACTAAACAACTCCAAGAATTCATAAAAATTGGGTCAAAGGTTTACAAATTTGTTTCCACATCTCAATGTAGGAATTATTGGTCTCCATTTCTTTTTAGGTTCTAGATATGATATTTCACATAGTCAGCCATTCACATCAAACACCACTACTACAAAATGTGGGTGTAGTCCACTAGTCCTTGTTTAGTGGACCGGTGAATCCAATGGATCCCCATTAGGTCCTATTAAGTGAAAACAATGAATTCACTCAAAATCCAAATGAAACATTTAACAAATAGGAGATACATTTAGAAATGATGGACCTTGTTACCTAATTGCTTGCTTGGAAGGAAATATTGCAAGTGCCCCCTAATAGATTAAGATTTACCTCTTTTGTGGCCATGATATTGTGTTCAGTCTTGCCACCACCCTTGGGAACACTAGCTTGTTGGTCAAGTTTTGTTACAAAGAAGAAAACAAAAACCTTTATCAATGACACCATAGTTGCTTGCAAATATCAACCAATATAATATGGAACATTTTGTCACATTTAGTATAGGGTCAATTTCCAATTGACTTGAAAATTAAATATCTTGTTTTTATTGGAGGTCAAAAAATTGTTCAATCAAAAGGAATTCAAGATTTTGTGAAAATGGAATATATCAAATTCATGCACTTTGCTCTATAATTTAAGCTTTTGACAATGTCTAAATATATAACTTATAAATACCTATTTCTTAGTGTATTAAATGAAATTATAATTTATATTACAATTTAGAAAAAAAATGGTCAAATTTAATTGTCATATCTTCTCAAGAAAAAATTCACACTTCAAATGAAACTAAATTTGGTGGTTTTGTTTTACAATCAACAATTTGCAATATTACCATAGATATGTAACATGTCTTAAGTAGTGACATAAACCTATAACCATTTCCAAGGTGCAATTGCATCCTAGCTATCACAATTAATAATGAGTTTGAAATTTAATTATGATTTTTTTTTATTGACAACATTGTTGCTCATTTTAGTTTATGGTTTTGGATGACAATAAAACACAAAGTAATATAAGCAAAACACACACATATATAAAAAAGCACATGAATTTGGTGGTTTTGTGTTGTGTAATCTAAACTATTATAATATTATAAGGTAAGAAAATAAATGGCAAACATAATATATAAAAAGTTGTTCAACAATGTGGAATATTTATGAGGAAAAAAATCCAATTTTCAACTAGTTTTTTTTGTCATTTTCACCTTGATGTAAAAATTATGTAGATTTTTTTAATAAAAAACTTATGAATGTTCAACTTCAATTTTTATTTTTTATATTTAAAATCATTTATTGTACTAAAATTAAAACATGAATTAAAAACTTTAATAGAACTCTTATTTGGAAACTTTTTGAATTGAAATTTGTACCAAAATCTATATATTAAGGAAGGTTGTTTGTTTATCACATTAAGATGTCCCAAACCACAATGGCCCTACCATGCTCTTGGTACCTTTGGAAAGGGTGTAATGAGTGCAAGTCACAAGGTTGTTTTTAATGTTAAGACCATTATTGGGCAGGTTTCTAGTTTTTATGAAAACCATTGGGTCCAGGTATGAAACTTTTTTGAAAGACTTGACCCGATTCTTTTAAAAATATTTATTTACATATTTTCAAGACCCTAACAAGATTTCAAAAATTTGCAAAAAATAATTTCACCTAGGTTTCAAATCACTAATTTTCAAACATGTGATATTAGTTAGTTTACAAAGCTAGTTTTCGCATATTGATTATTACAAATTTTATTATTTCAAAAACTGATTTTTAATGTTCAAAAATGACAAATTTGCACAAAAAAATGACAATTCTTAAAACAAAAATCATCACTTTATATGTCCACTATTTCAAATCATTCAAATGAACTTTCAGATTCTTTTAATTCCTCTTCAACACCTAAATCTGTTTGAATTAGTTATACTAAATTGAAAGGTAGTTTACATACATCTCTAAGATCACTTGGTCAATTTTTGCTCACAAAAATCAAATTTCCTAAGTTTTTTGATGTCAACGACATAACCTTAGGTTTGTAAGTATATTCGTTAAAGAAAAAATTCTTTTTGTTTCAATTTATGACCTTACAATGCCTAAGATTTGTTGAGCCAAAAAATCAAATGTAGGAAACATGGCTTCATGTTTTCACCACCATTGAAGAGGACACTTGATGTCTTTGGGATCCACTTGGTAATGTTTGAAAATCAATAATTCCTCGATGATAAGTTCTTTTGATGGTTCACTTGTGGATGCAGTCTGTTGAAAACTATCAAATTAAAATATTCATCACCTGTTTTATTTACACATCCATAGATTCTATCATTGAATGCAAATGACGATAACACTTCAAAAGCATAGGATATAAAATTTTCCTATTGTATTCATCCACAATACTTACACCTTCCTTTTAGCCAACAAAAGAAGATATTAGATGAAGGTTTTTGAATTAGGGTCTAGCATAAAAAACATGTTGTGAGTTTTTCTTTTTTCAATTTTTTTTTTTAAAGAAAGAAAAGAATTCAAAGCACCACAGACTTTTCTTTTAATGTTGGAAGCAAATGAAAATAATTCAAAAACTATCCTATAATCATCATCAATCAAACATATTAAGGTAGATAGGTTTGTAAAATTTTCCCTAAATTTTAAACACATAGTAATGGCAAACTATAATGCATCAAAAAACAACCAATGGCTCTTAGATTAGTTTAAAACATAATCAATCACAACAAGAAATAAAAAGTCCACAATTATTTTATAGATGTGCCAAGTAAGAAAAGGAGGCATTGTTCCATTTATTTTGACAATAGTCTACCTACTATAACAAAGACTAATAACATCTTTTGAATTGCAATGGTTCCTAAAAAATAATGATTTTGTTGACAAATCTATAAACAAATTAAAACTTTCAATGTTAAAAAATCTAACTAAAACAAATCAATAAGAAATAGAAAAGACAATAGTTCTAGAAAAAAAAAATAGTAAATTAAATAATCACCTTATCTTCACTGGAATATTTAAATTTGAGCCTTCATCTTTAACATAAGCAATGATTTTGTTTCTTAATTCAAACAATTTTATCAAATTGTTAGCTAATGCTTGTCTAGTAGTTTTTGTTGCTTCAAACAAACCAATAATTACTTATTTAGGTTGCTAATCAGATCCCAAAAAATTTATAACAATAGCAAATATATCATGCGCGCCTTTTGACATCCACAATTCAAAGTTTATTATGGCAGAAGTACAATTTGTTAATTTTGGCAAACCATTTATTTGTTTCGTTTTTTCCACCAAGTTAGGTAATATCTTGATAATATTATTTTCTTGAAGGGAGCACAACTCTAAGAAAAGAATGTAATATTAAACACTTAAACCATACACTTTCAACAAATTGCAATATTGATAAGTTATTTTTCACAATCAAATGGCCAAGGTCTTGTAAAAAGTCTTTTTGCTACACATCATCCTTTTTGAAAGGTTTTTTTTACAGCAAAAAAGAAAGATACTGCATTTGTTGAAATATTTCACCTTTTCTTTGTAGGTTGTCTTTCAACACTTCCTATTATTTCATTGTTGTTAATTTCTTCTTCAAATTTCTTTGCAATTATAAAATGATTTGCATCTACATGTTTCTTAAGATTAATTATACCATAGTTTTATAACAAGTTATTAATCATTTTTTTCTTTAATTCTTGGATTTAAAATATTTACAGTATTATCATAACATAAAATACATCTCATAACTTTATGGGATGTAGCTTCAACTTCTTTCCCATCATTCACATAATAAAATGCCCAACATAAAAAAAATTTATTATGCCTTCTTGAATTTTTTCTTTGAGAATGTATTTTTTGCAATTTTTTTTTCATTATTTGTTCCCCATTTTCTTCAATTCTATTATTTTATGTTTGTACATTTTCACTTTCTAATTCCACATGTTATTTAATGTACATTTGATTTTCATTTTCATTGGTTTGATTTTCTTTAATCAAAATTAAATTTTTATTTTGATTTGACTCCCCCATTTTCTACTAGAATATTACCTACCATAAAGGAGAAATTAGAAATAAACATGTTTTTTGCCAAAATAAGATTTTGCTAGCTATATGAAAATCAACCTAAACATTTATAGGCAATTGAAAGAAAAATTAAAAAAGGATGCAATGTGTTGAAAAAATACACATTGCAATTGTGTAAATGAATTGCAATGTGTAAAAGAGAGATGCCATGTGTATAATAAATGTACAATGTCTAAATAATTCTTACACACAATAAATAAACACATTGTCAACCACCATTTCCCTACAACATGGATAAGTAAAAGAACTCATCAACAAACAAAGATTGAAAAAGAAATTCCCACCTTCCAAGTCTTGTTTGAAGAACTTGAATTTGGACAGCTCTTCCATACTTGCAAAAAAAAAGGGGGGGGGGGGGGGGTTACAATTAGAAAAAAGAGGAGGAAAAAGAAAAAGGTAAAAAAAAAAAAAAAAGAAAGGAAAAAAAACACGGGA
>Ga0116229_10005505_pt1 | contig 20628 bp, 17 predicted proteins | sample S1TSphgellanicum_3_FD_87313 | JGI IMG/M metagenome (GOLD analysis project Ga0116229, IMG submission 87313) | Host-associated microbial communities from peat moss isolated from Minnesota, USA - S1T2_Fc - Sphagnum magellanicum MG | ecosystem: Host-associated > Plants > Peat moss > Unclassified...
AGGGGGGGCAGAAAAACAAATTGGAAAGCTTATTAAAAAATAAAAAAAAAAAATAAAAAAACAAACTTAAAAAAAAAAAAAAAAAAAAAAAAAAAAAAACCCTTGTCCACATTGTCTCTCAACTTTCTGATATTCAATTGGATGCTCATGTGGTGGAATGTTGTGTGGTCAATCATAGCAGCAGGGACAATCCGAAGGGACGAAGAACTTCCTGAGTGGAATTTTTATAGCCATAATAACGGGCATTTTTGGTGGTCTGATTCTGGTAAGTTTCTTCATGTATTCAAGTTTTGGTGCTTCTGTTAAGTGTTTTGTATATTGTTATGGATTTTGGAAATGACCTGATTTGTGTCCACTTAGCCTATTGGAATTGAACTTGTAAGCGGGTGTATGGGCATCATCATGCTAGGCAAAAAATGATTCTTTTCATTATATATATATATATATATATATATATAATGTATGTGGATTTCTTCTTTTCTTTGCATGTTTTCAACATTGATTTTGTTCATTTGTTGTACTTGTTGCAGATACCTGAGACTCTTGCACATGAAGGTGCAAAGGTAATCTTTTGATGTAATTTGTTGCTAGTGGTTTAATTCCAGTGTTGGGCAGTTCTTAGAATGAGGGACATTTTCAAAACCCCAGAACCAGTGGTTAGTTTAACTCACCGGTTGTTTGAACTTTGGAAATTTCCAAAAAAAACCCAGAGCTGGAGGTTTTAACAAAATCAAAGAATTGCCAAATACTGGTTTATTCACTCCATGTTTGAGGTCTCTTGGTTGGAATACAGTGCAACAACATGGCACTTAACAAGATGATGATGGGCTTTGGTGGGATATTCTGCTCACAGGGAATTGCTTTCCTTCCTTCCTTTGGTATCGGTGTTGCCATTTTCACTCCAATCATCACAGCCATTCCATTCATAACTGGTCCACAATGGCCTAACTTTGCTGTTCAGGCAACCATTCTGCCAGGAATTGCCTCTGGCATTGTATGGAACATTGGTACTACTCCACAACCTTATTCTTCCAAATCGATTGCAAAAGGACCCTAGATAAAATATTCCCCAATTCTCTAGTGGAATTTGAATGACATGCTTTTGAAGGCTGATCTTGTTACTTTGCTTGTTCTAAATTTGTGGCAAACTTTTTTTTTCTTAGCTCATTCTAAATTTGTGCCAAATAGTTTCTCTACAACAAAATGTGTTTCTATTCCTCGAGTGCTTTCACTGGATTTTGAGTGAATTCATTGATCCCATTGAACAAGACCTTGTGGAGATTTAATGGATTCACTAATCCATTGAACACGGACTAGTGAACTACACCCACAATTTGTAATAGTGTTTCTACTTGCTCATTCTAAATCTTTGCCAATGGTTTTTTGCTTTGCTTGTTCTAAATTTGTTATAACATGATTTGTAACTAGTGCAAGCACTCAATAACATATCAGAGAAAACTTAAGGACATGAGACCCACTAGTGCAAAACTATATTTGCCATAAGTTTGCATATACATAACCACCTCAAGACCATCATGCAAACTTCAATGGAGAAATGAATTTATGATGAAGATGGATATTTGTGGTTCTATTGCAGGAAACCTGTTGAGCCTCTTGGCTATCAATTACCTTGGCTATTCAATAGCCTATCCCATGTAAGTGGACTACAACTTTGTTTCCCCATTTTTCTTTTTTGAAAGCCCATGGTCTCTCTCTCTCTCTCTCTCTCTCTCTCACTAATGCTAAAAACATGCAATTTTATTTCCAATTTTTTTAACTGGCAAGTTGCATGTTTCCTTCGATTCTTTCAAAAGAGTAGTTCTATGAATTTGAGCAACCTTATGCTTGTTTGTGTTGCACTTTTCCTTCAATTCTTTCAAAAGAGTAGGACTAGGAATTTGAGCAACCTTATGCTTGTTTGTGTTGCATGTTTCCTTCAATTGTTTCCAAAGAGTCGTACAACTAATGTGAGCAACCACCTTATATGCTTTATTTGTGTTTCAGATTCCAGTGCGGAATTTTCGTTGCGGGAATTTGGGGAATGCTGTTCTTCAATGAGATTATTGGGAATGCAGTATTTGCATACTGGGGCTCGGGCATCGTAATTTTGGCTGGTATTATTGTGTTGTCAATTGCTCGGTAGAGGAGTTGAGGCAAGTTAGTGATCCCTTTGCTTGCTTGCATCAAACCCATATTAAATTAAGTTGCGGTTTAGTTGTGTACACCATGCATGCCGTAATTATGTAATCAAATACGTGAAAAATGTGAGTGTGTGTATTTTAGAGATGATGAAAAGTTTGTGATTCTGTTTCATTCAAACCAGGAAATGTAATTTAAAGGTTGGTTGTTGGTTGGGTCTTTAAAATCAAATAGAAATTGTGTGTATTTTTTCTGGTTACCGATAATGAAGTAGATAAACATTTTATCATACTTAATGATTTGTTTGTGGGAATGTATTCTTGGATGATGCAATCAACTCTTCTTGAAAATGGAATGGATGACTATATATGTACATGTATGTTGGTTAAAATGGGTAACACCAGTGCACACTGCTTTCTTCAATACAACACCATAGCACATGAACCTGGTTGTTTACCCAGGTATATATAGAGTACCCTACTTGCATGTTATTGAACTTTGCTGGTTCTAGTATGGGGCAAACCTTGGTTATCAACCTGGCTATTCACCCAAGTATAATGTACTCTCTTTGCATGCTACCAAACTATTCACCCCTGTCTATGTATGGTGTACTCTACTTGCATGTTTTTTTTGAACTTCATTTGCCTTTGCTGGTCTGGTATGGACAAAACCTCGGTTATAAACCGGGTTATTCACCTGGGTACAACTTGGCCTACTTGCATGTAATTGAACTCAATTATCTTCACCTGGAATGGTGTTCCCAGTTCCATGTGAACTCAGAACCCATGGACATCAGTGTTAGGTGGGTTCCCAGTGAAAATTGGCTAAATCCTACCAAATATTGTATCCTCTCCTAGGACACAAATGACTTAGAACTAAGTTATGGCTCTAAACCATTGATGTAAACCAGCCTCTTAGACATGAAAAAAATCTAGATCTGGTGAAGCAGATCTCTCCAAACTACTCTTTGTAAGCTATCATGGTCTCACCTAGCATCAATTTTCACATATTAGCCACCCAACAACTTCTCCCACATATCCATTCGGGTATTTTGATAGGAATAAGTCATATGTAAGCACCTCAAATAGATTGCTCTCAATTTTCTCACCCTTAGAAAGATGCAGACATCACATCCCCAAAGTTCCCAAAAGATTGAGTCTCAATTTTTAGAATGCAAATTCCCAAATGTTCACCTCACAATTCCCACATTGATGTTTTCTTAGACCAACCAACAAGGCCTTAGTGATCTCCAATTGAAACAAGGATGGTAAATTGGTTACCTCTCCACCTTCAAACTGCAACATATTTTGTTGTTCCTAGTGAGCAACCCATTTCAACCAATCTTCATAATCATCTTCCTCAGATGATACATCATTCATAAATTCATGTGCTTGTCCTTCCATGACCAAATTCATGAACTGCTTGGAAGCTTCCAATTTAATGAATTCATTCAATCCCTAATCACTAAGTTTTGAAATACATTCCTATTTTTCTTGCAAAATCAGTCTAAGCTTATTATGTTCTGCAGCTTCACCAAGGAATTCATCATCATCCATATCGAATTTAGATTTTAAATTGTCATCAGACTAATATTCATTTGAAACTTGTTCAATCCACCTTTCCATATCCTCAAAGTCATGAAATAATTTTGCTTCTCCCACATTTTCGCCCAAGCCTAGTTGAGAAAACCTAAGTAGCAACTTGTTGATGAAATTATCTAATTAGATTGGTTGTTCTATGATCAATTGCAACATGTTGACCATGTTTAGTGGAAGCACCCCTACCTTGGATTCAAAACCTTGTTTGATTTAGATTAATCCACACTCCATGTCCACCATTACTCCAATCTTGATCAAAAAGTCAAGCCCCAATAATACATCATAGCTATTAGTATCAAGGACCATAATAACAATATTGCAAGTTGCCTCCCCAATTTGAATAAGGATTTTTTCAATTATGCCCATGGCCCATGTAACACGACACTAAAAGCTATTTTACATGATTCCAATCCCACTACAAGATGCATAGAGCCCAGCTCCCTTACCACATTAACTACCAAAATAGTCATGGAAGCCCCTATGTCCACCAAACCTTCAACAATATGATTGTTGATTTTAACTAGCACATGTAGGGTTTTGCTTTTGTGGTTTTTATTGATACTAATCATGCATACAACTGACAAGTTAGGAGCCACTATAGTTGCTATTACAACCATGTGTTTTTCATTCTTACATCTTTGAGCCAACTTAACTACTCCCTCCAAATATTTTAACTCTTTTGATATGGTAAGTATATTTCCCATGGGGTCAAGAGATACTTTCCCTTTTATGAAATCGGTCAATATTTTTAATCTCACCGCTACTTCTTTTCAAAGTCAATGACTCCTCTCCTCCATCCCACTTCTTCATTGGTAGGGATTGAATTTTATGTTTCTCCGGTAAGTGTGTCCATATGTACCCACCACATAGGAACCCTAATGTGCAAAAACAAATCATGGTTGTCTTCACATATCTTATCCTTATCAAGTTGAATGTGCATCGTTTTTTCATCATCAACCAACACCTCCAAATAATTGTTGGTGGCTACACCAAGTTTGGAATCCTCTTTTTTCCCACATCGCTCTTCTGTATGCCCAAGTCCTTCATGAAAAAACACACCTTAAATGACAATTTTCAGTTATTTAACCCCCCACATTTTTGACACTTTGGTCTAAATGTAACATACCTAGGACAATCATTGCCCATGTGATCTTTTGCATGACATATCTTCCAACCATTAGAGCTAGTGGATCCTCTTGTTAATGCCTCGGGTCTGAATTGGAGGTCTAATTGTCTTTTCAACAAATTGATTAAAGATTCATTCAACATTTGCACCTATTTTGACTCAACTATTGTCTCCATTATAATCATGTTCTTTTCTTGCTCTTCCTTCAGTAACTCAAATGGAGTTTCACTTAGCTCAACTAGTACCTATTTTACTTCCAAAGCAGCAACAAGCAATGCTTCCATGTTCACATAATCCCTCATTATAGAAAACTTTTTGATATCAAGACAAAGACACAAAAGAAACCACCTATGTTTTACATCCTCAAGCTTGCCTCTTGTAAATAATTTCTTCATCCTATCATAGTACAGTAGAACCCTCTATTTGGGTTCTTGTTTGACCAAATCTAGCTTGGCTCTAACCTCCTCATAATCCATAGTGCCATACTTCAATAACATGGTTGCTTTCATGGCCTACTAGTTTGTAGGAAGCTAAGAGTGGAAGCCAGTTTCTTGAACCATTCCTTAAACTTCCTCTTCAAATTTTGCCTTCCAATTTTGAATAGTTTCTATTCATCAATCCCTTTCACTTCCATTGTCATTTCTAGATGTTCAACCCAATCATGAACATCTTCCAATTCCCTACCCCTAAATAATTCATCCATGTTTATAAGACTCATCATTGTTTACTATTATTCGAATGAAAAAACTAATTTTTCTATTGTGTATTCAATGTAAAAATCAACATGGTCTTCACTTTCTATCCTCCATATGTCTTCTCCCATTAGTCCTTGACCTAAAAACCAACTCAACAACTGAAAAGTAATTACTCCAACATGTTTTATTCTAATAATCCTATTTCCCTCCAAACCAAGTAAGAAAAACCAAGCAAATTTATTTCCTTCATCTAACAAACTAGGTATCCTATATAAGGTGGGGTTTTTTCGTCTCCTCATCATGACAAATCAAATCAAAACAAGATGTGTAAGAGGTTTTATCTATAGTTGAAGCTTTTCATTTTATTTTTTGGTTGTTTAGTCTATTGCAACAACTCCTTTGTAAGAATTTTTTTTTCAAAACACAACATTATGATGTATATAGTCACAAGCACTTTGTTAACAACACATGATTAGTTATGTTCTTCCATAAATGTTGTGCCAAAGTCCATAAGTATCATGGCAAAAACAATAGTCTCCAAAACTTCAAATTTCCATTGAATTTTTCTATACTGATAATATCCAACTCTTCAAACATAACTTTTGAAAAACATGTTCCACCTTCACAATCTTAATATCCTCATATGAGAAAAATTATTTTATTCCATGCATAAAAATATGGAACCTATGACTTTCTAATTTTATTACATTGAAAATCCAAATGCCCCCATTACAAGAATTGACACCCTACCTTCAAATATGGGAACTAGGAATGGAATAAAAGAAATGGGAGAAATAGGCTCTTCCCTGAAATTGAACAACACTTCACCATGCTTTGTTGCCATTACAAACCTTCATCCAAACTTAAGCTCTTGTTTTAAACTTATTGTGTGACATTCTAATGGCTATATTTCTTATCCTAACTTCTGATGTATCTAATTCAAGTATATTGATCACTCCAAAACCTATGATGTAAAGAATGATCAATCTTGGTTCTGATGTAAAAACTCCCATGTCCCTATCAAATAATTATATTAATTACTACTAATGCAATGAACCTAAGTATCTTCTTTAATGAAAGTATTTTCCTCATTGGAATCTAACATCTTTTAACACATTGCCACATTAACTTTAAATTATCAACTTCTGTTCAACAAAATATTTTGAGACAAAACCTATTATGATGCCAAAAAGGAGGATATATGAACCTCTTAATAGGTTTATGAGTAGACAAAATACCACATTGGCAATATTGCAAATGACTATCAATAAAAATTTTAAAAAATTAATTAGAAATTTTCAACAAATAAATTGTACCAAACATTGTTTGTTTTCCTAGGACACAAATAACATAGGATTAACTTATGGTTCTAAACCATCAATCCAAACCAGTCTCTTAAACATGAAAAAAATCACAAATCTAGTGGATCATATCTTTCTAGACTATTCTTTGTAGGCTATCATGGTCCCACTTAGCATCAATTTTCACATATTGGCCACCCAACAACTTCTCCCATAAATCCACTCATGCATTTTGATAAGAATAAGCTAAATGTAAGCACCTTAGATAGATTGATCTTAATTTCCCACCCTTAGAAAGATGTAGACATCGTATCCCCAAAGTTCTCAAAAAATTAAATCTCAATTTCTAGAATGCAAATTCTCAAATGTTCACCTCACAATTCCCACATTGATGTTTTCTTTAAACCAACCCAATTGCCCCCTATGGATTTTCATCATCTCCACCATTTGTATGTACTTTTTATTCATGTTTTTGGGACTAACATATCCTTATTTTCTAATCCCAGTATGCATTAGAACAAAGATTGGAATTAAAGAACACACAACTTGTGACTATGGGCATTCTTTTTAAACAACCACCAAACCTCACAAAGGAATAACACAAGCAGTGTCCTCAAAACTAACCATTATGTAGCTCAAAAGTAAAAAAGGTCATTAGCTTGCACAAAACTCATCTTCTTATGTTCTTCGTCAACAACCTTTCTTCAAAATCAGCCATTGAAGCATCTTCGTTGAACCCACCATTGCCAAAAGCCATCAAGAACACAAAACAAACACTAGCTCCTCCACTGTCTTGACTTCAATTACACAAATGCACACCACAAGTTTTCAAGAACAATCAACTTATAATAGACAACTTCATGCACTCATATATTCCACAAAAAAAGAATAAGACCTATCAACTAACCATTCCTTTGTCATTTTCTATTGTCAACATTTTGATCTACCTTTCAATAGGTCTTCATCCCAAGAGCTTTCATCTTACTCCTTTTCATCTCACACCATAACTTATTGTGTTTTCAAAACAAAAAACAAAAAAAAATCTTTTAAAAGAACCAAACCTATAATTCCAATGATGATGTTTCATCAAAGCTAATTTATGTAAGTTCCATAAGTTTTTGTGCATTGAAGAATTCCAAATTGGAATTTGTTTAGTTCATCCCCAAGTGAAGAGGCATGGAAAGGTGTCTTTTGGTATTTGTGTTTATTTATAAGTTTTTTTTTCAACACCATATTCATAAGATTTTCAATACATTTTTCACCAATTTGTATCCCATTTTTTATAATTAAATATGAATTCAATTCATTTCAATCTTAATATGAACAAGTGTTGTCTAATTAAGCTTCATGTGAATATACTAAAATCATTCAAAGAAATTCTTAACATGTCGACATGTCATTGACATATGAACATGTGTTGTTTAATTTGGCTTCATGTGAATATATTGACATTGTTCAAAAGATTGTTAACAAAGGAACATATGTCGATGTAAAAAATGAGAATGAAAAAATGTCTTTTGCATTTAGCATGTGAAAACAATCATGATGGAGATATTTCAATACTATGCATGGTATTCAATCTCTTTATTTCTTTTTTTGCTTCGTAGATCATAAATTGCATAAATTTGTGTGATTTCTTGCAGTTATTTAAATATTATGTGGAAGTTATATGCAGAAAAGGCAACAAAGAGCGAATGTGAAAGCACATTATGAGTTTCACAATGATCTATTGAAAATGTGTTTTGAACACAAAACAAGAATGAAGGTTGACCATAAAATTAAAAATATTATAGTTGTGTAAAATTGTGCTTTTATCATGTAGATTGTGATTTTTTACATATCATTTTTTTGTCATGAGTTTTTTTAATCTTTGGGCACACACCTTTTTTTTTTCTCTTCATTATGATTTGCACTCACTTAAAGTGTTACACAACAAGTCATGTTCACCTCATTATGTGTGCATTATGTGAAAATACATGATTGACAAAATTATTGGACCTAAGAAAAAAAGATGTACTATTTTCCTCAATGTTTTTTTTCTTGGTTAGAAATTTTTTTTGATGTGTATTTTGATAATTTGATCAAGTTTTATGCATCACGTCATTATTATATAGTACAAACCATATGATATCAACTCATTTATACCTTTGGACGCATGTTTTAAGTGACATACATATTCATCTTTCAAAAGAAAGGGAAAAAACCTAAACATTTAAAACTTACATATTTGTCAAATTACTTAACCAAGATGAAACAAAAGACTAAAAAATTTTGAAGATGCAATGGTACAAACAAAATTTATCAAATAATGGTTAAAGATATACATGAATAATATTATCTTTGAAATCCATATTTGACATTTTTTATTTCATAACATTGATCTTCAACAAAATTGAATAAGGATTTATGAGTGTTTACAAGACATTATACATGCAAAATGTCATTTGATCATTGTTATAAAATTACCTACATAATATGAATAAATAAAGTAAAATAATTTTGTGCATATCTTTTGACAAAATCAATGGTTACTAACAATCTTTTGAAATGATGGCATGTTTAACAATCCAAGTTTTCCTATCATAAATATACAAAAAGTTCTTGGCAGAATAATCTACTCAATAAAAATGATCTTTCTATGTATTCATGATCAATTAAGTTTGTGATCTTTTCACTAGTTTTTGAAAATTCATTAATTACAAATTCAATTTGGAACATCATTACTTATATGGGTAGATGATCAACATTGGCTTCATTATAATTGTCATTGCTTGATGATAAATCCTAATAAACTTACAATATAAGAATATAACTTATGGAAACCCTTAAAACTATGATTGACATTGTATAATAAGATAGAAGATGAAAAATGATGCCATAAAACAAATATAACTTGATCAGATCAAATGGTTTGTATGTCTTTTTTGACTCATTAATTTTGTGATCCTCGTCTTTTATGCAAATATGATTTATTAGAAGAAAATAATCCATTTTGTTTATTGCATAATTTATTGTACATGGATCTCATTTTTATATTTACATTTTATTTATTATTGTAGTACGTTGGCATCTTTGACACTAATTATTATTTCAAATCATTTTTAATTTTGATTTTTCAAAAAATCATTATTTGAAGGAAAATCTATACCCTTTTGGAATATTTAAAGATGTTTTATTCTTGAATGAAGTTTTTTAAGTCAATAATTATTCTATAAATCAAACATGTGTTGAAGTTGTCTTTGTATTACATTAATCAAAAATTTTAAGCAATCTTGAAAATATTATGAATTTATTAAATCATGTGTGCTTTCTATATCCCATGAATATGTTGTAAGGGTTACAACTTCCTCTCAATGTGTGTTATTAATTGAACTAAATTCATGGGAGGACAAATGACTTGTTATCATAAAAGCTTTTTAAGAAGAAAAAAAGGAAAGCAAAAAGGTGACAAAAGAAGGGAAGAAGAAAAAGAAGTGATTTAGTTCTCAAACAATACACCAATGCTTGTAAAGTGGGTGCAAATTGAGATTGGCAAGACTTTAAAACCATAAAAGTTGATCATAACAATTTTCAATTTCTTAATTAAAAATTTCCCCCATTTTTTATGTAGTTTAAACATGTTTGAAGTCTAGTTCTTGATTTCAAATTCTATATTACTCAAAGATATTACAAGTTAACTATAAATCATATGCCTTTCAACTTACTATCACTATGTATCACACCAAAATCTTGAAAACCTTGGGATTCCTTTGTGCATGTTGTTATTTAAGAATGTATGATTCATATTCAAGTGCATTTGTGTTTCACCTTTTCATTCAACAACTACATTTTAAAGCTTAGTGACTTATTAAATATCACATTATTTATGTTTTGAAAAATGAATTAAAATTATAACTATAAATTTTGACCTACATATCATAATTGCAAATAATCATAGATTTTCTAAATTTCAACATTTTGTTTCATATGAAATGAACAACATGTATTAGTGTATTTTAAACCACTCAACCACATTTTCCATCCATACATTCTTTAATGGATTTGATATGGATTAAATTGCATAATATTCATAATTCCAACAAGTGATAACATTGAATTAACATGATGGTAGCTTTTGGTTTGTATTGAAAATCAAAATTTCAAAAATAAATATGAAATTTCATCATATTTATAAATTTAAAATTAAATTATTGATATTTTAATAACTATTTTTTGTTATTTTAAATTTAATATTGATTTTGAATCTAAATAGTATAATAATTTACATTAATCATCTTAGTAATTAAATCAAATATGAAAACATAAAACAGTTAAATTTCAACATAATTTTTAAAAATATTTTAATGGACTCCTTTTAATCAAAATAAAATACATATTGAAATTAACATTGAAAGGAAATATCCATCAAAACGTTTTATCAGTTAACGAGTCTACATTTTTTTATCAATGTTATGATTATGACATTGGTTAAATTTAATAAAGTCATTTTGAACATCAAATTCATTAATATTTAGTGGGAAGTGGCATCTAATAATATTTTAATATCATCTTCACACATGACTTGGGGGTGGACATTTTATTTTATCCCTAAGCACCCTCTCTTTGAAATAAGTAAACATTTTTCTTCCCCTTCTAATTATTATTTTCTCTTCTCAAACCAAATATAATATATTTCTCTTTTCAATTTTGGTCTCCTTTAGAATTAGTGAAGACTTAATTCATTTTTTCAAAAAATATTTTGAGCTTTCAAACCATTGTTATTGTTATTAGACCAAGTTCATGAAAAGACATCCTAAGATGAGATGTCAAGCTAACAAACATCCTCAAATTTGAACATCCCTAGTCAAAATTCAAATTGGTGCAAAGTTTTGATTCAAGAATGACCTAAGCTTGGTTGACTAAAAAAACATACTTGGACAACACCAAGAACAACAAAAAAATGAAAAATAATAAAAAGATGAGAATGCCGACAAAGAATTACAAAATAATAACAAACAATAGCAAAGCTGTTAAAAAAGCACATTACAAATATTAAGGGCATTAAGTTGAACATGAAAATTTTCTTTTTTAGGGCAATAGGGGGCACCAAGAATTACATAAGGGACGTTATGGGCTCTAGGTTTGAAAAAAAAATAATTAATTTTTTTTAGACCAAGGGTCATTGAGAAACATGGTAAGAAAAAAACATTAAAGAATGTTGGAAAGACCAAAAGAGAATTGGTTTTGAGGCAACAAGAGGTGCCAAAAGGACATCATGTGTTAAGAATATTAATGTTTTAATAGGTGAAAATTGAACCTCATATTCTAGAATTCATGAAAGTGAAAATGATTTCATGAAGAATCTATATGATCATGGATTACCATTGTTTGGTAATTATTATTTTTAAATAATTTATATTTAAGCAATTTTAAAACATATTACTATTTTGACCTTATGTCAATTTATCATCATTGGTAGCATGAAAGCAGCACCAAGCCCAAGTTTATTTTTTAAACCAAATTCTTTTGCTAGGACCACTGTTTCCAGCTCCATTTGAACCTGGAAACCCAAGGGCTGGTGCTACTAGCCTGGGGTTAGGGTTCACACTACAACAACTCTTTACCTCAAACCTGGCTTTCAGAAAAGACCAGATATTTGGAAATGGCATTATATCCATTTTGCTTTTGGGTATGAATACACAATCCATTCCTCCAAAGGTCAGATGGTCAAGTTGCAAATTAGGGTTCTGGGTATGTCATACACAAGTGCCCAGGATGGGTAGAGCACCTCTCTCTTCTTTAAAACCTAGCTCTGCACCTAAAATATGTCCATGAAACCTGAAGTGGTGAAAGCAAATTGGTGCAAGCACAATTTTGGGCTCTACACCATCCATTTGCGCAACACTGCTTCTAGTAAGATGCTCATAAGCAACATCTGACAATTGGAAAAAATGTAGCTAGCTGATTCATGAAGTCTAGCATGGAACATATATTCAGTAGGTAAAGCCCAAGGCTGCAGGAATTACCACACATAAAGACTGCAGCTGCATGGCAGTGTGGCAGCAACAAGACAAGAAGCAGCCTTATGATTTTCATAAAGCCTGTGGAGAGGGCAGGCAGGCCTTATGAAAATAGTAAAGCCCACACAAGAGAAACTGATGAAATTGTTTGTCCTGTAATGCGTTGTCCTAATACACTAAGAAACAGAAAATTGCAGATACTGTGGGACTAATTAAGTATTCTCTTCATGGCACATATGGTCAATGTGTCAGAAGACAGCCGCTTGTACATCTGGGAACAAAATCACAGAAGTGGAAAATGCAAATGAAGTGAGGTGGTCGGTGTTATGAGTAAAATGGTATAACACTCGCACCCTTTTATGAATGACTACTAATGATAATGAAACATTTTTGTCAAAGTTCAACAGTTTTGAGACTGTTTGACAACAAGGACCCTGCAATGGTGTTGCGAAAAGGAGCATGCATTTCTCTGCTGTCTCTCTGCTGATCTTCACTACAGGGCAGGCAGGGAAGGAGATGTAGATCTAAAAACCTGGTGAGTTTAAGCTTAGCCTCCTGTGATTGGCACTCTGCTGCTGGCCACAAGCTCCATCCGAGTTGCAGATTACACAGAAGGATGTGATTCTGCTGATGCCCACAACCTGTCTCTAAGTTGGGAATCATACAAGAGGATATAGGCACAATCACTTTGAAAGACGCTGCCTTCACCTCCTGTACTCTGCCCCATCCCATCAACTGTCTTCACTCCCAACCAAACATCCCTTCCTCCTCCTACATCTTCCAGAATTACAAATTGCAAATGGAGTAATAGATGAGTGTTATAAGCAAATGGAATAACACCTGCATCCATTATGAATGACTTTATGATAGTGAAAACATGTTCACAAAGTTTGACAGCTTGTTGGAATGGTCTACCCACAAGAACACTGGCCATGGGTGTGGTGAGAAGCCAGGGTCAGTTTCTCTCTCTTCTGATGAGCTTCACTATAGGCAGGGGGGAAGATTTAGATCTAAGAACAGGAGAGCTCCTCCCTTCTTCACAGGCTTCACATCTTGCTGTAGATGCTGTGGCTGGCCACAGGCAACCTCAGAGTTGAGTATCACAGACGATGACGAGTCACAATCACTGTGACAAGCACACGTAGTCTCACCTGCTCCTCCTCCTGCTCCTATGCTTTGCTGCATCCCAGTCATCATCTTCTTCACCTCCAACCAATCACGGTTTCCTACTCCTAAGTCTCTTCTCTCTGCAGCTATCGCATCCAAAGTTTTCAAGCCTTTCTGGCGCTTCTCGCAGGGAGTGGTCTTCTTCCCATCTTCGAAAAAAGCTTGAATTGGGGAGGCAGCAGCTCCTCGCTTGCCAGAAAGAACACACATCATGCCTTCAGCAGGGCTCATACATGAGCGTCCGGCACTTGCAGAATTGAAAACAGCTGCTCTGCCAGGCTCCTCTGCAACTGCTGAATCCAGTATAGAAACATTTAGATCAAGGGCACTATGCCGGCAGGAAGAATCACATACTAGACCAGATGTGCAGAGATTCTTTGTATGATGAGCATCAGCTGGAGCAGCAGCACGGTAGAGGTTCTTTTGGGGGGAACAACTCCAAGACTCTACAGTGGAGCTTTGTGTACTGGTGCTCTGATCATCAGAAGGTGACATGAAGTTAGTCTTTGCCTTAGCTCCTCTTAGGGCTCGGGCTGCAGCATCATATGCTCTAGCAGCTTCCTCTGCTGTGTCAAATGTGCCTAGCCACACTCTGGTCTTCTTCCATGGATCCCGGATCTCAGCTGCAAATCGGCCCCATGGCCTCTTCCTCACTCCTCTGAAGTGTGCACCCTGCTCCGCTTGATGAGGCTTGGTGGTTCCCCCTCTCTCAAACCTTTGAGCCATGATATATATCCTTCCTGTCCTGTCCTGTCCAGTCCAGTCCTGTCCTTCCCTTCCCTTCCCTTCCTTCTGCAGCAACCTTTTTTTGGGGGGGTGCTGATTGCCTGTGCTTGACAAAAACACACCCATCAACAAAACACATAAGAAAAATCATGAACAGGCAGAGCTACACATACATGACCATGACCTTCCTTATCTCAAAACATGAGTAGCTACTTTTACAAGTCCATGACCTTCAGTATCTCTATTAGGGTTTACTCTTCTTCCCCATTTTTTTCCATACCAATCCTACTTCCAACAAATCCATCTCCAAACAAAGTAAAGCAATCAAGCTTCAAGTATGCATCTCTCTCTCTCTCTCTCTCTCTCTCTCTCTCTCTCTCCAGACACAAACCAAAGGACAAAAACACACTCCTCCTATTCCCGGAAGGAAGCAAACAACATATAAAAAAGAAGAAACCAGTCCAAAACACCCCTCGTGGGGCAAAAAGAAACAAAAAAAGAGAAAAAAAAAAGGGGGAAAAAAAACCAAAAAAAACGCACCTGTCAAGGGAGGGAGGAAGGGAAGCTCACTGGTGTTATTGAAGAGGCAAGGAAGAAGAAACAGATGGGATCATGTTGCTCATCTTGTACAACAACACCACCACCACCACCACCATCACCAGCAACAGCAACAGCAACAGCAGCAAAAGAACAAACTTTCAAAAACTAGTTTGAGACTGCCAAAAGAAGACACAACAGGAATTGTTTAGAAAAAAGAGGATGAGGAAAGGGGAAACTCATGACCACAAAAGCTTGCGAAAAGATGAAAGACAAAACTCCATCCCCGTCCCCCCTTCCCTCCCTCCCTCACTTCCTTTCTGTCTCTCTCCTCTGTGTCTCTGTGTGTCTGTCTCTCTCTTTTGCTGTGGCTGGGTGCGCCATCGCCGCCTTCTTCGCTTTCGGCCTGTTTTTTTGGGCTGGCAAACACAGAGCCAAAAAGCTGTATGTATTATAAATTAAAAAGTGCTAAAATCAAGTGCTTATTGAGATTTTCAATAGCCATAATTCGATCAAAATGTAAGAAAAATCTCCATATTTCTCTACATGGTTTCAAGTATTTTAGCCAAAAAATGAGATTTAATGAAGACTGTTTTACTTTCATATTTAGCTTGTAGCCAAATCTGGCTAAGCCTTCCTTGGGGATCATTCACTTTCCTTTTCCTCTGTGCGCCATAGGGTCCCATGGACCCCACTTTGGTTTTTATTTTCTTTTTTGGAAATTAAATTTTCGCTTTTCTCATTGGAGCTAGGTAGCATTTTGTGTGTTTTGTTTTTTTATAAATAATTTAAAATAATTTAAAATAATTTATCTTGGGAACACTATCTAGTAAGTACTAGGTAGGTACCAACTGGTACCTACTACCTACCTACTTACGTACCTACCTAAAATTGAGGCTTTTATTAGTGTTTGTCTCCTGGTCAGCAACAAAGGGACAGCAGAAAAGAAATAAAGAAGCGGAAAAGAAGGATGCAATCGTGCCGCCGTTCCGCGACGCGTCGCGTCTTGTTTTGGGTTTGTTTGGCGGCGAATTAGGATTTCTTTTCTTTTCCTTTTTTCATCTTTCCGTCACAATTTTTTTTTGGCCCTGTTAATAAATATAGGTACCTAGTACCTACCTACACGAATATTTTCCCTCTTTTCTCGTAGCACGTAAAAAGGTTGGCTATTCTGCCCGTCATCAAAAGTTTTTACTAACTGACCACACTCCCATTCCAATGTGTCACAAAAACCTCGGATTATTTTTTTTAATTTTTTAATTTTTTTTTAGTGTATTCTATTTGAAGGTGCAATTACATTGTGTAAAATTTCCAAGGGCATTTCAAAATTTCAAAGGGCTACCCTATTTTCCAAAATGCCTTATGTCATTTTTTTGGCCCCCCCCATGATACCACCCATTAGGTATCACAAGAAAAAAAAATTTAATTAAATAAAAATCAATTCGATTTTTTTCTCTCTATAATACCCCAAGAGAGGAGTTGGGGAAGTGAGAGGCTTCCTACAATTGGTTATGTAAATTGTAGTCCAACTTTTTCTAGGGTTAATTCTATGGATTTATGCCATGTGAAACATAATTAGTAGATTTTTGATTAAATAAGATTAATACATTCTGAGAGTAATTTACCTAGAGATTGGGCATTATCAATCAAACCCTAGAAAGCTCAATTTACCTTCGAGTTATTTGTTCAATCATCATCCCTCAAATCATTTTTTGTTTGTCCAAATGTTTTTTTAGTTGGACAATTGCAAGACTTAAGTGAACCCCATGTGAATGTAAACCTGTGTTGGGTGGGTATCAAAAATATTTTTGGGTATCACTTGAAAACATTTATTTGAACCTTTCAAGGTATCATTTTGAGTGATACCTTAATTGAAAACCTAATCGTCGCTTTTCACTTGTGTGAGAATCAAATGCTGAAAATTGATTTAAGGAAAAAAATTAAATTTTTTGAGACCCGGGTGTGATAAAACCTCCTTACCCAAGTCAAGTTTTCAGGGTGCTATCTACCTTAAGTAGTAGGTCAAAATTAAGGATTAGGTTTAGACTTTAGAAGTGATTGTCATTTTCTAATGGCTACCTTTTCTTCTCATAAACCATAAAATTAAAAATTTGTGTGTAAAAAGGACTTTGTCTTTTTTTTTTCCCCATTGTGTTGTGTTGTTGTGTATTTTGCTCTTATTTTTCTTCTTATTGTGTTGTGTTGTTTTGCGTTTTGAGTTGCTCTTGCTTTGTGTTGTTGGTTCTTGTTTTGTGTTTTGTGTTTTTTTTTCCCCTCTTTTTTTTTTTTTTGGGGTCTAGAGTTTTTTTTCTCTTCATTCCTTCCTTTCTTCTTTTCTTTCTCCCTCGCTACTTTTGTTTGGCTTCGCCATTGTCGTTTGGTGCTTCGCGTTTTGTCTATTGTCTTGCACTTGTTGTTTGTTGCTTCATGCTCATGCTTGCTACCTTGTTGTTTTGTGTTCCTTGCATGCAATTGCTTCGCACTTCTACCTATTGCTTCATGCCTATTGTTTCACATTCCCCACTTATTGTTTTGCACTTCTTGTCTAACATACCTTTTGCCACTCTCTCCCCCTTTTTATTTCATTACTTGTTGTTTCATGCTTTGTTGCCTATTGCTCGCCTTATGTGTTAGCTATTACTTCCTTTCACCCTTTCATGTTTTAAGGTGAAGGAGCTTGGAGCATCAAATTTTTTTAGTCTTAATAAAAAAAAATTGTGTTTTTTCTTTTCTATTTTTTTAAAAATGTTTTATGTTTGTTTTGTTTTTTTCTTTTCTCTTTCATCATTTTTGGATTTTTTTTCTTTTGTTTGTTTCTTTTATATATATATATATGTATGTATTTTTGGTTTATGTTCAAAATTTTAATCTTTTACAATAATTACCTTCCCTTATACACTCCTTTTTCTATCATGATGAGAAAGAAAATGTGTGATTTTTGATTAATTTTCTAAACCATAAACCCCATTTCTTACACCTTTAAACCTTTTGTTTATAAATATTTTTTATCTATTTATAGGTAGTTTCTCATTTGCTCATTGTAAAAATGATTATAATTTGGTATAAAAAGTAATTATTTGTTGCATTAGTTTTAAACATATTCTTGTGAAAATTCCTAATGGATGAGTCTTTTATAGATGAAAGTAGAATAAACAATAAGATGAGACAATTGAAATATGCATGAATGATGTAATTATGGAAGAAAGGTTTGAAAAAAACCCTAGTGTGCAAACTAAAATAAGTAGAAATCCATAAAATGAAATTGAAGAATTAATGAAGATGAACTTAACAAAATTACATGTTAAAAAACTATCTAAAAACTCATGGAATAACATCTTTATGTTGGGGCTTTTATTATGTAAATGATAATACAAAAGTTGATCAAATGTGCTCAAATTAGTTGTAAAAAAAAAATTCATTAGTTCAAGTCCTTTTGCTGTTCTAATTATCAATGTTAAAATTCTTTCCAATTTTCAAAAGGAATAATGTAATTTGGTAAAAAAAAAGGACATTTGAAAAAAATAAGGATTGTCCACTCTTGAAATTTGAATGTTTTGAACATGTGAAAACATTTTTGATTTATGTCAAACTTTAAACATGTAAACTTTGCAATTAATGGAAAATATTATAAAAAACTTATGACAATCCAAACTATTAAACTTCCTTTGTGATCTTTCAAACATACAAAAATGTAGTTTTAAAGAATGTCCACTCACTTGGGTAGCTCTTTTGACTATTTTTTTTACTTAAAAAAAACAAAGGAAAAATAATTTGCAAAAAAAATACGAAATAATTTTGGAAGGTCAATCTCAAAAAAACTTGTTGTGAAATTTTTTTTCAAAAAGGAAAATGTGCCATAAAAAGAATTCCTTGTGGACCTTGGTCTTTTAATTTTAAAAATGATTTACTAATTCAATTTTTAAAAAGTATTTGGCTGAAACATTTGGCTCTACATTTATGTCCAAAACTAAATTTCCCTTCTAAAAGATTGTTTCACAAGAATATTAACATGGTTAATGGAAAAAACAAGTTAGTTGTATGTTCTTTTTACATTGGTAAAATGTCATTCTACAACTATTAGTTTTAATTTCTAGATGTCCAAAGGAGCTTATGATGTGTTTGCATTGGTCATTAATTATTGGGGAGTGATTGGTAGCCAAAAATATGATTATTGGCTTGTTTGAGGTTATATAAATTATAGAACAAGCCTTAATTAAAACTCTAATAAATTTGTTGGACAAGTATGGCTTATGGAAAAAAATCATTGCTTATGTCAAAAATGAAGGTCTAATCTCAATGTGATGACTATTGCATTGAAATGTGTTGTGGGTTATGAATCTTTTGGTTTTGGAAAAGAGTTTCCAAGGAATTTGTTTTGGGCATGTTTTGCCAAAGGTATGTCAATATGGCATATAAGAAGAAAAGGTATGCAAAAATCTAAAATATATTTCCATTAAGTTTGTTCACTTGTACATTTACAAAACTGCATCATTGGACCCAAAAATCTAAAAAGGGAAGACATGAATGGAATAAGGCTTAGGTTGAAACTAGAATTTGGCCAAGAAAATTAAACATTCCAATGAGAACCAAATAATATTTTGATTTTTAGTATTTTTTTAATAAAAAAATTGAATAAAATAATAATACTAATCATTTTATTGTCATTTTTTTTTGTAGGTTTGCTAGTAAGATTATTATGTTTTTAAAAAAATTATAATTTTGTTCTATAATTATGTTTGGTTATAGCAAACAAATTGTTTTGAGGGTCTTAATCAAATGCCTTCTACCTTTGACTTGGTAAATCTTTCATATTATTGTGAATTGTCTTTTTCGAATTGTCTTTGCATGTGTTCTTAACCCCCATGGACATTGGCTACTAAGTGATGCATTACATTGTGTAATTTTGATGAATTAAAAATTTAAAGAAGAAAATCAAGTTATTTTTTCATTTGAAAACCTAATGGATGATGATTTAATTGTTGTTGATGAATTGGATTTGTTAGCTTGCAACATTAAAAAGGAAGTTTGTGGTGTGTTGCATTCTTTCGTTTCATTCTTAAAAAAATATGAAAATAGAAAATCTCATAATATGGTTTTTTTAATGTTATATCTTAAGTTTAAAAGCCAAGTCATATAATATCCTCATCTGTTGGAAGGGAACAAGCTCTTGCTCTTGTTGAGGAATATGATAAGAAGTCCTTATATTTTATGTTGGTCAAATGTTATGAACATTTGCATCCTTTGGTAAGGTCAGATAGGAATTATGTGATCATGATATTTTTTTATTAGGATTGAAGTTTTGATACTTTTGAGCAAATTGTTAATACAAGCGACCTAATA
>Ga0116229_10005506_pt1 | contig 20628 bp, 18 predicted proteins | sample S1TSphgellanicum_3_FD_87313 | JGI IMG/M metagenome (GOLD analysis project Ga0116229, IMG submission 87313) | Host-associated microbial communities from peat moss isolated from Minnesota, USA - S1T2_Fc - Sphagnum magellanicum MG | ecosystem: Host-associated > Plants > Peat moss > Unclassified...
AAGAAAGAATCCTGAGTTAATCAAAACCCATTGGATTAAGAAAGAATCCTGAGTGCATCAAAATCCATTCGGTGAAGAAGGAAGGAATCTGAGAGACTCAAAAGCCCATTTGGTGGGAATAAATGATGGGATTCTGAGAGAATCAAAACCCCATTTTGTGGAGAAGAAGGATAGGATTCTGAGAGAATCAAAACCTAATTTTGTGGGGAAGAAGGTTAGGATTCTGAGAGAATCAAAACCCATTTTATTTTTTTGTTGAAGAATGAATTCTGTGGGAATCAAACAACTGATTTGGTCAAGGAAGAAGGATTGATTCTTAGAGAATCAAAACCTACTTTGGGTGAAGAATCAATCCTGCATGAATGAATTAATCTAAACTATCATCTGGTGAAGAAGATTGTCTAAATGGTTTCTGCATGAGTGAAATCATCGAAACCCATTTTGGTGAAGAAATTTCAAAGTGAATTTGAGACCCATTTTGGTGAAGATTTTTTTCTGACTGAATCACTAAACACATGATTACCAAGATTTTTTTTTGTAATGAAATTCGAGATCTGATCCCATTTTCATTTTGATGTGGCACCACTGCCAGGGGATGTTGAGCAGCAGGAGGGATTGATACTGATAACATACTCACTGATGGTATATGCATGTGACAGTTTGGAACAAGAAGTGCAGAGGAAGCAGCCAAATGGATGCAAGCTTTTCGAGAAGCTGCTGAGGAGGTATAATAAATGCTCAATTCTATAGTAAAGAAAGAAAAAAACAAGAAGACCAAATTCTTCCAGACGAAGAAGACTGAAGCTTTTTGACTATGCAACTCCAGCATTTCTTCTTTTTTGGTTTCTTTTTGCACATTATACAACAATGTCAGTTTGAAATCAAGTTTTTTGCTTTGAAGTGAATCGTTGGTGCTGCACCCAGTTTCGATTTTGTGACAGGGATTTCAAAGTAAGATTCCAAGAAAAGAGTTTGATTTGCAGTTTGTAGGGTTTGCATTACAATTTTTTTTCTTTTGTCATAACACAAAGAGCAAAGGTTTGGTTTTTATGCAGGAACATGAACCTGGGAATGACAGGCCTTTTGTACCAGGTCCTGGAAAGAAATGGCATCCATTTAGGTACTGCAAATGCAACAGAGTAGGTAGTTCCTTTGGGTTTTTTTATTGCAATTTTCTCACAATTTACTGCTCTTATAAATGCTACTATGTGACAGATGATGATTAAGGCCAATTGGGATTTTTGATGCCATGATGATTAGGACTAATTAGGGTTGTTGATGCAATGACAATTAAGATAATTATGGAACTCATGAGTTGGGTGAGGATTCTTTCATTACAAGAACTTCACATATGGGTTTTGTTTGAGGGTTTTCTCTTCGGGGTTTTATGCAAATTCACATAAAGATGGTGTTGTTCTTTTGGGGGTTTTTGTTTTATTTGAATTCACATGAGATGCATTTTGTTTCAAGGGTTTTTGTGCGATTGTGAACTCACAGACAGACAGTCTTTGTTTCAGGGGTTTTTGTTAATATGAATTCACAGATGGACAGGTTTTGTTTTAGGGGTTTTGCTTTTATTTGAATTCACAGATGGGTTTTGTCTGGGGCCTTTTGTTTGTATGTGAATTTGCAGATGGGTTTTGTTTCCAGGTTTTTTGTTATATGAATTCGCAGATGTTGTTGTTGTTGTTTCAGGCTCTCTGGGCGGAAAGGAAGTGGACATGTGCATGACACATCTGGTGCAGGAGGAGATAGCATGCACAGAGAGGATTCAACTAGTAACTTTGCAGGTGGGTGGGTGGGTGTATGTGTGGGTGATATGGCCATTATCGGATGTAATTGGCACTGAGGAGAGATTCCATCCTTCACCATAAGCTTCTTAGGGTCAACAGCTCTTTCAATTACATTGTGAAAATTAGTAATTGATCTAGTCCACCCTGCAGATAGTCGGGACTGGACTGGACCCTTGCTAGCTAAGGACGCCTCTCCAGATGTAGTTGCAACTTCTCCCTGGCAAATTTTTGGCTGTAAAAATGGTAAAATCTTAAACCCTTTTGTAATTTAAAAATCACTACTTATGAACACATTTTTTTTATGTAGCTGGCAAACTTGCTAATTGATTGAAATTATGCAAATTAAGTATATTTCTGTATCTTGCTGCATTGGCTGATTGATATTCTCCCCAATTTGATATGGACCCACTTCGAGCTTACCTTCACTATTTTTCTTTGAATGGTGTTCAGGATTGCGTCTGTTCAAAGAAACCACTGATGATAAGGGCAATCTCAAGGACAAGGTATTGTTTTAGCCAACATGATTTTCTTCCCAAATTTGAAAACAAATTTCCAAATTTGATTGGAGAAAACACAAGGTTCAGTCCATAACTCATATCTTGGTCTTTGAAGTTGCCCTAGTATGAATTCTTTGTGTATTTTCTTGAAATGGGTTCTCCAGCCCTTTTTTGAATTCTTAGTGGTTTTTTTCCAATGGGTTTTCTGGTCTTATTATGAATTCTCAGTGGGTTTCTGTCCAAATAGGTTTTTTGGCTCTGTTATGAATTCTTATTGTATTTTTTCCAAATGGGTTTTCTGACCCTATTAGGAAATATTATTATGTTTTTCTCCAAATGGGTTTTCTGGCCCATTATGGATTCTTATTTTGTATTTTTCCAAATGGGTTCTCTGGCCCAGCCCTATGATGAATTCTTATTGTGTTTTTTCCCAAATTGGTTTTTTTCTGGCAAAGTAAAACAAACATCTTTTTCTTGCAGCGAGGAGAAGATCCACCAGCACTGATGTCTGTCGGTGTTGTGCATGCAACTTCTGAGGCTATTTTTGAGACAGTCATGTCACTTGGTCCCTCACGAGCAGAGTAAGTCCATTCCGGTCTCAAGCCAGAATGTATGGCTTTTTTTGCAATGTCCACAGTTGGATCCACTTATTCATTCATTCCATGACAAAAAACTCACCCACTCTCTCTCTGTATCACAAAATTCATGCATTTCAGTTGATGGCCAGGTATGCTCACCCATCCAGACTCTTACATCTTCCAAAACTCTGTGGATGCAGGTGGGATTTTTGCTTTTGGAAGGGGAGAGTGATTGAGTATGTGGATGGACATACGGATATTGTCCACAAACAGTTACATACACATTGGCTCCCTTGGTACCCTAAACCCTAAACCCTATATGAATGCAGTTATGTCTCTTGAGTACTAGCCAACATCATGTCTTTGTCTTCTTCTTGTTGAGTATTCTTTTTCCCTCCCATTGCAACACAATTTCAATAGACATTTTATGTGTGTGTGTGTGTGTGTGTGTGTGTGTGTGTGCATTTTCCATTTTATATTCTTATCTACATCCACTGTTGTGGTGCTGATGAAGTCAAAGTGTGCAGTCAGTCATGGCAGCTCATGGACTGCTAATTTTTGTGATGAAGGCGGGGATGGTCTGATATTTTGTGAGAAAGAAAAACTCTGTCAAGGTTATGACCAACTGCCACTCATTTTGGTCTTCATGTTAAAACATTCACTCAAAGTGTTGATGTGGAGAATTTTGTCTGTGATTTTGTAGATTTGATGATACTCATCTACCAGCAGATGTAAAAGTTTGTGTATGATGTAGTGCAGGCGTATGGATCCACGGGATTTGCTATTGCATCGTTACTGGCGCCGTGAGGATGATGGATCTTATGGTATGTCATGCATTTGCTATAGTTTGTTTGATAAGGCAAAGAGACATAATCTGCAATTGGGGTTTGGTTTTTCCGTGCAATGTTCTGTTGGATTCATGGAGATTTTACACTGGTGTTTTGTAATCTCTTCACCATGCTCTTAGCTTTCACTTTGTGGTCTTTTTCTCTTGCAGTGATACTCTATCACTCAGTGACTCATGAGAAGTGTCCAACACGTTCAGGTTTCCGGCGTGCTTGGCTAAAAAGTGAGAATTTCTTCAAGTGTGCCAGCTAGAATGTTAGTATCTCTTGTTGGATTCTCTTCTTTCCTTAGTGTATTGTGTTTGGCCATAAGAAAATCCACCTCCAAAAAGAGGCATTGTGTGTCTCTGTGGATGCTTAGAGATACCCTGGTTTTGAAAAATGGAACAGAATTAAACACTCTCTAGGTAATGATGTTCCATCTGTGGCAGGTGTTGTGGCATTTTGTTGGTAGGAAGGTGATGATATGATTGACAAGAGATGGTGGGTGGCACCATTGTTGGCATCATTGTTGTGCAGGTGGAGGTTATGTGATTTCACCTTTGCAGCCACAAGGGGGTTTCCACGAACGGTCTCTTGTAAAGCATATGCTGATGGTAGACTGGAAGGACTGGAAGGCATTCTGGGTTCCTTCTCGGAACAGAGACATGACACTTTGTATGCTGGAGCGTATTGCAGGTAATGAATGGGTTATTCGAGAATTTTGATTTGTACATTGTGTTTGGTTTTGAAGAAGTGGAACTGTAGTAGTAGATCTGAGACAATTGCTGCTCATCATCATGTTGCAGCAATCAGAGAATTGTACAAGGTGAAGGAAAAGCCGGTCATCAACCAAGAACCAACAGAATTGAATGATGAAAGCCTCAGCACAGTTGTACAGGCCAAGAGTAGGGATGTCAGCAAGGTTAGCAGCTTGCAGCAGCAGGAGGGGAAAGGACCACAAGCATTCATAGAAGAGAGCCATAGCACATTTCTTCAGGGGGCCGATGATGAGTTCTTTGATGCGGAGGAATCTTCGCGGGAACACGAGCTGGATTCGGAATTGCAATACTCTTCTGAGAGTGAAGGAACTTTTGATGAAACTGACCAGAAAAAGCAGGTTGGACTCTCTCTCTGTGTGCCTCTCTCCCAGCCTTTGAGATGTTATCTGGGTTTAGGGTTTAGTTTCCACTTCATTCTGGACACTAAAACTGATGCAAAACTCTCTTTGATTCTGAACCTAGGTTGGAGGTGGAGGTCAGAAGATACTTGCAGCTGCAACCTTCAGGAAGCGTCTTCATGATCTTGCTTCTGGTATTGTGTAAAAGCAAGCTGTCTTTTTTCCAGCATCCATTTTCTATCAATTGTGCTTTGTAGTAGCTTCTTTGAGTATATTGTGAATGGGATCAGTAGCAGCAGCAGCAGCTCTGGAATGTAATTGTAGAGTAGACAGAGTCCAATCTCTAGAGATTTGAAGGATTTCTAGACTCACCTATCATGTCGCAAGCTATCTATCCATCATGTTGCAGACTTGAGAGTGGACTAGAGTCTCTTCTTTACAGATCAAAAGATTTCCTACACTCAATGTGAAGGCTTTAGGCAAATTGCTGACTGTTTCTTTTGGTGATTTTTTGCTTTTTTGCCAGCTCAAAGAGAGACTCAAAGGCAACGCTCATCTCGTGGAATTGGTCTAGATGCTGTCAGCTTTTTGAATCAAGAAGGATCATTGCCAATGGGTACAAGCTCAAGTTCTTGCAGCTCTTGGAGCACAGCGGATGCAAGTACCTTCCTCATTCGGGGAAAGCAATACTTGAAAAATCAGAAAAAGGTGGGTGTGTTCTTTTCCTTCATGATTGTGTTCATCATGTCCTGGCTTTTTTTTATTGGCTCCCCATTCACATTTGACATGCATGGCAACTTGTAACTTCTGCCCACCACCCAAGAATGACTACTGTGAAGGAAATTAGAGTGAATTCAAAACCTAATATTACAACAACTTCCGATTCTGTGACACAAACCAACCCACCAAATTGTGTGAGATACGTAAATGTGGTTCAGAGTGGTTAGTGTTTTGATAGTTCTACATGTGGGTTGTTGCAGGTGAAGGCTGGGAATCCAATCATGCAGTTTGTAGCAGCTGATTGGTTCAAGTCTGACAAGCGTGAGGACCATGTCGCCAGTCGATCTGGTTGCGTCCTTCAGAAACTAGAAGCTCAACAGGTCCATATGAAAATAAATCTGACTCAAATGGTTTCACTAAGATAAATACCTAATCCAAGCTTTTGTTGCTCTATCTTTGGGTACATCAAAGCATATGGAATTGCATTGATTACATGTTCCTGGGGAAAAAAATTGTTGGTCAATGGGAGTCCAGATCTTGCACCCAGTTCTGTGTTCCCTAGGAAATCTGTGGTCAATGGGAATCCAGATCATGCACCTGGTTCCTCCATGAATTTGGATTTGAAGCTCTCTTCATGTTTGTATCATATGTTCATTAGTCTGTCATACTAAGATCAATCAACTGCTACCGCTGTGGATGGATGCAGAAGAGTGCTGCTGAAGTGGAGGATCTTTTCTTCTTTGTCATCAATCTTCAAGTGAGTTGCAAATCACACAGATTCTAGCTGGAAACCTGTATTACCATTCTCTGCTGAAATATGCAATTTTATCAACAAATCCAGAGCTTGGCATCAAAAGTTTTGCATGGCATTTTGAAGACTTTTAAATCTCTTGAACCTGGGTGCTTACATACATACACATGAAGGACACCCATTTATTCAAGAAACATGTCATGGGTCTTGTTTGTACTACAGGTTCCTGGAACTCCTACCCACTCCCTGGTTCTCTACTACATGGTTAGCCAACCTCTCTCAAGGTTTCCACTCCTGGAAAGTTTTGTTCATGAAGACGACAGATATCGAAACAGCCGCTTCAAGCTTATCCCACATATTGCAAAGGTAAAGAAAGTCAAACTTTGGTGATTTCAATCTGTGCATTTTCTTCACAAAGCACATTCATTCTAGGTTTGTATGTCTGTTGTTGATGCTGCAAAACCTCTGTTGGGGTTTGTTTTTTTGGGGGAAGGATTGAATTGTGTTCAAACAAAACTGTTGAGTGTTGGGGAGTGGGTATGTGGGTACACTACTTTGGTGATGGAATTGTAGGGATCATGGATTGTGAAGCAAAGTGTTGGGAAGACAGCCTGCTTGGTTGGTGAAGCTTTGGAAATTACTTACTTCTCGGGTCACAACTACTTGGAGGTGTTACTACTAACCAACTGTTTCAACTCTTTGATGATGGGGAATTCAATGGAGAGAGCTTTCTTTTTTCTTTTCTGGATGAAAACATACCAGGAGTGTTGAATGAGTTGTGGATTGTGTTCAAATTACTGGATGCAGCTGGATGTGGACATTGGATCATCATCAGTTGCCAAAGGAGTTGTAAACTTGGTGATCGGTTACCTAAGTAAATTGGTCATTGAGATGGCCTTTCTCATTCAGGTATCTTGTACTCCCAGTAACTCACAAAGTGTGTGCTGCTTGTTATCTTCCAATGTTGACCTGAAGAGTCTTGTCAATTCTGTGTCAAGATAAAAGTATAAGTGTCAATTTTTATCAACAGTTCTTGCAACCATATTCTTAGGGTTTAGGGTTTCTGTCATGCCAGAAATGTATGTCCCACCAAGACATTCAAATCAGTGATCAATAGCAAGCGAAATACTACAAAGTGCCACAGCGTATAATACCCAAATCAGGAAAAGAAGATGTGGTAAGAGAATGGGGTATTTACATAGTTTTGGGTTTGTGTTGTCATTTGAAATCAGGCAAACACAGAGGAAGAACTTCCCGAGAATATTCTGGGAACCTGCAGGCTTTCGAACCTTGACATGTCTAAAGCCATTTCAGCACCTGCAACATGATTACAAATGAGCTTTCTGTAGTTAGAAAGGGGGGAGAAAACAGAGAAGTTGATGAAAATCAAAATTTTCCTAAAAATGATATGGTTATTTGTTTATGGGAAGAATTAGCACAGCTGGAAATTGAATTGGAATTTTATGTAACATTACCCATATTAGTTCAAGGTACCAAATGTGAAAAATAACCCTCTGAAACCCTGAACCCTTGTACTGGCAACAGGTGCTCAATTATTTGCTGCACGACCAGTGCCTATGTTGCTTATGGTGTTGTATTCAATTGAAGGTAGGTGCATGTGGTGCTTACTAACTGCGTTCTCAACGAGAAAACAATAGATAACTTTACAAATTGTGGTGAGGTGACGGGGAGTGTATGAGTCTTGAACACCAAATCTGCTGTTGCTGGAAAAACCCTGAACCCGTAAACCCTTTGTCTCCTTTACAAGAAAGAAAGGGAGGGGTGGAGCCATGGAGGCAGTGCTGGGAATGGGATGGGTCCTGATGCACCTCCTTATGTTATGGAACAGCAACCACCAAGCTTTCCAGTCTTGCCCTTAAGCTTCATGTATTGTCATGATAGTTTGCAGCTGTTATTGTGGTAATTTGCTCACTTGCAACTCTTGGTTTAAACTCTGATCTTTGATTCTGCACCCAGGATCATCTGAAATAGAAGCAAGTACCATCCTGGAATTGACTGCATTTCATCAATAACAAAACTCATCTGGAATCTTGGAAGAACAATTCTAGCAAGTATATAATTGAAAATTTTGTGAGGACAAACTCAGCAGAAGTATATGAATATGGAAGACATGAGCTCCCTGTTTGTCAAGGGCCCCCTTAGCAAGATAAATCAGTTAGTCACCTGCCATCCTGTGCTTGACAAGAATGACATCATTCAGTTAGGTGTTGGAATTGGGAACCTTAGGTCCTTTGTAGCAAGTAAAGTGTACTCGGCCTCACAATTGCTTGCATCCATGGCTTCTTCTGGCCATGAGGATTTCAAGAGAGTTGACACCCTGACCTGGGCGGGCGGTCCATACATATCCTTTCTGCATTCTCTCCAGGCAGAGGTGAGGAAACTCCTAACAATTGTTAATGCAACTGCTGTCCATTACACAGTAAACTGCATCACATATCATCTCTTGTACCCTAGTGGCCTTATATATCCTTTTACCCCATGATGTTGCTTCATCTCTTGCATCCAACCATTCCATGCCACCAATTAATGCCCACTCTGTATGGAAATACATGCAATTATTGGGATCTCCTGACTCTGCACCAATGGTAATGTTCTTGTGGTCTAAACCCTAAATCCTAAATCCAGCAAGATGATCCTGCCTCACAAATTGAACTTCTCAGCTGGGTCTAAACCCTAAACCCTAGATCCAGCAAGATATCCTGCCTCAATTGGCTCAACTGAATAGTGAAAAGTGCAAATTCTGGCAGACCATAAACCCCACTATGAGACTTGTATCTGTACTCTTCGGAAACATTTGCTGATGAACTGAAGAATGATTGCCTTCAAGTCTGAGCAGATGTGGACAGGTTCATGAGTCTTTGTCACAACACTGACACATTTGGCTGCAACAGACACCAGCAACTCATCAAAGGCATATTCATCACCGTAGCCACTTATGATCTCTAGGCTTGATTGGAGTACCAGGGCACCCACATCAGACAGCTGTGCCATTGTAGCTGAATCCCGCATATAGTCCTTCACAGGAGCATACATAAACTAGACAGATCAGATAGTGCAAGTAAAAAGAATGGTTGACAGAACCCATGAAGCAATAATAAAATTCTCCACTTCTTATCTTTGGTTCCACAGTTGAATTTCTGAACATTTCAAAATCTGTGTGTGCTGTGAACAATTTACCTTCTCAGTCATAACAAGAAGCACATTGTGCTCCTTGAATCTGTGATGCAATTGCCACAGCCTAGTACGAATTTCCTTCAGATCCTGTGTGCATCCCACCCACCTCAAGCAATATCAATTCTCCTCACTACAGAACCCAAGAGGTGACAACACACCATGCAAGACAGGACTAACTCCTTGCTTCTAACTAATGAACTTTCTTGGGCTTCTTTCTTGAAAGCAACTTGTAAACTAGAAGCAGCTGTTGGAATGTGGAAAGAACTAATATACCTCTGCATCAAACCAATGGTGGTCACTAAAATCCAAACGCTCTACATGCAGCGCTCCTTCCTGTGGTTCAAAGCACAGTAGACTCACCCACATTATGATATGACTTCTGCAACCAACCACTACAAACAGGGCATAACACTATTGCTGCACAAAAGTTCACCTGCATAGTCTATACAGAAGTCTGCAGCAGAATTGGATGCCAACCTGCTGGAGAATTAAAGCGAGAGATTCTGGACAACCAATCCCAGACACACAGAGCACCACAGCATCTTGCATTGCTTCAAGGGAAATCTTCAAATTTGAGTTGCCGTCCACCTTGTAAAAGTTATGTGGACGCATTCGGCTGCCTATAACAATTGTTCCAGATCCTAGCACATGGTCAAGCATACCTCTCAAACTCCTCAACTGCTGCTCTGTCACCTACCCCAATACAAAGTACACAGGTTAAAGCTTGGAACTTACCAAAGCATCCACATCATGATTCCCAGCAAGAGAAACTGCACAACACTGCATTGTCCAGTGACAATTGGATCAATATCTTGAAGCTTCCCATGAATTTCTGAAGACCAAAGCACTCCTGATGAATAATACTCGTGCACAGTAATCACTCTGATGTTTCAGCATTTGCCAAGAAACCTTCCCACCTAAGGCAATCTCTACATTCTTGAGGTCAATCCATCTTTGGGGAAGCACAGTTCCCACAATTTTCAGTTCTATATTGAGATTCAGGGTACAGAACTGAGCTAGAAGTGATCAAAATATTTATTTACTCCTGTTACTTTGGTGGGGAGAAACATACCAGATCTGCATGATGGAGAACCACCACCTGTGCTCGTTTAAAACCTTGCAGGGGCTCACGTAAGGGCCCTCGTGGCACAATTCTCCCATTTCCCAAGCCCGAGACCACATTGACCATCACAATGTCTATGTCTCTTGCCATTGACAAGTGCTGCAAGATCAATAAAAAAACCATTTGCTTTCAAAGCTCATGACCAACTGACACACAGCAACATGCCAAAGCAATTATTTCATGTTACCACACCCCACATTTTGGCAACTATTTCTGCATAGACAAAGATGACCTGACATTTTATCAAGCTTTCACTTCTGTCACATGGAGAAGAAGAAACTAGAGAAGTAATGTTGTAAAGAGATCCCCCAGTCAGAAGCTGCAATCTCACCCCCAGAAAGAGCAAAACTTAAGGTTGGTGTCTAAATGTGACAAGAAGAGGGGACTACAGACCTGCATACCATCATCAAGGATAACAATCCCAACATCGTCCCCAGCTTCTTTTGACTTGTTCTGCTTGCTCCAGTCTGCCCCAAAGGTGCTGCCATTTTGCACAGCCTGTTGGTGCAGTATGGACAGTGCAAGCAATGCTCGATGGGGGCCAACCCCAAACTTTGCTGGAGTGCCTTGCAAGTGCTTTTGAAGCAATCGAACCTCATCTCCACCTCCATATCCCTGCATTCTGCTACCTTAGATAATGAGACACCACTGTATATAAAATGTGACCATCATCACTCATGCTTACAAATGTCATCATATATGCTTTTACAAATACCAATGCATTCTGCTGACTGATGAGGTTACGAGACACCCAATAACCCACTTTCCAATGCAACCGACATCCATGCTATGATACATATATACACAATTGCAAACTCCATTCAGACATAGCATGGAGTTTGCTTCACCCGCTCACTGCATTTTATGAGCAGTAAATCAATGAAACATCCAGACTCAAGGTTCTGCATGTAAACATGCATGCAGAACCTTGAAAAAAATTTCACCGTCTGATCCATCATCCATCCCTGCAATATAACACATACATGTTGATTTTGGAAATTGGGTGTGATTGAGAGGGAGTGGGGCCAAACTTACTCGAGTGAGAATGAGAGGACAGAGTCCCACACTGAGGAAGCGGTGTGCCAAATACTCCACCATGGGTGTCTTTCCAGTCCCACCCCAAGTCATGTTCCCTACACTCATGACTGGGATGGGAAGTCTGTCGCCTCAAAACAGATGCAACAAAGAAGAACTTGATCAGAACATGAACTCCTGAAGCAGTGAATGTATGTATTTAGAGCTGAACATCTAGGGTTTGATGGAAAAAGCTCATCAAGATTGTGTCTGCAATGCAGAACAGAAATACCTCATGTGATGCAGTAGTGCATCAAATGTGGGATGACAATGGAAACACAAACTCTTGTTCTTCCTCTCCAAACTTCTAAACCACAACCAAAACATGAACACAAAAGCTCTCTGTCTGTCTGTCTGTCTAGCTTATTCCTCGACAAAACTCAGAGCAGACACAGACCCAAAACAGAGAATTCTGAGAAAGACAAGAGAAAATTCTGGGTTCAGTGATGATCAGGGTTTAGGGATTCAGAAAAAGAAGAATCAGTTTTCAGGGAGAAGGGAGAAGAAGGTACAATACATTTACCTTGTTTGATGCAGAACATGGAATTGGTACAGCAGGCGTCGGATGAAGATACCGCAGGTATGCACAGCGCTTGCGAGCGTGAGAATGGGAAGCAGGGAGCGCTCTAACAACGGCAAACCCCCTCCTATTATTCTTGTCACGTCTTCTTCTTCTTCATCACGTCGTGTTGTTGTAGCAATCCGCACCACTGCCTTTCTAACTCTCTCCTTCCATGATGCCATCAAATTGCAAACAGTGCAATTCCAGCACTAGAGACAACACCTCTGTGAAGGTTTCCTGTTCACCTGTGTGCGTTGTTCGTAAACCCTAAGGCAACAAACAAGCTCCAGAGAAGAGCGGCGTCCAGACGAGAGAGAGAAGAGAAGAGCAACCAGACCAGACTCGAGACGAGCGCGAGTGTGCGAGAAAGAGCATCCAGAGAGAAGAGAGAAGAGAGAAGAGCTACACCGGGAAGCTATTGCAGTTATGGCGCTTGCTCTCGTCTCCGGCTGCAGCGTAGCTCTGGCAGACATCCGTAGTTCCTCATGTCCCGCGGTGCTTCTGCACTCCCATTGCGAGTTCTCGTCGTGTTGTCCAGTACAAGTATCGGCAAATAAGAATAGAGCAACAACAACAGCGGCAGCACTCCTAGCTGCGAGATCGCTGGGATGTTTAGGAAAGTCGGAGATTGCCCGGGATTGTTGCATTTGCTCCTGTCCTGACGAGGAGCTCACATTGAGCAAGCCGAGAACTCAAGCTCCAATGTCCGCCTTAACGCAATCAGGATCTATTTGTGTGATGACGACGAAGAAGAAGAAGAAGATTCAGGATGCAATAATGCCCGTACCTCATTCAGGAAAATGTTGGAGCAGCAAGTCTGCTGTTGAGAAGAAGATCAAGGGGGCGAAATCGGTTCGAGTGCGTGCGGAAGCTGAGCATTTGTCAGCAGCCATGGTAGATCGAGAGGAGGAGGACAAGAACAAGGGGGAATGTACAAGAGAAGAAATGGAGGAATTTGTGGAAGTGGCAAACAAGCTGGCGGATGCTGCGGGAACAATCATCAGGAAATACTTCCGGACGCGCTTCGACATCATTGACAAAGCGGACACGAGTAGGTGCAGTCCCTCTTCCATGCTGCTAAACCTTCGTGTTGCGAGGGAAAGGATCAGTCTTGAGATCGCCTGTAGTATCATTACCTCATGCTGTGCGATGGTAGAGAAGAGGAAGAAGAAAGAAGATGATGATCGGATATGTCTGTGAAGGGATTGTTTTTTCAAGCTTGCTGCTGGTGGTGGTGACTCTTGTGTGTGTTTTCTAGGTCCTGTTACAATTGCTGATCGAGCTGCAGAGGAAGCCATGAGGACGATTCTTGCCGAGTGCTTCCCGACACATGCAATGTATTGTAACAACAACAACAACACTCCCTGTCCATCCCATCAGTAGATCAACATGTTTGGATCTCTGAAACCCCCATCTTAAGATTCAGTAGTTGGCATTGCATCACATCTGTTTGAATGTGGCAGCGATCTGAAAGAGCTTATGAGCATTTGAGGGAGAGATAGAGAGACAGAAACAGAGAGAGACACCCATGAAAGAGCCCAGGGTTTAGGGTTTAGAGGGACACAGAGAGAGAGAGAGAGAGAGAGAGAGAGAGAGAGAGAGAGAGAGAGAGAGAGAGGAGTTTTGTGACTACATGCTAACTGTGCAGATATGGTGAGGAAGGAGGATTGAAGTTGCCTGAAGGAGGTGCGAAGTATACATGGGTGTTAGACCCCATTGATGGCACCAAGAGCTTCATTACAGGTTTGTGTTAATGCTTCTGGGTGATGGAAAATTTGTTAGAGAATTGTGCAGCAATCATCTTGCTGTCAGCTTTTAGTATCTGCTCAAGCAGAGATTGTAAAAGAGCCGTGCATGTTTGGAGGACTTGAAGCTCCATAACCTTCTCTATGGAACATGAACTGATTACAAGAGGAATGTGAATGGCAGGGAAACCAGTTTTTGGCACCCTTATTGCTCTAGTACGGGAAGGAGTACCGGTGAGGATCATCCAGTTAGCATTGGCAGCAATTTCTTAGGTTGCTGTAAAATATCACACTTCCTTCTTTATAAATTTGTTGCTTTCTCTTGTCACCCAGAATTGAACTTCTTTGTGACAGATTCCATGTCCTTTTTCTGCCTGTTTGTTATTATCTATCATGGCTGCTTTGAAGAGGTGATCTTAGGCTTTTGCTTTAATGGAGAGATGCTCAGGTGCTTGGGGTCATAGACCAACCAGTCCTGCGAGAGCGATGGATTGGAAGACAAGGGCATGCTACCACAATGAATGGCAACAACATCCATTCACGTTCATCTTGTACTGCCCTTGAGAATGCTTACCTGTATGTTCTTCCACGTTGCACTTCAGTCTCATTGAACCTTCCCGCATTATCTGCTGCAATCTCTTGCTGCTATCTCCATCCTGATCTTTTCTTGCTTCTCCTAATCTGAAAACTTTCACCTCTTGTTATATGGAATGGCTGGGAATGGTATCCTGTAAGGTTGTGTTGTTGCATCCAGAAAATATCCAATTGGTGACTGATAGTAATCAGGAAATTTAAAAGTAGCAGGTCACTTGAAGGGATGTCCTCAATCTGGTTGGTGTGTTTGATCCAGGTATACAACTAGTCCACATCTATTTGGCAAGTCTGCAGAGGAGGCTTTCATACGAGTTCGGAACCAGGTATTGCTGATAGACAGGTAGTTCTTGATTGTTTCTTTGAGTTTTTAGTCAGCTGTGTAGTCACCAGGAGATTATCTTTGGGAATTATTAGTTAATGCATCCTCCAAGCAACTTGTGTGCCTCACAGAAATTAGGTCTTGCAGGGCTTGTTTGTACACAAGACACCTATGAATGGCAAGGTCATTTGGGGAGTGTGGTCAAATCATCTGATGTGCTGTTGCATGCTATCTGGGTATTTTTTACATAGAGGACTGGGTCTTTAAACTACTTTGATATTACAAAATGGTGAAACTGTCTACCAGGTGAAAATACCATTGTATGGGTGTGATTGTTATGCATATGGACTTCTGGCAGCTGGATTCGTGGACCTTGTGGTTGAATCTGGGTTGAAGGTGCACTACATGTCACCCTTTATGTACTAGAGCTGTGTACCTATATCACTCTACATTTTACACTGAACCAACCTGCAAGAAATGACAAATGCAATGTCATATGCTTATTAGTAGTCATATGTTTTACCATCCCATAAGATGGTGCTTGAGATGCATATAATGTTCTTGTAGGAGAGAGATCCACTGCCTTGACATTCTTCTTGTGCTCTGAAACCATTTACCATCTTGACCCCACTTTGCAGAACAACTGAGCCAAATGTTGGCTGCTTTGCTGATGTTAGGGCTTAGGGTTTTCAGGACAAGGTGGGGTTGGAATGGGGAAGAAGACATGTGGGAGACAGATGAACTCTAGTGCAGATGACTGCTTAGAATTTCCTTCTTGCATGATTGATACATTTTCAAGGAAAGATCTTGTGAGCACACATGTCATTGTCATTTCAATTAGTCTGTTTCCTTGCCAGGTGCACCCTGGCTAGGGTTGACACAGAGGATCTCATGAAAACCCAGAGATAAGCACCCTAGTCTGGAAAGAGTGTTGGAATGGTGACCTCTCTAGATTATAGTGCTGCAATGATGCATATACCCCTCAGTGTCACTAGGGGAAGTGGTTCTCAGCACACTTGCCCTATGGAGCTAGTGTCACTGTTTTTTCAGATTCCTTGCTTGAACTCCCCTTTTGAGTGTATTTGTCTCATTTACAACTCATATCCCTAGATAGTGAATGCAAAGCAGAACCAGCTGCACTGGAGAGATAGAGCTAGAGAAACAGAGAGAGCATAGTAACAAGAAAATTTATGGTAATTGTTAAATTGGTGTCAATCGTGCTTGTCTTTTCAGCCGTATGATTTTCTGGCCCTAGTACCTGTTGTTGAAGGAGCAGGCGGGGTGATCACTGACTGGCATGGCCAAAGACTTCAATGGTTTCCTGATACAGACCTGCCTTCTGCTGGTACAATTTCTTTCTGCACCTACTCTCTCTAGTTGTTGAACAGGTGGAGTGCCTGCACCCATTGTTGCCAAACTGAAACTATAGTTTGCTGAAATGGAGTACAAAATGTCACTGCCAAATGGAAGTCATGTTTTTTGGCTCCTTTTCAAGTATATATTCTTTTTTGTGGTGAATTTGAGGGAATTTAGGAATTGGGATATCTAGCCTTGACACTGGCTGAACTCATTCTTTCGCATCAGCTCTGCTGTGACAAGTGTCTGAAAACAGCCTGGAAAGAAACAAATATTGTTGCTCTTTGATGATCATCTTCTGCTAATCCAGGCACAATGGTCCTTCCCTTTATTGAACTTCTTTCCCTTGGAGTGTGATGACAGGAAGTAAAGTATTTGAAGTGATTGCAGCAGGGAGTGCAAATCTCCACAAAGCAGCTGTGACAGCTCTGGCATGGAGATAGTGGTGAGTTCAAGCAATGCCAACTGTCAAATCAAGTTTGATGCATGTGGGCCTTGCAGACCTCATATGAGATGTCAGTGGAATATGGTTGCAGATTGATAATTGCATTTGGTTTGAGCTCCAGATCTTTCTGTTGGGCAACCTCAATCACCCAATTGTTAGTTGTGATCATGACCCAATTGCTAGCACGTAAGTTTAGTACAAGCTACTAGAAGCCAGGCCTATTTATAAGCCCAAGGTATTTAACTTCAAAGTTCAAATAGGATTTGGTGTATTAGACCAACAAGGAAGCTAAAGGAGATGTACATGGTTAATGATGCATTTGTCTATTGTGGTGTGTTTGAAGGATATGTTCAATTTACAGGATGCCGCAACTACCACCCTATTTGTAAGCCTTTCTATGCCTTTAGAAAGCTTAGATGCTTGTTTTGTACAAAGGCAAGCTAAAATAAAATGAAGGTAACACATCACAAGCTTGAATGACAATGTTAATTTCTCAGGACACAGACTTTTGTATGAATTTCTGCACGAGAATTTGAATAGATCATTTTATTCTTATTTACAGCTAGCATCAGAAGCTCATGAAGTCAGTGGGGGAGTAGTTGCCATTTGTGATGAAGGTGATGGTCTGATACTGGTGAAGGTGATGATCCAAGTGACTCACAAGATTTAATGACTGCACTTATCCTTCTCCTGTCTGTTTTGGTGTCACTGTACTTAATATGATAGTTGCCTTCAGAGTGTTGTGGAGTTCATTTTGCAATCTCTTAATATGCATTTGTTGTTCTCTTTTTGGGAATTATTATGACATAGAATTGGTCAAATGTGGGTTTGTCTATGTCTCTCGAGTGCTGGAATTGTGTGACAAGACAATGATAGTGGTTATTTTCATGCAACTCTTAAAAATAAAGTGAAGCTAAACATGATTAACAACTTAATATAGAACAAAGTAAATACAATTTTGATAATTGCAAGAGGGGATGATATACGCTCATTGTAAATCTTACTAAGATATGAAATTCATATGGCTTATGTGATGTTAAATGGTTTTTGCTTGGCTTTGGTGTTTGGATTTGTTCTTACAAGTTGTAACAATAGAATCGCAGTTATAATAAAATCATTTAGGGTAAACAAGAGGGTTGAAATGTTTAATCCACAACAAATTCACCTTCAAACATCATGAAGAAATGAGGATCACATTTGAATTTGCACATCAACACATTTTTTGCAAACTCACTAACTATTTAGTGACGGGCTTAATGCCATGTGTTATGCACAAACTTGTTGAATGTTCTTTCATATACACAAGTTATCAACTATTTGATTATGGTTGGTATTCAAATTTTCCTTAGTCTTTAATAAGTGTATTAAATATGTATGATACAAATGAAACATTACTAATCATATTTTGGATAGCAATCAAGATGTGGAAAATATCGAAAGCTGATTTCAATTTACTAACACTTGCTTTTTAACCATGTCTATATAAATGTACAAACAAGGGTTATATGATTATTAGTGTAGGAAAATATGCACAACTATATGGGTTCTATGGAATAGGCTTGTGCCTAGGGATGAAAACAAAGTTTATATGGCCAATCAAATGTTGGAATGGGAGCTTTAAATTGTTTTGAAAAGTTAACTTCAACAAGGCATCACGATACGCAAGCCTTGCCTCCTTGTTTGTGTTGATGTACCTATGTATTTATGTATGTATGTATGTATTTATATATGTATATGCTTACCTATTTATTTTCATATTTGTCTACGTACTTATGCACTTGCTTATTTATGTATTACCCATTTATTCATTTACTTACATATTTTTCAATTTATTTAACTAGTTATGTTATTTTATTTTTATTTTTGTGTCATAGATTTTTTGTGCTTCATGTGTTAAAGGTGAGCACATGATAAATATGTTTAGTTTTTTTATGAAATGTTTTGTTTGTGTATTTGTGTACTATTTTATCAAATTTTTTTTGATGTTTTGTGATTTTTGTGATTAAATGTTTGATGTTTATGTGATGTATTTGGTTACCTTTTATATAAAAGTTTAGTCAAACTAATGTGTTGTAACAAGTTAAATTTTGGAGTTTAGGTTGAAAGACATGAAGAAAACACTTCTAAAAGATCATTTAAACTTTGACATGTATAATATGTATGTATTAATCCATTTTGGTAGTATGTGTTTTGTTTGATTATTGTTGTTATGATTTATAATGTTTCTATAAATGTTTTATTTTAATTTGTGAAAAAAAAAAAATTCATTGGTTCAAGGTTTGCACATTGTGAAATATGAAAGATGTATAACAAAATGCTGAAATGAACGCAAGTTCTACATTACAAGTGTATCTACTTATTGTTTATTATTATCACCAATTCATAGGTGTGTCCATTATGATTATGTATGTGTTTATATTTGAGTTTGTTTATGTTGCATAACAAGATGAATATAATTACACTCCAAATATTTGAATTTGAATTTATTTAAATTTAAATTTCAAATTAGGAATCAAGTTTCAATACAATAGAATGTAAAAGATTCAATTAAATTGATTATAAATAACATTGAATTCAAATGAATAGAATGTCAATTTCATCAAATTGTACTTAATTAATTCAATTGAACTTAGAAATTTGGAATCACTTTATAGAATGTGAACTTGATTGAATTTGAATTTGATTGAATCATATTTAAATTTCATTTAATGTTTATGGATGCAATCAAATATGTTTGCATGTAATTTAATAATATTTGAATGAAATTGAAATTGAATCCAAATTAAGAATTTGGGTTTATTTCATGATTTGAAGTTCAATTCCATTCAATTTCAATTTAGAAATCTGAAATTGATTTAATTGAATCTGAGCTTGGTTTAATTTGAGTTCATTGTGGTTAAAATTTTGTTTAATTCTTATTAAATTTCAATTCAATTGAATGTATTTCCATTTCATTCAATTTAATAACAATTGAATATCAAAATTTAAATTCAGTTGAGTTTAAATCTAATATATTAATTCACTACGTCAGTCTGTTAGTCAATCAGTCAGTCTGACAGGGGTTTTGGGGGGTGGGGGAGGGAGAGGCTGGTGAAGCAGCGGGTGACCGGTGTTAGTCTGTGACGGGGGTTGGACCACCACGATTTTCGTGTACAAACCGTCTCCACAAAGCATTGCAGCCGTTCGAAAGGTAGGAATGATGGTCGGATCACATCCCTCTCGCATCGCACCAAAGGCGGATATAAAAACCTTCCCCTCCCCCCCCATTACCGAAAGAACCGACGGTTATATAGAGGAGCGTGTTTTCGGAAATTTCCAAAACTTTCGGGAACCAAGGTTCAAAATGTCAGAATCGGGGTTTTGGGTTTTCTCACGTCGGGTAAGGGAGTAAATACCCGAACTGATAACCTGAGGATACACATGGCTGGTTCTGATACCCGCACAACATTGGTCGGGACCACTGCGCGTTCGGGGTGGTTGGAGTGGTGTAGCCACGAATGTCCGAAGGTCACGGGTACCACTAGTCATACATATATATACTAGTTTGGACCCCGTGCCTAATGGACAGGTTTGTGTGCATTTGACGGTACATATTACGAAATTACGATTATAAACTACAGTTCCAAAACCTCTTTATATACGACATTTCGCATGTATCTATCGGAACCCTGGCCGCTGAAAATCTTGATGTTTGCACTACTTGTGACCCGTGAAATAGCAACATATAGCTAACCATGGGAATAGACCAGAGATGGCAAATATACCCCAACGTTGTTAAATGTCTAACCTTGACTCTTGTTGATTGTGATCGCAAATGCCACTCGAACTAGAAATTGACAATGACGCAAAACAAATGGCCAATCAGTCCTGGAGGGGGACATGATGATGTGAGGTATGAACACACGTTTATCGACATTGTTCCCTGTGATGAT